>JAABUH010002022.1_pt1 | contig 20520 bp, 23 predicted proteins | sample 5559121 | NCBI WGS metagenome assembly JAABUH01 (sample SAMN10711871, study PRJNA513364) | rock metagenome | isolation source: Antarctica rocks | place: Antarctica: Victoria Land, Battleship Promontory nord | collected 2015-12-28
GATTAATTAATAATTAATTTGACTATCTAAATAATAGCTATTTACACAGTTTAATATATGCGCTGAGAAAGTCAATGAGAAAGTTAATGAGAAAGTTAATGAGTAAACTAATGAGGTAGAAAGCCATGTAGAATGTTCAATAGAAAGTCATGTAGAATGTTCGATAGAGAGTCATGTAAAGTGTACGATAGAGTCATATTTGATGCTCGATAGAGAACAAATTTGATTCTTGAATGCAAAGTAATTCAAAGCTTGATAGAAAGTCATGAAGAAAGTCATGAAGAAAGTCATGTAGAAAGTCATGAAGAAAGTTATGAAGAAAGTCATGTAGAGAGTCATGTAGAAAGCATTGTTTGAAGCACTGTTTGACTTGTGTTATGCGTTTGATCGACGCGTATTTTGAAGCATGTAGAATGTTTGATAGAGCGTTTGATAGAAAGCTCAGTAGAAAGCTCAGTCGATAGCTCAGTAGAAAGATCAGTAGAAAGATCAGTAAAAAGCTCGATCGATAGCTCAGTAGAAAGATCAGTAGAAAGCTCGATTGATAACTCAGTAGAAAGATCAGTAGAAAGCTCGATTAATAGCTCAGTAGAAAGATCAGTAGAAAGCTCGATCGATAGCTCAGTAGAAAGATCAGTAGAAAGCTCGATCGATAGCTCAGTAGAAAGATCAGTAGAAAGCTCGATCGATAGCTCAGTAGAAAGATCAGTAGAAAGCTCGATCAATAGCTCAGTAGAAAGATCAGTAGAAAGCTCAATTGATAGCTCAGTAGAAAGATCAGTAGAAAGTATTGTTTGAAGCACTGTTTGACGCGTGTTATGCATTCGTTCAACGCGTATTTTGAAGCATGTAGAAAATCTGATAAAGCGTTTGATTGAAAGTTTGATATCAAGTCATGAAGAGTGCATTCTATTGAGCTAATGAGCATTATTTCGTACGAAATAGAAAGTAGAAACTACAAAAGAAAGAAGTGAGAAGAAGTAAAAACTCTGAATTTCCTGAATTTCCTAGCGTCGACCTTCGACTGAGAGCGAAGATTACTAATCACGAAGGTAACAGTACTGTTTTCAAGTCATGTAGAAAGCATTGTTTGAAGCACTGTTTAACTCGTGTTATGCGTTCATAATTTGAAGCATGTAAGACGTTTGATAGAGAATTTGATAGAAAATTCGATAGAGAATTCGATAGAAAATTCGGTAGAGAATTTGAGTGAGCGAGTAGGTAAGTGAGTAGATGAGCGAGTAGATGAGTGAGTAAATGAGCGAGTAAATGAGCGAGTAGATGAGCGAGTAGATGAGCGAGTAGATGAGCGAGTAGATGAGCGAGTAAATGAGCGAGTAGATGAGCGAGTAGATGAGCGAGTAGATGAGCGAGTAAATGAGCGAGTAGATGAGCGAGTAGATGATCGAGTAAATGAGCGAGTAGATGAGTGAGTAGATGAGCGAGTAGATGAGCGAGTAGATGAGCGAGTAGAGTGATGAGCATGTAGAGTGACGAGTAAAATGATGAGCATGTAGAATGACGAGTAGAATGATGAGCATGTAGAATGACGAGTAAAATGATGAGCATGTAGAATGACGAGTAGAATGATAAGCATGTAGATATATGAGCATGTAGATAAATATTTTAGCTGAATTAGCTGAATTAGCTGAGTTAGTCGAATTTAGCTGAAATTTAGCTGATTAGTCAGTTGTTAGCTGATTATTAGCTGAATCAAGTCGACTTTTTCAGATTCTGTCATTAAGCAAAAAGTTAGCTGTTGAACATTTTGTCGATGAAAGATTGTCAATGATTATTTTGTGCTGATCTAGACGAGTTATTAATAAAGACATCATTTCATTCTTATGTTCTTGTATAGTGACTGAGATATACAGAGCATGTGTAATAGATCTTCGATTGAAGATTTTGTCATATGAATGAATCAACTTCGATTTGAACAGTGAAATTGACTGAATATCAAAGCGTTCACATAGCTCTGAAATCAATGAATCATCTATGAACATCATGTCAGTGACTTTAATGTTTATCAGAATGAGAAATCGAAATATCTTTTCTAGACTATTCAAGATGATGTTCACAATAAATAATTTGAAATCAAATAAGTCATCAAGCATATTGATGAAGCAAGATATGAGCATGTCGCTCTCAATTACTACTTTGACGAAGACAGATCATTTTTTAAATTCGCTGCAATTTCGTGCATCTGAGCTGATTCAAGACAGTCGTGTGCTCTATGTTTTAACTTCTTGCATTTGAAGCAAAGTTCTTTTTTAAACAACTTCTCTCTAGCAGAATTGACGTTCGATATTCTGAGTTTCTTTTATGCAAAGATTGAAGCTGAAATCGCAGTAGTGATCATCGTCAAGATGTCAGCGATAGAGCAAACGACTTGAATTATTGATGTCTTGAAAACTGATCGAGCATTCAATTTCATCAATCGAACGTCGACTTGTATGCAAATGTCAACAAATTCGTTCAAATTCATAGTTCGTTCATTGATCATGACTCGCTGAAGATCTGAGCTAATCTTATGCTGAAGATCATCTAGTAAAGTTTCGTTATTGTATTCTAGTTTTGCACTAAGTCTCTGAAATTTCATTCAAAATTCATGAAAGAAGATCTTGTTTTGATACAGCTTCAAGAACTGTCGTTAAGTTGTGTGATGTTGATTGAGATCGTCGTACATCTTATTTATGATCAACAGTATCTTTTTTACTTCAAGAAACGAGTTCGTGATCATGTCTTTCATTCTGAATGCTATGTGTTTGATCGTCGTTTCACTGACTCAACTTTTCACATATGCAATCTTCATTTCTTCGATAGAAAAATGATTCTTGTTCATCTTCAGCTTATTTTGCATTTGAAACAATCAATTATTCACATTCTGTCTTGAATCTTCAAACAGAAGTGAGTCAGATAGCTTGATCAATCTCAAGAATCAATCTTTTGAAATTGAAGTGCTTAGTTGACTTGATGTTGCTTCTAGATAATGTATAATCACGTTCTTTTTCTTCATCTCTTTCTGTAGACACGTTCAAACAGCATTCAACATTATCTGCGTAACTTTCAACTTGATGTTAATAGCTTTCAATTCGATGTTGATCTTGTTGACATCATTCAACATCTGAATCATGTCATTGTGAATCTCGATTTCAATGTCATGCTGTTGACATATGTACTTGATAAAGACAACGAGATCGTCTGCTTCATGAGCACTTATTCAAGCATTCAGTTCAGTACTGATGCTGATCTTGATCATTTTGTGATCAAAGAGCAACGTGTTCATGTTCTCTTCTTCTGTATTCAACGACGCATTCATGTCTTCTTCTTCTGATGCTGTTCAATTCTGTGATAGAAGTGATTCTTTTCTAGCATTTTGAAGTTTGTAGCAAGCAATGCTCACTGATTCTGATTCTGTGCTTCTAGTCATTGTGTGAGTAGAAAATTGCTGATCGAGATTCAACTGAAATTTCTGATTTCAGTTCTAGAACAACATGTTTATATTCTTCTGTTCTTCTGTTCTGATGACAAGCTCAGTAAAAAGTTAGTCTAGAGCAACGCGTTCGTGTTCTTCTGTTCTGTTCTAGAAATTTCTTGATTTCTAATGAGTCTTCTGAGCTCGATTTTCGAATTTCGATTCTGATTTGAGTTTGAGTGATGTAGCTTGTTTTTATATCATCTACACGTTGATAGCAAGATTGATGAGCTTTGAACTAATGTTATGAGTCTGCATAGAGCGAATCATATAAGTGTATTCTAACTAGAAGTTCAAAGCTGAAGTAGAAAGAAGATGCAACACGACGTGAGTTTTACTCATGAAGACACGCTAGATCGCTAGCGTGTCAACAACAGCTTTACTCACAGCTTTATACTAGTCTATGTTAAACTAATCAGGCTAATCAGAAGTAACAGAGATGCATGCTCGTAACAATTACAAAAGTTCATGCATACAATTGAGATGATCAAAACAAAATTGCTGAAACTAGATTAAAATGATGATGATTAAATTGATGACTTAATTTATTGAACTGTGAAATAGATTCAATGAATTAAAATTATTTAAAATATCAATGATTTATGTTTTAAATTGAATTGATGATCTGACATTATGACAATAACTTAGACTGATCGCGTCAAGTCGAGTACTTGACTCGTCAAGACTTGATTCGAGTCAGAATTCTTGACTTGAGTATTTGAGTCAAGTCAGAAAATTCAACTCAAGTATTCAAGTCGAGTCAGAAGATTGAGATCAAGTATCGACTTGAAATTCTCGATTCGACTCATCAAGACATGAAGCGAAGTACTACTAATATTTATCTGAGTGTCTGATAATGCAACAGAATAATGCAAACAACGAGAAGAGAAATAAATTCATTTGTTTCACGTAAGTCTTTCAAATATAATGACGTAATAGATTCAAAAATAGTAAATCTTGACGTTTAATATCATTTTCAATTTCTTAATGAGTTGAGTCGAGAATTCAAATTGAGTATCGACTCGAGATCAATATCAGATCAAGTCAAAATGTTGAAATCGAGTATTTGAGTTAAGTCAGAAGATTGATATCAAAACTTGATTCAACGATCAGTTTATAATAACTTTTCTCTTCAAGATTGAACTTCTGCAAGATAATAAGAAGAAACAAGATAAAATGAGAAAGAATTGAAGATGAAGACTGAAACAAGATGAGAATTGATGTAAATGCATTTTGATGTGATGAAGCACAGATGAGACTGAAATAAATCTGAGTCACATTTGAGTCAAATCTGAGCAAGATTTCTGTAAAATGAAATGAGATGAGACACATTTTAATGTAATGATGCACAGCAAAATTGAAACACATCTGAATCACATCTGAATTAAATTTAAACAAGATGTCTGAATCAGATCTAGATAAAATCTGAGTCAGATTTGAGTAAAAGAAAGATGAAATGCAGTTTAATGTGATGATGCACAATGAGATTAAAATACATTTGAATCACATTTAAGTCAAATTTAAACAAAATCTGAGTTAGATCTGAGTTAAGTTGAAATGATGAAGATTGAATTTAAAGTTCTTGACATTGACATTGAGATATCACATATGATAGTACATGTGATTCTTCAACGACAGAGTTGATGAAATGATATTCATTGAGTGCTTGCTCATAATTATTCAGAAGATGAAAAGACTTTCAAGTAAAAAAATGATTTTCTCAATCAATATAATACTTGAGCAGAGATGAATTATAGCATCTATCATGCTTGAAGTTTAGTATGCTGTTTATAAACTGATCATCAAGTTGAGTTTTAAATTGACATTTTAAACTCAAATTAAGATTGAGTCAAGTTGCTCACATTTTCAACTCAACTCAAATTGAGTTACTCATATTTTCAACTTAATGTGACTCGACTCAACTGAAAATTGAGTCAATTCAACTCAATTCATCAAGAACTTAAGCTTGATGTCAAAAAGTTAAATATAGAATTTTTTTCAATTTTTGACTTTTGCATTATCTTTTTGCATTATCTTTTAATAGAAAGTCATGAAGAAGAATATGAAGATCATTTAATAGAAAATCATGATGAGAAACATGAAGAGAAACATGAAGAGAAACATGAAGAGAATCATGATGAAGAACATGAAGAGAAACATGAAGAAAAACATAAAGAGAGTCATGACAAGAAACATGAAGAGAAACATGAAGAAAAAACATGAAGATCATTTGACTTTGATAGAGAGTCATGACGAGAAAACATGATAGAAAGTCATGAAAAGAATCATGAAGACTGTTTAATCAAGTTATTTACATTTATTTAATATCTTGTTGAGTCAAGTTAAGTTTTTAAGTTGAGTTATTGAGTCAAGCATCTCAACTCGACTCAAGTGCTTAAGTTCAACTTCTCAATTCAACTCAACACTTTTTCAAAAAAATTTCAACTTGATTTGACACTTTTTAAGTTGAATACTTAACTCAAACTTAAGTACTCAACTTGATGCAATCAGTTTAGCTGTTTACATATCAGAATCTTTTATCATTCTTGATGACAATGAGTTCTTGAGATTTTTGACGTTGATTTAAAAGAAAGTCACTTGTGATATAATTCAGAAGAGTGACATGAAAGACTGAATGAATCTTCATGAATGTTGAAAAATCTAACTTGATGATCAGAAAATTGTTCTCAAAAACACGCTTGATCTTGAAGAAATCAACATTATAATCATCTAACTTAACAGCAAGATGAGCGATGCTGAGATTGCAAGCATTCAGTCAAACTTCATCTTCAATGAAGTATTTAAAACAAGAACGACAAGAGAGATTGACATTGAATTCATAAATGATCTGAGCTATAAGCATCTCATCACGTAGATGCTTAGTTAGTTTCTTCATCTTCTTGATGAACTTTTTGACATTGATTAACTTGTCTCAAGCTTGAAACATAAGATTCTTAAACAAAGATTCAAAAGATTCAAAGTTTAAACATGAGTTTTGACTTAAATTGATCAAGAAGAATGATGTTAAAGTGATTAATGATGATGTATTATTGATGACAAATTCAACTTTAGAAAGTCATTTAACTCAGTCATTCTGCATGTAGTTGACGAAGACTTGAAAATAATGCTTCATGACAGCATTGACTCTCTTGATTTGATCATCGATTTCAAAGTGATACATCATTGATAACTTAACATTTATCTTCAACATTTTACACATATGCTTTCAGACATTGAAGATGAATTGTGTATCTCAATCAGATATAAAGAACTTGAGTAAATTATGATATTTTCAAACATGAGCATAAAAGTAATTGATAACTTCTTCAACTTTCATAAAAGTAGTGAGAACTAAATGTTTCATTTTGATAAAATGATCAACAAAAATTAAAACATATTTATATATGATACTCATGAAGATATTGAGCGATAAAGAATTTACATAGTTCATGAAGACATCACATCAACAACGTTTGAAAACTGAAAGAGAATACAATCATTCTTGAGTTCATTGTCTAAAGAGCTTGAAACGTGTGCACACGTAACAGTTTCATACGAAGCGTTAAACATACTTATAAATGTTTGATCATCAGTAAACTTGATTAATCAGTTCATAGCTTTTTGCTCTTTCTGAATGATCATCAACAACATTATCATGAGCGAGCTGAATGATATGAAGACGTAGTTTATCTGAGTTGAGCATGTACTTTCTTTCTTGAAAGTACAAATGATTCTCATGTTCTTCACACTCGACTAGAGAAATCTTGTTATGATGTTGTGCTTCATTACAAAGTGCTTCAATTATCTGAGCTGTGAATTTATCATTGATTTCGACTTGCTTTCATAATGTCTGAGTGAGAATATCAGCAAAATCTTCATTAAGATTCAGAATGTTTTAATCTAGCTGAGACTTGACATCTTCAACATTGAATTCTTCAATTTCTAGATTCATGAAAGTTAAAATTTACAAGAGTGTTGAAATAATTGAAAAGAGATGTAACTAAACTGAATCTAAAGTGATGCTTTGTAACTGAAGCTTCATGACTTTGATGTTGAAGATGTCAAAAGCGAGATTCTTAACAATATTAAGATCTAAAACATGAGTTTTCAGAAATGTCTGATGTTAATATTGATGTCAAGAATTGAATGTATTCTTCTTTTTAAAGAAATTTTCTGAGCAACGTGTCAAAGCATTCAACTTATCATCAATCTTGTTGAAATGATAAGCGATGCAATAGTTGAATCTAGATAGAAACTCACTTCAACAAGCTTAATGATGATTCAACTGCTTAATTGACATGAAATACTTAAGATTTTTATGATTCGTGATCATCTCAACAGAATAGATAAAGTCTTCAAGCTCTGATCATCATTTCTTGAAAGCATGAACAATGATCATAAGTTCTTTATCGTAGATCTCATAGTTACACTTGACTGAGTTATGCTTCTTCAAAAAGTAAGTGATTGAATGAAGAATCTCATTCTCATCATATTGAAAGAGAATATCTTTGAACACATAGTTCAAAGCATCAATTTCTATCACAATCTTGTGATTTGAATTATAATGATGAAGAATAATTTCAAAAGTGAAAACTTTCTTAAGAATGTTGAATGCAATCTGACATTTCTGAAATCAGACAAAGAGTACATCTTTTCTGATAAGATGAGTGAGCGAAGTAGTTATTTTACTATAATCATAAATGAATCTTTTATAAAAGTTCGTGAAATTTAAAAAACTTTGAATGTCTTTAACATTGATCAAGATGAGTTAATTGACAATGATGTTTATCTTAGAAGAGTTCATCTTAATCTTTTTGATGATGATTATCAATTCTAAATATGAAACTTAAGTGATGTGAAACTTGCATTTGATTATATTCATCTGAAGATCTGCTTCTTGCAGCTTTTGCAGAATGAGCTTGACATGAATTTCATGCTTGAGTTCATTGTTGAAATAGATCAAGATGTCATTCAGATAAGCTGTATAGAACTTATTTAAATGTTCATAAAAAGTATTGTTGATGTACTTCTGAAACAAGACAAACTTATTACATAAATTGAAAAGCATGATTAAATACTTGAATAATTCAAATTGAGTGCAAAAAACGATGAGAGCTTCATTTTCTTCTTTGATTTAAAGTTGATTAAACGCAGAAATGATATTCAGCTTGATAAAGATTTTAGCTCGACTTAGATGATTCAGCATTTCTGAAATCAGAGACAGAGAATATCAATTCTTGACTGTGATAACGTTTAAATCTCAATAGTTCATGCAGAAGCAAAGTTCTTCTTTGAATTTCTTGATGAAGAGAACAGAGATGATTATTTGAGAGCAACTGACTTGAATGAAATCTTTGCTCAAATTCTCATTCAGATAACAATGAAGTTCTAGAATTTCATCACGACTCATGTTGTACAAAGCAAAGACTGAGAATTGAGCATCTTCTTTAAGATGTATAACATGATCATAAGCTTAATGCAAAGACAAGATATCAACGTTCTTCTTAAAGAAGACATTTAAAAACTTGAAATATTTGAATGATAGAATTGTGACTGAATCGACATTCTTACTTTATCAATAGACTTCAAGATCTTCTTGTGTCATGAATGCAGTTAAATGAAATTTCTTTTTCATTTGATGAAGATTCAGATGATGATTCTTATCATATATATTGTCTTGAGAACGAGATGAGAATTGAGCAAGAGTTAAGCTGTTCTTTGAATAAATAGTCAAAGTTGCATGACGCGATTTTGACTCGTCAGAATCTAGATTAGAAAATGAGATTAACTCAAGATTCAAGAAGACATTGATTTTCTTTAAAGTGATGCTAAACACTTCAATGTCTTTGACATGAGCAGCATGATCAAAGCTTCAAGCTTTCAACTAGACTGATCATCGAGTCGAGTTTCGAATTGACATTTTGAATTCGACTCGACTTGAAGTCGAGTTGCTCACATTTTCAACCCGACTCAAGTCGAGTTGAACATATTTTCAACTTAACTCGACTCGACTCGACTAGAAATCGAGTCAATTTGACTCGACTCGTCAAGAACTTGAGCTTGATGTCAAGAGAGTTAAATATAGAAATTTAGAACAACATGTTTGCTTGTTCTTTGCATTATCTTTTCGCATTACTCATTGCATTGTCTATATATTGCATTAGCTTTTCGCATTACTTATTACATCGTCTATATACTATCTTCAAGCTATTAACAACTATTGTTGTTAATACAAACTATTCTATAAAATGTTTAGTTCGTTGACAACTTTTAATCTGTCTGACGAAAGTGTTTTGCATAGTTCATCTTCAAATAGTCTTCATTCTGAAGACTTCGCAAGTCAAGTTCAATGATCTATGAATTCTTTACATCATTCTGAAAAGATGAAAACTAAACAAGAAGCGATTGACAAAATTCAGCAGAATTTTTCACAGCTCAAGCTAAGAGAGAATAGCGAGTATGTTCAATGAACTTTGAATACAGATAGCTCTTTTCTACAATGATGATCTCAAATCTCTGTTGTCGAGAGTATTCAAAACAAGACTCAAAAAAAGATAAACAATTCACTCTGATTCAGAAAGACTACAGACGATAAGCAATCTGATATATGAAATCACTTTATACAGTTGACTTCGATTGTTGAAAAATTGTCTAAAATCTCATGCAAAATCTGCAATAAGATTATGAATCATTCTACAGCTTTTGATAGCTTCAGCACGTCTGCTATGAAAAAGCATCTTGAATCAGACTTTTGCGCAGCGACAGAGCGAAAACGCGAACACTCGCAATCACAAGTTGAACTGACTTTCGAATGAGTAAGTCATATCTGATAATGCAAATTGATAATGCAAAATTGACAAATTATTAAAAGAAAAGTCATATCAAGTTAGTCTCTGTCTTCAATCAAGAGAATTGAGAAGATCAATTATGTAAAATCTTTGTTGACTTGAATCTACTCTTTCGAATTGTTGATAACGAGCAATTTCGAAAGCTGCTACAAATGCTTCGTTCATATCTGCAGATTGCACATTGCACAAAGATGACAATCATGATTCTCTCATACTATAAGAAGATTTGTGATAAGATCAGATTGAATCTTACAGAGTCACGACGTGTCTCTATTGCTTTGAACGCATGATCTAGTTCTCAAAGAGTAGCGTACTTGAGAGTGTTGATATACTGAGTCGATGTCAAATTTCAGTTTCATGAACATTTTATTGAATTTACGTCTCTTGATATTGAGTATACTGAGCGTCAATTGATGATGAAGCTAATGAAAATTCTGAAGAACTATGCTATTAAGAACAAGCTTTTCAAGATTGTTATCAATAATGCAAGCAATAATAGTATCTTGAAAGAGAAACTTGAAAAGATCATGAGTCGTCGCGAGTTTCGATGAAACAGAACACAGAATTTCATTAATTACTTGACTCACATCATCAATCTTGTGACTCAAGATTTTATTCAAGCTCTTGATTTAAAGATAATAACTGATAATGTTATTGCTCAATTAGAGAATGAGCAAGTGCAAGATATTGAAACAAGCAGAGAATTGTCTGTTGTGATCAAAAAGATATTGCTTCGAATGATAATGCAAAAAAGTAATGCATTTATTAATCATGAAATTAGATTCGTGCTCTAACAATAGCTGTCAACGACTCTTCTCAGCGATTAATTCACTTCAGAGCTTTTCAAGAGCAGAATGATAAAAGATCTAGAAAACTGATACAAGATATTCACATTCGTTGAAACTCTACATACTTGATGCTTCGTCAAGCATATCAACTACGTGAATTTGTTGATCTTTGAACAGAGAAATACTGCGAAGATTTCAAGATCGCAAGAATCAAACTTGATGAAAGCGAGTGATTCATGATTTTGCTTGTTGACAATCTATTAAATTTCTTCTACGAATGCACTTTAGTAGTGTCATGAACAACTAATGCAGATATTCACTTGAAATTTTGAATATTTAATGCACTTTTCAATCATCTTGAGCAGATTGAAAAGAATATAAGAAGAAGTACTTGCTCATCGAGTGCTGTTATAGTAAAGACTTGCAAAAAAGTCTTAATCAAACTTGCGAAGTATTATGTCAAGATTGAAGACAGCAATGAAACAATATATAATCTTGCAAATATTCTGAATTCTACAATGAAGCTAGATCTTTACAAGACTTGAAACGACAAAGACAATGAAGATACAGATCATGATGAAGAGTCTGTTCACTACAAGATCAAGTACAAGACAGAGTTCAAAGAGTATTTTCATCATTACTATGAAGATTCAGCTGTCAATTTGAGAGCAGAAGCACAAAGAGTAAGAAATGATGTTGATGAGATAATGCATTATGATAATGCATTTGATCATTTACTAATGATCTTGTAGTCTGTTGCAACTGTTAGAAGATCATTGCTTCAACAATCTCAGCATGCTCATTCTTTTCAAGACGAAGATGATCGATATCTTTGCATTGATATTATAGATAAGAAATGTTCAACATGACAATTTTGAAAAAACAATGCTTCGAATTTTTCTAGATTGACGCAAATGACTAAAGATGTTCTTTCATGCTCGATATTCTCAATAGATATTGAGCGAACTTTCAGTCTTGCTAGAAGAGTATGTCAATGAGATTGATCACAGATGAGTTTGAAAACGATGAAATAAATAATGCTGATGAAGTATTACAATCGAACTATGAATTTGAATTCAGACGAGACTATTACTGAGTTCTGAAATATTTATCACAGAGAGAAGAATGATGATCAAGAGATCAATGAATTTGCTGATTCATTTTGAGTATCTTTGAAGACTGTTCTGACGCAGATTTATTCATAGATTTGTAATATCATCACATTTATTAAAAATCTTGCATTTAGAGCAAGTACTTATTAGAAGTACAATCGAGTCAATGCACAAGAATAATGCACAAGAGTAATGTGAATGTGATTTCAAGAATTACACTGTCTATCTAACTGATGAAGACAGACATTTTCTAGTCTGTCTTGAAAAACATAACATCAAGATTCATCATGAGATTCTTCATAAATCTCATATCTCTATCTTGAATGATGATGTGTTTGACATGAATTGTCATCAAGTTGATGTCTGCATAGAGCAAAATGTCAATGAAAATTCTACAATAAGAGTGATAATGTGAAAGAGTAATGCACTTACTTTTCATAAAGAAGCACATAAAGTCTTCAGTGACTTCTTGAAGAGCATTCAAGACAGAGCGCTGAATGCGAAAATCATATTGTAGCATGTTCGCTTGAGCATAATCATGCATAATCTCTTTAATCAGTCTTTCGAAGATTATTTTGAGAATGAGATTTTCTGCAATCTTCTGATATTTTCAAATTTCGCGCAGCGCAACAGTGTCTGATTTGTAGTGTCTTTTCTGTTGCAAAGCATTAGTATGTCAGTAGATAATGCATTACTCATGTGCATTATCTTTTTAGTAGTAGTAGTAGATTTAAAGACTGAAGTTTCTTTGATAGCATAATGATCAGTTGAATGCATCAAGCTCTTAGACGTCTTACGTGCTGATGCACATGCTAAAAATGAACTTGTCAGCAATAAACAAGTCATATTGCATTATCAGTATGCATTATCGATAACATGCTTGCTGCATGTCATTGTTTATCAAGAATGATTGATTTGATTTATGTAAACTTGATTTTTGAAAGTATTATCTTTGAAAGTATTATTTATTGAAGCGTTGATTATTAAAATGATTCAAGAAAATATGATAGAAGAAGTGATTGAAAAATCAGAAAAGAAATTGAAGAAAATATTGAATAAGTGTTAAGAAATAAGTGTTAAGAATAATAATTAAATTTTTCTCGTTGCACTCAAATTTATCTCACTTGATGAGTTTTTTTCTTACTTTTCAAAATTCTCTATTTGTTCATATTTTATCGAACTACTCAAATTTCATCAATACTATTGCATTACTCAAATGCATCATCAAGAGAACAATGCTGACTTTAACAGATACTTTTCACTCTGTTCAACAGTTCAGAGATAATTCTTCGTGAAAATTAATTCATCTCACTTGATGAACTATCAATCTATCTCTTACTTTTCAAAATTCTCTATCTGTTCATATTCTTTCAAATCATTCAAATTTCATTGATACTATTGCATTACTCAAATGCATCATCAAGAGAACAATGCTGACTTTAACAGATACTTTTCACTCTGTTCAACAGTTCAGAAATAATTCTTCGTGAAAATTAATTCATCTCACTTGATGTTATATCTCTTACTTTCTCAAATTCTCTACAAGTTCATATTTTATCAAACTACTCAAATTTCATCGATACTGTTGCATTACTCAAATGCATTATCAAGAGAACAATGCTGACTCTAATAGATAATGTTCACTCTATTCGTAAACTCAAAGTCTATCGCAAGTCGAAATCGTGGTGAAAATTGGTTCAATGAGATCAACGAACACTACAAGCGACAGAACAATGATCATGTAATCATATTCAAATGATTACACAAACTAAGACAATTCAATGTTTTAAAAGAAGTGAATGAGATCGACAAAGCAGCGATGAAAGACAATGTAAGAGACGAGATAGAACAAGAGCGAAAGAACAAAGATATTCATGATAATGCATCTCAGTAATGCAATACCAGATAAAGCGCTGATCTGTTTATAGTTGAATGCTTTGAATCGAAAATCAGACGCAAAGCGAATGCTGAAATTATCACTGAAATGATAAAGCTTTTTGATATAACTGCTACGACACAAGATGCAAATACTACTGCAGAGAAAATTGCTTTGAAAGTAACAAAGATATGCATTATCTATATGCATTATCTTTCAGTTGTAGAAACTAATATCAATTTTAGAAGACAACAGATAAGCTGAACATGAGCGAAGAAATATTAAGAATTATGATCTTTATAGTTCACTTAATTCAACAAAGAATTCTTCATCATGATGATCTGAAGAAGTTAAAGCAGACTGATGATACTAATTCTATAACAGCTTTTCAGAATTTTGCAACAGAATTCGTCACTCTCTCAACTGTCAAAGAACGAGAAATTCAGAATTCAATACATGCAATAAATTCTAATTCAAATGATCTCATCATAGTAAAAAACGATGACGCAGAGATGTGCTATGAAGCAAAGAAAAATGAGAAGAAACTACAACATGATGAATATGAGATTATCAGTAGTGAGAAGAACGAGAATAATGAAAGTGAAAAGAAAATAATAGAGCTGTTCAACTAGCGAACAGCGCTTATCTTACTTTCTAAGTTCTAATCATAACTCATAATCTTATAAATTTATAGTGCATTATCTTTTTGCATTATCATGAAGAGTGTTTGATAAAATCATAGAAAGTCATGATGAAAATCATAAAGTCTTCATGATGAAGACTGTTTGATCAAGCTATTTACATCTATCTAATATCTTGTCGAGTTGAGTCGAGTTGTCAAGTTGAATTATCGAGTCAAGCTTCTCAACTTGATTCAAGTTCTTGAATTCAACTTCTCAACTTGACTCAACACTTTTTCAAGAAAATTTCAACTTGACTCGACACTTTTCGAGTCGAGTACTCGACTTGACGCGATCAGTCTACTTTCAACTCAACTATGTCAAGTTGTATAAAAGATCGATTGAATTGATCTGCTTGAAGAATAACAGAAGTTCTAAAAAAGAAAGAATTTCAACACTTGATTTTTGATGAGTATTTTTTTTGAATGACTTGAAGAATACAATTAGAAGCTTTTTGTTTCAGATGAAAGACAAAACTGAATGAGATTTATTTCTTGTAAATGAGCTGAATATTAGTTGACTTCTTGTGAATGAACGAGAGATTATATTACTTCTTGTGAGCAGATGAGAAACTGAGTTACTTCTTTCAAGTGAATGAGAAACTAGATTACTTCTTGCAAGCGAACTAAAAACTAAATTACTTCTTTCAAGTGAATAAGAAACTAAATTACTTCTTGCAAGTGAACTGAGTGCTGAATTGCTTCTTGTGAACAATCTGTAAACTGAATTACTTCTTGTGAATGATCTGTAGACTGAATTACTTCTTGTAAATGATTCATGAACTGAGTTGCTTCTTGTGAGTGAATTGAGAGCGAGACTGAGAGAAAGTTACTTTGTTAACTTTGAATGAGAAATTTTCTTCTTGTTGATTAAGATTATAAATCTTGACGAGAAATAAACAACAATGATCAAGATAAAAGAAGAAAAACAAGATAAGAATATTATGCTCAAAATTAACATCACTGACGTGATGATGAAGTCATGATAAACTCATGATGATGAGATATTAACTTAATTCAATGATATAAAAGAATAGTCTTTTAATGTGTTCATCAAGAATCATTGTGATTTCAATGATATAAGTAATGTCATCAATTAAAGTGACTTGATCATTAAATTCTTGAAGTCTGCAAGAATGAATTAATTGATGCAAGAAAAAATGATGTTGTTACGTGAAGAATTTGTTCATAAAAACATAAGCAAAAACTTCACTATCAATCAAAGCAAGAATGAGAACTCTAGATTAAGCTTGACGTAGAATACAGAATATTATTATGTGATTATCTTTGAGTGTCAAATTAAATTCAAAGAGTTTCAAGATAGATTTAGCAAAAAACTTTCTATATGATTGAAGTGAGAATGAAAAGATTGAGACTAGTAAACAAGATGATATGTATACAAATCTCTGAGTGCAACTTAACTCAAAGACTAAACTTTTCTTATGAACAGCAAGACTTCTTCATTTATACTGATGACATCACTGTCGTAAATGTTCATGATATGCAAAGTAAAAAACTTTTTATTTGAGCATTCTTTAACAATTTTACTCAAATGTTGCAATTTGCAGTAGTAGCACAGCTTTCACTTATTGCAGATTTTCTTGATCTCAGAAATGATCAAAGTCTTATCTTAAATGATGATAATAACAAAGTTTAAATTCATTGATTTATCAAGAAATGAGAAAGAAAAAGATGAAGATACTGTTGAGATAACAGTCACAGAAATGATGATCTTTGAATTTTAAGAATTACTAGTCATTGCAAAGACATTCTTGACTTTGATAAATGAAATGATGACAAAGATGAAGCAAGATTGATGATGCTTAAGCTGCTGAAACTCTTTATTGATGTCAGAAAATGCTTGAATTCATTAATGAAAGATAAATGATTGAGTTTCATTGAGATTTCATCAGAAGAAAATGATGACTTGAGTAAAATAATTGACATTACGCTTCAAACAGTCAATCAATGAGAAATCTTTCATCAAAGAACATTCTTTCTTTTGATAAAAAAGATTGTAATAGTCAACAAAGCTATTCATATTTTACTTCAGAGTTTCGTGAAGATATAAATGAACATCTTCTATCTTGAAAGAATTGTTGCAGCAATGACGTAACTTGTGTTGTCAATCTGCAAAGATGAAAATGATACAGAGATCATTAACTCGATATTAATTCATTAGATTGTGAGTCTTCTTATTTATGATGAGTCGTGACTCGACATAAATGATCTTGACTTAATGAGAGAAATAATGATCATCGTTCATGTTCATGCGCTGTATTAGACTCTGCTTTCATGCATTCAATCAATCTTTGTTCTTCTTATACTTAAATATGTTGAGAAGCTTCTTGAATTTAGAAGCAATGAAGACAGTGACAAAATTTGCAGAGAAATGAATGATGAAAAGAGATTGATTGTTCAAGATTTGTGCAACGATTTGAGTTATTATTACAAAAGACTGAGAATTCAATTTTATATAGATTGAAAAACTGAGAATGATGAATGAAGATGAAATAATAACATCATGTTGTCGAACTTGATTTTGAAGCTTATGCATTATGTGAAAGATTTTAACTGAATTTTCAATCACACTTTAAGTGAACTGTTCAACAGCACGCTCATTGTCGATCAAGAAATTGTAAGATGACTTCATTTAAGCAAAAAAGTAACTAGACAAGATTTCAATATATGAAAATGTTGCAGAAAGTGTAAATCTTTCATAATGTCAAAGACTGAGTTAAACTAAAGATATTATTAATATAAAAGATTAATATTATTATTACTTTGATAGAATCTAAATACAAAATAATACATCAAATAATGTATAAGATGAAAGACAAAGAGTGAAAGAAAAGAACGAAAGCTCGACTTTTATATACATGAATTGAGCAGAATCAAGACTAAACAGTAGTTTTATTGACTTAAGATTGCAAAAGTTTGTGCATATGACTAAAATGATCAAAACAAAATTGTTGAAACTAAATTAAAATGATGATGACTAGATTGATGACTTGATTCATTGAACTGCAAAACAAATTCAATGAATCGAGATTATTTAAGATATTGACAATTTATGTTTTAAATCAAGTTAATGATCTGATATCATGACATAATTAAACAGTTCATATTTATGAATAAATCTTTATTCAGTGAGATCACAAATTGATATTATCAAGTTTATACTTTTATTGATTAATTAACTCACTATTAAGTTTTTAAAATAAAAAAACATTACTGAAGTATTTTTTCAATTTATATGAAAAATGAATATTTATTTTATAAAGGAGGGGACGGCAAAAGGGTAGCCCTTTCCTGCTTCCAGCCAAGGCGCGTCCCAATCGGGTTTGGCGTGGCCCCTTCGGGCAAGGCGCTCAGCATCGCCCCACCCGCCGCTTTCTCAAGGTATAAAGACCTCCACCGCTCGCTGTTTTCCCATTGTCTCCTTCATCTTTCTTCCCACATCTCCCTGCCGTCCCCTCGCTCCTCTTCGTATCGCAAGGGTCTGCGGCCCCCTTCCTGCTGCCTAGCTGGCTTCTACCGACCATCGCCGATCGCTCTGCTTGGGACCTTGGCATAAGGCATTTTTGCTCATGGCCTTTCCCTTTGAGATCACTTTGCTACACCTCTCACCCTATACCCTCACCCTCTCCTGACCTGCCCACTTTCGTCTACGGCTGGAGCCAGCGATGCAGGTGAACCTCTTATTCGCCACCTCGTACCTTGTCGCCTGCGCTGCAGCTCAGCTCCGACGGAGATGATTCCTGTTTCGACCTTGTTGGAACGCCCTGAACTCTGCCGCTCTGGACCCTCCTGCCCTCGACCTTCCTTTGCCAGCCACTGTTTCACAACAGCTCAGCTGATATGCGACTCTGCGACGACATTGGTGGGGAACTTCAGCTTGTGGCGAACATTCCAGGGTGAAGCAACTGTCTGACTCTAAGAGGGCTGCCACACGACCAATAAAATAAATGCCTCATCACTCGTCGCGAATGCTCAGGCTTCCCTTTACGTCTGCCTAACCGCGTGGACAGGGATCACCGCTCAGCTGTGATCTAGTGACCTGGCACGAGGGGGGCTGAGAATGTACGCGAGCAGCGGCGGTGAGCCAAAACCAAGGAATGGAACCAATGGAGGGTGTGGTCGCCTTGATCGACAGTGCTCTTTGCGTGTCTGCCTTGCTGCGCCGACCGGGTTCCCGCAAATCACCTTGTTCTGGTGACTTGGCCTTGAGACGGTGATCTCGCTTTTCGCTGTGGATCGGAGAGGATGCAGTGCCTCCGATCCGTTGCAGAAGTCCCAGGGCGTAAGGCCTAGGCAGCAGCAGCTGACGTGGCTCGACAGTTGGAGGGGCGCAGGGAAGACTTGGCCGGTATGGGATGTGGGTTGAATACGAGGCACCAAGGGCTGAGAGACTGCGCCAGCATGTGCCGCAAGGTGTGAGGCAGATGAATGGAGACTGAGCGGCGATGGCCAGAGATCGGCTGTTGGAGAGGAGCAGGCAACAGGCGGCGGGCACAACTCAGAAGCGCATATAATCCTCGTCTCGCCCCGTTCTGAGTTCTTGAATTTCCAACTTCAAACTCCAACCATAGCTCCTTTATTTGCTTTTGAGGCACAATGCCCTTGATCGACTTGGATTTCGTTCAATTCTATGAAGGCCCCGCCAAAGCCGATTTGGCTGGCAAAAGACCATCGATGGCGTTGCCTGACGATATTCCCGTCATCCGTAAAGAGGGATATACTTCTACGGCTCCTAGATCCAGCAGCGGATGGGGTGGACAACTCGGCAACTACGATCTGATCGAAGTCCTTGAATTGACTGGCTCATTGTCAAAGGATCCTCTCGATTTATTATCCTGCAAGCAGGCACCGGATCTCAAAGGCACTGAGTTGTACTCCGAAGGTAATGTTTGCCGTCTTTGGTTTTGGTGGGCCTTTAATAATAGCTCCAGCTGCCTCAAACGGACTCGATCTTAGTGGCGGCCACGGTAGAGGCGGTGGAGAGGAAGACGAAAGTTTTCTATCCTTCGAGGAACTGCTGCTCGGTGCCGGAAGAGCACAAGAGTCGCAACGATCGGGCTTGAGATTAGGTGGAGACAAGGGTGCGAATACTGATAGCAGCAGCAGCGTCCACTCTAGAAGCGACGGCTCGACTTCTGAGCAAGGCGAGAGGCGCTGCTCCCTCAGCACTCCACCGACTTCTGTGGCAGGCTCAGAAGCTGGGTACAACCCTTGAAACCCCCGCTCGCAGATCTCGGTACTGACAGATGACGCCTATCTAGATGTTCCATCCTCCGCGAGAAGCCAAAATATCCCATCTCTGATCCTCCTCCTCCTCCTCCACTCCCTACTACCCTCCTCTCGTTGACACACGACACACAAATCTGCTTTCAAAACATCGAGCCTCGTCACTCCGGTGGAAGGAAAGAGAAAGGGAACAAAGAAGCAAGTTGTAGTACAGACAACATCATCCCATACTCTCTCCGATCGCCCCTTACGCCGCCAACTCCTGAACCGCCATTGGTTTCGTGGCGGTCTCCGCTCCGAGAAGACGCCGTAGGATCAGCGTCAGATCAGGCTGGCTCGCCATGGATGTGGAGCCCAACGCGCCCTACGGACGCCGAGCCTGTGACAGCCATAGGTGCCACCGACATTCGAGATTCCTCCAAGCGCACAGCAGACAGTGCAGGATTGAACGACGGTGGGGAAGGTGTGCACAGGTTGGAGAAGGCTCGGCGTGCA
>JAABUH010002023.1_pt1 | contig 20520 bp, 25 predicted proteins | sample 5559121 | NCBI WGS metagenome assembly JAABUH01 (sample SAMN10711871, study PRJNA513364) | rock metagenome | isolation source: Antarctica rocks | place: Antarctica: Victoria Land, Battleship Promontory nord | collected 2015-12-28
CGTGTTCGCCCCCGACCTACCCGGCTTCGGACACAGCACCAAGCCACCCCACACCCTGAGCCTGGCCGAGCTCGCCGACAGCCTCGCCGACTGGATGAGCGCCACCGGCCTGGACCGTGCCGTGTTGTTGGGCAACTCCCTGGGCTGCCAAGTCATCACCACCTTCGCCCAACACCACCCCCACCGGCTCTCCCGCGCAGTCCTGGTCGCCCCGACCTTCGACCCGCAAACCTCCTCACCCTGGCGGGACGGTTTACAACTCCTCCTCGACGCCCCCAGGGAACGCCCTTCCGAAACCCCCATGGCCGTCGCCGACTACTGGCGTGCCGGGCCGCGCCGCATCTGGGCAACCCTCACCGAGGCGCTGCACTCCCCCGTGCAGACCCAGCTCACGGACCTGAAAGTCCCCACCCTGGTCGTGCGCGGCGGCCGCGACCCCATCGTGTCCCAACACTGGGCGCAGCAGGTCACCGACCTGCTGCCCCACGGCACCCTGGCCCGCATCCCCGACGCCCCCCACGCCGTCAACTACAGCGCCGCCCCCGAACTCCTCCGCGTCGTCGCACCCTTCCTGGACCAACAGCAGCACGACACCCCCACCACCCCGGCCTAACGCCCCGCGCACCGACCACCTGCGTGCAGCAACGGGGAGGGTTGGTTTCCGACGGTGGGACACGCAGTCTCATGAGCCCTCAGCCACATTGCGGCGGCCCGGGACACCAGGCCCGCACAAGGAAAGGCGCGTTTCTCAGAGGGCTACCTCGGCGACGTCCCACCACCAGAGTTCGAGCAGGCGTTCTACGCTACGTTCCGGACCGACCAACCCCTGGTCGAAATCCAATAGGCCGAGTCTCCATCAGAGCCAGTGCGGTTCACCCGTAACTCCCTGCGCCGTGCCGGTGACCAGTCACGGGAAGGAATGCGTTCATGGACAAGAGCAACGCGGTGTTGGAGATTTACCTCAACGACCACCTGGGCGGGGCCACGATGGGAGTGGAGTTGTTCCGCCGGGCCAGCCGTTCGGCGCAGGGGTCGGTGAAGATGCAGCTCCAGGAGTTGACCACGGAGGTTGAGCGCGACCGGGAATCCCTGCGCACGCTGATGGGAACCCTCGCAGTCCCCGTGCACCGTTACAAAGTGCTCGGTGGATGGGTGCTGGAGAAGGCCGCGCGGTTGAAACCGAATGGGCGTCTGCTCCGCCGGTCCCCGCTCAGCGACCTCATCGAGTTGGAGGGGTTGTTACTCGGTGTGCAGGGCAAGGCCGCCGGCTTCCGCACACTGCGTCGCCTCGCCGACACCGACACCCGACTCCAGGCCGGCACCCTCGATGAGCTCATCGCCCGCGCCGAGCGGCAAGCCAACACCCTGGAACAACTCCGAATACACACCGCAACCCACGTACTCACCCCCTGAAAGCGCCCACAAAGGCAAGCCACGCGGTGGGCTTGCACCGGACCACCCCTACCGCACAGTTGCGGTGCGAGGTGTCGCTCCGCGTGCTCGTAGTACCGGCCCGATAATCGGCAGTGGCCCGTCTCCGCTTCTGCGGGGACGGGCCACTGACGCATGACGTTGTGATGCGTCAGCGAGCCTGAACACCCCCGGGTGGGGGGGTGCGGAGGTGTCAGGACTTGGCGATGGACAGACCGAGGAAGATGCCGACGATGAACCCCGCCGCTCCCGCGCCCATCGTCGACCAGGTACCAGCATGGCCGGCGGCGGTGGTCGCCGCTTGGCCTGCCTGAGTGGCTGCCTGGGTGGCCTGGGCACCGGTCTGGGTAGCGACCTGGACTGCTTGCGCCGTTTCCAGCGAATGCACCCGCTCGACGAGGTCTTGATCGTTTTCTGGCATGGACATGATCCTCTTTCCCTGCAGTCCTGAACGAGTTCAACCGGTGGTTCCGGGGCATGGCTGCAGGGACTACCGTACGAGCACAATGTGATTTGCGCCGCGCGAAAGTCGAAGGCCGGCCAACCAGCGGGGGCGCTGGCCAGCATTACGTTTACTGCCCACCATGATCACCGCCCCTGTTTCCCTGGCGGCGTGGTCATTGCGACCAGCGCCTGCGGTGTCGGTGGCATGTGCCCTCTGGGGGTAGGAGCTCACCCCTACCGGGTCGCGGCAGGTGCTGGTGGATTACCGCGTGGCGTCGGTGGCGCGGACGGGGATGCGTTGGATGCTCGGTGCGGGTGGCTCCGCGGTCGTGGTCGTGGTCGTGGTGGGGGTCGGGGGGTGTTGGGTGAGCATCGCGTGAGCGGCCCTCAGCCAACCCGGCCCTCGCTCGAGGACCCAGGGGGGTAGCTGCGGGTGTTCACCGCGCGGTGCCGCGGCCACCGTGCAGATCGGCCACCACCGGCAGTCGGTTCCCGCGGCGGCAGCATCGGCGGGCTCGGACGATCCGTCCTGCAACCAGGGTTCGATGCGCTCCAGCAGCGCCTCGGTGAGCATCCGCGCTTCGGTGCGCAGCTCATCCATCGGCTGACTTGGTTGTTCGCTCCCCGTGCTCACCACCACGCACCGCCACCGACCGCGGCGGTGACTGCCTGTGCAGTCGGGCGCATCACAGCTAGCGGGCGGCGTTTTGGCGCTCGTCCTTCTCCGCTTGGGCCAGGTTTTCCACCCGGTCGGCGTCGGAGCGTTGCTCGGTCGCCGCGGTCTTCTTAGCGGTGGCGTCCTTCAGCTCCGCGGTGGCTGGTGCCGCCGCCTTCTCCTCGCGGGCGTTGATCTTGGCCTGCTCGGCCCGCTTGGCAGCCTCAGCATCGTGCTTGCGCTTCGCGGCCTGCTCGTCTGCTTGCTTCTTCGCGGTAGCCGCACGCCGGGTGGCTTGCTGGGCGGCCTGACGCTTGCGCTGCTCCTCGTCCTTGCGGGCCTGTTCGGTCCTGCGCTGCTTGTCCCGTTGCGCGGCTACCTGATCTTCGCGGGCCTTCTTCTGCGTGGCCTTGAGCTCAGCGTCAGCGGCCGCCCGTTTCTGCGTGGCCTGCTCGTCCAGCTCCGCCGCCCGCGCCAACGCGTCGCTGCGCTCGGTCAGTGCGGCACCACGCTGCACCGCGCGACGGTCTCCCAGTACAGAGCCCACCGCACCGTCCAGCGCACCCAGGGTGCGCTCATACACCAGACGCACCGGTGCCTCCTCAGACAACCGGGACATCACCTGCTGCTCGATCAGCTGCAGCGGAAGCCGCACAATCGTGTACGGCACACGCAACACCGCTAACGGTGCACTGCTCAAATTCATCGCTTACTCCAATGGTTCAGGTGGTTGTTCAGGACAGCTCAGCGGCGTCGCTGAGCTGTGTCGCCTTGGCCCGCGCGCGGGCGGCCTCGGCTTCCGCGTCGTCGGCTTCGTTCACCGACCGCTCGTGGGCGGCGGTGGCTTGGGCAGCCTCGTGCGCCGCGGCGGCAGTGTCGGCTTGCCCAGCCGATGCGGCCCGGCGTACCTCAGCATCGGCCTCCGCCTTCGCCTTGGCTTGCTCGGCGCTCACCTCACGCTGCTTTGCGTGCTCCGCGACCTGGTGCTGGGCGTCCTGCTGCCGCGCGACGACCTCTTTGGCTGCCGCGGCCTCCCGGGCGACCGCGGCGCGTTGCTGCGCCCCGTCCTGGCGGGCCTCGGTGAGTTCCCCGGCGGCCTGCTCGGCTTGGGCGTCGGCGACCGCGCTCGTGGTGTTCGCCTCCTGGCGGTCCTGAGCTTGGCGTTGCTGCAGCTGCCCCTCGGTGGTCAGCGAGTCGTTACCGGTGACCGCACCGGCCACCTCCTTCGCCTTGCCCTTCACCGAGTCGAACAAACCCTTGCGGGCTTGACCCGCTTTGTCATTCGCGTTCATCAAATCCTCCTACGACTCGTGGGCGCACAGTGGGCCGACCACCTGGTCGGCCCACTGTGCGGTGGGTGCTGTGCTCAGCTGATCCCGGCGGTTTGCTTGGCGATACCGGCCAGGCGCACCTGCGCCGCGGAGGCGACACCCTTACGGTTGCGGTTGTTCTCCTCGTAGCCGATCACCGCGCGCAGATCCGCGGGCTTGGTGAGCTTCTTCACCGCAGCGACAGCCTCGGTGATGCCGAGGGTGTCGTAGTTGCGGATCGGCAGTTCATCAGAGTCGAGGCTGCCGGTACGTACCCGGGCGGTGTGCGCAACCCGGGCGGTGTCCTGCGCACCGTCGTCGTGGGCGGAGGACTCCGCCTGCTTCAGCCCGGCGTTGCGGCCAGCGATGACGGTCTGCTTGGTGACGTCGGCGACCTGGGTGGCTTTTTCCGCCAAGTCCTCGCTGATTTCCTCAGCCTTGCCCCGGGTCTGCTTGACGGTGGCCACGGCGCGGTTCACGCCGTCGGCGGACCACCGGGCCGGGGAGGCCACGATCCGGGTGGCGGTACCCGCCACCGCCTGCAACGGGGTGGGGCGCAACGCGGTGGGACCACCGAGGGCTTCCTCGGCCAACACGGTGGACAACCACTCAATGGTCGCCTCGTGCGCGGTCTCCAAACGCTCGGCGAGCCGGCGCACCTTGGTGTTGCCTGCGGTCGTAGCCAGCACCTTCAGGTAGCGGGCACGGTCGAACAACTGGTGCTCCAACGCCAAGTCCTCCAGCAGAGCACCATCCAGCGGCTCAGCCTGCTCCAACACCGTCTTCACCAACGCGGTGAGACGACCCAGTGTGGGCGAGACCACATCGGGCACCCCACCCAAGTCGCGCAACGTGGCGGCGATCAACCGGGCACGGGTGGTGGCGTGGTCGGCGTTTTGCGCCAGCTCACGACGTACCGCCTCGGTACGGGCCTGCGCCTGACGGGCCTGGGCGATCTGGATCTCGGTGTTCGTCAGCTGCAGCAAGGCGCGCAGCTGGACGACGATCTTGTTGGTGTCGTTGTCAGCCAAAATCATTCAGTCCTTCCGATCAGAGGGAAAAATTGAGGGGAACAGGGGTGCAGTGCTGCACCACGCGGACCCAGTGGTCTCGAATCCGCAGACGATCAACGAAAAACCGTCACAGTATTAGCGGCCAGCCGCACTCGGCCCGATCACGTAGCCCAATGCTCAGCCAACACGCGGTAATGTAAACGTACAGTGTCAGCCTACAGTGATGCCTACGATGGTGCCAGTGTGGGTGGTAAGTCACAGTTGATCATTCATGTTCCACCAGTCACACACTGGACACGGCGGGGGCGCGCGCGCCGGTGAGGAGACAGAGCATGGTCGGGCGTAGACCCATCCCTGCGGAACCGAGGAACAAGCGGCTACCGCCCCGCACACCCCTGAGCCTCGAGCGCATGTTGGACGCCGCCCTGCACATCGTGGACACCGAAGGCGTCGAGGCGCTGTCGATGCGGCATCTGGCCCAAGCCCTCGACCGGGAAGCGATGTCGCTCTACCGCTACGCCCACACCAAGGCCGCCCTGCTCGACGGGGTCGTCGAACTCGTCCTGAGCGAGCTCACCGTCAACCCCGATGCCGACGACTGGCACCAGGAGCTACGTGAGCTCGCCCGCGACTTCCGCCACCTCGCCCTCGCCCACCCCAACATGGTTCCGTTGCTGGTCACCCGACCGCTGTCAACCCCCCTCGGGCTGCGCCCGCCCGGCACCCTGCGCCCCGTGGAGGACTTCCTCGAGCTGCTCACCCACGCGGGCTTCACCCCCCATCACGCACTCCGCGCCTACCGGCTGTTCTTCGGGTTCCTGCACGGCCACATCCTCGACGAACTGCAGGAGATCGTGGACAACCCCGAGGAGACCGACGACCTGCTGCGCCTCGGACTGCACCGACTGCCCCGCACCCAATTCCCCCGACTCCGCGCCCTCGCCCCCGAGCTCGCCAGCTACGACGGCGCCGCCTACCTCGACCAAGGCGTCGAGATGATGCTCACCGGCCTACAAACACACTTTCCCCTAACCCCAACACCCCGCTGACCCGCACCCCACGCACCGACCACGCACCGACCACGCACCGACCACGGTGGGCGTTTCCTCCGGGTAAACACAGTCGCCGAGCAGCCCGGCTCCGGTCAGATAGTGATCGGCCCGAGGCGGATGCGCTTATCGCGCTGGGGCCACCGCGGCCACGGTGTCAGGCGGGCACCGTAGGCAGCAGTGGCGTTCGCGTACCCCAGGACCCAACGGATGAGAGCTTCAACACTGGGAAGATCCTGAACAAGCGGTTCCCAGTGCTGCCGGACGACCGCGGCCGCGACCGGATCCACCTCATAGTCACCGTCGGTGTCCGGGCACACCACATTCACCAACGCCATCGCCACATCGGGCAGGGCGACACCGTGATGCGCCGACACGGCGCAGCGCGGTGAACGCTCCCTGTTCGTCGTAGCCATACAGGGCCATCAGGATTCCCTTGGCCACGTCGATGCCGGGACGTTCCTGCAACGCCTGGCGCAGCTGCTCCGCTTCCACACCCAGTCCGAGCATCACATGATCAGATCGGGTTACGGCATCCATCCTGCAATGTCCTCTCGCACAAGCTTGCTGGAGAGGCGATCTGCTTCACCCACACCCATCTGCGGCGCCCCAGTCCCGCGGTGCCCTCCCAGCACCCCTTCCAAGGTAGCGGGGCACCCCGTACCCCCACCGGTCACCGCCCATCGTTTCCGATGAACAGTGGATGAAGTCACAATCGCCGCCGGCAACGCACCCCGCGATGACCTGTCTGCGGGCCTCCACGGTGCGCTCGACGCCGATTGACGACTGATGCCCGGCCACCCCGGCCCGGGGCCAGCGGCCGGGTGTGAACACAGTCAGCGCACAGATCAGCTGCCGGGTGCCTCGGCGTGCTACTGCTATCGGTCGTGACGACACCGTGGCCAACGCTGCCGAATGCGGACCTGGCGCAGGTGTCGGAGGCGAAGCTTCGGGACTACGTGCTCAACCCCGCCCATCCTCAGGGCGGTCCCAAAGCACGGGTGTTCGCCGCGGTCCTGGGTGTCACCCGCACTGATTGGCAGTACCTGCGCCGTCAGCTGCTCACCGGAGTCCGCACGGCACCCGCGCAGCTGCGCACCACCACCCAGTGGGGCGCGCTCTACGACGTCGTCATCGACGTCACCGGACCCGCCGGGCGCATGCACCGCGTCCGCACCGGGTGGATCATCCGCGCCAGGGAAGCCACCGAACAGGTCCTGTAGGGGCGGCCCGGGTCACACCTCCGCGGCGAGCAGCTCGGTGACCGCGGCGTCGATGACGTCGGTGTCGACGGGGTTGGCGCCGCCCCCCGCGAAGTGTCCCCACACCCCGGGGATCACCCGGACCTCACCGTCGGCGATGAACTGGCTGGCCCACTGCTCGTCCTCGGGCGGGAAGTACAGGTCCTTCTCCGCCGGCATCGCGACCAGCTTGGCCCGGATGGAGCGCAGCGCGGCCTCGGTGTCCCCGCCGAAGCCGGGGGTGTTCCCGACGTCGGCGTGCTGCCAGGTCCACAGCATGGTGAGCAGGTTGTTGGCGTCGCGGTCGTCGAGGAAGAAGCCCTCCCAGAAGCCGACGAGGAAGTCCTCCAGCGAGGTGAACCCCAGGCTGCGCCACTGCTCCTGCCAGTAGAACGCCTGGGAAAAGCCCCACCCTGCGTACACCCGGGCCGCAGCGCGAAGCCCCCGCTTCGGCTGGGCGTCGTACCGTCCGCCGGCCCACGCCGCGTCGGCCTCGATCGCGGCGCGCACGCTCTCGAGGAAGACCTTGTTGTGTGGTGCGGTGCGCGGGGAGCCGCAGAACGGCAGCGCCTTCGGCACCATCTCCGGGTGGCTGACGCACCACTGGTAGGTCTGCCCGGCGCCCATCGACCACCCGAGCACCAGGGCGAGCCGCTCGATGCCGAGGTGCTCGGTGACCAGCCGGTGCTGGACCTCAATGTTGTCGTGCATGGTGATGTCGGGGAAGCGGTCCCGGTCGTAGGGCTCAGCGGCGTTGCTCGGCGAGGTCGAGAGCCCGTTTCCGAGCATGTTCGGCACGATGATGAAGTACTTCTCGGGGTCCAGCCCGCGGCCGGGCCCGATGAGCCACTCGTTCTCCCAGTGCCGCCCCGAGTACCAGGTGGGGTAGACGATCGCGTTCGACTTCTCCGGGTTCAGCTCGCCGTAGGTGGTGTAGGCCAGCGTCGCGTCCCGCAGGGTGAGCCCGCACTGCAGCTCCACCCGGTCAAGGGCAAGGGTGTCGAAGGAGTCCCGGGAGCCGTGCAGCGGGGCGCTCACTGCGGGGGCCTCGGGATGCCCGATACTCGGGTGGCCTCGGCGCCGATGGTGGGCCGCGTGATCTTTTCGACCTGCTTCTGCGCTAGCACCGGGTCGGTGACCCATGTCCGGTAAAAGTCGACGGCCCCTGACCACGCCACTAACGAACGGCCCGACGGCAGCGCGCGTCCCGTGCTGGTCCCGATCAGCGGCCCCCCGCCGAGTCCCGTCTCCCACCTGGCACGGTTCACTGGCTATGCCCTCGGCTGGGCAGCCGCCTGCCCCGAGGTGCTGAGGTGATGGTCGGCTCCCCTGTCAGCGCCCGGTCCACCCGGGATTGCTCGACCGAGCTCGCCCCACCGAGGGGCCCCGAGCGGGACCGCGTGCCCGGCGGTGTGAACACCCGCCGGGCAGGTGCGGCGCACTCGGGGCAGGCCAGCGGGTCGCTCGCGTGTTGAGACTCGCGCCGGTGGTCGAAAGGGCCACACGTCGCACATCGATACTCGTACAACAGCATTACGGGGGCTCCTCGGGTCGGGCGGGTCGGGCGGGGTGCAGGTTGGGTCGGTCGGGGCGGGTGCGCGGAGGATGGCGCAGTCCCGGGCAACGACCCGGGGCCGTGCCACCCGGTGCTCAGTCGGCCACCAGCTCGCGTCCCTCCCCGGCGGCCTCGGGCAGGATGTTCCGGTCGAAGATCGACAGCGGGATACTCAGCGACACTGCGCTGTTCGGGATGTCGACGACCCCACCGAGGCGGCCGTCGATCGGTGCTGCGCCCAAGAACAGGTACGCCTGCTCGAAGGTCCACCCCATGGCCGGCATCAGGTAGTTGATGGCGTTGAGGCACGCCCGGCGGTAGGCCACCGTGGCGTTCATGTAGTAGTTGCGGCCGTCCTCCACGCTGATGCCTTCGAAGGTGATGAACTCGGAGTAGTTGGGTCCGACGCGGCCCGGCTTGAAGAAGGGCATGTCGGTCTTGAACCGGTTCATCCCACCCTTGATGACGTCGAAGTGCAGGTCGATGAAGCCGGGCATCTCGATGGCTCCGCAGAAGGTGATCTCGCCGTCGCCCTGAGCGAAGTGCAGGTCACCGATCGAGAACAGCCCACCGGGGACGTAGACCGGCATGTAGACCCGGCTGCCGACGCCGAGGTCCTTGATGTCGACGTTGCCACCGTGCTCCCTGGGCGGGATGGTGCGGCAGGCCTCGGCGGCGGCGCGCTCGAAGCCGGAACCGCTCAGCGAGCCGAGGAGGGCGCCCTTGGGCAGCGGGGGCAGGGCCAGGGCCGGTACCTGGGGCGTACCCGGCACGTCGCCCTGGTTCGGTGGGATGTCCCCGGTGACCCGGTCGGGGTTCTGGTCGATGAGCGCCTGCTCCCGGCGGTTCCATTCCGCGAGCAGATCCGGTGAGGGCGCACACCCGAAGAGGCCAGGGTGGGAGTTGCCGATGAACCGCACCCCGGGGACGTGGCGGGAGCTGGTCCAGATGCCGTCAAGGTCCCAGATGGCCTTCGAGGCCTGCGGTGAGTAGTCGGTGAGGAAGCCGCCGCCGTTCTCCTTGGCGAAGACACCTGTGTAGCCCCACTCCTGCTCCTGGAAGGGGCCGATGTTCACGATGTCGACGACGAGCAGGTCGCCGGGCTCAACTCCCTCGATCGCGAAGGGCCCACTGAGCATGTGGCACGGGTCGATGTTCATGTCCCGGATGTCGTCCGCGTCGTCGGTGTTGCGGACCTGGTTGTCGGTCCAGTCCTTGCACTCGATTCGGTACGTCGAACCCGTCCGGATCGTCGCCGCAGGAGGGATGTCCGGGTGCCACCGGTTGTGGCCGGGGACGGTCTGCTGCGCCATGGGCACGCTCAGGTCGCGGTTGATCTCGAAGATGACCTCGGGCACGGTGGGCTCCATTTCGTTGGTGTGCGTGGGTGGTGCGGTGTGGGCTCGGGCCGCTCCGCGCAGCGCGGGTAGGGGTGCGCGGAGCCGGCTCGTCGGGCGTTTCAGGTGGTCCTGGCTCAGGTCCCCGGCGTCGCCCCCTCGTGGCGGTACTCCTCCACGACGCGGCTGACGCGACCGGGCTCGGCTCGTGCTGTGCGCGCCCCGATGAGCAAGAACAGCACCACTGCGGCGGCGGCCACGGCGACGACCAGCAGGTCGGGTACGTCCGCCCACCTGCCGAGCACCAGCAACAGGCCCGGGATGGTGGCCGTGATGACCGCCTCGACGAGGGTGATCCAGCCCGTCACCACCGTGAACCTCGCGAGCCCCAGTCCCAGGACGAGGAAGAACATCGTGAAGAGCAGGCTCCACAGCAGCCACAGCACACCGAACTTGACGTCGTCGTCCCGCACGAAGCTGACCAGCGCGATGACTAACGCGACACCAGCGGCCCACGCGCAGTACCACCCGGCGCCGGTCACCGCGTGTCCGGTGAGGTTGAGGATGCCGACGTAGAGGTACACGAAGCCGAAGAGCAGGAAGCCCGCCGCGGTGAAGACCGGCGTCATGTCCGCCTTTGGGGCGGGCAGGGCCAGGGACAGCACCACCACCACTAGCAGTGCGCCAACGAACAGGTTGATCGGGGCGGCGGAGCGGGGGTCGATCCGTCCGAGCAGGGCGAGGCCGTTAACGAATAGCACCGACCCGACGAACAACAATCCCAGGGCACTCATGGCGGCCTCCTCGTCCAATGGAACCGGCCGACGCGGCGCTGGGTCTCTCAGCACGGCGTCAGTCGGGGAGATGCGCTGTTGCACCGTCCCGTCCGTGTCGGCATCTGTGACGTGCATCACTGTCTATGGAAACTAATTCATCCGGTATCAAATCGTCAAGACCCGGTTGGGCTCGACAGGGACGGGGCGGGCGGGCGGGAGGACGCCGAGGGGAACGGTTCGGACGGGAGGGGCTCGGAGTGCAGGCAACCCACCAGCTCGGTGAGCTGGTGGAACCCCGTCTTGCCGAGCACCTCGCTCAGCCACTCCTGATGGTGCTGGGCGACGACGTCGAGCCGCTGGCGCAGGGCACCGCCGCGTGGGGTCAGCAGCACCATCACCCGGCGGCGGTCCTGCGGGTCGCCGCGACGGTGCACGAGGTTCGACGCCACCAACCTGTCCACCAGCTTGGTGAGCGTCGGAGCCGGTACCAGCACGCGCCCCGCGATGTCGCTCATCGTCGTACCCTCGCGCAGGTCGAGGCACTCCAGGGCGCGCCACTGCTCGACGCTGACGCCCTCGCGCTCCAGGTCCGCCGCCAGCGCGGCGGTCAGGCGCCGCTCGACCGAGGTGATGAGGAACAGCGGGGACTGGCCGCGGGGGGTGGCAGGCATTGCACTCCTCGTCTCTCGGACCTACCGTCATACGACGGTAGGTGGTGTCGGACGTGCTTGTGCACGATAGGACTCGGACGCAGCGCATGCACTGCCGACGTGTACTCGTGACCCGGAGGTCCTTCTGGTGCACCCGCCCGGTGATCCCGCGTCCCGGTCTGCCGCGCTGACCCGCGCTGTGCGACGACGGGCGCGGGACCAGACGCTGCAGGTGGCTTTGGTCGTCCCGCTGCAGGGCCCGGCCGGCATCTTCGGCCCCTCCTGCGAGGCATCCGCGCGGTTCGCTGTCGACGAGATCAACGCCGGGTCCGGGGTGCTGGGGCGTGAGCTGCGGCTGGCCGTGGTCGATGGGGGTCGACCGCCCGAGCGGGTCGCCGACGAGGTTGACGCCCTGGTCTCGGCGCGCGCGGTGGACGCCGTCGTCGGCTGGCACATCTCCGCGGTCCGTCACGAGGTCACCCCGCGCACGGCCGGACGCGTCCCGTACGTGTACACCGCGCTGTACGAGGGAGGCGAGCGCACGCCCGGAGTCTTCCTAACCGGTGAAACACCGGACCGACAGCTCTTCCCCGCGATGCGGTGGATGGCCGAGCAGCTGGGGGTGCGTCGGTGGTGCATCGTCGGAGACGACTACGTGTGGCCACGGGCGTCGGCCCGGGCGGTCCGCCGGTACGCAGAGCGTCTCGGGGTCACCATCTGCGGCGAGGTGTATGTGCGGCTGGGGGCAGAGGACTACGACGAGTCGTTGGCCGCCGTCGAGCGCAGCCGGCCTGAGGGCGTGCTGATGCTCCTCGTCGGTGCGGACGGGGTCCAGTTCAACCGCGCTTTCGCCGCCCGTGGGCTGCACGAACAGATCGTGCGGCTGAGCCCCTTGATGGACGAGAGCATGCTGCTCGCGACGGGGACGGAGGGCACCGCCGGGCTGTACGCGACCGCCGGTTTCTTCACGTCCCTGGGCACCGACAGCAGCCTGCGGTTCCTGCTCGGGTATGAGCAGGAACCGCAGGCTCCGGTGGCGACCAGCATGGGCGAGTCCTGCTACGAGGGCCTGCGGCTGTTCGCGGAGCTGTGCCGCCGGGCCGGGGACACCCACGTCTCGTCGTTGTGCGCCGTGGCGGACCAGACGGGGTACGACGGGCCCCGCGGAGCCGTCCACCTGCACGACCGGCACCTGTGCCAGCCCGTGTACGTCGCACGGGCCGACGGGCTGGAGTTCGAGGTCCTGGACCAGCTGTGACCGCCATCGGCAGAGCGGTGGCCGCCGGGGCCACCGCCAACCTGGCCGTGGGTACCTTGTTCGCGTGGAGCCTGATGGCCGAGCAGGCGGCGGCCGACGTGGGCGCGGCCGGCACCACCGCCTCCGCCGTCTTCGCCACCGCGATCGCCATCTTCGCCGGCGAGCTGCTCGCCGTCGGGCGGCTGGACCCGCAGCCGGCTCCCCGGTTCGTGCTGGTCGCCGCGGCCGCGGCCGCCGGGTCCGGGTTGGGCCTGGCCGCCGTCTCGCCGCATCCCGTCACGCTGTGGTGCGGGGTGGGTCTGCTGTTCGGCGCGGCCACCGGGCTGCCTACGGGGTGGCCGCCGGGGTGGCCGCGCGTGCTCCGGCGGCGCGGCGTGGGGCGGTGACCGTGCTGCTGCTCGTCGCCGCGGGTCTGGCACCCGGTGACCGGCACCGGCACCGGCGGGACGAGAACGACGGTTCGGCCGCCAAGCCGTTCGGGCGGGGGGGCTGGTTGTCGGACAGGTCGTTGATGCGGCGGCGCAGGTCTCGCTGCGCGTCCGGGTCGTGGACGTCGCCGAGGAGCTCAGCGAGGGTCGCTCTCGCCCTGAATGAGGAGTATTCGCAAGACGACCCATTTCCTCCGGACACCCGCTCTCGGTTGCTGAGCTGAGCCGTGAAGTTGTCACCGCACGAGTGGGAATTATCCACGGTCCGTTGATACGGAAGCCCATGATGTGCCCGTAAGGGATCCTGCTCGCCATGCTCACCCGGTGGCGTCGGCGACCGCCTGGAGGCGATTGCGATAGGCGGCCCACCAAGTGGGGTTTTGGTCGGGCAGGTTGGGCGCTGCTGTCCGTAGGCCGGCTTGACCGTCGATGAGCTCGCGCACGAGGTCGGCGTGACCGGCGTGGCGGTGGGTCTCGGTAGCGACGTGGACCAGCAGCCGGTGCAAGGTGACAGTCCGGCTCTCCGGCCGCCACCACGGCACCTCCGCCGTCGCATCCAGCGAGAGACCGGTGATCGTCGCGTCGCTGTGGGCCACACCCGTGCGGTGGACGCCGAGCCCGATGACCATGAGCGCCACGACGGCCGGAGCGATACCCAGCGCATCATCATCGTCGTGCCGCCGACCCGGTCGGATAGTCGTCCGAGTCCTGGGCGAGAGCTGACGAGGGAACGGGTGCGGCTGTGCTGAGATGGTTGGCGACTACAGCTGGATACCCCGGGTAAGGGCACCGTCGACAATGAGGTTCGTGCCGCTGGTGAAGCTCGAGCGTGGGCTGGCGAGGAACGCTACCGCGGTCGCCACCTCCAGCGGGGTGCCCATGCGACCGGTAGGGTTGAGCTCGAGTGCCGTGTCGTAGAGCTCGCGGTTGGTGAGCTTGATGTTCTCCCAGATGCCACCCTCGAAGTAGGTGTTTCCCGGTGAGACGGTGTTGGCTCGGATTCCCTTGCCGGCCAACTGCGGTGCTAGTCCGTGCATGTATCCGATGATCGCCGTCTTCGCTGTGCCGTAGGGCCCGGACGCGAAGTCAGCCTCACGACCGGTGACGCTCGCGATGGCAACGATGGCGGCCGCTTCGCTGCGCTCGAGATAAGGCAACGCGGCGTTGACAAGACGGACCGTGCCCAGCACATCGGTGTTAAGGCTGGCTGCCCAGTTCTCCTCCGTATCGGGGATTGCCAGCGCGCTGACGTTGGCGACGACGATGTCGAGGCCGCCGAGGGACTCCGCTGCGCTGCGTACCCAGGCACCCAGCCCCGGGCCGTCGGCGACGTCGACTGCGGCGCCGATGACAGTGCCGCGCGGTTGCAGCGCTTCCTGGACTGCGGCGACCTCCTCAGCGTCGCGGGCGCAGAAACCCACATGGGCGCCTTCATCGAGGAAAGTCTCGACGATGGCACGGCCGATGCCGCGGGTGGCCCCGGTGACCAGGACACGCTTACCGGTGAGTCGCAGGTCCATGGCGAGCGCCTTCCTCTGGGTGGCTCCGGGAGAACAGGACTTACACCTGCCCAAGGGAACGGGCTCGCGCACGCAGGTCGCGGTGCAGGCCCCCGAACGCCTCGGCGGCCGGCAACAAATCCTTCGCCGCCTTCACCACGACGCTGTAGTTGGCGTCGACGACATTCGCGATGGGCGCCTCGGTGATCTGCGACAGCAGCTGGTAGGAATCCATCGGATGCAGCCCGCAGAGCTCGCTGATCCAGCGAATCATCTCGGCATTGGCAATCCGCCAGGAATCCTCCATCGGACGGCTGGACCCTACGGCCATCCAGTGCGTGTCATCCTCGATCCGGGGCCACCCGGGTGCGCCGCCCTTCAACAGATCGACAATCAGCGTGCTGCGCATGGCGCCCTCAACGGCCGTACCGCAGGCCTCTCCCTCGCCTTGCCGGTAGTGCCCATCGCCGACCGAGAACATTGCCCCCTCGACATTGACACCGAGGAAGACCGTGGCTCCGGCGCGAATCTGCGGAGTGTCCATGTTGCCGCCGAAGCGGTCGGGCACCAACGATGAGCGCACCTCATTGGCGGCCGGAGCGACACCGACCGTGCCAAGCATCGGCGCCACCGGAAGCGCGATGCGGTGGTCGCTGTGCCGGGCGGCGAAGGTGACCACGCCCCGGTCGCGGTCCAGCTCGTAAATCCACGTCGTGTCCGGCAGTGCCTCTTGCAAAGAAGTGGTGCGATCCGTCGTCGTCATGCCGCCGAAGAACGGGATCGCGGCCGAGGCGGCCCAGTCCCGGGCCGGTTCCATCGCCACGAAGTGCAGCGCCAACGTGTCGCCTGGCTCTGCGCCATCCACGTAGAAAGGGCCCGTCTGCGGATTAACGAACCGCAGGTCGATCTTGGCGCTGGAAAGGTCGTCCACACTGCGCAGCGCCCCGCCGAAGGCGTCATCAGACCACAGCCGCAGCGCCGTACCGGGTGCGACCCGCATGACCGGCGCCACCCCGCCGAACGTGTACGCATACTGCGCTCGCGTCGGTGTGAACTCGACCACATCCATGCGAATCACCCTACAGAGGCCAACCTGGAAGCGTCACTTGTCCACGACGTCGAAAGCCGCCCGCGGCACTCTCACCACCTTCACCGCCAAGAAGCCCTGAACCAAACGAGGCCTGCAAACGGGCCTAAAGACCGTGGTGAGGGTCGGGCTGGCGGGCCACAGTGAGAGCTATGACGCGGACACTGCACACAACGGATCATCAGCTCAAGGTCGCGATCGCCGATGAGCTGGATTGGGCGCCCCGCGTCAACGCCGACCGAATCGGGGCGACCGCTACCGACGGGGCCGTGACCTTGTCCCGGCAGGTGCACACCGACCCGGAGAAGCAACCAGCGCTGCGGGTCCGCGCAGTGAGTGGGGTCGCGGACGAGATCGCGGTGCAGCACGAGTTCGGGGCCAGCACCGACGCCGACATCGCCCGCGAAGCCGCCGCCGCGTTCGACCGCAGTGTGGTCATCCCCGCCCGGGCGGTGACGGCCACCGCGCACGACCAGATCATCACGCTGACCGGCGCGGTGGACTGGCAATACCAACGCGAAGAGGCCCAACGCGCGGTCGCCACCCTGCCTGGAGTGCGCAACACCATCACCGTGACCCCTGAGGCTGTCGTCTCCCCGGCACTTGCCAAGACACAGATCGCCGCTGCGTTGCTCCGCAACGCCCAGCTCGAAGCCGACCGCATCCAGGTCGATCACCGGCAGCCAGGTCACCCTGTTGGGTGTCGTGTCCTCCTGGGCCGAACGCCATCAAGCCGAACACACCGCCTGGTGCGCCCCCGGCGTCACCCACGTCGACAACCGGTTGAGCATCACAGAAGACAGCAGTGACACCGTCTCCGCCCGTCTCGGTGTCCCCACCCGGTACTGATCGGTCCGTCAACGGGCGCACCCATGAACCCGCGTCAGCACCCCGACCATCCCGGGCGTGCCCGAGCTGCGGGCACGAACCCACCACGCGGGAGGAAGCCACCACGCAACGCGCCGACCTGGCGGTCACCTGGCTCAGCGTCGACCCCCACCAGCCCGGGCAGCTCCTCCTCCGACAACACTGCCGCCACTGCCAACCCCACCACCCCGTGCTCGACATCGCCTGTGCGGTGTGTGGTGATGGACCCATCCTCGCCGGCGACCTCGCCACCGCCGCGACCGACGCCGGTCCCCCACCGAAACCCGTGCAGCAGTGGTTGGCCGCCGACGGCTGGCAACTCACCCCGGAGCTGCTGTGTCCCGACCACATACCCCCGGCACATCTATCCTCATGACGATCGTTGGGGCGCCGGTCGCACCGAACAGCTTGCCGACCCGGCCTCAGCCGAAACCGTCGGTGCGGATAGAGAGAATGACCATAGAACTTGCTGCATCCGTTGCCCTACGGCGAGGTCCGCCTCGACATGACCACCCGCCAGCACCCCGGCCCCGCGGCATGATGCTCACCGCGGGGGGCGCCGGTCGACGTGGCGCTCAGTCGGAGACTTTGGTCATTTCTTTGCCGCAGCAGCAGGTGGGGTTGGAGGTGCCGGGGCAGTCCGGCGGTGCGCTCTTGGTGACGGTGACCTCGCATCCGCAGGTGGGGTCGACGCAGCGGTAGACCTGGCCTTCACGGAACGCCATGATGCCTCCTCGATGTGGTGGTTTTACTTCCACCACGAACGGTAAAACCTTGCCCCCGGGGTAACGTCAAGGATGAGATTTGCACCGCTCGGGAGGGTCTGGATGTTCACGGTGGGTCAGGTGGCGCGGGCAGCGGGGGTAAGCACCAAAGCGGTGCGCCTTTATGAGGCCCGCGGGCTGCTGCCCGTGGCGGCGCGCACCGCCGCCGGGTACCGGGTGTTCGAGGCATCTGACGTGGACACGGTGCGTTTCATCCGCCGGGCCCGCTCACTCGGGCTGGGCCTGGACGCGGCGGCGGAGATCCTGGCCACCCACCGCAGCGGTCAAGCGCCGTGCGGGCGGACCGGGCAACTGCTCGAGCAACGCATCGCCGAGATCGACCACACACTGCGCGAGTTACGGGAGCTGCGCGCGACACTGGTTGCCGCCCGCCGCACCGACCACACCGGGGCCGATCGGGCCAACAACGTCAGCGACAGCTCGGGTGGGGTCTGCCCGATGATCGACGACGCCACCACGGAGGCGGGTCGGAGTTAGATCTTCACCCGGTTGGAGCCAGGTCGTCGAGCAACGCCCGGACGCGGCGGTCGATGTCCTCCCGGATCGGTCGCACCCCCTCGACGCGCAGGCCGGCGGGATCGGTGAGATCCCAGTCGAGGTGACGCTTGCCGGGGTAGATCGGCCATCACCGCCACGACGGCGGGATTGACCTCGTCGGCGGGAGTGGGACCCGGCGGAGCGCACGTGCACCCGGCCGGTGGCGTGGTGGGCGAGCAGGGCGGCACCCATCCGCGCTCAGTGGCGCGTCGGCCCTGGCTCCTGCGATGCGGCATGTGCCTCTGGCCGCGCTAGCAGTTATCTTGTTCGGGGTCCTTGTCTGGTTGGGCGTGTGCGACACCGAGCGCGCGCCGGACTACCTGGACGACGCCCAACTCCCGGGGTTGGTCGACGAGTTGGTCAGATAACCCGGCCGGAGGGAGACGAGCTGCTCGTACGGTCTCACCAGGCGAGATCGTGCAGGAGATGGCTGCGCTCCGCGCGTGTGTCAGGTCGTCATCGCGAGTTGGAGAACAACCTGCTCGAGTTCCTGCATGGCTGGGTAGTCGCCGATCCGATGGCCTCGGTACTGCCAGCAGACGTTGTGGTGCCGGTCCAGGATGACCACGCCGGGAGCTTGGACGGTGTCGCGAGTGATGTGCTGGGGTCGAAGGCCCTTCTTCAGCGAGCGCGTGTAGGCGGCTGCGCCACGAGGGTCCAGCAACTTGAGTCCGAGGCGTTTGTCGAGGCCGACCGCGCTGCGGAACTGGTGATCGGGGTCGAGGAATAGGGGTACGCCGACGCCTTGTTCGTCTCGCAGCCACCGCGCCTGGTAGTCCGCCGATCCCCCGATGGCGGCGACGGAGATGCCGTGCTCGGACAGGGATGGCGCCAGTTGGTCGAGCTGCATCAGCCAGTCCTGGCAAGGGAGGCAGCCGAAGTAGCGGACGAGCTGGACGACGAGAAGCCGACCGGTCACCAGATTGCTAACCGGGACTGGCTCTCCCTCGGGGGTGATGACGGTGAGCTCAGCGGGGACGGGGAACGCGGTGTACGACATGGTCGTGACGGTAGACGTCCACGAGGGCACCTTCCGTGATCGCCGTCACGGAACCCCCAGGTCCGCCGCGCTCGACGCAAAGTGTCACCGTGAAGACACAATCCGCTGGCTACGGATCTGTGGTGAGGTCGGCGAGCGCCGCGGCGTCGAGGATCTGCACCCTGCCGTAGCTGATCTCGACCAGGCGTCCGCGAGCGAACTTGCGGAGCACCCGGTTCACCAAGGGCCGGCGAACTCCGAGCAGCGCGGCCACGGTGGTCTGGGGCAGGGACACCACGTCGTCCACGCGTTCCTCCAACAGCAGTTGAGCGACCTGGATCTCCAGTGGCTGCCCGAGCAGGCTCGTCAGCCGGGAGTGAGATCGCGCCAAACGCTGGGACACGCTGGTCAGCCACCGCCGCGAGACCTGAGGATGAGTGGCGAGGAGCTCTTCGAAGTGGCTGCGGCTCAGCATGAGACAGGTGGTCGCCGTGTTCGCCCGTGTTTCATACGGCATAGCCATGCCGAGCAGGATCTGGATGTCCCCGTCGATGTCACCTGCTCGCAGCGTCTGGAGGACCACTCGCCCACCTGGCCCATGTACTGCAAGCTCCAGGCAACCCTCCCGAACGATGCACACCGCCGTTGGCGCCTCCCCGAGGCGTTGCAGCGGCTCCCCGGCGACCAAGGTTCGTCCCTCGATGAAGCGAGCAAGGCCTTCGGCGTCGGCGAGTCGAAGCGGCGTCGTCTCCGCATGTCCCACGCACCGTGAGACCCACAGGGCGTCCCGGAAGGATGCCGATTGCTCCGGGCGCTGGCGCATGGTTCTCCTGCACGCTCCTTCGAAGGGGGTGGTCAACAGTGTCGTCGAAGTGACACTCCGGGAGGTAGTCGCACTGGCCGTGGGCAACGCCGATGCGTGCAACTACTGCCAGGCAGCCCACACCGGTGAGGCAAGGCTGCGGGCCTGACCAACAACGAGATGATCGCCATCCGGCGAGGCGAGGCGGAGTTCGACGCCAAGCTCGATGCTCTGCTCACCCTCGCCCGCCAGTACACCACCAACATCGGTTCCGTCGAGGACGCCTCCTGGCAGGCTGCGCTCGACGCAGGGTGGAGCGACGAGCAGCTCACCGAGCTGTCCGCGCACGTCACCCTGAATCTGCTCACGAACTACTTCAACCACTTCGTGGAGACCGATCTCGACCTTCCGGCCGCTCCGGCGCTCTGACCGTCGCGACCGCGCTGGCGAAGATGGTGGGGTTGGTGGTCACCCGACGACACTCTTCGTCGCGATGAGCTCGGCGAGGGTACCCGAGCGCAACCGCTCTCGAGACAGGTCGTCCAACCAGACAGCGACGCCTTGCGGCGCTCAGCGCCGCAAGGTTCGTGTTCTGCTCGGTCATGACCGACCCTCCTGCAGTGGGGCACCAGCACTGTTTCGGGATCCGGCCTGCAGTGGGTTGAGGGACAACCCACTGACCGACCCGTGCCGATAAACCTGCCGACGGTGTCGCCCTTTAACCTCGATCCACCGGCGAACTGGTCGGTAATGATCGTTTCGTATCGGGATGCTGATTTGGTGCTGGGGCGTGGGTGTGCGGCCGGCCTCGCTTGCC
>JAABUH010002024.1_pt1 | contig 20519 bp, 29 predicted proteins | sample 5559121 | NCBI WGS metagenome assembly JAABUH01 (sample SAMN10711871, study PRJNA513364) | rock metagenome | isolation source: Antarctica rocks | place: Antarctica: Victoria Land, Battleship Promontory nord | collected 2015-12-28
CGAGGAGGCAGAGGCGGCGGGCTGGCCTGCCGCTGCGGCGGGGGTGGCGGCGCGTGCGGGCGCCAGGGCCGCGGCGGCCTCCGCGCCTGGGCAGGCCATGGCGGCGCTTCTCGAGCAGGCCTCGGCCCGCTACTGCCAAGCGCGCCGGGCAGCGGCGCGGGCCGCGGAGGCGCTGCTTGAGCGTGTCCAGACCCAACACTAGTCATGTCGCCTGGCGCAGGCTGCTGCGCCACAGCGGGCGCCGCCTCGCACAGGCGCTGCAGCCAGCTCGCGCGCCGCTTCGCGCTTACCGGCGCAGCGCCGTGCACCAAGGCATGCGCCGGGCCGCTCGGCGCCTGGCGCCTGGCAGCCAGCGACTGAGCGGCAGCGTGCGGCGCAGGCGCGTGCGGACTGCTTTGCGCCAGGTGCGCAGCGCTCCGGGGAAGTGCTGCACCTGCAAATCCACCGTCTACCGTTCTGCTCCGCAAGCAGTGAGCGCTTGCAAAGCAAGCACGTGCCGGTGCACAGCGACGGGGTCACCAGCAGATGGTGCGCGCTCCCTTGCGGCCACTGCGTGCGCAGACCTCCTCTGTTTGTGCGTGCTGTTACCAGCCCCACTGGCAATGTGCGCTGCACCAAAGCCTGCGAGCGAGGCTGTCATTGCTGCACGCGGTTGAAAGCCGGTGAGCACTACGAGCTCGGTGCACGCGCTGAGCCTGCCACACCACGCAAACATGCTCGCATGCTGCACTGCTCGCTCCAGGCCCAGCTGTCTGCCTGCCTTCGCCCTCTGCCTTGTCAGGAGGAAAGCCTCGAATACCCTGACCTTACCCAAGAAACCCTGACCAACTCCAAGGAAATGCAAGGCGACACGTCGAGCACAGTCCCAAAAAAAAGCGATAATGATGGCTCAGGCTGGCCGATGCGGGACTGCACAGGTGCAGAGTGTGCCGACGGGCACTGCCTTGCACCACAGCAGTGCTAGTGCGCTCGGCAGGCATGCGTTGGCAGCCGTGCAGCGTCGCAGGCGCGGAGCCGCACCGCAGCATGCAGCAAACGTGGTGGGAGCAGCTGTGCTGGAGAGGCAGGCGCAGAGTGACACGGATGTATTTACACGCCAGGTAGAGCTTATGCTGAGCGCTTGTCCTGCAAAACACAAGAGCAGTGATTTTAGTGTATGAAATAGCATATATAGTACGGTGGGTCGTTGTGTGCACAGCCTGTGACATATTAACAAGTGCCTGAGACGTGTGCTTCGACAGGACTTTGACAACTTCATGCGGGGCTGGGAGTCTCAGCTCGACGAGGTTGCTTACTGGGTCGACGCGAGTGACATAGAGGTGAGTCCCTCGGCTTGGCAGTGAAGCAGGTTGATATTGAGTTGCACCACCATCTTGACATATAGTCACCCGCCCGCGCTCTGTAACAGACGTGCCTCGCAAACAGGGCACGGTGCCAAAGGAGCTGGAAGGCACGCTGTTGCGCAACGGGCCAGGCCTCTTTGAGATTGGCGGACAGAAAATTAGCCAGCCACTCGACGGCGACGGTCAGGTGTGCGCATGCGCCCACAGTCGGGGCCTTGCTTGTTGAACATACATGCAGTTCGTTAAATTTTTATCGCATCTCCTGGCGGCTGTCATTCAAGATGTGCTTGTTCCCTACAAGCCTGCACGTACGGTGGCGCAAACACTTTACACCACTCATGTACCTGCTGTCAAGAACTTGAAGTTAGTCTCACAGGGGCAGTGCGACCAGTCGCAGGCAGGAGCATGACTCATAAGTGTGACGCGCACCTGCTGTGTGGTGTTTGCAGGTGTCCATGTTCGCCATCAAGGACGGGCGCGTCTTCTTCCGCAACAAGTTTGTGCGCACAGAGGCGCTTATGCGCGAGCAGGAGGCGCAGAAGGTGCGTATTGTGCGTCCCATGTCACGATTTGCATGCACAGTGTACATGCCAGAAGCTCTGCTGGTAGCTCGTGCATGTGCACACTGCGTGTGCAGATGTGTGTCATATTCTGAGAATAATAATAAACTAGAGCAGTCACGGCTTTGGAGGCATGCAGAGCAGCGTGTGATTGCTGGTGACGAGCAGGTCATGAAAGTGGGGATGCATGATGCGGCGCGGCTGCGGCAGATGCTGTTCCGCGGCGCGTTCAGCGTGGGCAACCCGTCCGGCGGCTTCTTCTTCAACCCCTTCGACTTTACCGTCAAGGGCATTGCCAACACCTCGGTCGTCGCGTTCGGCGGCAAGATCCTGGCGCTGTACGAGGTGAGCGCCGCTGGCAGTGCTAGAAGGAACTGCTTGAAAGATGAATATCATCTTGACAGTGTTTTTTGTGCTTGTTTGTGTGCTGCACTGGTGAGCGCTCCACAGCTTCTTGTCATTTTGCATGCAATGTTGTACACAGAGCAACGCCACATGCTCACGTGCGGCTGCGCACGGCGCAGCGCGACCTGCCATACGAGATGGACTCGGAGCTGCGGACTGTTGGCCCGACCGACCTGGGCTGCAGCATCGACACCCCCAAAAAGTGCGAGGCGCACCTTGGAGCAAATCAAGCTCAGGCTTGCACTGTGGATGTCATGTGCTTGCATACGCCGGCAGAGTCGACCCGCGCACGCAGGGCTTTGGCGGGCATCCAGCGTTGTGGCGTGCAGCTGTGGCGCGCCAGTCGTGACCTCATGCTGTGCGCGCGGGCAGGTTCTTCGGCGCGCACCACCGCGTGGAGCTGGACGCCGCAGGCCAGGAGCGCCTGGTCGGCTTCAACTTCTCCGAGGAGCCCACCGGCGCGCTGGTGAACTTCTTCGAGTATGAGCCCGCCGGCTTCCGGCTGCTGAGCAAGGCCACGCATCAGCTGGAGGTGCCCCCCGCGGCGGCCCTGCCGCGCCGCACGCGCACAGGGACAGGGCCGCGGCTTGCGTGTGCACCCGAGTGCTGCCTGCGGTGGATCTTGCACAAGTGCTCTGTCACACCTGGTGAACCGCAAACTGTGTCACACATGGCAGGCTGCGCGTGGTGTGGATCATATGTGTTGGACCGCGCATGCAGTGGATATTGTCAGTATAGGTCGGCGGCGCTGTTGCGCATGCGCCCGCATGCGCATCAAAGGCCCGCGCGCTGGGGTAGTAGGTACCCTACTCTGCCCTATCCGCGCGCAGGGCGCCACCTTCGGCTTCTTCCACGATTTCCTGATAACGGAGAACTACTATGTGCTGCTGGAGAACCCCATCAGCCTGGACTTTGGCAAGCTGCTGACCAAGTACATGCTGGGCCGCGCGTGCCTCGCCGAGTGCCTGACCTACGAGCCCAGCAGGCGCACGCGCGTGCACCTGCTGGCGCGCCCGGGGCGGCCGGGCGCGCCCCCCCAGAAATGCTACGGCTCCCTTGCACCGCATTGGTCGCCCGCATCCGCCAGCCTCCCGCCAGGCGGCGGCCGAGCTTGCTCTGTTGGAGCGTGCCCTGTCCCCGCGCATGGCAGGCCCGTGGGACGCACCCGCAGGGCGCGCCGTCTGGGGTGCGGCGTGCGCGCGCATGCCCTGGTCTTCCAGCCTCCCCAAGCTTTCAGCAGCCCAGCGGCCGCAGAGGCACGCATGGCTTCTACCAGTTGGCTTGGGGAGGGAGCAGGCTGACTCTGCGCGCGCGCCGCCCGGCAGGCGTGCGCGACCTGGTCGCGGAGACCGACCCCTTCTTCAGCTTCCACCACGTCAACGCGTTTGAGGCGCCGGACGGCAAGGTGGTGGTCGACACGTGCGCCATGATGAGCGGCATCGCGTTCGACATCGGCTTCGAGGGCGCCAGCGAGCGCTACTACAGGCAGCCCGCGGGCCGCTCCACGCTCACGCGGCTGGTCGTGGACACCGCCACCCGCCAGGCGCGCCCGTTTTGTCCAAGGTCACGGCCCCGAGGCGCTTCACACAATGGGTGGGCATCAGACATGCGGTGGGTATTCGCTTCGATTAGGGACAGTGGTGGCGCCCTTGTGGGCAGGCGGCACATGTGTTGCGAGCCAGAGTGGGGCACAGTGTGCATGTATATGCTTCCAGTGCTGCAGTGCTCTAGCGTGCGCATCTCACTATTTTTGCAAGCCCGCAGGTGACCCGCCTCCCGCTGTCGCCTGAGCGCGCATCCGAGCTGCCGTCGCCGCTGGCGCCCAAGTTCGTGGCGCGGCCGCACACCCACCAGTACGTGGCAGCCAGCCGCGTCACTGGCTCCGTCAACTGGGGTCCGCAGCAGGTGAGTGGTTTACCTGCTGGCCAACAATCGTGCGCCTCCATTGCGCCAATTGTTTTTGCAGAGGGAGCAGATGTCCGATGCGGGCTTGCACACTTTTTTGTGTGGCAAGCGCGTCCTGTGGAAAGCGCGCCCTCGACAGGCAGCCGCGCTCTCACCTGTGCAGCCCGCGTCCCCGCGCAGGGCGTGATGAAGCTGAGCGTGCCGCCCGAGTGGGGCGCGGCGGCGCCCGCGGCGCCCGACGCCGTGAGCCGCGCGCTCTGGTTCCCGGACGACCGCGCCGCCTTTGCGCAGGAGCCCATCTTCGTGCCGCGGCGCGGCGGGCGCGCCGAGGACGACGGCTGGGTGCTCACGCTGGTCTACTCCGCCAGCTGCCACCGCACGAGCTTGGTGCGTGCGGCCATGCAGGGTCTGGCAAACGCCTTCTGTGCAGTGCAGAGATGAGCACAGCGACATTGAATGCATCCCTGTAATTGAACAGCACGATTGCCAAAACAGCGCTGTTGAAACAGCGGTGTCTTGGCAGCATGGCTGCTGAAACAGTGCGGGCTGAGCGGTTCGGCTCGCTGCCGGCAGGTTATCCTGGATGCGCAGAGCATGCAGCAGGTCGCAGCTGTGCGCCTGCAGCATCACCTGCCCTACGGTGCGCCTCCTTGCAGTGGTTCCATTGATCTGTCCCCGAAGGCGAGTGCAAGTGTGCGTGTAATGCGATGCGTCCACCGTGCTGCGCATGCTGGCGCGCTGAGCAGCTGCTTCGTCACCGTTCTCAAAGACGTGGCCTGCACCTGCTCTCGTCTTCTCATCTGTGTTGAAATACATAGTGACTTGATCCAGCAAGGTACATTTGGAGGTCGTTCGCATGCAGGCATCCATGGCAGCTGGAGCAACACCTTCTTCGGCCCCCCGGGCGAGTTCCGGCCGACAGCGTACAGCATCAAGCGCGGCGTGTCTGTCGGCGGGCGGCCAAAGTATGACAACTGATCGTCGGTGTATCATCATGAGGGGTAGGTGACGAGAGGGAATTTTAGTATATGCTGTTTAGTTTCAACGCATGCGCTTAGCAGTCGTGGAATGCGCGAGGGTCCCTCGCCCAGGGAAGTCATTGCACAAAAGATGTTGGTTTTTTCTGTCAGTGCATGCACGCTACGGCAGTGTGTGCATGCCATAGGCCAAGTGCGGTGTAGCAATTTCTTGTGATTGAGGCTGGGTATGCGGTCTTTTCAGTCCTCAGTCGGCGTTATGCTGAGGGGGGTAGGGTCATAAGGGTAGTGTAAGGGTTGGCAATCAATGGCCATCGCTCAACAAACAGTGTGCAAAAGTAGTGCACAGCGTTCCATCACAACTGTGGTGGACTGTGTGCATATGGCCGATATTGGGCTGCGGTCCTGCTCAGGTATGAAAGCTTTGTCAAGAGATCACTCTTGCGAATACAACATGTTCTGCGCTTTCAGCTATGTATGCCTAGCTGGTGCACTGTACGGCCTGCATTGCTAACTGGCAACTGTCTTTTGCTAGCTGGCAAGGATGTTGTCTTCAGCACAGCGCTGCAGACCCCCGTGTTGGCTGTGCCGCAGGCAGTTCTGCGGGCGTGCATTGGGCAGCGAACAGCGTCCCCAACAGCTGGTTGAGCCCCACGACATGCAGGCGAAGGAGGCAACAGGTGAACAGCACTCTGCACCGTCTGCGGTCCAATGCAGGCTGTCATCTCTTGGTGCAGCACTCCTTGCCCTCCTCACACCGCAGGAGCACACAGCTCACGCTGCAGCAGCGGCGGCAGCTCAGCAGAGCGTGTGTTCGCAGCGGCTGCGAGTCTGTGCAGCAGCGCACGCCGGCAACGGAGTGCACACGGACTCGCGCCAGCGGCGCGTGGTCGTGACGGGCATGGGCGTGGTCAGTTGCCTAGGGCACGACGTAGACACGTTCTATGACAGCCTGCTCCAGGTGCGCTGTGAACCCGCTGTTGCCAGCCTGCATTAACAGCAGTCCCGCGCATCTTTGGCCAGCCAGAGGTTGTGGAGCGTGAACGCTGGCCTGGAGTGCTGGCATCCGCTCCTGTGTTACGGCTTGCTCACGGACTGCAAGCACGCTGCCTGCGCATCCCGTAGAGCACCAAGGCAAGAAGGTCGAAGCAGCGCGCGGTGCCTGGTCGAGGCTGTGAGGTGTCGGCCCAGTGTGCCTCTTAAACAGGCTGCGGTGTGCAGGGGCGAAGCGGCATCACCGCAATTGAGGGCTGGGACACGGAGGGCTACTCCACGCGCTTTGCGGGCGAGATAAAGGGCTTCAGCGCGGCGGGTTACGTGAGCAAGAAGATGGAGCGGCGCATGGACAACTGCATAAAGTACGCCATCGTGTCCGGGAAGAAGGCGCGTGCGCGCGTCCGGCACGCGGGGCACCCACACGCCGACCAGCCCTGCTTGCACAGCACGCGAGTGAGCTGCTGCGCAGGCGCTCAAACATGCGCCGTTTCCCAAGGCCGGACCAGCCCTGCTTGCACCCATGCATGTGCGCTGCTGGGCAGGCGCTCGCGCATGCGCGGGCCCCTAAACCCCGACCAGCCCTGCGCGCACATCACGCAAGCGAGCCGCTGCGCAGGCGCTCGAGCACGCGGGGCTGACGTGGGAGACGCCCGACGCGCACCTGGACCCCGCGCGCTGCGGCATCCTCATCGGCACGGCCATGGGCGGCATGCACACCTTCAGCACCGCGGTGGAGGACCTGACGCTCAAGGTGCTCCCGGGCGGCGGCCTCCGTCAGCGCGCCTTGCTAGGGTCTTGCAGGGGTTGATTGGTATTGATGCAGGAGTAGGCAACAGCACCTCACCCTTCCAAACGTGCTTGCTAGAGCGCTTGCAGTGCGGTGTGCCTGACAGGCGTCCGTGTCACAGGCGCAGCCGCCACAAACAAGCATTCAACGCCAGGCTGCAGAGCTGGCCTATCATGTGTGCACAACAACCTCCCTGGTGTGTTTGGTGGCTGAGCTGGAGTATATATATATTAAAAAAGTATCAGAACAAATCTGCAAGGGCGCCAGGGCCACCGCAAGATGAATCCCTTCTGCATCCCGTTCGCGATCACCAACATGGGCGGCGCGCTGCTGGCGATGGACCTGGGCTTCATGGGGCCCAACTACTCCATCTCCACCGCCTGCGCGACCGGCAACTACTGCATCACCAGGCGCGCCGGGCGCAGCAGGGGCTCCAGGGGCTTGCGCTCGGAGGCCACCCTGCATGTTGTCAAATTTGGGTCTGGGCTGGCAGCAAGTCAGAGCCTGTCTGTGGTGACCAGGTGTGTGGAACTGCATCCTCAGAACGTGTATCCTCAGAACGTGCAGCACCTGAGGGATCATGGGGCCCTTTGGTGTGCCTGCTGCATGTGGGTGCGGGTCAGGGCGGGCCCCCCTGCCACAAGGAGGAACCACTGCGATGTTCAGCCTGCGACTGACGCGTCCTCACCGTCACCGCCGCGCGTCCGCACGGCGCATCAAGCCCTGACCCCCCTGGCCCGCGGCCGCGCAGCGCCGCGGACCACATCCGGCGCGGCGACGCGGACCTGATGCTGGCGGGCGGCTCCGATGCGGCCATCATCCCGTCCGGCATCGGCGGCTTCATCGCGTGCAAGGCGCTGTCGCGCCGCAATGAGGAGCCCGAGCGCGCCTCGCGGCCCTGGGACAAGGGCCGCGACGGCTTCGTCATGGGCGAGGGCGCCGGTGCGCGGCCGCCCATGGATGGCCTGCTAGGTCGTGGTGCAATTGGGCTTGGAAGCGCCCAGTGTGCCGTCGCGCTGGCAGGTCTGCTATCAGGACCAGAGGACCCAGACTTCATGTAACGGGTGGCTCATGGTGCGGGAGCGAGATCAGTCAGGTGGGCGTTTTCAGTGACACACACACTTGGTCACCGCCTCAGCCATGTGTCAGCCGCACAGCGCACCGGCCAGCGCGGGCGGAGACACAAGATCTTTGGCCCTCAATCAGAAAGATCCATGCGCCGCGCCGCGTGCGCAGGCGTGCTGGTGCTGGAGGAGCTGGAGCACGCGCGCGCGCGCGGCGCGCCCATCCTGGCCGAGTACATCGGCGGCAGCTTCACCTGCGACGCGCACCACATGACCGAGCCGCTGCCCGACGGCACGGGCGTCGGGCGCTGCATCGCCATGTGCGCCGCCGCCGGGCGTCCCGCGCTCCAGGAATGACCGCACGCCTGTGCGGCTCGGGCTGCCCGGGACTTGTCTGGCCGGGCGTGGGCAGAGCAAGTCCCTGCAGCCATATGCCGCCGCGCCAGCCGTGCACTGCAAGGGCCTGCTGCTTGTGGGGCTTCACCCGCCCCACCTTTGCATTTCCGCCAAAGTACATCACCTTGGTTGCTACCGGCCCCTGACCTTAAGTGTGCGGCATGAGCGCGCTGGAGGCAATCAGCGCTGGTCCCAAGGAGCTCAAGCGTGAAGGCCTCCAGCCGGCTGGCCTGTGCCCTGACCCCGGCCGCCGCGCGCAGCGCGCTGGAGGCGGCGGGCGTGGCGCCCGAGGAGATCAACTACGTGAACGCGCACGCCACGTCCACGCCCGCGGGCGACCTGGCCGAGTACCGCGCCATCCGCGCGGCGATCCCGGGCGACGCCGTGCGCATCAACGGCACCAAGTCGATGATCGGCCACCTGCTGGGCGCGGCCGGCGCGGTGGAGGCCATCGCGACCGTGCAGGCCATCCGCACCGGTGCGCGCCGCGCACGCGCGGCAGCGACACGGCGCCCGACTGGGCCCTGTTCTCCTCCTGTAGGGCGTGTGGGCAGGAGCAGGAGAGGCTGTGAGTGCGCGCGGCCTTCGGCGCACCCGGGCGTGTTGGGTTGAAGGGGCATGGCTCTTGTGACAGCAGGTGAAGGTGCAGGCCCTCGCGGAAAAATAAAACCCTCGTTATACCCTCTGCAGGGTTTGTGCACCCGACGCTGAACGTGGACGACCCGGAGGAGAGCGTGGACACGCGCGTGATCGTGGGCGCGGAGAAGCAGCGCCTGGACGTCAACGTGGCCCTGTCCAACTCGTTCGGCTTCGGCGGCCACAACTCCTGCGTGCTGTTCCGCGGATTCCGCGAGTAGCCGCGCACCTGACATGTGGCCTTATCCAACTCGTTTGGCTTTGGCGGGCACAACTCGTGCGTGCTGTTCCGCGGGTTCCGCGAGTAGCCGCGCGTCCGGCCGCGGAGGCAGAGGGCTGAGCGCGCGCATCCTGCGCGTGCGTGCGGCTCGGCTGGCTGCCGGCCCCGTCTCAATGCAGCCGCAAATGCATCGCACTGCCGCACGCGTGTGAGGGGGCTGTAGCATATGACTCCGTTGCATGACAAGGCCCAACCTGCTGGTCGGGACTTTGTGCTGCGTGTACGGGCTGGGCAGCATGCACGGCGCGCCTTGCAGCTAGAGCATTTGTTACATTAGTCCGGTCGCATGGCCGCCGCACCGGTCTGTTGCTGGCCGCAAGGCAACTGCTGTGTGCCGTACCCTGCGAGGCTTGTCCCGGCGATGCCGTGCGAAAGCGTTTCAGCGAGTGAGACGTGAAGTAGACAGTGAGTTGCGAGAGTTCAGCCGGGTGCAGTGCGTTGTGGCGTTGACTTGTGTGCCTTCAGTGTTTGCAGAGAGTGTCGTGCGGTTGTGGGTTGAGCGTGTGCACTGCATCACGATGCTCGTGAGGTTGCGTCCGGGCCTGGTGCTGGCTGTTTGCCTGTGCATACGCCAGCTATGTGACTCTGACTTGAGCGTATTCGAGAGGCAGAAAAGGTGCACGCTCTGCACACTCCTTCCTCGTTGCATGCTCAGGTGTGGACGGTCGACCAGGCCCCATGTACGGCCACAGGGATGCTCCAGAGACCCTCTGAGCATGGTGTGGCTGCCCATGCCATGGGAATGCCCAAGAGCTGTCTTCAGCCAATGCGCTAGAGCGTCCGCAGCAGGGTGGGTCCTTTTCCCGTATACTAGGCCCATGGGCACAAATGGTTATGTCCCACAAGACATGGCAGTCAGCCTGACATGCGCCGAGCGCCTTCGGCATGCACTAGTCTGGAATGAATGAATTACAACCGTGTATCAGCCAACTTGGCTGCTTCTGGCTGGTGTACGGATGTATAAAAACCCTGCATGGCCCTAGTTTCTGAACGGCCTGGAGTGCGCTGCCTGAGGCCAGTGACCAGGGACGAGCAAGTATCGCCGCGGTCACTGCCGTGGTACTGACCTATTCACCTCAGCGCGTGTCACCGCCCTTGCCTTGCAGCCTCGGGAAAGGCACCGCTCAGGCGCAATGCAGAGGCCTCCCGTGCAGGCGCAGCCTGCGGGGCCGTGCCGGCACTGCGCAGCAGCGTCCTGCTTTGCCAGCGGCCGGCCATCAGCGCGCTCTCGCAGGCGGCACGCTGCGCCGGTGGAGGCCGCTGCAGGCTGCCGGCTGGCCGGCGTGGGCAGCAGCGTGCCCGCGACCGTCCTCACAAATAAGGACTTGGAGCAGCTGGTGGAGACCAACGACGAGTGGATAGCCAGCAGGACAGGCATCAGGCGCGCTGCTGTGCCCGTATGCTGCGCCCGCCGAGCAGCGTCAAACCAGGCGCCTGCAGTCCCAAGAGCTGGCAAGACAGTCAGTCCAGGCTAGCGGGTACAACGCCGTGCAGGCAGAGGCGGATACTTGGGGCAGGGGAGTCGTTGAGCGAGCACGCGGCGCGAGCGGGGACGCGCGCTCTGGAGATGGCGGGTGCGCCGCCACGGCACTGGCAGCGACCCTGTCGTCCAGCACTTGGCAGGGTTGTCATACATACGTTCACTGCGTCGCAGGCGCCACTGCGGCAGACGTTGACATGGTCATCCTGGCTACCTCCAGCCCCGACGACGTGTTTGGAAGCGCTTGCCAGGTGGACCCCCTTCCCCCCCTGTGCTCACCGGGTGTGCGCTGAAAGGCCGCCGAGGCCTTGCACAGCTCTGCTTGACACAGCAGCCAGCACAGCTCCCCTACAGTATGCCTACGCTGTCCTGTGCATGTCCAGGCCACCTCTGTTCGAGCCGGGCTCCACTTCGGCGCAGGTACAAGCGCTCATCGGCGCGAGGCGAGCGGTCGCGTTCGACCTGACGGCGGCCTGCAGCGGCTTTGTGCTGGCGCTGGTAACGGGCGCGCAGTTCATACGCACCGGCGCCGCGAAGCAGGTGCTCGTGGTCGGCGCGGACGCGCTGTCGCGCTACGTGGACTGGCGCGACCGCTGTGCGTCCACGCTGTGCCGTTCTTTGACACACGTGTTTCCTGCCGCGCTTGGCACTGCAAAGTGACTGGCCTTGCACACGCACCAGCGGTGTCTGCATGTCAAAGCCGCGCTTGTCTGCGCCGTCCCAGCTGTCTGTCTGCAAGGCGCAGCTCGGCCAGCGCATCACCAGCCATGCACGTATGTTGCTTGCAGTCTGCCAGCACGAGTATGCATCATCTGTTTCACACATCTTGACTCGGCCTGCCGCATGCAGCCACATGCATCCTGTTTGGGGACGGCTGCGGCGCGGTGCTGCTGTCGGCCAGCGAGGGCGCGTGCGGCTTGCTCGGCTCCTCCCTGCACAGCGACGGCAACGGTCAGAAGCACTTGAAGGTCAGCAGCCTCACTTGTTCCTGCGCTGGGACAGGCCGTTTGCAGAATGCTGGTGTACGTTGGTGTCCCTGATTGCAGTTGAGGGCGTCTTTCTATGTGCATGGTGCGTAGCTATTAGATAAGCTCACGAGGTTCTCACACCGGCCAGGCCGTTTGCGTCAAAACCTGCATATCAGCCAGTGAGGTACTTGCTGCCAGCACATGGCTGTCCGAGGCTGCAGGCACTGGCCGCAATGGCCACAGCCGCGCTATGTTATTTGACATAAAGCGATGCTCAAGGGTAAGAGGCCGCGGCGCGCAGGCGGCCTTCGCCGGCAAGGGCAACAAGGCGCTGGACAACGGCGTGGCGTCCACCGCCGGCGCCTTTGACAACATCCTCATGAACGGCCAGGAGGTGTTCAGGTTTGCCGTGCGCGCGGTGCCCGCGGTGCGCGCTATGGCGCCGCCTGCATCGAACGGAGGTAGATGGGTCACCAGTGCCGTGCGGGTGTGCAACCGACCCGGCGCAACGCGGGCAACAGTGCTTCAAGCATGCGGCCCGCACTCAATTGCAAGGCGCAAGGCTGCAAGCAGCGCCTTACGCCGCACAGGCCCCGCGCCTGAAGGCAACGAGAAGGCGAATGCATCCGTTGTGCGAGGCGGGGCCCTGGCGAGCAGGTGGTGCAGGCCGCGCTGGCGGACGCCAAACTTGGCGTGGACGACGTGGACTGGCTGCTGCTGCACCAGGCCAACCAGGCGCGCCTGCCCAGCCAGCGCCCTGAGCGCCCCAGCCGAGCCTGCGCAAGCGCCGCCGCGCAGCGTGTGCGCTTGGCCGGCGATCCGCGTGCCGCGGGCTCGGGGCGCGGCAGCAACACTGCATGTCGCACTGCGTGCTCACATGCATGCGGCAGGCGCTGCTCGAGGCGCGAGACAGCTACGCTTAATTAGTCCCTGACGTGAGCAGCACCTGCCTCGACCTGCTCGCCCGATGGGTGGGTTGACAAGAGTGACACGAAGACCCTAGCGACACGGCCCGCGCGCGCGCGCGCAGCGCATCCTGGACAGCGCGGCGCAGCGGCTGGGCGTGGCGCCGGAGCGCGTGATCAGCAACCTGGCCAGCTACGGCAACACCAGCGCCGCGTCCATCCCGCTCGCGCTGGACGAGGCCGTGCGCAGCGGCGCCATCGCGCCCGGCAGCACGGTGCCGGCCCCAAGCGACGCATGTCGATTGCAGTCCTTGGGCGCAGCCTGGCTCAGTTGGCGCTCGGTCCTCATGAGATGCATGCCACTCCATGCAAGCGCACACCAAGCAGGCAGAGTGACTGTGCAGCAAGCCACGCAATGTCCAAACCTTGAATGTGCAGCTCTGCGGTGTGTACTGGCACCTGGTGATTGCGTTTAATTTTGTGATTGCGTTTAAAATATTTCGCGGGGCTGCAAGAGCTGGCATGCAGCCCTACAGTGTCTGATCCTGTGTGTGGGTTGCTGGGTCGCAGGTCGCGATGGCGGGCTTTGGCGCAGGTTTGACATGGGCGTCTGCTATTGTGCGTTGGAACTGAGTGAGTGGAGAGCGTGGTGTCCCGTTTATTGAGTGTGTTGGATTAGTCCTCAGTTCTGCTCAGTCCTGTGATACTACTAGTGATGGCCCATCGAACAATCTCATAGGTGCTTGCAGTCAGCAACGGTGTAATGAGCCTCATTAATGAGGGAACTGTCAGAGCACACTGTGCTTGCACCGCTCCCTGCAAAATATGATGGCACCCTGCGACATATGACAGCTGCGACATATGTCAGCGTGCCAAGCGGAGATGGAATGAGCAGAATCGCGGCCTGGTAATTTGACGAGCTTTGCAACAGAGGCAGAGGCCTGCGTGCATGCCCTGGTACACGCTTGCTACCCCCAAGGAAAACGGTCGATGGGGATGGCTAGCTAGCAGGGTAGGGCCGAGCCCTCCAGCCACAAAGCCGGAGCTCAAAAGGCTCCACCTACGCGAAAGGCTGTCTGCCTTTAGGGAAAGAACGTGTATAGCTTGGAGCCGCTAGGGAGCTCGTGTCGTGCTGCCAGCGTCGTGCCGGCGCCGCAGCAGTGCCAAGGTCGATGCTGGAAGTGGGCGCCTGCTAGCCTGGTATGGACATAAACTGGCTGTTGGGTGAGGACCTCTGGGCATGGGGCTGCGGCGACAACTCTCCGCACGTGCGGCACCCCTTCACCGGTGATTGCTTTCCTGCAGTTGCAAGGAGAGCTGCGGAGCCTGTGCAGCTGAGAGTGCGCACAGCACCGCTTACGGGTTTCTGCACTCGTAACGACGCTTGTGTGTTGCGGCGCACACGCCTGCTGTTGTTGGGCCAAGCGCGCGTGTGCTCTGCAGGTCTGGTACAACCGAGGCCACTGCTTCCACGCATGCTTCTCAGACCTGCTGCTGCTCGCCGGCCGCAGCGCAATCGTCATCTGCGGACTCATATGGTGGCTGCGCGAGCTCCAAGTTGAACGAGCGCAGGTGCTTCGGACTGGTGACGTGTGATATGTCCGACGCGGTTGAGCACTGCCTTGCTCGCGACAAATCGAGTGCAACGACTGCCACCTTGTTGCTGCTCATATGTTAGCCTCGAGCGCTGTGTGCGCTTGCAACCCTTGGCTATTGGCTGGGAGGGGTGGGGCCCTAGCGAGGCATCGGCTGCCGTCGCCGTTTAGCTGCAGGTGATGCAGACGTCTCAGGCTGCAGGAAGCTGGCGCCGGAGGAGGCGTGCATGCGGCGTCCGGAGGCCTGCTGTGCTGCGGTCCCTGTCACAGGCCCGACGCCGGGCTGTGCGCCTGCAGGGCGCCGCGCAGCAGGAGGCGGCGGGGCGCGCCCGGCGGAAGCCCCCGCAGAACTGGCTGGAGCGCTGCGCGGTGCTGCAGACGATCGCGGTCGCAATTGCCGCCTGCGCGCTGGCGCGGCTTGCGCTCGCTTGTCACGCGGACAGCGGCTTTGTGCGGCTGTTGTCTGTCAGGCACGTCGTCCCCGGCCTTGCCGCTTTGTCGGGTGCAACCTAGCTACCAGGGCGTACAGCCGTTTGCGGGCCTGCATCAAATTACCCATGCGCTGGTTCCAAGGCAGCTTGCGCCAAGGCAGCTTTGTCGGGCTTGAGCGCAGCACGCACGTGCCGCGTGTGTACTGCCTGCGCTGGCGCAGGCCCGCACCGCCTGTCATTGCAAGGCCCTCAACCGCCAGACCCACAGCAGCATGCCAGCCTCATGTCCTAGCGCGCACACACACAGCAGTACGCGCACAGTGGCCGACCTTATACCCGCCCGCTCGCAGGCCGCACGTGCTCATCGCGGTGGTGGCGGAGGCGTCGGCGTGGCTGCTGTGCGCGGGCGTGCTGAGCCGGCACCTGTCAGAGCGGCCCTGCCGGCCCATCCCGGCCGGCATGCCGCTGCTGTGGCTCCTCCAGGCGCGCGCCGGGCGCTGCGCCCGAAGGGTGCCCAGCTCCAGGACAAACCTTACAATTGAAGGCCTGTCTGCTCACCGTGTGTTACGTATCCAGTGCAACGCCGGGCTTGGCAGCAGTGCGTGCGCGTCAAGGCACGGCTCGGGCTCGATGTAACGTGACGTGAGCGTCTCGTGGGCATGCACTGGCTTGGTGTGCCCACACGCCTATGATGGCATACAGGCTCCATGCGGCGCTCGGAACAACGGGAAGCAGCGCATGGCAAGCACGCGATGATGATGGTCATGTGCCCCTGACTGCTCCGGGTGGCATGCCCACTTTTTGTCCTGCGCTGCAGGCTGCGGCAGCTACGCTCGCGGACTGCCTGCCCGTGCTCTACTTCAAGACGTCGCGCGAGGATGTCCCGCGCCTGGCGTCGGCGGGCCTTCAGGTGCCTCGCCTTACCTTTCCGCACGCGACGCATGAGCGTCCTGCCGGCCGTCCTTTGTACCTGCGCACTTGCAGGCAGGGCGACGGCCACAGGGTACACTCCGCACAGATTGCAGCTGCGGTTTGGGGGCGAAGGGGGGTTCGGAGGCTTGCAGAGGTGTGCCGACCTGTGACTGACACGGCACACGTGCGGGGCGAGCAGGCGGCGTTCCTGCTGCTCATCCTGCTGGAGCAGCGCTGCCTGTACAGGCGCCACGGCGCGCGCAGCACCGGCGAGGCCGGCGACGGCGACGCGGGCGTGCCGCTGCTGGAGGCCGACGAGGCCGCCGCTGGCAATGGTGCGGCGCACAAGACCGAGGTTCTGGTCGTAGCGGGGGGGCGCTGACCCGCTCTGCGCCGCGGGGGCGCTCGCGGCGCCTGCGGCCGCGAGGCGGGCACGGTCACGGGTAGCTAGGGTACATGGTAAGGTTAGGGGGTCAGGGAGTAATAGGAGTTGACATGGGGCGCGCATGTCTCTGCTTCAGTGCATGCGCATGTGCTCAGGCCGAATTTGGTCTCTGATTTATTTGGCAGCCAGGGGCGTGCCTGGGCTGGGCCTGGGCACAGCAGAGCCTTCATTGCAGACTGCTGTATTGCCTTGTAAGTGTCGATAATAGGCGCCACTGTTGAATAGCCCACTTGCAGTTAGCTACTTGTGCATCGCATGGCTCATTGGCCGTTCCTTCATATCTCACAAAAGATCGTCAATGGCTCATGCGCAACGGCTGGAACTGCTACCATGCAGGATGTCACCTGCCAGCGCCCTACGGACAACGTGGGTGCACATGCTGATTGTGGGAGCATGTGCTAGCAGGACACGTCGCTGGCAGGGGTTTGTGCCGGCATAAGTGTAACGCATGTACCAGGCCAGGCACCTCACCTGACACATGCTCCGTGCACGCCTCTGCAAATGTGCACACCCGCTGCAAATGTGACATATAGCTAGAGGCTGCCCTCCGTGCTGGCGGCGGGTGGGGTGGTTGCACATGCAGGTCTCCGCAGAAGCCTGTGTCTCCTATGTTCCGCCGCCGGCGGCCGTGGCGACACTGAGAGTCACATGCCCTGCTTCCTGCGGCGCAGAATACCCTGCTGCGCGCTGTGCTGCACAGGGGGCAGAGCTGGCGCGTGCTTGGTGCGAAAACCTGAGCGCTGGCGGTGTACCACCACCGATTGGGACGGCGCGCCGCTGTGTGATACGTGGCCGCCAACGCCTGAGGCGCTGCGGGGCGGCAGGTGCGCCGCCGCTGCGCGCCGAGCGCGGCTGCGCCGCGCGCCTGGGCCTGTGCTGGGTGAGCCCGCTCATCGCGCGCGGCGCGGCGCGGCAGCTGGCCGCCGCCGACCTGTTCGCGCTGCCGGCGGACCTGCGGCCGGCCGCGTGCGCGGCGGCGCTGTGGCGGGAGTGGACCGAGGTGGCGCCCCTCAGGATAGGGTCGGGTACCGCAGCCGTGGCAGCTGGTTCCGATACGGCCGCGCTTTGGGGCCTGCCGTTTGTGAGACCCCGACTTACAGCAGCTGCCAGGATACGGCCTTAAAATTGCTGCGGCCTCGCAAGTTGCGCCGGCTCGCTCCGCCAGGCCCGGCTATCACCCTGCCGGGCAGCTGCACCCGGTCGCCGTGGGCGCCGCAGGAGCGCGCCAGGGCGGCGGGCCGGGCGGCGGCCGGGCGCGCGGGGCCGGCGCGGCTGCTGGCCGCGCTCTGGCGCGCGTTCGGCGGCCCGTTCCTGCGCCTGGGCGGCCTGAAGCTGTGCAACGACGCGCTCAACTTTGCGGGCGCGTCCCCGAATGTCTTCATACCAGGTCTGCTGCAGCCACGGGCTGCTGTGCGAGGCCGTCGGCGTGCATCACATGCTGCATGCGCGTCCCTTCCCTGTCCAGCTACAGGCCAGCGATTGCTCTGGCACATGCGGCACTGCCGCGGCAAGCGCCATCCACCCAGCGCCCCAAATGATCACCTGTCGGCCCGTGGCCACTCCTGATCATGCACGCTTTGCGCCCAGGGCCCCTGCTGCTCAGCGCGCTGCTGCAGCACCTGGGCGCCACGTCCGGCGGCGAGCACCCCGCTCGCCCCGGCCCCGCGCCGGGCGCGCCCGCGTGGCTGCCCGCGCTGGGCAGCGCGGCGTTCGGGTACTGGTGCGCGGCGCTGCTGGGCCTCACGTCGGCCGCCAAGGTGCGCGCCCTGCTGGCAGGCGCCCACGGGCTGCACTTTCTCTCCTCCTCTGCTCCAGGGTAGGGTGTGGGCATGACGGCCTGTACGTCACGACTCCCCACCCTCTCGTGCCAAGATCTCGTTCCGACGCGTGCGGGGTCGCTGAAAGCTCGCACATCCCTGCGGCTTCATCGCATACGCGCGTCGGCGTTCATGCAGTGACATGCATGTCGCATGGCCTCAGCACCGAGTGCATGGGAGTAGCGCGCTGTGCACGCCAGTGAGCGCACCGTGTAGGCTGCTCAGGCTGCCTTTGGGTGTGAGGGGTTGCCCCCTCACCCTGCCTATCAGGTCTGGCGGAGCGCAGGCGCTGCCATATGCACAATGCAACTATAAGGGTGGTCGCCTGGCCTGGGCCGCGCACGGTTTGCTGCTGGGTGTGAGTTTTGCGCCCCCACCCTAGCTAGCAAGGGGCTTGGCGGCGCACAGGCGCTGCTGAACGCGCACTACAACTACGGGCAGGGCCGCCTGGCCTGCCGCCTGCGCGCAGCGCTCACGACGGCCGTCTTCGATAAGGCGCGGGTCCCCCCTACCCTCTCTGCCTCCTCTGCCGACGCAGGGCAAGCGCATCAACTTGTGACCCGCCCCGCCGCCCACCATGCGCCCGCATGACAGACCGGCCCGCGGCCACGCCTGCCTGGCGCGCCCTGCGCTGCATGTGATGCTCCTGCTGTCAGCGTACGCCAGCTCGCAGTTGCGACAGACAGGCCCGGCCATGCAGTCTGATGATGAAGCGCCTGTGTGCAAGCACGCATTGCGCGCGCGCCCGGGCTGCTGGCGACGCGCGCGGCGAGCGCAGGCGCTGCTCGTGGGCGGCGCCGACGCCGGGAGCTTCGACTCGGGCGGCATCCAGACGCTGATGAGCGTGGACGCGGACCGGGTTGTTGCGCTGGCGAGCTCGGCGCATGAGCTGTGGAGCCTGCCGCTGCAAATTCTCATTGCACTGGTGCTGCTCTACACGCAGGCGCGCTCGAAAGGGTGCTCATGCGTGGCCGCAGGGCGTCTGTATTTGCCAGCACCTGAAGAATTGAACACTGAGATCGGAGCTGAAGCAGCTCGCGTGGTGATGCTGTGTCATGACAGCTGGGGATCCTAATATGCCTACATGTGAAGCAACTGGTGGGTGGTGGACCGCGAGTCGGGTGTGATCGCATCACTGAAGGAAGATGTGAAGCGCAGGAGGCGCGTACATTATCGTACATCATCAGAATTACCTCTTACCACTTTGCAAAAGTGCTTGCTTGATCATGCAACAGCTTTGACAGCCGCTTTCGGCCGCGCCGCGCAGGTGCAGGAGGCCTTCCTGGCGGGCCTGGCGGTGGTGCTGCTGCTGATCCCGGTCAACCGCGCGCTGGCGGCGCGCATCGAGGCGGCCAGCGGCCGCATGATGGGCTTCAAGGACGCGCGCATCCGGCGCACGCATGAGCTGCTGCGCGGCATCCGCCAGATCAAGGCGGCCGCGTGGGAGCGCTGCTTCGTCGCGCGGGTTGGTAGCCCTGTCCTATGTCTGAGCACTGCGCACGCGTGCTCGGCCTGTGCGCATCTGCACACGCTGCCACCCCGCGTGTGTGGTGTTTGCGCCAGTGCATTGACCCGCACTTTGTCCGGCGCTCTCGAGACAGAGACATACGCACAGAAGGCTGTGGAGTTTATGTCCAGCATACATGCCGGCGCGTCCCCAGTAAATGAATGCGCATTAGGGTTAGGGTTAGGCATTACCTGAACACCTGTGACCCCGGAAGCCCCCAGCGCGCTTGTGCGGAGCGCGCAGGTGGCGGAGGCGCGCGCGGGCGAGCTGGCCGCGCTGGCGGTGCGCAAGTACCTGGACGCGCTCTGCGTGTACTTCTGGGCGGCCACGCCGCTGCTGCAGGCGCGCGCGCGGGCTGCGGCCCGGGTTGAGCGCTGCTGCGCTGTGCAGCTGCCTCGCCATGCGCCTGCCACGATGGAAGGGCCCGGAGACGGTGCAAAGGCCTCTCGTTCGGTGCCGGCAGCGGAAAGGCGGCTTGCCAGCGCGGATAAGAGCAACGCGCTTGCGGTCGTGGGACACACGCGTGCTCTCTTGCAGCGTAATGTGTCCCAACGCGCGCACAGAGTCGTCCTGAAATACGTGATCATTTCTTCACGTCAAAATACGGCGCTCCTCGCACTGCGGACAGGCGCTGCTGACGTTTGGCGCGTATGTGCTGCTGGGCCGGCCGCTGACGGCGCCCGTCGTGTTCACGTCGCTCGCGCTGTTCGGCGTGCTGACCGCGCCGCTCAACTCCTTCCCGTGGGTCATCAACGGCTGCATCGAGGCAGTCGTGTCCGTGCGCCGCCTGCAGCGGTGCGCCCCGGGCGCCGTGCCTGCCAGCCTGCCACCAGCCGGTGCTGCTCAGGAATGCAGCGGTGTGCCCCAGGCGCCGCACCGGCCAGCCCGCCACCAGCCGGTAGTGCTCAGGACTGCAGCGGTGCCGCCCAGGCGCCGCGCCTGGGCGCCTATCGGCCAGCCGCTGGCGGGTGCTGCTCGAAGCCCGGCGGTGGCTGACGAAGGCAGAGCCCTTCTGAACGAGTAACTCGCAAGGGAACGTCAAGCTATACTATACATGATGGGGCTTCCAGTGCATGCACTGGTGTAAGTTGGCCACTTGCTGGTGGTGTG
>JAABUH010002025.1_pt1 | contig 20501 bp, 21 predicted proteins | sample 5559121 | NCBI WGS metagenome assembly JAABUH01 (sample SAMN10711871, study PRJNA513364) | rock metagenome | isolation source: Antarctica rocks | place: Antarctica: Victoria Land, Battleship Promontory nord | collected 2015-12-28
TTCTATGATCTTTCGCGCAAATTCGAGAATAGCTGAGGGCATGAACATGCCGTAAGAGTCGATGAATATGAAATGATTCTCGAGTTCATCTCGATATGAGAAGAACTGAACTCGCTTCGATTTTTTAAAGTCTTCCCTCAAGCTGACAACTGACGTTCGTGATCGGAATGTTTGTTGCAACATCGACGTGTATGATGATTGTGATGCTTGTGCATAAGAGGCAAGTGCTTGCGTCACTGACGTGTGAGACGCAGATGTTGCCTGTAACGATTGCGAAGAAAGAGACTGATAAGCATGCTGCTTGTTGACTGCTGGCCTGATGCTTTCAGGCCTGAAGATGCTATCTGAACGACTTTGTCGATCATTATTCATAGCGTAAATCAGAAAGCTGTCGGAACGACTTGATTTGCGACCTGAGAAAGACGAAAGCTTTGTAAGTCACTTGTCGATTGTATCTGACAGTAAAGAGAATAGGTTTCGTCTTTTGAAGACTGTCTGTTCGTCGTTCGTATCGTCAAAAGGATCAAACTGCGATGCTTTTCTTTTCAATGATCGAGTTGACTGAGAACATTTGATTTCAATGCTTGACATGATGAGACAGAAAAGATCAAGGACAGAAAAATTTATCAAGCAGCGTTAATGCTGAGACGATTACTATCTATAGTGAGTCATGCTTTAGTGACTGCGAACAGAAAGCTAAGAGCGAACTAAAGTCATTGAGATGTAGACTAATGTATTAGATTGATCTCGCACATGAACTTGTCTTGCTCCTTTTGTTGGCTAGCGTTTTCAGCACTGAAGAGATTGTCGTCGATTTCTTTGAATTTAGATAATATTCGCGGCATAAATGTCTCTGCTCAAAATTCTTGCGACATAATAATTCCCACTTCATTGAATCTCAGAGGCACAAAAGTTCTCACGAATTAAAAGAGCATTTAGTCTGCTCGCCAAAGATGTGCTAGAGGTCGAATCACTCTCAAGTAAACTTCTCAACATCTGCGTTCTTTACGTTCATGATCTCATGTCAACAAACTCAGAGACGATAGATTGAAACGATCGATTTCTGCGATTCATGCTGATCACAAATTCTAAGAACGTTGACTTCGAAGCATTTCTCGTAAGCGTCGTTTATCTTCTGTGACCACTCTTTCTTATACATTTAGCTTAGATTTCAACTAAAACTTTTAGCGAATAATAATGTACTTATCTCAACAGTAGTCAGAACTGCAAAATTCTTCAATCAAGACTTTATTTTCTTTCATTCTTGCATCTGATCACTATCTCGCTCTAGTCAGTTCTGTAGAGTGTAGTCGTGTTCAATTCATGATTGATAGAGATATCATTCTTCGCGATCGATATCTAGAACAAAGACGTGCGCAAAGAAGCTGTAGTTCGTGATCTTATTTAGGTTTTCGCCATGCTCGATCATCTCGACATCGACTAAACTGACTTCTAGAATCGTACAAGTCGAGACTTTGCCATTGAAAGCTGCTTGCTTTGCCATGGCAACTCGAGCACTGAGGTCAGCTGAGAATATCGTCTTGATAACGAACATGATTGAAAGACCGCCTAAAGTTCTCGATTGCCATCTCAAGACAGCATGCATAGCATCGACGTCTTTGAAAGCGGCGAGGAGAAGCACAAGTGTTGAAGCCAGTTTGCAAGAGTTTCACGAATGTGTCTTAGCAAGAAGCGTAGATAAAAGTGAAACGTAGTCTGAGCACACCATCAGCGAGCGATAAGCACGAGAGCAGAATTGATTACAGACGTTTTGACGAATATAGATATTAATAGAGTATGAAGTGAGAAAACGTTGATTTCGCAGAAACGTTGATAACGATTGATTAAGTATCCGTCGCAAACTGTTGCCAGTCTTAAGAAACGTGTTCTTCAATGTCTTCTTCGCAAAGCCGAATCATTACATCATCACTCAGATTCTCATTCAGAATAGATCTCTGTCTATTTCGCTTTGCAATGTGTCATCAGATCTCGCAAATTCTACGATGCCTCTGAGAACTTCTTCTCAATCGAATCAGACTTCTTATTCGACGACTCATTCGTCTTCGACTTGTACGAGACTTTATGAACAACGAGATCAAAGTCTGTGAATAGAAGATTGACAGACAACGAGTACGATGCTTTCTAGGCTCGAGTCAGCTCAAGATCGATGTATCAAATTCATATGTACGATTTCTGTTATGATAGAAGATCATCGTTCGTAATTGATCGATCGATAAGTATAATACCTTTCATTCTTGCGAATGATCAGAGCAAGATTCGTGTAACATAATCGAGTCAGCTGATCTGTCTTTTTCATCAGATTTGATTTTCTTCTGATGAACTGCTGTGTCTTTGCTTTTGCTGCGTAAGTCATACTGTATGTTTTCAAATAACTCGAACGTGACAACATGCAACTCATTTGAGAAAACTGTCTTTATCTAAGATCAAGTGAGAGACTGACTCTAAAGACAAGTACTAATATATCTCTGAACTTTCTGCTTCGCTTCTGATTCGTCTCTATTCTATTTTGCTGATTCTCTCAGACTTCATTTCTGATTCTTTCTTCTCGCTTCATTTCTGATCCTCGAAGAAACAGTTGTGAACGAGATTCACAGAGTTTCTCTAGATATGATAGTCTACGAGACACTCTGACACGATCTTTGATTGAAGCGATGAGATAGTGCTCAAGTTTCTGAATGTGTACACTTTCTAATTTTATATTTTCTTTGTACTTGTGCATCTACAATCTTAAAATTTATTTACATTCAGCAAGTGTATACTTCTCAAAGATATATACTCTGACATGAAATATGATCTCAGAAGTGAATTCTGAAGATCAGAAGAGATAGCAAGAGCGAAAGTCAGAACTGAATAAGAGAGAAAGATGAATATTTATGATAATGCATTATTCTAGAGTTCTTACGTACGTCTGTTCTCATTCTCGAAATTCTCACTGCGAACTCTTATCATCTAGAATCTGCAAACTTCGTTTCAACGTTATGTTCGATCTCAAACAGTCAAAATGCTCTTTTTTTCGTCAGAAGTCAATCGATCTTGAATATTGATTTTGAGACATGAAATGCCTAGTTTTTTGAGTTTTTATGTGATCATTTCATCTTGATTAATCGTCTTTTCAACGTCAAGAATGACTGAAGGCGCAAAGAGTAAAGCTTCTTCAACATTCAAATTGATAATGTGAATGAAGATTCGCTGAAGCATCTCGTTACTAGTTCTCGCTTGTGTTTTCAGTGAGACAATCATCAGATGACTTTTCAAAGTCTTCAATCAGTCTGAAGATGTGAATCGATGAATCAGAATGAATGAACAGAGATCAAGAAGCTTGGAAGATATGATGAGCTTCTGAGTGACAATGATCACGTGATAAGCTAAGTGTCTTTGAAGGCGAACGATCGTTATCAACGAGTTCGTCAGCTTCTGCGCTGTGATGAACTTTCTCATATACTGAATTCGTGCTGAGCATTCGCAACGCAGATCTAGTTCGAGTCGAAGTGAAGCTCACTTACCTTGTGTGTCTCATCGAGTGCAATAATTCGCTCGATGTTCATCTTCTACTTCAAAAACACTCTCAGACACACATCAAACAACGTACATGCAGTGTCGGCATTCACGAAAGAACAGCTAAGATTTGAGGTCTCGATGTTTAAGCTTTGATTTCACAATACCTCATCTCAATTTTCAATAGAGTTTATCTTCTATGTGTCTCATATCTGTATGCTGTCTCTGATTTCTCTACACAGTCATTGAAAGAGAAAGTGATCATGTTGCAAGTGCTGTCTGCCGAAGAACAGAACTTCTCATTGTCTGATTACATGATGAAGCCTCTCTGATTCTCTTACAATTAGAGTGCAGCAAGGCAGTGTTGTGATTTGCTCGTCTCTACTTAATTTGAAGATAGATCTTTCTAGCTGTATTGCTTACAATCTGTCGTTGACTAACTGCCTCGTCTTTAAGCACTCAGTGCAATGTTTAGTCGTGATCACTCACAAACGTTCTCGATTCTTCTTACTGCGCATCATCTTATCGCACAGCATTCACTCTTCGCTCTCAGCATTCATTTCTTGTACTCAGCATCACTTTTGACTACTCAGCTTCAATTCTGAATTCTTCAGCTTCACTGACATTCTCAAGATATCTTAGCTCAGAAGACACTCTGAATGACTCGTGACTGAGTCGATGAGATAATGCCTATGTTCTTTTGCTACCTGATCATCTCGGCTCTTCTAGCTAATTTCTTTCAGGAGACTTCTTCTGAGCTTGAGAATACAGCTGAGATGAGTCGATATTGAATTAAAAGAAAGCAAACTGTATTAGATCTTCTGAGAAAATGAGCTCAGAAGATCTCTTCTGGGAAAACCGAAAACCAGTAGCGTGAGCGTATTTAGTACGTAGAATCAGAAGCTTCTAGAAGCATGTGACACTCGCTAGTAGCTGAATCCGATTGACCAGGCATTTTAGCCAGGTACATTATACTCTTCAATTAAACCACGCAGTTTTCTTCTCACTCAAGGCTGAACACGTTCAACAAACAAAGATGCCCCCTTCTATGAGGCTCTGGTATACAATCCTTCACTCTCGAGGTGAGGAAATAGAATGCCTCGTATCTCTCTACACAAAGGCTTAACGCAGTTGAGTGCCTGTGTAAATCCCCCCAAAATGTGTTTGAACTCATCATCATGCATAGTAATCTAACACCTATCCGCCAAGGACTGTCCTATTGAATAAATGGAATATACTGAGTTTCGATGTTCTTTACTGAGCACTTTTTGGCTGAAGCTCAAGCAAAAAAGTGGTTCGCTTGAGGTTGTTATCTAATTTTAGATTAGGCCGGCGGGAAGAGGATCATAAATGGATAATCTCTTCTATTTATGATTGAACCTCATCATACAGCCAATAGAGTACGATATAGGTCAGCGAATCTTGGATTGTCAGCATTTGAGGAAATAATATACCATTCAGTCTCAGAAAAGGATTAATTGGTTGAGAAGCAGGACGTAAGTAGTTAGCATTGTTGATATAGTCTGTAGAGTGGAAAAGTCCCTAGGTAGAAAAAGTTCGTAGGATGAGAAGCGCCCTCGGGCGAGAAAGTCTTCTGAAATTGTCTCCTCATATCTCCGCAACTTGGTCTCACCCACATCTAATGCCAGACCAATCTTATGACGTACTTGCACTTCAGTGGAAGCCTTGAGCTTAAGATTATCAGAACGAATCAGTTTCAGGATAGCTGTAGCAAGATCTGACTCTCCGTTGCCGTAAAGACTAGTTCTATCATAGAACCTGCCTGGCGTGGGCGAAGTGTCAGCTGATTGGAGTAGTTGCAGTTGAGAAGTCGTGCGATTGGTCGGAGCCATGCGATCTCGTGAGTTGGGGGTCGGTAATGACGCTGTACGGTTCTCCTGCCTCTCTGTAAAGGACCGACCTGAAGTAGCAAATAATGACGTTCTTGCAGCCTTTCTCGCGTATTCTGGAAGTTGGCTTGAATGTGTGAACGGATCGTCCGTTGCGAATGTGGATCCAAGAGAATCTTTGTTACCATTGAGGTTATGATTCGAGTAGTCTCCACTGTCATCGTGATCCAGGATGCCTCTCAACATCCCTTTCCCCTTCGCTTTTGTAAACGGAGTCTCCAATATTTGCGATGGAGAATATTGGTCTTCCCCGGCCGAGACGGCAGGCTGATCTGGCTTATTGGAGCTGGCACCTCTCTGTATTGGAGTTTGCGGAAATGGCGGGGGCTGAGCAAATTTCAACTGCTCATGCACTCCAGCTTCGTGTTCCATCCAGAGAATAAATCTGCACTGCTCATCGCTGGATCTTGGACACCTCCAGACTGTATGTAACACGTCAGCTATTTACTGAGAGAAGATAGAAGGACAGCTTACACTTCATCCCCTTCTTGGGACTGCTTTTCTTTGTTGTACGACATACCGCTGCCACTCTACACTCGCAGTGCCATCTTCCTTTGACCAAAGCCCCCTGGCCAAGTTTTGATTCTAAATAGGTCTCCGAAGACATAGTGCGGTAATGATTGTTATCCCCACAACCGAATGTTCGTAACCTTAAGCTAATAATAGGCTGCTGGAAGAGATTCTCGAGACAGTGTAAGGATACCGTCGTGTCTGCAAAGTGCAATTACATACCAAACGCTGTGGGTGATTTGTAGCCTAGAAGGCGAGCGGGCGCCGATTCTCATGCGCTGGTCCGCACAAAATATTTCCCGCTCTTTTAATAGACGAGAATGCAGGTGTTGTTTGAGCGAAGCTTCAAAAAATCTTGCGCATTTAAGCAAAAAGTTATACTATTTGGTCCTGATATGCCGAGCACTCAACTGGTTCTAGCGTTGAACTGCTCGGATACCTAGTCCAAGCCTGACACGTGAAAACCCCTCCCCCTGAATCTTTGTGTCAGCACCGCGCCCAAGTTTCCGCACCATTACCATCAGGCCCACTACGCGCCCATCACCGCTCCTCCGCAGGTGGACACACTGTAGGAAGTTGCAGTCGAAGTTGTGTAGGTGGGCTGGGGTTGCAGAGAAAAATGCCCACTTCTGCAGAACTGACGTCTCTTGATGCTTTGACGGCCGAAACTACGATAGAGGAATGCAGCCCGAAAGCGCTCATTAGGAAATACCTCCTCAGTCACGAGCCTGAGTTCGGCAGATTGTACAAGCTGCAGCAAGAGGTGCGTAGTATAGAATTTCCCACGCTCAAATGCACGAAGATAACCTTTTCCTTCAATCAAGGGATGGAAACGTGAGTCTGGCGACACATTTTTCCAGCGACGCCGCAAAGAAGCAGACACGGCCGACACGAAACGATGCTGGGGATTCTATAGAATGATGAAGACAATTGGTGTCGAGATGAATAACGTTACTGCTGCACTCTCTCTCGAGGGTGATAATGATTCTCGCATGCAAGTGCTAGATCTGTGTTTAGCCCCCGGAGGCTACAGTGCCGCGGTCCTTGACCTAAACCCCACAGCAAGCATTGATGCCGTCTCCCTACCCCACCAGGATGGCGGCCACAGAGTTCTTATCCCTTTCGGACGACGCGCACCCTCGCGTACAAATCCTTTTCACGGACATCACGATGCTTGCTACTGAACATGGCGTGGATATGGACAACATACCCACCGAGCACCCTGACGCGGCAAAATTTAAGCCTCTGCGACCCTACGAAGGCAAGCAATACGATCTTGTGCTCTGCGACGGGCAAGTCCTGCGTACTCAGAAACGCGAGGCCTAACGCGAGGTGTGCGAGCCGACACGGCTTACGAACGCACAGTTGATACTAGGCCTACAACGGATCAAACCCGGTGGGACCTTGATAATCCTTCTGCACAGGCTTGAGACCTGGCACGTAGTGATGCTGATCAGATCCTTCAGCATGTTCGCGAAGATCAAACTCTTCAAACCCGTGAAGGCGCATGCGATCATGTCTTCGTTCTATATGATCGCGACGAATATTCAGTGGCATTGAGACCACAAAGGATATAGCGGCGTTATTGGAGGAGTTTGGGCCAAGACTGGTGGAGTTGGGACAAGAGATATGGAGAGTGCAGGCAGATGCGTTGGAGAAGGCATCATTCATGCAGAATGGGATGAGTAGAGGAGAGAGCGATATAGTCGGAGATGCTGGAAGGCAGAACCCTCCCACCTCGCCTGTTCATGGAGCGTCGAGTTTGCCAATATAAGTACGTTACACCTTTTCGGAAAATTCCCATGTTCGGCAAAAATCCCTTGTTCGCCTTCACGGTTGCAGGAGTCGTGTTTAGTACTTAATCATCGCTACCCAGAAAAATAATAAACGGAATACAGGAAGAGCAAATACAGTCTACGCACGCAACGATATCTTATGCACCTCCGCAGTATAGAACAAAACCAGTTTATTTGCAGGTGTTAGCCGCTCAGGATTATTTGATTAGTCATTACCATACGAAGATACTTTGTTAATCAGAACATTTCAATTACAAATTATGCCTATAACAGTTAGTTTCACCCAATGCCAAGCACCCTGTCCTGAAACAGATTGGGAGGGGTTCCCTCCACTAAAACACCTCTGAAATCAACCTTGGCTAATCATGGCCATACGCCGTGTACTGGCGGCGATGTGCCTGCAGCTGGTCATCTTAAGGGTGTTATGTTGAAAACTTTCAAGGTTTCTGGCCAACCCTTCCGTTGACTTCAGAAGTTGAAAGTAAGACTCAAAACAAAGTCCGAAGGTCTACCCGTGTACGCTCCAGATGTTCCAGAAAGTGAGGAAAGATGGCGGACGGTTTTCCGTCACTGAACATCATATGCCATGGACTGGGGGGTTTGGGTTAGAGTTAGACAGCAATGATCTTCAACGATGCCGTCATGGACGGGCCTGCGGCATCGTACTACTCATATTCATGTCGGTCAACTCCCAACGTCACCAAGGGTCCCCAACGAGTCTTCATCAGTTTACGACTGACATCTGTGCCGACAGGAGGATGAACCTTTCGATGCGGCATTTCAGAATGCACACCGTGGACAGCCACATGTTCTACATTTCTTGGGAAAGACGATCGATCCACTGTGGAATACTCCCGAGCCTTTTGAAGATCGAGCAGGACAGTGCTGCTTTCTGTGTCTCGGGCAAGAGACATTGTCTTCCGACGCAGCGTCCAATCCAATCCTCCATCATGTCACGGCCGCTGAAGCTTCCAACGAAGGTGTTGAGCAATCGACATTTCGAAGGTTTTCGTTCTTGACCGTTGTTCTTTTCTTCTTCTGCCGACGATCTCGATAACTACCAGACAACACTTCAATTCAGGTTCTACGATCTTCGGCAGTATAACTTTCACTCAAAACCTCAGGCATCTGATCATCCCGTTTTCTTTACGGGCAGCGAAGACTACCTCGTCTCCACACTTGATCACCCTTGGAGTCGCAGACTGACCCATTATCAGACGATTGTGAATTGTTTCACAGTCGTGCGTGCATGAGATAAGAATTTTCAACTTTTTAGACACACGTAATAATCTTCTGGTACATATATGGACTCGGCATCACACCGAACATCGTCCGACCGAAAGGAAGCTTAAGACACGACTACGATTTAAAGAAGTCGATGCACGCGCCAGACTCCACCATGCAAGTGGGAAATGCTTAACCCAATTCGATCAACCTCGAATAGAACTGGCCACCTTGGGAAAGAACATCTCATGCCTGATTGAGACCGGCTCGCTTCAAAGCAGTGGCTGATGAGTTCTATAGAGGCATAGTTTGCATCACTCAAGCTTGTCTTCAATTAGATATCAACCCGGAAGAAGAATTGAGCTGGGAACAAGACTGTCCTTTGCAGCTATTTAATGATGTAAAATGACGATAAAGAAATCCTCTAACAGCGTTGATTCAATCAATTGATGATAGCAGTTCGAATCTGAAGCTGTAGGTTCAACCGCCAGAGCATTTCTTCCTCTGAATCTTTTTTTGCGTCAGTTCTTCCTTTCAGTTACTCTTCTCTCCCAATCTTGTCTCTTCTTCTGTCGAACATCTCTATTCACGTCATTGTAACATACAGTCATGTCTCTAGAGTGCTGTAATGATGCATCTTTCATAAACATCTTGTCAGAACGATGATTCTTTTGTTCTGTCACATCTAACGTTCGATAAATCGTTTTATAATGACGAGTTCTGTCTAGTTCATTCACAATGACAGATATATCACTCGCAGCTTTTGACATTCGTAGATCGTAGATTGTGACAACAGAACTTTCTCTTCGATCGCGATTGCTGAAGACAGAACGTTAATTGATCTTAAAAGGAATTTGAACTGCTTCGCACGAAAGATTTGCTCTTTTGCTGATCAATAGTTGCTGACTAAGTGCTCAATGCATATCTCTTACAGTTCATCATAGACACTAGTCTCTGTCTTTTTTGTATCATTCTTCTCTTGATCTTTGATGCAGTTTTCACTATTCTGATATCTATGTGAATTAACTTAATTGAAACAGATGTTTTGTGAAAGCATCTTACTTTGCGTAAATGTCTTCTTGCTTTCTCGCTTCAATTTGCACATTCTCGTCAGCTTCTTCGCAATTTTCATTAAATGTTTTGTTGACTTCTATGTCATTCATTCTGAACTGCAATTGAAGATTGTGTTTGATCATTGTAGCATCTTATCAATTCAAGAAAGATAGTCGCAGACGTATAGAGTAGAAATGTCTGAGATCATATCAAGAAACTACGATGTACGTTAACATAGATTGTCTGCAAACATTCGCTTCAAATTCAGACGCGTCAATTTTCTATTGCAAGAAGAGCGTTTTCAGCGTTATTGATTAAGAATTATGAAAGATTATCAAATCTTCTTACTTCTCTCTCTAAGCGAGTACTTGTTCTTAGATCAATCATGACTTATGTCACATTAGATGACATGTAGTTTTGAAGATGATCATTCTCACAGATTACAAAGCTAATGAGTTATTCAATGCAAGATACAAAATCTGAAGTTTCGTAGATCATCTCAATCTCGATATGATTTTGAAAGAAGACATCAGAGAGATTGACGTGATAAAGAAACGTTCAGTAAGTTATCTATTACAATACTTTAAAAAATGTGTTTGATGATATCAGTTAATAGCATGATATTTCTGCATCGACGTGAACTTTTTATAATATATCAATATCTTATAAAAAGATCGACTAAATAGTGAAACTTGTCTGAACTGTGTGAGACTTAAACAATGACGTCGATGCATAAATGCAATGAATTCATGATAAAGCGATTTGCTTGTAAGAAGAGTCATATATGAAGTGTCTTTGCTAACTTTCGATAGATCATTAGAATATGAAGAAATACAGTTATCAATGCATTTTGACATGATGATATTTAATTAAAACGTCGTTATCATATGCGTTGTGCACTCTAAAGCAAGAAGTCGATGATGCAGAAAATGAAGATGCAAGAAGACGTCACTCAAGAAATGCTAATATAATAGTTCAATTTAACGCGCTTCACAAAAATTAAGATTACACAGTGATGAAATGTGATTAGCTTCTTGTTTTATCTCAATTTAAATATGAAGTTGAATCTGACAACTTGCTGAGTTTTATTTCTCATGTCGTTAATCGAATTTCTGCTTGTAGAACTCATGCATTTAACATTAATGATGACAGCAAGATTCTCAAAAATCAGTTGATGACAGCTTGTCATTTTCAATCATATTCTTTCAGTTTGCAATTAAAAAGATGTAGAATTGTTACACTTCTTGACTCTGTTGAACATGATAATCAACAGAGCTCAGACTATACAACTGAAACTCTTCGAATTAGTTATTGACGTTGACTGTTACATTTCTTAAGATTGATAGAGCGCTAGCATATTGCACAGATATCTCGCTGAACTTTCTAAATGAATCATCATCATGAATAGTCTTTATCAATTCTTTCAATATCACTAGACATTGAACATGATATGTTCTTCAGCGAGCAAGAATATGTTCAGTAGACATTGTTTATACTTTTAATTGTTGAAATAGCATCTTGTTCTAGTGCAATGAATAGAGACTATGTCGAGACTAGTGAAGCTCTGCGTTACAAAAATATGTTCATTCGCATTTTTTCTGATAGTCAATGACTGACACTTAATTCGTACAAAGATCATAGAGAAACAGAAGATGAGTAGATATCTCAAATTCTCGTTAAGTGAGTGTTACTGAATACTGCAGCTGTATCTTCATTTCAAGAAGCATGATCAGATGAAATCGTTGCACATAAGTACAATCAATTGTTTGCAAAGACACAAGATCAATCATTGTCTTACAAAATTATTTAGAAAGAAAGTCAAAGAATGCAGAGAAACATTGTATTGTCATCTTTGACACATCTTTTAGAAACTAAAAGAATTTGATAAAACAATATATAAAGTGATTACTCATCATGATGATGAATGAGATGATAAATAGCATTATTGAGACTCTGCAGTCGCTCGTAAAACAATCATCATAGTCTCATGCTCAACAATCATCTGCAATGTCGTTCGATCACGATCATCAGCAGCAGCAGTGACGTTGACATCAATGTTTATCATCAACAGTCTCTTCATCATCTTAAGATGCTCTTCATCAGCGATCATTTGCAATGTTGTTCAATCATCATGATCAGCAGCAGCAACGTTGATGTCAATGTTTGTCGTTAACAGTCTCTTTATCATCTCAAGATGCTTTTCTTCAGCAATCATCTGCAATGTCGTTCAATCATGATCATCATCAGCAGCAGCAACGTTGATGTCAACGTTTGTCATTAGCAGTCTCTTCATAATCTCAAGATGCTCTTCATCAGCAATCATTTGCAATGTCGTTTGATCATAATCATCAGCAGTAATGATGATGTTGACATTAATGTTTATCATCAGCAGTTTTTTTATCATCTCAAGATGCTCTCGTTCAGCGATTGTCTGCAATGTCGTTCAATCATAATCATCAGCAGCAGCGACAACGTTGACATCAATGTTTATCACTAGTAATCTCTTCATCATCTCAAGATGCTTTCGTTCAGCGATTGCATGCAATGTCGTTTGATCATAATCAGCAGCAGCGATGATGTTGACATTGACATTTATCATTAACAATCTTTTCATCATCTTAAGATGCTCTTCTTCAGCGATCATCTGCAATGTTGTTTGATCATGATCATGATCAGCAGTAATGATGTTGATGTTGATGTTTATCATTAGCAGTCTCTTCATCATCTTAAGATACTTTCGTTCAGTGATCATCTGCAATGTCATTTAATCATAATCATCAACAACAGCAATAATGTTGATGTTGATGTTTATTATTAGCAATCTCTTCATCATCTTAAGATGCTCTTCATCAACAATTATCTGCAATGTCGTTTAATCATGATCATCAGCAGCAGCGACAACGTTGACATTAATGTTTATTGTCAGCAATCTCTTCATCATTTTAAGATGCTCTTCATCAGCAATTATTTGTAATGTCATTTGATCACGATCATCATCAGCAGCAGCGATGTTGACGTTGATGTTTATCATCAGCAATTTCTTCATCATCTTAAGATGCTCTTCATCAGCAATCATTTGCAATGTTGTTTGATCATCATAATCAGCAGCGATGATGTTGACATTGATGTCTATCGTTAGCAGTTTCTTCATCATCTTAAGATGTTCTTCTTCAGCAATCATCTGCAATGTCATTCAATCATCATCATTATCAGCAACAGCAATGTTGATGTTGATGTTTGTCATCAGCAATCTCTTCATCATTTCAAGATGTTTTTCATCAGCAATCATCTGCAATGTTGTTCAATCATCATAATTAGTGACATTGATATCAATGTTTATCATTAGTAGTTTCTTCATCATTTTAAAATGCTCTTCATCAACAATCATCTACAACATCGTTTAATCATCATCATCAGCAGCAATAATGTTGACATTGATGTTTATCATCAGCAATCTCTTTATCATTTCAAGATGCTTTTCATCAACAATCATTTGCAATGTCATTTGATCATCATCATCAACAGCAGCAACGTTGACATTAATGTTTATCATCAGCAGTCTCTTCATCATCTTAAAATGCTTTTGTTCAGCAATCGTTTGCAATATCATTCAATCATCATTATCAACAGCAACAATGTTGATGTTGACGTCTGTCATCAGTAATCTTTTCATCATTTCAAAATGTTTTTCATCAACAATCATCTGCAATGTCGTTTGATCATCATAATCAGCAGCAATGATGTTGATGTTGATGTTTATCATTAACAATCTTTTTATTATCTTAAGATACTTTTCTTCAGCAATCATCTGCAATGTCGTTCAATTCTTATAATTATCAGCAGCAGCAGCGTTGACATCAGTGTTTGCTGTCAGCAGTTTTTCTATCATCTTAAAATGCTCTTCTTCAACAATCATCTGCAATATCATTTAACTATCATGATTAGCAGCAACAATATTGATGTTGACATTTGTTGTCAGCAGCTTTCTTATCACTGCATCATTTTTTTTCTCAGCTGCTCTTTGAAGTCAATGATCACATAATAATGAAACTTTATTGAATATATCACTTTTTCATAAAAAGTCGATTATCACAGCTGAACTCATCGCTAGTGCATGCTTCTGTCATTTTTCAATCACATATTGAAGAAAGCAACGAGTCTGTAAGCGCTCTTGTGACAGTTCTCATATGATCTCTTTTGCTGCGTGCTTCATGATATCTCAGCTGAATTCTTTCATGCTCAGATATCTTCAGCATATATCAAGTATACAAGAATTTATCTTATCTGAAATGATTCTATACATTGATAAATGACTATTTTCTTGAAGATTCTTCTTTAAAAGATAATTCTTGACAGATTAATGAATCAGATTGATTATTTGCATGACATTGTTTAAGTAAACAAGAGACTCACAGAATTTGAAGTCATTCTTCAGTTTATTCAATGTATTTGCTGTTGAAATGATGTATTCATCTTATTCTTCTGAGTTTAGAGCGTGTGTCATTGTCAGTTCATCAATCATTAGAGATCATCAAGCAATAATCATTCATTGTAAGATAAATCTTGCATTTCTTATGTTGTTCTCTTGAATTTTGTTTAAAATTCTGCTATAAACTTCGCTAAGACTTGAAGACAGTGATTGTAATTTCGTTCTTATTTTAAAAATAACTGTAGTTTCAGAAATATCTTTTAGAATAAGTGAAACTCATAGAAATGTTTCTTCAATCTTTTCAAAGAAAGCATCTTGAATGTCTTACTTTAGTTTCAAAGAATATTTCTTTTTCATGAAGAATTCATTGACTCTTGTTTGAATGTAATTCAAGAGATCAGCATTGATTTTATCTGAATCAATATGTATCAATTCTCTCAGATGATTCAATTCATTTAAGATATCTGACTTTGATCTGCATGTAATGAGTAACTTGAAATCAATGACTTCATTTTTTTGCTGAATAGAAAACAGATCTGTCAGATTTGCAAGAAAGATCTGTCGAAAGTCATATGATGACTTATCACATTCATTCAGAGCATCTATTAGAAAATAAATTTGATTTGCATTGAAATCTGTCAATATTTTGAGCAGAATTCGTCAAAAAGCATCAAAATTATCGAAAGCTCAATCTCTCATCTGATCATAATCTTTCTGAATATGCTTGAATAATAGCGATCATTATTTCAAGAGCTGCAAGAGAAGCTTTTGAATGATAGTAATGACAGTGTTGTGCTTGTCATCTTTGTTGTCACAAAAGTAGTATGCAAATATCATGTCAGAAGTAAATTGTGCTCTCTTGTCAAACTTCTTTATCAAGTAGCTTGATATCATTGTCTTTTCAATGTCTGAAGCATTTACTAGTTGAAGCATTCAAGAACTGTCTTTAACTAGTCAAGCATTATATGCTTCGTGAAGAAGTAATCATTCGCAAGTGTCTTCAACTTGCTTTTCTTTAAATCTTTAAATAACTGTCAGATCATTAAGAGAATTTGTCAGAAACAAAGATTGAAAACAGCTGAGATTTTCTTTTGATATTACTGTTTATCTCAAGTCAGCAAAGATGAGCAGTCGTTTATTAAGTGATTTTCTTTACTTGAATTATCATGAATGATTGTTTGAGCTATTAATTAAATGCATTAGCGTCAAAATGAATCTGTAGTCTGAATACATCTACATTTTAAACGACTCTGTATCTTCTTCATAGCATGTTCTGTCATCTTCTTAATGATAGAATAAACAATTTTGTATGAATAATCTTCAGACTCATCATATTTGTTGATTTTAAAATAATCTGTTGATAAAACAATTTTTCGATGATCATCTATGCAAGCACTCTTCTCTTCTACTATCTAGTTACTCAAGATGTTAGAGTTTACTAAAAGCTCAACGTTGAATATTACATATCATTTCTTTTCAACTGTCGTTTATCTTCTGCTCGTAATCTGTCTTATGCATTTCAAAAAAGCATACTGTTGAAACTGACATTCAAAAAAGTCATAGCATGAAATCATAGAGTAGATCGTTTAAGATCTCAGAATCTTTACATAAATTCTTCAAAATCGCATCACTCATCTCTAATTCAAGCTTCTTGTCAGTATATGCTATTCATTCTTTTCATTTTGAAGCTTTTGTATCACGATGAGAGATTTCAAGAAAGACAACTTCAACGATAAATATTGCAAGATATTAAAATGTCTTTTCACGAAAATTGACACTCACAAGAGTCTGTCACAGATAATCAATGATACGCTTCTTGAGTAGAGAAAGATCAATTCATCTGCTCAATGACTATTTCATCAAAGCTATGTTCAACAAATACGAAAGATTTATATTTAGTCTTCTTCTTTTATCATTTGTTGAAGTCAATGTTGATAAAAATTGCAGATGTTAACATCTTATCTCTTTTCATTTATTATCTAGTGCAGTGAGAAGTTGATCGACACAAAGATCACGTCTTTGCTTTGATGCATCTCTATGTCATTTTGACTTGTAATTGAAAATCATAATGCGAGCATGCAACATCTTCGCTGACAGTAGATTCTTGTCTGCAAGTCAGTTCATCTTCTTGTATTGATCAATTTCTTTCATCTCAATCTTTCATACTCATGCTCAGATGAGATCTGCTTCAAGATCATGAATGACAACAAGACTAAAGTTTACTTGTGTTAGCAGACGTCTGTTGAAAACGACGTAAGAATCAGAAGACTCACTCAACATTTGAGATTTCTTCTTCATAAAGAACAATCAGATTAAGTCATTTAGCACTCTGATTATTCATGTGATTGAAAAAATATTCATTCTTACGAACAGAGAATTTATCTTCTGTAGAATGATATCTTGATAAGTGAAGATAATTCAACGTACTTGCGAGCGCGAGCTCTACAGCTATGATACATGCTGATGTGAAGAGAATGATGATTGAATGCAAGCGTTACATGAGTTGCAGTCGTATCAATATTGCTTGACGCATCGAAAATCGCTAAAATATCTTTCAAGAGTCAATGAAAAAAGTCGTTAAACATCAAATTGAACTATCATCAAAATGCAAATCAATCTTCAAATCTTCAGATCTGAAAAACTTTCAATATCATCACAAAGCACTCTCATATATCTAGTAAAAGTTTTAAGTCATAAAAAGACGTATGAGTTGATACAATTAAGACTTTCTTTCTCATATATATGTATGATTTTTGATGAAATCACATCGACTTTCGTTTCATCATCTCAGTGATTGACTTATATAATTTCAGCAAAGTCTCATTCAGCTCATTCTTAGTCATATTAAAGCTCATTCTCTCAATGACATTACTGCGAATCTCTGACTTCTATTTCAATGTCACAAAGCTATGTAACTCAAGCTGCTACGAGAATTTGCAGCAAAGACACTGTCAAGACAACAAGTCTCAATATTTGAGTCAGCGATGAGCATAGTCACAACGAATTCAAGATAGAGTAAAACAAGCAGCTCTTTATCAAGTTTGAGCAGCATCATTGACAAGTCTTTAAGCGTTATCGCAGTTCAAGATCTCAATGCTCATTCATATCACACATGAGTAGAAAGACAAACTTCTGTCGAGAAGATGAAGTCTATACATCGTCATTGATTCAATCTTTTATGAGATCATCAGAAGAACATTCAGACTGATGAACTTCTTGATGACGTGTAAACGACATTCAACACTGCGAAAGTTATGTGACTTCGAGATTTTTTGTCAGATCTAATTCTCAATGCTTAAATTGCAACATACAGTTATGAATCTGACTGACACAGATTGAACATCAAAACAACTCTGTGCAAATATGAAATGCAGTTGCTCAATGTTCTTTATCAGCATCAATCAAGCGAGAAAGTCAATAACTTTGTTTCAAGCATTCTTTATTTATCAATACTAAGAATCAACATAAAAGCATCAATGATTGTTGATGTTTATTGAACATAGTCTCGAAGATTTGATCATCAAACAGATCAGCATGATTTTGATGCTATTTCACTCTGTACTAATCTCTTCATAGATGCTAGTGTTGATCGATCATGATAATGATTTCAAAGATATTCAATTGTTCACAACAAGAATCATCTTTCTTGAAACATTGCATCAAGAAAGCGAAGCTGCAATGTATGATGTGTGACTTGCTCAAGCAGTGAGACATGATAAGACGTTGTTCAAGTTTCTGAAAAGAAACAACTCTGCTCTTGATGAAATTGCGCGAAACTTTGATGTAAATCACAGTACTGCAAATATCATTTGCTTTTATGAAGACAAAGACGTGTCGTATGAACTCTGATAAACTCAGATCTGCTGATTTCTGCTTTTACACTTGACTGAATTTGTGAACTTATGATATACACAGTTGATTGATCATCAATCAGCGTCTTTGCACGAAAAAAGAGCAATTTATCTCACTATCAATCATTTAAAACTGAACAAATTTCATGATCTTGAAGATGAAAATTTTCTCTTGATGCAATCAAAGATTTAAAGAATGATTCAGATGACGTTTTAAAGAATTAAGAAACGACATTATTGTACAATTCATCTTCTCTATACTCGACTTTGTATTCTTCAAAGCTTCTCTAACTTCTCATAAGCACACGTCATAGATATTGACAAAGAGTCATTTCACGTAGACTTCAGTCTTCAAAACATCTTTGTGATGAAAAGATTTATATCGCGAAACGTGAAGATGACGTGATTGACGCAAGTTTTACTTCTCACTCAGATGAATCAAATGCGTTGTAAAGTATTCATCATTCATGAGCTTGATGAGATTGAAAAGACTCAGCTCTTCGTTGAATTCACTCAACAACATCAAAGAAGCTACAGTGCAATCTTTTGAGTTAACGACTCAATCAACGAAAGATTGAGACGAAGCATCATTGATCTCGTCAGTCGATTGTCACAGCATCAGATTTCAGAAGAAAGCAGAAATTACTTACACAGAGAAAGAACTAACGTTGATGAAGTTGTTGAAGATGTGCTCAAATGATTTTCACAATCATTGAACAATCAATGATTACTAATCTTTGACAACGTGAATCGAGAGTTTTTAAACTCATCTAGAGATTCAAAAGTCTTTGATGTGAAAGAGTATTTTTCAACAGCAGATCAAGAATCTATTCTTATCACTTCTTGATTGATGAGTCTGTATCAGCTGAAAACGAATCTGAGATTAAAGTCAATCAACAAATTGCAAGAATCAAGTATTCTTGAGAACAGTCTTGAATGATCAATGAAAGATGAGTGTCATTGAAGCATACTTTTTCAGCTTCTATCTGACATCTGAGACTCATTAGATTCATCAAAGCTTGTTGAGATGCTTGAAGATCTTTCTTTGATGATCAATCAAGTCGATTTGTATATGCGAAAGACAGATACAAATTTGTCTGAGTACATCAAGTTATACAATCAAGCATGAACAAGATTAATGAGAAAGCAGCATCATTTCACTTTGTCAGAAGATGAAGACAGTATTCTAACGACATGAATATTGTCATACAATTCTCTTCAATTACAAAGTGAGAACGCAGTCAATCTCTTAAAGCTGTGAGCGTTTCTTGATAATCAAAATCTCTGATATGAGCTTCTTACATCTACACTGAATCTTCAAACTGTCAACAAAGTGTCTCGTTGATTCATCAGTTGTGCAGATTACAAAATTGATTTCAATGAGTGCATTGAACTTCTGTTGAAGTATTTCTTCATTGACGCAAAAACTGAATCATCTTCTTTCTCTATGCATTCTGTGCTTCATCATTGATGCTTTCATGCATTTGAAGAAGACGAGATCACTATGAGCTGACTCGTCATGATCATTGTTGCATTCGCTGTATCTTCAAAGATCATACTTGATTATTCGCTCATACAAAGACATCTTTTTTCACATTGTGATCATGTTTACTCAAGACTGCAGCAACGTATACATGAAGACTTAATGAATGAAAAAGATCTTTCATCTCTTAGCGATGTATATCATTGACTAGAACTTCTGTACTTGAATCAAAACAAGATGAAAAAAGTCGAAAACATGTATCTGCGAGCATTGACAGAATATGAAAAGATCTGAGATTCTGAACACACATTGATGCTTAATATGATCAACAATCTGAGAACTCTGTACAAGAATCAAGACAAAATGAAAAAAGTCGAAGACATGTTTCTGCAAGCATTGACAGAAAAGAAAAAGATCTGAGATTCTGAGCACACATCGATGCTTGATATGATCAACAATTTAAAAAATCTGTACAAGAATCAAAACAAGATGAAAGAAGTTGAAAACATGTATCTGCAAGCATTGACAAAGTATAAAAAGACATGAATTTCTGAACACACATTGATGCTTAATACAATCAACAATCTAGAGCTTCTGTACTTGAATCAAGACAAGATGAAAGAAGTCGAAGACATGTATCAACGTGCAAAAACTAAAAAATCTTAACAACTTGATACGTCAGAATCTTGAGATCGAGACGATCTGTTACGATCCTAGCTACGCACCTAT
>JAABUH010002026.1_pt1 | contig 20499 bp, 20 predicted proteins | sample 5559121 | NCBI WGS metagenome assembly JAABUH01 (sample SAMN10711871, study PRJNA513364) | rock metagenome | isolation source: Antarctica rocks | place: Antarctica: Victoria Land, Battleship Promontory nord | collected 2015-12-28
GCCTCCGTCAGCGCCCGTACACCTTCCTGCTGCCGTGGTGCCATCGCCACCTCCCTCCCTGGCACCAGTCTCCCCTACCAGACCCTCATCATCAACTATATGCTGCCTGACCCACTAGCACAGCGCTCAGTCGCCGTTCGCGCGCCACTCGGCTGCCGACGGTAACCCGCCAGCGCCGGTCGCCGCCGCCACGGCGCGGAGGATGGCGCGCGCCAGGGTCGCCTCGGCGGCGACCGAGAGGGCGGCGAGCGGGGCCGGTTCGATCGTGCCGGGCCGCGTCGAGAGGGCGAAGATCGTGTCGCCATCGAAGGGGGTGTGGCAGGGCCAGATCGCCCGCGCGAAGGCATCATGTGCGTTCTGCGCGAGGCGCGAGGCGCTCGAGCCATCGAGCGGCGCATCGGTGGCGATCACCGCGAGGGTGGTATTCGTCCCCGCCGCCTCGGCAGGGGGCGGGAAGCCCGCAGCCAGGGCGGCGGCGGTATCGAGCCAACGTCCGGGTTCTGCCCGTGCCCCCGCGACGATCGCGCCGGTGGCGGGGTCGCGTACGTCGCCGAAGGCGTTGACGGCAACGAGTACCCCCACCGTGACGGTGCCGAGCGCGCCGAGCGACAAGCGGACGCTGGCCGAGCCGAGTCCGCCCTTGGTCGCGTCCACCGCCCCGCGCAGCTTGCCGACCATCGCGCCGGTCCCCGCGCCGACGGTCCCCTGCGCGAGCGGCGCGTCACCGGCGGCGTATGCCGCATCGCAGGCGGCACGGCCCGCCGCCGCGTCCGGCGACAGGGGCGCGCCGAGCGCGAGGTCGTAGAGGACGGCGGCGGGGACGATCGGGACGGGGCCGGCGATGGTGGGGAAACCGATGCCCCGCTCATGCAGCCAGCGCATCACCCCATCGGCGGCGGCGAGTCCGAAGGCGCTACCGCCGGTCAGCAGGATGGCGTGCGTCCGATCGACGGTGCGACCGGGGGCCAGTAATGCCGTCTCGCGGGTGCCAGGGGCCGCGCCGCGCACATCGACCGCCGTCGCCGCGCCACCTTCGGTCAGCACAACGGTGCAGCCGGTCAAGGCGGCGTGGTCGGTGTAATGCCCCACGCGCACACCCGGCACATCGCCGATATCATCGCGCCACGTCGGCACTTCAGGTGTCGTCATCCGTCCCTCCACCGCTCGCCCACTGCTACAATCCCCACCGGGGTATGTGCCTCGTCTGGCTGTATCTTATGTGGTTCGGCAGATCGTTGTCAGGCCGTAAGCACCTGTGGTTTGGTCCATCGAGAGAAAGAACCGAAGCGCGGAGGACCAGGTGATGAGCGTGCTCCACGCCGCGCTCCTCTGGCTCTGGAAGACCTTGCCGATCCCCCGGTGGGGGCGTTGGGCGATCCTTTGGCTCGGCAACACCAAATTTCTCGTCGGCATGGTCGGGGTCGTCTTCGACGATCGGGAGTGTGTCCTCCTGTTACGGCATACCTATCGCCACCACCCCCCCTGGGGCCTGCCGGGGGGCTGGATCGCCGGGAGCGAGCGCCTGGAACTCGGGCTGGCGCGGGAGCTACGCGAGGAGACGGGCATGGCGATCGCCATCGGCGAGATAATACACGTCCGCAGCGGCTACCGCCGCCCGCAAGTGGACGTGTATTATCTCTGCGAGTATCGGGGTGGGCAATTCCGGGCGAACGCGGAGATCGCCGAGGCGCGCTTCTGCGCGCTCGATGCGTTACCGAAGGATATGCTACCCGCGCAGGGACCGATCCTAGAACAGGCGCTGCGCCTGCGCCAAGCGAGGCGGGAACGAGAGCGCGCGCAGGAAGCGAACGGAGGAGGTGCGTTTTGAGCGCCAGCGAGGCTGACATTCATCGCGATCGCGTCTGGGTCGTGCCGAACGATGGCTGGGACGAGCGCATCCTGATCTGCCGTTGCGGCACACTGGTGGATGTCTTCGTCGTCATTACGACGCGCTACGTGGCGATCGTGGACACGCTGATCGGCCCCGACACCGCCGAGCAACTCCTCGCGATCGCCCGACCTTATCTGCGCGACGGGCGGACATTACTGGCGATCGATACCCATGCCGATTGGGATCACTGCCTGGGCAACAGCGCCTTCGCCGGTCCGTCGGCCAGCGACCCGGCCCCGATCATCGCCACCCGCGCCTGCGCGGCGCGCTTCGCGGCTGGCGAGGTGGCGGCGCGACTCGCGCGGTTATGCGCGGACGAGCCGGAGCGTTTCGCGGCGGTCGAGCCGATCCCGCCGACGCTGCTCTTCGATGAACGCTTGCGGATCGCTGGCGGCGACCTCACCCTCGAACTCTTCCGCGCGCCGGGCCACACCGCCGATCATCTGGCGATCCTGATCCCGGAGATCGCGACGTTACTGGTGGGGGATGCGGCGGAGCGCCCCTTCCCGTTCGCCCATTCGCTCGCGGCGCTGCCGGAATTGCGCGCGACGTTACACACCCTCGATACGCTCGGGGCGCGCACGATCCTGGCCTGTCACGCGCCGCCGGAGAGCGAGCCGACGCTGCTGCGCGACAACAGCGCGTACTTCGATATGCTGGAAGGGCGGTGCCGTCAGGCGCTCGCCGCTGGCATGGTGCGCGCGACGACGCCGGACGATGCGCTGGAGACGGCGATCGGTTGGCCGATCGGTGCGGCGATCGGAGGCGACCCCGACGCGCTGAGTAACCCGGCAATGTATCGGAAGGGTCACCGGACGCACATCCGGCTGATGATCGCGTGGCTTGAAGCCTAAAGACAACCTGTTGTCTTTATTACAACAGGTTGTCTTACTCATCGCGAAGCGTTGCATCGTTGTAATACGAGTAGCGAGTGGTCGCGGCATAGCATCGGCACTTCGGAGCGCGTAGCGGTCGCGGCGATCGACGTTACCGATTGCATGACCGCTGCTACAACGAGAAATGCGACGCTATGGGGCCGTACGAGGATGTGGCACCGGTATCCCCGCGCGTCGACACGGTCAGCGAGCGTGTCGACGCGCGCTCAGATGACCACTTTCAGTCCTGTGCGCGCCAGATCGATCGGGCCGTGGAAGGCCGCGCTGGCATCGTCGCGGTAGCGCTCGAAGCCCAACTCGCGCCACAGATGGGTCAGGACCAGCCGTGATACCCCCGCCTCCGCGGCGATCTGCCCCGCCTCGCGTCCGGTGAGGTGGCCCCAACCGGCGGGATCGCTGCCCGGTGCCTGTTCCAGCAGCGTCGCCTCGCAGAGGAGTACGTCCGAGCCGCGCGCGAATGCGGCCAGCGGCGCGGTGGGGCCGGTATCGGCGGAGAAGGTCAACACCCGCCCCGTCGCGATCTCCTCGATGCGGATCGCCCAGACCGGGATGTAATGCTGCATCGGGGCGAAGGTCAGCGCCAGCCCGCCGATGCGGAGCGGAGCCTCTGACGCCAGTTGCGGCGCATAATCGCGCAGGGTGAGCGTGCGCTCCCAGAAGTCATCGGGGCGTTCGTTCCCCGAGGCGAAGACCGCGCCGAGACGACCGAGGAATTCCTGGCCCTGTGGCGGTAGGAAAAGGGGCAGTGCCGCGCCAGGACCGGGCGGCGTGTATTGCAGGGCGTAGCGTAAGGCCACCAGATCGAGGGTATGATCGGAGTGCAGATGCGAGATCACGACCGCCGAGAGGGCGCGCGGATCGCGGTGTTCGCGCAGCTTCGAGACGACGCCCGAACCGCAATCGAGCAGGATCGTCGTCTCGCCACTTGCGATCAGATATCCCGCCGAGGCATCGCCCGGATTCGGTGTCGCCGCGCTCCCACCCAAGACGATCAGTTCCATCGCCACTCCTATCCACTACGTCACACGGCCATGCGGCACCACGCGGACATCCGACCAAGTATACGCCAGGCCAGACGGTAGCCTGGCGTGCGCTACAAGAGAGACGGAACAAGCGATACAGAGGTACAGCGGGCGAAGGGCGAGGGGCAATGAAAAGAATACGCGCGGGCAGTTGGTCAACTACCGATCGATAATGGTGTTCGCGCTATAGCCGCTCTCAACAAGTGGAGGGCACCAGCCACGCCACGTAACTCCATGCTCGCAGCGGTGTGAACGTGGACGACGGTACAGCGCGACGTTTCACGGGAAACCACGGCGCTACGTGTGGCCCCCGGAGCGCTTCAAGGTAATGCAGCGAGAAGACAGGACCGTTAGGCTAGGGTAAACCCCTCGCACCGCTGCCTATACTGTCGGGAGGGGGCCATGCGCCCGGAGTGTCTGCGCGCATCCCCTCACAGCTTCCGACCGTGGCGAGGCGTGGTGCAAGAGCGGTAGTTCGACAGGGCGGCGATGCAACGGAGCGACGAAACGACGCCGCGCCGGCGCGAGCAACGCAGCACTCGTCATTTAGGACGCCGCCTGCTCATCCTCTATGCGATCACGGCGGCGGAGGTCGCGGCGGTCTTCAGCGTCGCATTGCTGATCAACTGGACCAGTATGCTGGAACTCAGCGCGACGACCGCCCGTGTCGCGCACGCTTACCGCGACCTTTCCGCCCTCCAGATGAGCGAGCGTAACAGCAATCTGCGCCTCCTCGGCTACCTCAGCAACGGCGATGACGCCGCACTACTCGACTACCGCGCGAGCCTGACGACACGGCAACGGGCGCTCGATCAGGTGGCGAACACCACACGCGATAACGCTTCCCACATCGCGATCGCCGACCTGCGCGGGCAATTCGTCGCGCTCGATAGCGCCGCCGACCACGCCATCGCCCTGCGCGGCAATGGCGCGGAGCGCGATGCCCTCAGCGGCTGGCAGGACAAGGGTTCGGCGGCACTGGCACAGATCGAGCGGCAGATCATCGCGATCGAGCGCGCGCAGGAGAGCGTTCAGAGCGACGCGGTCGAAGCGGGGCAACGGTCGCGCGTCGTCACCATCCTGCTCACCTTCCTCTTTGCCACCGCTACCGCGCTCCTGGGGCTTTGGATCGTCAGGCGCGTGATCCTGAGCATCACACGACCGCTCGACGCCCTGGCGACCGCCGCATCAGCGATCGGGGCCGGGCACCTGGACACCCGTGTCGCCTCCGGCCTTTCCACCGAGTTCGACATGCTCGGCGGGGTCATGAACACGATGGCCGCGCGCCTGGCCGAATCGCGCGATGCGTTGCACACCGCGCTGGTCGCCACGGAGCTACGCAATCGCGAGTTGCATCTCCTCAGCGAGGTTGGCGACGCGCTCGACAGCTCGCTCGACCTCGCGGTGGTCATCGAGCGGAGCCTGGACATCGTCTGTGTGGCATTCGACGCGCAGGGAGGGGCGATCGCCCTCTACGACGAGGATGGAGAGCGCTGGCACTGGCACGATCGCCCCGATAACGATACGACATTGATACGCCTGGCGGTGCGCGAACTCGCCCACACGGCGATACGCGAATCAGCGTCGGAACAGGAACAGCTTATCGTCGCGCCGCTCGTCGCACCGCACGACAATGCCCAGACCCTCGTTATCCTGACGCTCGATACGGCGGTGCGCACGCGCGGGCTCCTGACGTTACTCGCTGCTCCGTCCTGGCAACCCGACGAACGTGAACGCGCCCTGCTGGAACAGGTTGGCGGGCAGATCGCCCGGGCGATCGAGAATGTACGCCTGTACGTGGCGGAGAAGGGACGCAGCGCCGAGGCGGGGATGCTGGCGCAGATGGCCCAGTTGACGACCGGCACGCTCGATCCCGACCGACTGGTCCGCCTGATCGCGCGGTATGCGGTCCACAGCCTGGGTGTCGATCGGTGCATCGTCGGCTTCTTCGATCCGCGTGCCGATGACGCGGCGCATCAGACCGTGCAGCGACTCTATCAATATGGCTTCCAGCCGCACCAGACCCCGCTCGGTACGGGCGATCGCGAACGCCTGGAAGCGATCGTACAGCGGCATATGCTGGAAGGGCAGATGCTGGTGGTTACCGATGCGACCAGCGATGACCGCCCGGCGATCGGCGCACTCGCCCGCGCGCTCGGCACGCGCTCGTTCATCAGCGTGCCGCTGATGGCCCGCGAACGACGGCTGGGCGTGATCTATCTCGATATCCGTGCTCCGCGTCAGCAGTTCTTCGGCGCGCAGGATCGTCGCATCCTGGCGGCGATCGCCGATCAGGCGGCGGCGGCACTCGATGGCGCACGCCTCTACGAAGCCGAACGGCGGCGCGGGGCGCAACTCCTGCTGCTCAACCAGACAAGCCAGCAGATCGTGGCGATCGCGCAGCTCGACACCCTTTTCAACGGGGTCATCGCCACGCTGCAACAAACGCTCGGCTACGAGACGGCGCGGATCGGCCTCCTGACCGACGGCGCGATGCGCTTCGCCCCGACCGTCGAGCGCGATCAAAGCGTTGCACGTGCAACCGAAGATGATATCGCCTGGGTGCTTGGTCAGCACGGCGCGCGCCGCTTCGGCGGGCGGGATGGCACGGGCGGGCGACTCGGCCTCCTCGTGCCACTCGCCACGAAGAATGGCGTTATCGGCGTGCTGGAGGTCGTCGCGGCACCGCAGAGCGCGCCACTCGATACGGAGGATGAGCGGACCCTGCTGGCGCTCGGCGATCAACTCGCCACCGCCGTCGAGCGCAGCCGCTTGCAGGAACGGGCGCTCAGCCTCGCGGTCGTCGAGGAACGCAACCGCCTCGCGCGAGATCTACACGATTCGGTCACCCAATCGCTCTTCTCGATGAACCTCACGATCGAGGCAGCCCGGATGCTCCTCGATCGCGATACCGTCGCCGCCGCGCAACAATTAACCCAACTCCGCGAGCGGACCCAGCAAACGCTGGCCGAGATGCGCGATTTGATCCACAGCCTGCGCCCGACGGAACTCTCCGAGCAGGGGCTGGTTGTGGCGTTGCGGCGCTGGGGTGAGCGGGTCCGCCACGAGCACCTGCTCCCGGTGGACGTGCAGGTCGAAGGGTCGTCGCCCCTCCACCTCTCGGAGCAACAGGAACGCGAGCTCTTCCGCATCGCCCAGGAGGCGCTGAACAATGTGGTCAAGCACGCGGCGGCCTCGCGCGCCATCATCCGTCTCCGCAACGATACAACGGCACTGTCGCTCCTAATCGAGGATGACGGTCACGGCTTCGATCCGAACGGGCCACTCCGCACGGATGCTTTCGGCACGCGCGGGATGCGGGAGCGCGCCGCCTTACTCGGTGGCGCGGTGACTTTCGATTCCCGATTGGCGGGTGGCACGCGCGTCCTCGTCACGATCGAACATGAAGCCGCGCTGGCGCAGGTGCCGTGAGCGCGCACGCGAGGGAGGGAAAGCGATGACCGGACAACAGGTATCGAGCGGCACGACAGCGCCACCGCAGGGGGCCAATGAAGGGGCGGTGCGCGTCCTCCTGGTGGATGATCATGCGGTGGTGCGGCAGGGTTTACGCACGTTCCTCGATCTCCAGGCCGATCTCACGGTCGTGGGGGAGGCGAAGGACGGCGTAGAGGCGCTGCAACTCGCGCGCGAACTCGCGCCACAGGTCGTGCTGATGGATCTGATGATGCCGCGCATGGACGGCATCGAGGCGATACGGCGCATGAAGGTGGCACAGCCGGAGATGCAGATCATCGTCCTGACCTCGTTCGGCGACGACCAGAAGGTCTTCGCCGCGATCCGTGCGGGGGCGACCGGCTTCCTTCTTAAGGATGTCTCGCCGCACGATCTGGCGCTGGCGATCCACGCGGCCCGACGTGGCGAGGCGTCCCTCGCGCCCGGTATCGCCACGAAGCTGCTACAGGAGATCGCGACCGGCGGTGGGCACGGGCCGGAGGAACACGCGCTGACCGAGCGTGAGCACGCGGTGCTGGGGCTGATCGCGCAGGGGCGCAGCAATCGCCAGATCAGCGAGGAACTTTCGATCAGCGAGAAGACGGTCAAGACGCACGTCAGTAACATCCTCACGAAGCTGCATCTCGAAGACCGTACGCAAGCGGCGATCTATGCGCTCAAAGAGGGGCTCGTACCGTTCTCCTGAGCGATCCGATCCGTTGCGACAGGATAGGGATGTTTCACGTTTTACATACAGCACCGTCGGGTGGGGGCCGCGCCCCATCGCCGACGCCAGATACTCCCGATGTTCACCATACGTTCTCCCCCATTCGAGGGAGAAGCGGGTAGTCCACAGGACTGTCCGCTTCTCCCCCTTCCATGCGATTGGCAACGCCCCTCCCACACCGTATGCTACGTGCAGAGCACAACAGCAAGGCGACGGCTTGTCACGCTTCGGATCGCACATTTTAGGAGGAATTTGTGACCACTATTATGCTGACCACAACCGCGCCAGCCCCCTTTAGCCGCCCCATCGCGGGGACGCTCACACCCGTCGAAACGGACGACATGCTGGTCACGCGGATCCTCGATGGCGATGCAACGGCGTTTACCACGCTAATCGAACGGTACAAGCGCCCGGTCTATGCGCTGGCCTGCCGTCTCCTCGGCAACGCGACCGACGCCGAGGACGCCGCGCAGGAGACGTTCGTCCGCGCTTACACGCGGCTCGCCTCGTATCAGCTCGGTAGTCGCTTCGGCTCGTGGCTCCTGGCGATCACCTCGCATTGGTGCATCGACTCCCTGCGCCGGAAGCGTTCCCTCTCGCTCGAAGCCGCCAGCGAGGGTCGCGGTGATCTCGGCACCCCGGCGAGCGCCGAGGAGCAGCCCGATACCGTGGCGCTCCACCGCGAGCGCCAGCACGAGATGCGGGCCTGGCTCGAGCAACTCCCCGCGCCCTATCGCGCGATCCTCGAACTCCGCTACTGGCAGGAGCTCTCCTACAACGAGATCAGCGAGACGACCGGATTGCTGGTCTCGACAGTGCGGATGCGCCTCTTCCGCGCGCGGCAACTCCTCAGCACACAATGCGGCGCGTCAGGACGCGGCGAGGCAACGCCGCTCATCTGAGGACACGAGCACCCAACGCTCGCTATCGATGGCGACGGGGCGGCACCGCTGGTGCCGCCCCGTTTATCACCACACACGAATCTAGCCGCGTCGCCAGCGTCGGCGATCTTTGCCGCTCGCCTTGAGGAGCACATCGAGGCGCGCTTGCTGCGGGAAGCGCGGATGCGGGATCGCCACCGCCGCACCGCACCCGGCGCACGCAACCTCGCCGGGGAGCCCGATCCAGGCCGGGGGACTGGGCCTCTCGGCCTCGGCGAGGCGTCCGTAGCGATGCCGTCCCTGAAGCGCGGTCAACGGGGCTTCTCCCTGCGGCACCAGGACGAAGAAGCCCTGTGTCGGCACACCGCCGAAGGTATTATCGCCGAGCGCATCCATCACCACCTGATCGGCCCAGGTGATGTAGAACAGCGTGCCGAGCGGGCGCGCACACTCGGGGCAGAGGAGTTCGCGCGGCGCGTGATACTCCGCGAACCAGGCGGCGCGCGCCGCCTCCAACTCGACCAATTCGTCCTTCCGTGCCACCCCGCTCACCTTTCCCTGCGCGGTCCAGAATCAGAACGTCGCGCCTCAGAAGGTCGCGCCATCGAACGTCTCCTCGGTGAAGGCGCGACGCATGAACGCCAGATACTCCGCCTTGGTCATGCGCGGCTGGTAACCATCGAGGAGCGTATGCGCCTCCTGCGCCCCATCGGCGAGGAGATCGACGGCGGTAAGGGCCATCAACTTCGCCGGGAGGACGTAGGCGATGTACTTGTCGGCGATCTCCCAATCGTTCCCGTGGCCCTGGCCGCGCGAACCGACCGCGTACGGATGGATCGTCGGTAGCAGGTGCGCGATGTCGCCCATGTCGGTGGAACCGGCCCCGTGACCGCGCGAGGTCCATTGGCTCGGCTCGTAGTCGCGCGCGAAGTTCGCCTTGAAAAGGTCCAGCAACGTCGGATCGTTGAAGAGCGGCAGATAGCCCGGCAAGGTGGTGATCTCCACCCGCGCGCCGAGGGCGAGCGCCCCCGCCTTCAACGCCCGATCGACCTTCGTGGACGCCCCTTCGATCGCCGCGACCGTCTTGCCGCGCACGTAGGTTTCCAGGCGGACATCGTTCGGGATGACATTGACGAGGTCGCCACCGCGCGAGAGGATCGGATGGATCCGCACCGCGTCCTCATCCCGGTAGGTTTCGCGCTGCGCGTTGATCGCGTCGAGGGCGACGGTGGCGGCGTACAGGGCGTTGACACCACGGTGTGGGGCACCGGCGGCGTGGGCCGCGCGACCGATGAAGCGGGCGTTCTTGCCGACGAAGCCGTTGCTCGACTCCGACGAGCCGAAGACCCCCGCCATGAAGTCCTGGCTGGAGGTGTGGACCATCGTCGCGATATCGATGTCGTCGAATTCGCCGAGGCGGACGAGTTCGCTCTTGCCACCGAGGAATTCGATCTTCCCCTGTCGTCGCAACTCCGAGCGATAGGCGATCTCCACGTATGCCTCCGCCGGCACGGCCATCAGCGCCACCCGCCCGCTCAATTCGGGCAGCACGCCCGCTTCGATCAGCCCGATCCCCGCCCCGAGCATGTTGGCGATCTGGGCGTTATGGCCGCAGCAATGCGCCGCGCCGGTCTCGGGATTGGCCGAGGGGTGATCGGCGACGAGGATCGAATCGAGTTCGCCGATGATCGCGACGGTCGGACCCGGCTTGCCGCTAGCGGCGATCGCCTTGACCCCGGTGATCGCGAGGCCCGAGCGCTGCGGCAGATCGAGGCGTCCGAACTCCTCCATCACGAGCTGCGCCGTGCGGAACTCCTTGAAGCCGAGCTCGGGATCGCCCCAGATTCGTTCGGCGATGGCGATAATCTCATCCTGATGGCGGTCGATCTCGGCGGCGACGCGCGCTTTCAGTTCCTCGCGATTCATCTGACGCCTTTCCCCCGCAGGACCGGGAATGTTTCACGTTTTACATCCACCCTATTCGAGCGTGAAAGCCGCGATGGCCCCGCCCGCATCATAGCGCAGCCGCCCGTGGAGTACACCGCGCGCATCGAGCAGGCGCGGCAACAGCCGATCGCCATCGACGAGATCGAGCGTCCCCAATGCCGCGCGCGCGATCCATTCGGGTATCCCCTCGCGCGATGGGCGTACCGCGCGGGTCAGCGCCTCCCCGACAAATGTGGCGAGCAGGACGCCGTGCGGCGTCCCTTCGATATTGAGGAGCGCGCGCAGGGCGAAGTCGCGAATCTGCGTCGGGGCGATGCCCGCCTCCTCCTCGACCTCGCGCAACGCCGCCGCCGCGAACGTTTCGCCCGCTTCTACATGACCGCCCAGGCCGTTGTAGCGCCCGGCCCAGAGGCGTTTCGTCGGCGCACCGCGCAGCAACAGCACCGCATCCCCCTGCGTGAGGAAAACGAGGGTGCGCGGGATCACCGTATAGCGCCCACGATCGTTGAATTGCTCGCGCTCACTCCGCCCAGTCATCCATCTACCTCTCGTGCCCGTCGCTTCATGCACGCGCGACGATGCTCACCGCAATCCGAGCGCCGCACCAAAGGCCAGATCGCGCAACCAATCCGGGGCGCGGCGCGCGAAGAAGGTGAAGCCGAGCGGGCCGCGTGTCAGCAGATAGCGCGCACGCGGGCGCGGCACGGTTAGCGCACGCAGGATCGTCGCCGCGACGAGTTCCGGCGACTGACCACTCGCCGCCGCGCGGAGGAAGCGCGCCCGCACGCGCGGCAAGAACGGCGCATAGGGCGACGTGCCGAACGCTTCCCCGTCGTCGAGTGCCAGCGTGAACCCTTTCTCCCAGATCGGGGTGGCGATCGGCCCCGGCTCGATCAGGATGACGCGGACGCCCCAGGGACGCAGTTCGACGCGCAGGGCGTCTGAGAATGCTTCGAGCGCGAATTTGGACGCGGCATACGGCCCCAGGAACGGGGAAGCCACGCGCCCGGAGACGCTACTGAGGTTGATGATGCGCCCACCCGCCGCCCGTAACTACGGCAAGAACGCCTGTGTTACGGCCAGCGCGCCGACGGTGTTGATCAGCAGTGACGCGCGCACCCGGTCGAGCGGCACGAGTTCGAGTGGCCCGGCCACCGCGATCCCGGCGTTGTTGATCACGCCGCGCAGCGGTATACCACGCCGCCGACACTCCTCGCCGACGAGCAACGCCGCCGCCGCGATCTGCGCGTCATCGGTCACATCCAGGATGAGCGCCTGTAACAACGCGCCGACGCCGATCGCGCTCGCCAGGGCGGACAGGCGCTCCGCCGCCGCAGCGGAGCGAACCCCAGCGAAGATCAGCCAGCCCGCGCGCGCCAACGCCAGTGCGGTCGCCTGACCGATCCCGCTCGATGCGCCGGTGATGACCACCGCGCCGGACGGATCGGTCTGCCCCACGCTGGTTTTAAGGGACGCGATCATGCTGGCGCTCGCTTCCTGACCTGGTTTACTGCTCGCTCGCCCGAAACGGGGCTACGGGCGAAATAGTAGCACGTTCGCGGACAGCTACCGCCATGATGACTACCACCCGAGTTAGTGCTCAGCCATAAATGTCAGTATTCTGTCAGCAGCAAAATGTCCTTGCAGGGATGCCCTTATTGCCCGCACTTCCCGACTTCTACAGCGCTATATGCGGATAGGTGGCGCAAATCTTGCACGATGCTTGCGACAACCAAGCCGGAATACAAGCGTTGTACGAGGCAGTCGCCCCCGCAACGCGGCGAGCGATGGGGCAGAAGCGCTCGCCGCAAGCAGGGGGATGAGCAGATCGAAAGGAGGGCATGGAGGCAGGTATGGCAGAGGAAGTACATACCCAACAAGGAGAGAGGAGTAGACACATGAATCGCCTGAAACGGTCGCGACTGATTATCGGGGCACTCACACTGGCGCTCACCATCGGTATTGTCCCGGCGAGCACCCAGGTACGGGCCGAGCCGACAGTCACCTATCCCACCTTCGCCGATACTGCGTTCCAGCGCGTCTGGGAACGCTATGACAAGCCCGTCTATTACGGCCAGGCGTCGCGCTCATACACCTGGGGGAATCAGGTCACTGCGGGCCTCACCGAGGGGTACGCCGAGGGACCGAACGGCAAGCACCTGGTCCAGTACTTCGACAAGAGCCGGATGGAGATCAACAACCCCAACGGCGATCGGAACGCCGATTTCTTCGTCACCCAGGGGCTCCTGGCGCGCGACATGATTCGCGGCGAGGTCCAGGAAGGTGACAACCAGTTTAGAAAGACCAGCCCGGCGGAGATCCCGTTCGGCGATCTCGACGATACCAGCAGCGCCAGCCCGACCTATGCCTCGTTCAACAAGGTACTCGATTCGCCGCCGCTCCCGGCGGGGAACGCGATCGCCCAGCGGATCGAGCGCAGCGGCGCGGTCAATAACAGCGCGGATCCGCGCGGCATCACCTCGGTCGGCGTCGTGCCGGGGGTGACGACGAATCACAGTATGGCCTCGGTCTTCTATCAGTTCTTGCAGGGCACCGGTCCGGTCACCGATGCCAACGGGGCATATACCACCGCCGCCATTTACACCCCGACCTTCTACGTGACCGGTATGCCGATCACCGAGCCCTACTGGGCGACGGTGAAGGCGGCGGGCGGTATGCGCGATGTCCTGATCCAGTGCTTCGAGCGCCGCTGCCTGACCTACACCCCCTCGAATCCGACCGCATTCCAGGTGGAGTTGGCGAACACCGGACTTCAGTACTACACCTGGCGCTATCCGCAGAACTCCGATAAGATCGCGCCGCAGATCACCGAGCTGGTCGTGACCGACGTGACCGCGACGAGCGTCCGCATCGTCTGGAAGACCGACGAGGCCGCCACCAGCGAGGTCAAGTTCGGCACCACCGATCAATACGATCGCCTCGCCGGGAATCTGGAGTTGGCGAAGTTCCACTCCGTTACCTTGGAGCAGCTGCTGCCCAGCCAGAACTACCACTTCATCATCATCTCGCGCGATGTTGTGGGCAATGTCGCGCAGACCGCCGACGCAGGCTTCAAGACACGCGCCGTGGGTGACACCACCACCCCAACCGCGACCCCCACGGCGACACCATCACCGAGCCCGAGCCCGAGCGCCAGCCCGAGCCCGAGCGCCTCGCCGAGTCCGTCGCCGAGCGCTTCGCCCAGCCCGAGCCCCGCACCTTCACCAAGTGCCAGTCCGTCACCGAGCCCGAGCGCTTCGCCGAGTCCGAGCCCCTCACCGAGTCCGAGCCCCTCACCGAGTCCGAGCCCCTCACCGAGTCCGAGCCCCTCACCGAGCCCGAGCCCCTCACCGAGCCCGAGCCCCTCACCGAGCCCGAGCGCTGCGCCTAGCGCCAGCCCCGCGCCGAGTACGAGTCCTTCCCCCTCGCCCAGCCCGAGTGCTTCGGCGAGCCCGGCACCGTAGCGGCGAGGAATCGTCTCAAAACCAGCCGAACCACGGAAGCGGGGCACGGATCGGGCGATCCGTGCCCCGCTTCATCCGGTGACTTTTGCGCCGTGTCGCGGCCTGTGTTACACAACAAGGCGTGAGCGGCGCGATCACGGGAGGATCAACGAGGGGGCGATCGACTTGAGCACGTATCTGGACTACCTGCGCGCCCGCTACCCGCAGATCACGCCGGATGGGCAGCTCAATGACACGCTCAGCGTGCGCGAGGGGCGGCTTCACTTCCGCGATCTCGATCTTTACGCCCTCACCCGCGCATACGGCTCGCCCCTCGAACTCGTCTACACGCCGCTGATCACCGAACGAGTCGCCCGGATGATCGCGATCTTCGGCGAGGCCAGCGCCGCCGTCGGCTATACGGGCGGCTTCATCTACGCCAACGCGACGAAGGCGAACGTCGCCGAAGAGGTCATCCGGCACGCCCTACAGGGCGGCGCGCACTACGAAACTTCCTCGGCCTACGACATCGATATCGCGCGCCTCCTCTGGCAACACGGCATCCTGCCGGGGGAACGCCTGATCATCAACAACGGCTTCAAGATTCCCTCCTATGCCGCGCGGATCAAGGCGCTCCGCCGTGAGGGCTACACCAACGTCCTGCCGGTCTTCGACGGACCGGAGGAGATCGACGCCTTCGCGGACTTCGAGCTGCCGCTGCTGGTGGGGCTACGCCAGCGCATCGACAAGGGCGTCACCACCCGCGAGCAGCTCGATAGCGTGGAGTCGCGCTTCGGGATGGGTTTCGCGGAGTTGGCGGCGCAGGCCGCGCGGATCGAGGCGTTGCCGAAGCTCTCCTTGCGGCTCTACCATGCGATGCTCGGCTCGCAACTCAACGATGAGGAAGCGTTCGTCACCTCCCTCCTCTTCGCGGTCGACTGCTATTGCACCCTCAAGGAAGGCCACCCAGCGCTCGAATACTTCGACTTCGGCGGCGGGGTGCCGGTCCCCTACAGCCTCGACTTCGACTTCGACTACAGCCACTTCGCCCGCCTCCTGCTGCAAGGGGTGCGCGCTGTCTGCGCGCGGCGCGGCGTCCCAGAGCCGACGATCATCGGGGAGTTCGGGCGCTACACCACCGCCGAACATGGCGCACATCTCTTCCGCGTGATCGAGGAGAAGCCGACCGCGACCGCCGACGCGCACTGGTACATCGTCGATAGCAGCCTGATGGTGGCCCTGCCCGATAGCTGGGGGATCGGGCAGAAGTTCATCGTCCTCCCGCTCAACGGCTACGACCGTCCGACCCGGCAAGTCTGGCTCGGTGGCCTCACCTGCGACTCCGACGACGTCTACCGCGAGGCGGGTACGCCGGGATATCTGACGTTGCCGGAGACGGAGCCAGACGACGAACTCTACCTCGGCTTCTTCGGGACGGGGGCGTATCAGGAGATGCTATCAGGGGTGCGCGGCGTCCACCACTGCCTATTGCCGGAGGCGAAGGAGCTGATCGTCGAGCGTGATCCGCATGGCGGACAACTCACCCACCGTGTCGTGCACGGGCAATCGAGCGCGGCGATCCTGGCGGCGCTGGGCTACGGGCGCTACCTGGGGTCCGCGCACCCCGGCACAGAACGCGCTTGAAATCGAGAGCGCGATCCAGCGCTGTCCACGTTCACACCACCGGCACAAGACGGCGAAAAGTCACCGGCAAGCGGGGCGCTACAACGGCGCTCGGGCCATCGCGAAAAGCCACCCTGCGATGAAGGAATCGCTACCGACCGCAGCATAGACCATCAGAAAATGCGTGATGACGCGGGGCGCGGGGTGGCTGGCGTTCTTCCCTCCGCTCACCATCCCGCGCCCCGCGTATGGCGAGTATGAACCGCATATCGCGCTGATCTCGTCCGCCCTCTCCTGTGCCAGGACACCACGCGCAAGGGCAGCATCGCCACCAAACGCTTCGCCGCCGCCCTCGACGACACCTACCTCGCCACCATCCTGGCGGGCGTGGCACCCCAGCACATACCTGCTCGCACCTGAGATACAATCGCCCTGCTTCGTAGTCGGCCACCGCTGCTGCCAACATGTGTCCCCCTATGTTGTGGCCGAGCGTGTTACGGGAACTCCTCGCCCACAACGCGGCTTGTTTCCCCTGCGCTTATGGTGGGGATGCCCTGCGCGGGGGCCTTCACCCCTTTCACGAGCAGGTAGCCGACCATCCAGATCTCCGCGATAGTGGACGGGATGATGACGAACGTGTTGATTTTCGCGCCGAAGTCGGGGACCAGGAATAGCGTGAGCATGTTTACCAGGTAGCAGACGCCCCCCACGATGAGCACGACGCCCAGCGCCTTGGGGAACATCCCCGACGTGTAGGCGAGATACCCCATCGGCAGCAGCCACAGGCCGAAGAAGATCTGCGCGATCAGGAAGCCGTAATGCTGTAGGTCGAGCAAGAGCAGGACGAGGGCATGCGACCCTGCGGCACCGAAGGCGGCCACGTAGGCACCATCGGTTGCGACGCGCACGGCGGCGAACTGGAAGACATCGTTGAGGCACATGATGGCGCTCGCGATGGCGATGAAGACCACCATTGCGCTGGCCGCGTGCTGGTTCACGTGCTTCAGCAGCCGGTAGAGGGTCAGCCCGACGAAGACAGAGACCGTCGCCTGGAGGAGGTCGGCGACGCCGCCGATGCGGACAAGGTCGGCGTTTGCCAGGACGTTCGCTGCGGTGGCGGCGGCGTCGCCCGGTGCATACATCTTGGCGAGCACATACCCGAAGGCGAAGCCACCAAAGATGGCGACGATGAGATAGAGCAGCCCGGCGATTCGTGCGAGGCGCTTGGGTGCGGACATGATTGCTCCTTCTACTGTGTGATAGCTCATGTGTGATAGCTCACGCATCGGCGTGGCCGGGTTGCAGGCGCGTGACCGAGAGTAGTGGCAGGCCCAGATCGCGCACTCTTTTGAGCACGCCATGCAGCGCGGCCTGATCGACCACCGGGCCGGTGAGCAGCGTGTCGCCGTTGTCCCCCGGCGTGATGGTCAGGCCCCCGAACCAGTCCGTCCATTGACGACCTAACTGGCCCCCGATCCTGATCTGATAGACCGGCGGTTGGCTTGGATCGGTTGTTGGGTCGCGTGTGTTCGCCATTGCCCGGCACCTCATTGCGAACGCATCGTTGCAGCTGACCGTGGCCCGCACCTGGTGGCCCAGGTGCGGGCCGTGCGATGCACGGTTCCCGGCCAGGTCGCGGATCAGGCCGTGGCGCTGCCCGCTGCGGGTGCCGTCCTCTCGGGTGTCGCCGGTGACGTGGTCCGCTCCGAGGGGGCGGGCGCTGCACTGAACCCCTTGACGATTAACCACACCCCGATGAACAGCTCCCACAGGCCGCCCGGGATCGAGGACACCAGACCCAGACCAGATCCCATGACTTCCGATACCATCCCGCAAAAGATGATCGCGTATCCAATGAAACCCCAGACGGCCAGAAGCTGCGGAACCAATTTTGCCCTGTACAACGTGGAACAAAGCAGCAAACCAGCGACCCCGAGAGTGCTCATGCCGATCTCGTAGGCATACTGACTCGCCTGTACGGACACATTGCTGATGGCCTGGAGATAGAACGCATCTGGGGCCGCTGCTTGCAAGTACTCGCTACCCAGTGGTATTTGGATCAGTACGAAGAGCACCATGACGGCAATGAAGATGGCGTCGACGATCCTGGCAGCGAGGTAGCCGACGGCGATGCGCTCGTTGTGTGGCTTCAGGACCGGGAACATCAGAACCCCGTGAGCGGCGTCACCAACGACGGCCATCAACCAGAGGATCGCGCCGATTGCCACCGTCATGCTGTTTGCGGAAATCGTGGAAAGGCGATTCGGTGCGCCAAGAATGGATTGGATGAGTGTGTCCCCCCCAATGCCGACAACGAACCCCACGAGGTACACCATCCCCACGACTCGTGCGGTCGTGCGGTATGCATCGGGGCCGTTTCGGTCCTGCCCGATCGCCTGCCGCTGATTCTGCATGGTCTCGCTCCTTCTTTCGGTCTCACGGTTTCAACGCTATGCCACACTCCGGCTGTTCGCGGTCATCCTGTCCCTGATCGCGGCGATGTGCGCGAGCACCGAAGGTGTCCGGCAGCCGACGATCGCCGGGGCCTCATGGACCAGCGCGTCGTTCTCGATCGCCGCCACCATGAACAGGGCGAAGTCCACGCGGCGCGTGACGTTGCTCGCGAGGATAGGGTCGCCCACATGGCGGCTCCACACGGGCAGACCCTGACTCGCGCCCTCTTCGAGATCGCTCCCGCGCACGACCGTCCACCGCGCGTCACTGGCGAACACCCGTCGGCACGCCGCCACCTGGTCGGCGAGGTCGGCGAAACGCGCGAGGCGCGCGAGCGGGCCGAAGGCATTCACGATCAGCTTGAGCTTCCACGAATAGACATCCTGGCCGTCGCGCGTGATGTGCCACCCGCACGAGAACACCAGCCGTGCCCCCGGCTCCGCGTGGTCGAGGATCGCCCGGGCCGTGCCCGTCGCGTACCCGTGGACCCCCCGCGGGATCAGCACGACGAGCACCCCGCCGCAGCCCGCGACCGCCCGCTCGATGACCGCGCGGTCGTCGGTTGCGCCGGGCACGATGGTGATCCGGCCCGTGAACGCGGCGAGCTTGCCGACGCTCTCCTCGCGGCACACGGCGACGACCTCGTAGCCCCGGTCCAGCGCGTGCTGGACCATGTACCGCCCGAGCTTCCCGGACGCCCCGACGATGCACACCTTCAGCGCTCCTGGAGACCCCTGCGTTCGGACGTCGCCGTCAACTGGCCGCCGGTGGAGCCGTTCGGTGTTTGTCTCCACCGTTTCTCCCCTGATCATTGGTCCGCTCCTTTATGACTCCGCCGAGGTTGGCGACATCGGTGCCCCTCGTTCTCGTACTAAGGAGCATAGCGACCGCACGGTATGCACCGATAGACACGAAAGTGTTGTCTGAGGTGTTGTTTAGTGCGCCATTCCTCAAATGCGGTAGACTTCTGGCCTGATCGGGAGTCGCTGGAGGAGGTCGCCATGCCGAAGCGCATCAAGGCCCGCGATCCGCAGGATGCCCGGGAGGAGGAGCGCATTCGTCGCCTCGCCCGCAGTCGGCTGGGGCCGCGCGACGGCATCCTGCGCGCCCGGATGGTCGCGCTGAGTTGGGATGGTCTTCGCGTCCCGGATATCGCCGCCGCGCTCGGCTGCCACCCGAAGACGGTGCGGGCGCGGCTCGCCCGCTGCGACGCCGACGGGGTCGACGGTCTGCGCGACGAGGCGCGCCGCGGGCGTGCCCGGCGGATCACCGAGGCTGAGCGGAGCCGGCTCATCCGCCTCGTCGCGACCGACCCGCCCGGGCGGCTGGTCCCGCACGGCGACCGGTTGGACGCCGTCGATGCGGCCCTGCCCGCCTGCTGGACCCTCGATACCGTGACCGAAGCCGCCGTGCGGGCGGGGATCGCGGTGGCGCGCAGCCATGCGCCCAGGGGGCACCCGGGCGCATTTTGCTGGCGGAGCAGGTCCGCTGGCGGCAACCGCGCGCCTGGGCGACCGGTGTCGATCCGGAGTTTGACCCACAAGGACGGCGGTCGTGACGGCCTACACCAGCCCGCTCGAGGGTGCCACGACCATCGGCGTCGACGAACGCGGCCCCGTCATCCCGCGCACCTTTCCGCCGGCGTCGGGCTGGTCGCCGACGGGCCACCGGATTCACGCCCCCCTGGAATACCGCCGTGGTCCCGAGAACGTCTGGGTCTACGGTGCGTTGCGCGTGCGCGACGGCCAGGCACTTACCCTGACCACGCGCTCCCGCAACACCGCCGGCTACCTGGAATTACTCGAGGCGATCGCGGCCGCGAATCCAGTCGGCGACCTGGACCTAATCAGCGACAACCGCAGCAGCCACACGAGCCCGCCGATCCAGGCGTGGCTGACGGAAAACCCCCGTGTGCGACACGTCTTCATCCCCGTCGGGGCCTGCTGGTTGAACCTGCAGGAGGCCTGGTGGCGCATCTTCCGTCGCGCTGCGTTCGCCGGGCAGACAATTTGCTGACGGTAAAGAGATTGCGCAGGCCACGGCGGTCGCGACGAAGCAATTAAATGCCCGCGCCAAGCCCTGGCGCTGGGGGCACCCCCAGCGCCCGCCACGCGTCCTGCGCCATTCCTATATCTACCGTATCTGAGGAACGGCGCACTAGG
>JAABUH010002027.1_pt1 | contig 20487 bp, 24 predicted proteins | sample 5559121 | NCBI WGS metagenome assembly JAABUH01 (sample SAMN10711871, study PRJNA513364) | rock metagenome | isolation source: Antarctica rocks | place: Antarctica: Victoria Land, Battleship Promontory nord | collected 2015-12-28
GCGCTGGAGAAGATGTTCACCTACGCCAACCCCCTCGGCATGTACGCCGAGCAGGTCGGCCTGACCGGTGAGCAGTTGGGCAACTTCCCGCAGGCCTTCACCCACCTCTCGCTGATCAGCGCCGCCATCAACCTCGACCGGGCCCTGGGGTGAGCACTGCAGGAGTGGATCCCCGTCCTGAATCATTAGGTCGGAGGTGGTCGCGGACAACCTGCAGCTCAAACAGGGATCACTCGCGACCGCTAAGCGACGGCGACTGGGGCGGTCGGCACGCTGGGGGCAGTGGTTGACGAGCACGTCGGTGTCCTCGTCACAAGGGTATCGGCTACCGGACAAGATCATGCGCCAGCCGGATCGCGCTTGGCTGTGCCACGTAGCGCTGTGAGACCTTCGGGCTCGTCCGTGCTCAGTCCCAGGCCTTCCCCGCCTCGGCCCACCGGGCCCGGTCGATTGGTTCGGGCTGTAGCCGCAGCCAGGCCGTGATCTGCTGCGCCAGGATGTCCGGCGCAGCAGATGCGGATGGCAGCCGCAGGGCCTGGTCGGAGTAGGGAAAGGTCCGTGCTCGTTCGTGCACGAGCCGCTCGTGGAGGTCACTGGCCTGGGGCCGCCGTTGGAACCGGAGGACGGCTTCGTCGGGGGAAACGACAACTTCCACCACCCACAGGGGTGTGTCTGGGGTGTCCGCGAACGCCTGTAGCAGCCTCGCGCGTTGCTGGCGTCGGCTGTACGTGCACTCCAGGACCGGCATCTGTCCCCGGTCGAGGAGCATGCGGGCCAGGAGGTGGGCTGCGTCGTATCCGAGCATCCGGTCGTCGCGGTTCCGGTCCGACCCGGGCAGCAGGAGCGAGAAGAGGGAGTCGACCTCGAGGTAGATCCTGCGTCGGTCTGTACCTGATGGCGGGCTGCTCGCGAGCGTTCGGCCGATCGCGGACTTGCCGGTGCACGGGGGTCCTGTGAGCACCAGGACCCCGTTGGCGCTCATGACTCGCCCGCCCACTCGAGCGTGAGCAGCGGCTCGGCGAACACCGGCGCTGGTGCGTCGGGGTCTGCGCCAACAGCCTGCTCGAGGCGGCGGAAGCCGGCCTCCAGCTCGTCGGGATCGAGCTGGGCGAAGAACGACAGTGTGCGTAGACGCAGCCGTTGCAGCATGTCGGCGCGGGTGCCGGCGGATGGCTCGGTGACCGTGCCGAAGCTCGCGACGCGCCAGCCGATCGTCGTGAACGTCGCGATGACCTCGTGCAGCGGCTCGAACAGCGAGGCGTCGGCTTCGTACCCGCGGGGGAAGTGCTCCAGCCACCAGGGCCGGGGATGGTGGTCGCGAAAGTTCGCGCGCAGGAGCAGTCGCCCGTTGGGCTTGAGCACCCTGGCCAGCTCCCGGGCCGCCCGCGGCTTGTCCTGGACGTGATGCCAGGAGCAGAACATCAGGGCGAAGTCGGCGCTGCCGGACGACACGGGCAGGTCCTCGGCGGAGCCGGCGAGGTAGCGCACACCGGCAGGCTGGGACTGCGCCTGGGCGATCTCGCGCATCCGGAACGACGGCTCGACGCCGGTGACCGGCCCGAACGCGCGCGCCAGCGCAGTGGTGTACCTGCCGGTCCCTGAACCGACGTCCAGCCCTACCAGCGGTCGCCGTTCGGGAAGTACAGCCGCGAACGCGCTGACCCAGGTCTGCAGCTGCTGCTTGGTCAGGGCACGGCCACGGGCGTAGTCCTGGTACTGCTCCCTGTCGTAGTCAACCGGTCTCATCGCCACTCCTAGGCCAGCCAACTGGACGAACAGCGTCAAACGTATCGCCCCGATATATCGCGACGGTAACCGCGTGCCCTGCGTCCGAGGTGAGTGAAGCCTCCTCGCCGGTCTGCAGCTGGTGCTCTGTCCTTGAAGCGGGAGGGCGGAGCCACGCCAATCGCGGGCAGCATGAGATAGCTGAAGATGCTGCTGGAGGTCCAGGACGATCGTTCGCGGACCAGGACCATCAGCCGCAGGCAGGGAAGTTCGCGCGGCGGCCGGCGGGGACCAGAAGACTGCCGATCATGACCGGTGGACGATCCCCTACCGGGGTTCCTGCTGGGTTGGCACGCCGGGCACGCGAGGAGCACAGGGTGCGGGTTTCCAGTCGCGGGAGGTCGCGGAGTCGAGCAGTCGCGGGACCAGGGCTTGGTGGGCCGGGCGGACGAAGATGAAGTAGGCGGTGCCCAGGGCGTTGTGCCGCTTGACGAGCGTGGTGACCACGACGTGATCGTCGTGGCGGGAGAGCAGGAGCCGGAAGTCGAGGTGCCGGTCGTTCAGGCCCATCACGATGAGATCGTGCGCAAGCGTAATGATGGGCAACGCCGGGTCGCCGGGACCTTGCGCGCGTCGACCGCCAGACGCACCGCGCGCTCACGCAGCTCGTCCGGGTACTTGCGTGGTGCCGCCATGCTTCGTCCTCCGGGGCTTGATGGTGTCCATCAAGCCCGGTACTTGACACCCTGCCGGCACCCACGGCCGTCGTGGTCGTTCACGACCTGTTCACCGCCCTGGCTCATGCTTCACCGCAACGGGTGATTCTGCGCGTGACGGCAGGTGTCGACGCTGACGGGGTGACACATTTGGTTCTGTTGCCGATGCTGGCAACCAACGGGCAGCACGTCGGTGGGTTGGCGCAGCCGGCGACGCCGCTCCCCGCCACCACGACCTGCCTGCGCGTCGATGAGCAGTTCCAGGCAACGCCCACCTGCTCCGGGCTTCTCGTGACCGACCCCGAGCGGCCAGGTCAGATTGGTCTGGTCTCCCGGCCGCAGTTCCTGCAGCAGATGGCCGGGCGGTTTGGGTTCGGGCGAGCGCTGCTCGGGGGCGCCCCGATCGCAGACCTGGCCCAGTGGGACCCCGTCGTGATCGATGCCACGGCGACGATCCAGCAGGCCGCCGCCGCCGTGCTCGATCGGCCGCCAGCCGGCCGCTACGACGAGCTCGTGGTGCGCTTCCCGGACAGCACCTGGGCGACGCTGTCCGCTGCCGCGGTGCTGGAGGCGCTGTCTCGCGACCTGGCCGTAATGGCCCTCTACGACGGGCTGACCGGCCTGGCCAACCGAGAGGTCCTGCTCGCCGAACTTACCCAGCAGTGCGCCCTGACGCCAGCCGTCGGCACAGCGCTGCTGTTCTTGGACCTGGACCGGTTCAAACAGGTCAACGATGCGCACGGCCACAACGCCGGCGACCTGTTGTTGCAGACGGTGGCCCGCCGGCTCGAGGCCGCCGCCCGCCCGCACGACCTCCCCGCCCGGCTCGGCGGCGACGAGTTCGCCGTCCTGCTCACCGGCCTGCCCACCGGTCCCGGCGAACCCGCCCGCACCGCCGAAGCCGTTGCGCGCCGGCTGGTCGCCGCGATCAGCCAGCCCGTCACGATCGGCAGCCACACCGTCCTGGTCGGCGCCAGCATCGGGGTAGCCACCGCCGCGCCGACCGGCAGCGATCCCGACACCCTGCTGCGCGAGGCAGACCTGGCGATGTACCAGGCCAAGCTCGCCGGCGGCGGCCGCGTCCACACCGTCGCCTCGGTCGGGTGCCAGCTGGAGTCCGCACTGCCGACCCTCGGTATCGATGACACGCTGCACCGCGCGCTCGCACGCGACGAGTTCGTGCTGCACTACCAGCCGATCATCGAACTACGCAGCGGCACGACCGTCAGCGCCGAAGCCCTGATCCGCTGGCAGCACCCCCAGCACGGCCTGCTGCCACCAAGTGCGTTCCTGGCCGCCGCCGGCGCCAGCGGCCTGATCGTCGAGCTCGACCGCTGGGTGCTGACCGAAGCCTGCGAACAGCTCGTCCGGTGGGACGACGACCCGGCGGTCACTGCACCACAGTGGATCAACGTCAACCTGTCCACCCAGCACCTGGCACACCCCCGGCTGCTCGAGCACGTCCTCGGCGCACTCAGCGCCAATGGCCTGGCCCCGCACCGGCTGTGCCTGGAACTCCCCGAGACGGCCACCCTGCCGCACCTGCAAACCGCCGCCGAGACCCTGACCGCGCTGCGGGCCGCCGGCGTAGAGCTCACGCTGGACGACCTGGGCGCCGGCTCCTCCACCCTGCGCCACCTCAGCGACCTCCCGCTCGACGGTGTCAAGATCGACCAAAGCTTCATCAGCAGCATGTTGATCAACGAGCGGGACGCCGCAATCGTCCGGCTCCTCATCGACCTCGCCCACAACCTCGACCTCAAGATCACCGCAGAAGGCATCGAGACCGCCGAACAGATGCTCGCCCTGCAAGACCTTGGCTGCAGCCACGGACAAGGCTTCCACCTCGGCCGCCCCCACCCCGTTGACGGCAGCGCCGTGCCGGGTTGGCTGGCCGCACCAGACACCAGCGCCCACCGCTCGACCCCCCGGACATGAGATAGAAGCGGATACCACGACGGCGCGCGCCAGGGACGAGCGTGGCCTGCCAGCGGCCGGTAGACGGCGAGCTCCCTCGCGGCCCGTCGTCCCAGGAGACGATCGGCTTGTGGGACGGCAGGGGGGACGGGTCAAGCGCGCGCGGTTGGATGCGCGCTTCAGCACTTGGGCTACAGAGTGTTCACGTACGCCCTTACTCCGTCCTCGCCCGGTTGAGGTCGCGGACGGGGTTGCGCTTGTGCACGGCCACCATTGCTACTTCGCCTCCGGGCTGCAGCTCTAACGCCGTGCGCGTCGTCGCGCGAGGAGCAGCCGAAGCGCCAGCACTACCACGGCCCGCAGGAGAATCTGGACGATGATGCCGGGTGAACGGGGGACGAACCACGCGTTCGCCGTGATGAGCGTGCCCGCCATCCGATCCGTCGGCGGGTTCGTCGCCCGCACCGCGGCATCTAGCCGCGGCACAAGCGCGGTGACGATCGGGTTGCGTGTCAGCCCCAGCACCGCCACGAGCACCGGAGCGCCGACCAGCACGACCACCGGTGCAGCGCCGCTCCCGGCCACGGACCGGGACGCCAGTGCTCCGATCCCGACAGCCGCCAGGGCCGTGACCAGGGCGAGCGCCGTCCCGCTCAGCAGCACACCGCCCGGCACCTTGTCGGAGTCGACCAGCAGCAACGAGCCGAACCCGCATAACAGGGCGAGCGGTGCCGTCACCGCGTAGGCCGCCGTCAAGCCAGCGAGCGTCCCGCGCACGGCCCCGCCGACCGCCAGTGCGGACAGGAGCACTTGGTCGTCGGGCTCGGCGTCGAGCACCTGCCGTGCGACCCAGGCCAGGACCGGCAGCGCGAAGCAGGCGGACGTCACCATCAGTACGGCCGCCTGCTGCGCGCCCCCGGCGAGGCCGATCAGCTGCAGCGCGACGAGCGCGACGAGTGGAGCCATCAAAACCCGTGGCGACATGGCCCCCCGTAGGCGGAAACGGGCGAGGGTCAGGACCCTCATCGCACGCGCGGGACCAGGCCGCGCCGCCGAAGCTCAGCCAGTACCTCAGGGACCTGAGCCTCGGCCATCTCGACCTCAACCACGAGCCGCCGCCCTGTGATCGCGCTGGCCTCCCGGACGGGGACCGTCGTGACCGAACCGCCCTCGACGTGCCAGCGCAGATCGGGCGCGAGCGCGGCTACCTGCTGCTGATGGTCCGCGACGGCAACCGAACCTCCGGCCCGCACGACCTGCTCGACGATCTCGGGGACGGCTGCGCGCGCGTCCGCGTCGAGCCCCGACCACGGTTCGTCGAGCACGAGGAGGCCTGGGGGGACGAGCACCGCCTGCGCCAGCCCGACCTTCTGCGCGCTGCCCTTCGACAACTTCGCCAGGGGGACGTCCAGCAGCGGCCCCAGCCCGAAGCGCTCCACCTCGCGTTGCACAGAAGCATCTGCCCGCCCGCCCAGCCCACGGACCCGGGCCTGCGCCCTCAGGTAGTCGCCGGTCCTGACCGGCTGCGCCACGGGGAACCGCTCCGGGGCCCAACCGACGACGCCGGGCCGGCCCAGCACTGTCCCCGCCCCAGCGGCTAGCACGCCCGCCAGCACCCGCAGCAGCGACGACTTTCCGGCACCGTTGCGCCCGGTCACCTCCACGAGCGCACCGGCGGGCAAGCTCAAGGTAACCTGCTCCAGCACCCACGGCGAACGAGGCCCGTACCGGACGCCCAAACCGGAAAGGTCCATCCCGACACCCTCCCTCGGCGCGACCCATCGTCGGCGAACCGGCGTCCGACCACGCCGTCACAGCCTGTGATCTGACACGAGCGGCTTGAAGCGCTTCGACTCGAGTGGCGCCGTCGGAGCTCCGCTTGCACCCTGCCCAACGAAGAGAAGGTGGTTCTCGCAGGCTACCCTGGCGCGGTCAGGGCCTACGCCCGAACTGACGATCTTGTCCCAGTAGACGATCGGCTATCGGAGCAGGCGCACGCGAATCGGAAGGTCAAGGGCTGCCCACGCGCGGTCGGCGGTCAGGACCTCAGCAGGCGTGCTGCGCAGCGTGAGCGCCAGGCAGCATCGGTCACCAAGCGACAATGCTCGGCCGCCGGGCAGAGCACGCATCGCGCCAGCCAGCTCCGCGTCCTCCTCGAGAACCGGCTCGATCCGCACTCCGGCTGCCGTAAGCAGCTCACGGACCCGGCCGACATCGACATCCGCATCGACGAGCTTGCCGATCACCTCCGCCAGGTTGGCCGCTCCCAGGACCGCCGACGCGAGCTCGTCTGACACGACGTCGGCGCCCGGTTCGTCGTGCACCAGCGCAAGGACCGCCGAGGCGTCCAGAACCGTCATTCGCAGGCTGCAGCCACTCGCCGCTCGGCCAGCAGCTCCTCCACGAGCGAGCGGCTTCGAGGGATGCTTGTCGCCAGGCCGCGCAACTCCGCCGCGGCGTCCTGCTGCCGCTCCAGCACTAGCCGCTGGCCCGATACGTGTAGGTGCAGACGATCACCAGGAGCCAAGCTTAGGGCAGTACGCACCTCCGCTGGGATCACGAGGCGGCCCTGCTGTCCGAGCACAATTGTGGCATCCATGGCAGCAGCGTGGCACATCTGCGCAGTGCATGCCAGGTGTCCCGATAGACGTTTGTCTATTGGGACGGCCTGGAGGCAACGACTCACATTGACTTGGTCGCGTAGCGGGTGCAGACCCGCTTGGTGGGGGCCGTGGGTCTTCGTACCGGGCGCGCCGTCGGCCGGCGCGGCTGTACTCCCGATGAGAGTCCGCGCGTACCCGCCTAGGCTCATTGCGGGCGCCGCACTAGGTCGCGTTCGACAAGCAGCGATCAGCCCTGTTGCTGACTCGTCCTGAGCCGCTGGACTGCCTGCGGCAGGTGACCGGAGAGATCGGGGTGCTGCGGGCCAGCCGTGGGGCCTTTGGCGTGCTGCCCTGAGGCGGTCCGAGGCCCGACTGAGCTACCCGGGCGCGTCGAGTAGGCCCCGCAACTCGTGCAGGGTGTCGCGGACGAGATCGGTCAAGGGCGCTTCGCCGTCCCCGTCGAGCCAGCGGTCGACCGCGACATCGAGCACGGTCACCGCGACGTGCGCGGCCAGCGTCGAGGTCAGCTCGTCGAGGCCGCGATCACGGAAGCCCTGTCTCACGGCGCCGGCTACGATCGCTTGCTTCTGCAGCGAGCGCTCGCGCAGGCTCGCATCGGTGGCGACGACGGCGCGGTGGGTCAGCAGGTGGTCCCGCTGCCCCTGGAACCACGTCGACGCGACGACGGAGAGCCCCTGCTCGATCAGCGCCATCGGGCGCAGGGACGCCGGCGCGTCGGCCATGAGCTGCCCGACTAGCGCTGGCAGGTCCTGCTCGACCCCGAACAGCACCTCGCGCTTGTCAGAGAAGTGGCGAAAGAACGTACGGGTCGTCAGCCCGGCCCGGGCGGTGATCTGCGGGACCGTGGTGTCGGCGAAGCCCTGCTCGACGAACAGCTCAAGGGCTGCCTGCTCCAGCCGCTCCCGGGCTCCCGGCTCCCAACGTGCCATCTCGGCAGCGTAGATCACGACACGGCGTGTCATCATGAACTAACGTGACGACACGTCGTGCTGTGACGGGTACGCGACAGACGAGGTCGAGGAGCAGCAGATGACAGACGAAGCGTGGGTGCTCGGAGCGACGGGGCGCACGGGCCGGGCGATCGCCGACGTGTTGCACCGGTTGGGCGTTCCCCTGGTGCTCGTCGGCCGGGACCACGCACGCCTGTCCGGGCTGGCGGCCGAGCTCGGTGGGCCAAGGATCGTGGCCGGCACTCTGGCCTCGACCCTGAGCGTGATCGCCGCGTCCAGGCCCGGTGTGGTCGTGAGCACCGTCGGCCCGTTCACGACCACGGCTGCTCACGTGGCGTCGACGTGCCCGCCGGGCACGCATTACGTCGACGTCGCGAACGAGCTGTCGGCCGTCCAGACGATGCTGGGCCTGGACCGGCGGGCCGCTGACGCCGGCCAGGTGATGGTCACAGGTGCCGGCTTCGGCGTCCTGGCTACCGAGAGCGTCGTGCTGCAGCTGTGCGACGGCCAACCTCGGCCGACCCAGGTCCGGGTCGACGCGATCCCGTCCCTGGCCCTGGAGGCCGGGGTCGTGGGCGAGGCGCTCGCCGCGACCATCGTGGAGATCATCCGCTTCGGCGGCAGAAGCGTGCGGGGCGGGCGCCTGGTGACCTCCGCCTCGGCGGCCGACCCGCTTACGCTCATCACGCCCGACGGCGACGTCATCAGCACCGGCAGCGGCGCCAACGGCGAGCTCATCGCCGCCTGGCATGCCAGCGGCGCGGACGGCGTCGTCGCGGCGACGACCGCTGCCCCGTCCAACGCTCTCGTACGGGCACTGCTGCCGGCGGTGACCGGCCTGGTCCGACTGCCCGGGATGAGCGCTCTCGCTACCCGCGGTCTCGCGCGCGTGCCGCTGCGCGCCGCAGAGCGCGCCCGCCCGTCGTCGTGGGGCCATGCCCGCGTGCAGTGGCCTTCGGGCACGGTCCGCGACGGGTGGCTGCGGGTCGGCGACGCGATGGAGTTCACCGCCTCGGTCGCCGTAGAGGTCACCTGCAGGCTGCTGCACGGCGAGGGACGACCCGGCGCCTTTACCCCTGGCGCCCTGTTCGGCGCCGAGCTCGCCGAGGCGGCCGGCGGCTCGTTCGTCCTGGACCAGCCCCGCACCACGGTCGGCGGGTGACGCGTGTGCCGACCAACACCGCCGCGTGGCTGCCGGCCAAGCACGCCCGACTCCAGGCCGGGGCCGCGCCGTACACCTCGCCCGCCGAGGGCGAGATCGTCGTGGAGAACCACGCCGTCGCGATCAACCCGCTCGACTGGATCCTGCAGCTCGTCGGCAATGTGATCTTCCGCTGGATCCGCTACCCCTTCGTGCTCGGCGCCGACCTGGCCGGTGAGGTCGTCGAGGTGGGTGCCGGCGTCTCCCGCTTCCAGGTCGGGGACCGCGTGCTCGCCCACGCCGTCGGGACCGACAAGAAGCGCAACCGTGCGGCCGAAGGCAGTTTCCAGCGCTACACCGTCGTGCTGGCGCACCTGACCGCGCCGATCCCCGACACGATGGCCTACGAAGACGCCGCCGTCCTGCCCCTGGGGCTGTCGACGGCGGCCTGCGGGCTGTTCCAGACCGACCACCTGGCACTGACACATCCCAGCGCGAGCCCGGTACCAGCCGGGCAGACGGTGCTCGTGTGGGGAGGCTCGACCAGCGTCGGCAGCAACGCCATCCAACTCGCGGTCGCCGCCGGCTACGACGTGGTGACTACGGCGTCGCCGAAGAATAACGACTACGTCACGGGGCTCGGCGCGAGCCGGGTCTTCGACTACCGCAACCCGACCGTCGTTGAGCAGATCGTGCAGGCGCTGGCCGGTAGGACCCTCGCGGGCGCCATCGCCGTCGGCGCGGGTTCGACCGACCCGTGCCTGGACGTCGTCGGCAGGTGCGCAGGCCCCAGGCTCGTGTCCACCGCCAGCACGGCGGTCTCGTTCAACGCCCTGCCGGACCGTCCGGGCAGCAAGCTCCTACCACTGCTGCTGCGCCTGGCGGCATCCAGCACGGCGTCCGCGATACGGAGCCGCCGCCGCGGCGTTCGCATGACGTCGATCTTCGGCAGCACCCTCATGGACAACGAGGTAGGAAGTGCGATCTACGTCGACTTCCTGCCTGCGGCGCTGGCCGAAGGACGCTACGTCGCGGCTCCGCCACCGCACGTGGTCGGCACCGGCCTAGAGCACCTACAGGCCGGGCTGGACCTGCACAAGCGTGGCGTGTCGGCGTCCAAGATCGTCGTCCGGCTGTGAGCGCCGAGGTCGGAGTAGTCGAACAAGCCCGGACGGCGCTGGGGCCGGTCGGTGCGCTACTGCCGTGGTCGCCGACGTACTGGGCTCCCGCCGCGACGCAGGACCAGGCCGTCCGCCGGCTCGAACAGGCCGGGTACGGCGCGGTCTGGCTGAACGAAGTGCTCGGCAAGGACGCGTTCGCTCAGGCGGCGCTGCTGCTCGCAGCGACCGAGCGGCTGGTGCTCGGGACCGCCATCGCCAACATCTGGGCGCGGTCGCCCCAAACTGCCCGCGGGGCGGCAGCCCAGCTCTCGGAAGCCTTTCCCGGCCGGTTCGTGCTTGGGCTCGGCGGCGGCTACCCCGACCAAGCAACGAGTGTGGGACGGCAGTACGGCAGCCCGGTCACGACGATGCGCGACTACCTCGACACGATGGCTGCGCCGGCGCAGACGACTCCGCCCGAGGCCGGCTACGCCTGCATCGTCGGCGCAAACGGACCCAAGATGCTCGCGCTCGCCGGCGATCACGCCGACGGTGCGATGCCCGCCGGGGCGGCGCCCGACGCAACTGCCGCCGCCCGCAAAAAGCTAGGGCCCGACAAGCTGCTCGTCGTCCTGGCGGATGCTGCCACAGGTGACCCAGCGGCGGCGGCGGCGCGAGTGCGGTCCCATCTGGCCGCGGGAGCCGACCACGTCGTGGCGCTGCTGCCCATGGGGACTGACCTCACCGCTGGGGTGGAGGGCCTGGTGCAGCTCGCGCCAGCATTACACGAACGAAACTGACCGGTCATGGATCCGTTTGCGATCGTCTCTCGGCCCCGCTAGCCGTTCGGCATGCGGGACGGCCTCCGGCTCTATGCGGACGGGGCGATCCTTGATGGCGACCAGATCGGGTCAGTGGCCGGTCGCGAGTCCGTGGGAGTGTCGGGTGTGCCGGAGCCATAGGAGGGCGAGGATCGGTAGGACGGTGGGGACGAATCCGTATCCGCTGCCGTAGCCGGACCAAACGGTCGGGTCTGGGAATGCGGTGCGGCCGAGCAGGCTCAGCGTGCCGACGGTGACCACCCCGGCCAGTTCCAGGGTGCAGGCGAGGTAGGCCAGTCGTCGGGCGGTGCGGCCGTGACCGGCCAGTGCGACGGTGGCGAGCAGGTAGATCGCGGCGGCGAGCGCGGACAGCAGGTAGGCCAGGCGGGCGTGGGAGAAGCGGGTGGCGATCTGGACGCCGGCGCGGGCGCCGGCGGCGACGACGAACAACGTGTACACGGCGACGAGGACGCGGCCTGGCCCGGCGCCGGTGCGGGCGGGTTCGTTCATGTGACGCGCAGGATCTGCAGCAGCCGGGCGATCAGGACGGGTGTCAGCAGCGCGGCGATGGCCAGGATGAGGCTGCCGAAGCGGGTCCGTTCGACCAGGGCGAAGAAGGCGCCGCGGGCACGATCAGCAGCAGGGCGATCAGGTAGCCGATGTAGGTCGCGAGTTCGTGGGGGCGGTGCCCACCGGCGATGCGTCCGACCGCGTCGCCGACCACGGCGATCACAATGGCCTCGACGGCGGCGGCGCCGACGAGCTGCCAGCCGGGCACTGGCCGATTCAGGGCCGCCCACAGGGCGGCGACTGCCGCGAGCAGCAGTGCTGCGACGCTTGAGATGGCGTTGAGCGTGGCGTTCACCCGGCGGGAGACGGTGCGGTCGTGCCCGGCCTACGGTGACCCGTCCACCGGCCGTTGGTGGCAGTTCTCGGCAGACGCGCGTAGCTGCACCGGCGGGTGTACAAGCCAAGCGGAGCAGGGGATCTACTGGACGGGGCGTCCGCCTCCAGGCCCGTCATGGCTGGCCCAAGCCGGTCACGGTGAGCGTGACGAGCCGGCGGACGGCGGCCTTGGAGGTCATGGTCCCGGCCGCGGCCAGCGCGGTCACGCAGTAGGCGGCGAGTTCGTCCGGCGGGACGTCGGTGCGGACATCGCCCGCTGCGGCGGCGGCAGTCAGCAGGTCCTGCATGAAATCGTTGAGGTGCTGCTGGGCAACGGCCAGGTGTTCACCGCGGTGCACGAGTGCCGCGAGCTCGGTGTCGCGGGCCTGCCGTGGCAGATGAGGGCGTACGCCTCAAGGACCGCTTCGAGGCGCGCCCGGGCGTCGCCTGCCCGGTCCCGGACCTCGGCGAGCTGTTCGAGGTGTCCGGTGACTTGACGATCATGCCAGGCGATGCGGAACGCTTCGATGTCGGGAAAGTGCTTATGGAGCGTGGCCCGTCCGATGCTGGTCGTCTCGGCGATCTGCGACATCGTCACCGGTGCCAGCCCATGCTCGGCGACAAGCGCCGCGGTGGCGTCCAGCGTCGCGTCGCGGACCGCGCGGCGGTGTGCCTCGACCGTCTCGTTCCACAGCTTCGGCACCGTCCCACTGTACGTAGCATCGGCTACGATACATACTGACGGCCTGTAGACAGGGAACTCGTGCCAGCGGTCTCTTGTTCTTCCGCCTCCTCGAGCAGGTCATGGAGACCGACCCGGTCACCTACAAGACCTCGTCGCCGTCCCCGCCCCTAAGCAGGTCAAGCGACCGCCACCAGGCAAGCGAAGCTGGCCCGGGACCCGCGCCGTAGACCCGCTCGACCGACCGTGGCGAGCCTCCTAGAAAGCACTCAGGAGCCTCCTGGGAGACCAGCCTTTCGCTGCACTTACATGGACAGCCCTTAAATCCGATACAAAAAATTCTCTGCAATCCGCAGCATCGATCCCATCGATTGTCCGTCCTACGACGATCAGCCCGGCCGGTCGGAGGCAGGTCGACATGGCTAGGCCGACCGATCGATCCCGCGCGCCGGTTCATGGACGAAGACCGGCGGCACTGCGGGCGGATCGGGTAGCTCGGCACGGACGATCGGGGCGACCTCAGTGGCCAGCAGCTCGATGGACTCAAGGACCGCTCGCTGCGGGATGTTGCCAACGTCCATCTGGAAGAACTGCCGCTGGTGACCCACCGATCGGTGCAGGCTCACGATGCGCTCCGCGATCTCGCTGGGACTGCCGGCGAAGATCGCGCCCCGCCCGCTTACCTGCGGGTCAAACGTGGCCCGCGTGATCGTCGAGAATCCGGGACGGCCGTTCTCCGCTATGGCGGCCGACCAGTGCGCGAAATACGTGTCCTTGGCGACGCGGCCGTCGCGAGCAACTAGGCCGGGGCTGGCTACCGCCACCTTGATTTCCGTGTCGTGTCCGGCGTCGGCTGCAGCCTGCCGGTAGAGATCGGCCAACGGTGCGAACCGGTGGGCGTCGCCGCCGATGATGCCATAGGCAACCGGCAGCCCAAGTTCGCCGGCGCGGGCTGAGGAGCCGGGGCTGCCGCCGGTACCCAGCCAGATCGGCAAGCGGCCGGCCAAGGGGCGCGGTACCACCAGCGCATTCTCGAGCGGGGGTCTGACCGTGCCGGACCAGGTGACTCGCTCACTGCGATTCAGCTGCAGCAGCAGGTCCAACTTCTCGGCGTAGAGCCGGTCGTAATCCGCGACGTCATACCCGAACAGCGGGAAGGACTCGATCGACGAACCACGGCCGGCCGTGATCTCGGCTCGTCCACCGGAGATCGCGTCGACGGTCGCGAACTGCTGGAACACCCGTACCGGGTCATCGGTGCTGAGCACCGTCACCGAACTGCCCAGTCGAATGCGCCGTGTCGCAGCAGCCGCGGCCGCCAGCACCGTCGCCGGCGAGGAGGCGGGGAACTGCTCGGTGTGGTGTTCGCCGACGCCGAAGTAGTCCAGGCCCGCGTTGTCCGCGAGGACGATCGCTTCCAGCAGGGCCCGGATCGCCTCGCCCGTCGACCGCCGTTGCCCCGTCTCCGGGTCTGTCTTGATGTCGCCGAAGCTGAACACGCCGAGTTCCATCAGGACCGTCCGGTCGATGCGCGACCGCGGCAACGACCCTGATCCGTCCCCCGCCCGGCGATCCCTCGACGGCGACCGTGCCCACCGGGCTCGGCGCCGCCGTCCGCGATTCGACCGCGACTGAGGGCGGCAGCATGCGCGGCGCCGCCGACGACACGACTGACTGAGATCATCGGAATGCCTCGACCCTTAGCTCTGCCCGGCAATAAGGGCAGCTGTTATACGGGCGACCCGTGAACCCTGAAACGAAGCTGCCTGGTGAGTCGTGTCAGGGATGGGGATGTCACCTTGGCCGGCGACGTGACTGGTGCCGTAGGGGTTGCCGTCCACGAACTTGATCGGGTCGGTGTAGCCGGGGGCGACGACGATGCCGCCGAAGTGATGGACCGTGTTGTAGAGAGCCAGGAGCGTGGACTCCTGTCCCCCGTGCGCCGAACTGCTCGCGGTAAACCCGCTGTACACCTTGTCCGCCAACCGGCCCTGGAACCAGAGCGGACCGAGAGTGTCGAGGAACTGCTTGAGCTGGCTGGCGACGTTGCCGAAGCGGGTCGGCGATCCGAAGATGACCGCGTCGGCCCAGACGACATCGTCCGAGGCGGCCACCGGCACGTCCTGGGTGGCGGCCGCGTGCTCGGCCCAGGCGGGGTTCGATGCGATGGCCTCGTCCGGAGCCAGCTCGGCGACCTTGCGCAGCCGAACTTCGGCGCCCGACTTCTCGGCGCCCTCAGCGATTGACCTTGCCAGCGCGTAGACCGTGCCCGTGGATGAGTAGTAGATGACGGCGACTTTCGTGGCACGTGCTTCGGACATGCGAGTTCCTTTGGTTGGTGACCGGCGCGGGATGTCTGCCGCTCAGAAGCGAGGAGCTGTGGAACTACTTCACTCGGCAAGCAGTTGCCAGTATGCAAGCACCTTGTTTGCCCTGTCAAGCACTGCACGTCACACTTGACACATGCCGACGACCCCGCCGCTCGACGACGAGGAAGAACTGCTCTGGCGCAGCTTGATGCGCCTGGTGGTCACCGTTCCGCGGGCGGTGGGCGACGACCTCGAGCGCTCGTCGGGTCTGAACGGGACCGAGTACCACGTGCTGATGCACCTGTCCGAGGCTACGGGCCGTCAGCTGCGGATGTCCGATCTCGCCGAGCGAACCGCTCTGTCGGCAAGCCGGATTACGCGCGTGGTCGACGACATGGTCAAACGCGGACTCACCACCAAAAAGCCCTGCCCCGACGACGGCCGCAGCATGCTGGCGACGTTGACCCGCCGAGGCCTCTCGACCGTCAAACGCGCGTACCCACATCTATTGCTCAGCGTGCGGGAGAACATCTTCGACCACGTAATCGGCGACGAGACGAGGTATGTCGGCTCGGTTCTCAAGAAGCTCGTCGACGCCGTTGACGCCGCCAACCCGCCGCGGCCTTGCCGGTCGACCAAGCGCTAGCCGTAGCACTCGACCTATCGACCCAGGCGGAAAACGTTGGGAACCAACCCGGTGTGCATCGTGCTGCCCTGCCACCGCGTCACCCGCGTCACCCGCGGCGACGGCGGCCCCGGCGGCTACGCCGGCTGGCCCACCGCCAAGCAGATGCTCCTTGACCTGGAAGCCCGAACCGGAAGAAAGACCTGAGGCGCCCCTTCGGGCGAGGTCTTGCCCTCATCCTGTCTCTGGTTCTTGAGACGGACCATGCGCCCCGTCCGCTTGCCGATCCCCTACGGGACGAGATCACGAGTGACCGTCATCGCCTCCGCCAAGTGTCGGTGGTCCTTCGGCTTGTGGGAATCACCCATAGCTTGCGGTCACTCGACGCTGCTGGCACGAATGCCGATTTTGCTTTCACCTCTGCTCGTGACGGAGCGGCAGCATTCAGCCAAGTGTCGAGGTGGCCGATCGGAGTTCACCGAGGGCTGCGAGCGCGTGGTGAGCGAGCCCGGGGTCGTCAGTGCTGTCGCTCTCAGACCATCGGGCGTAGCCCTGCTTGAAGGCGAGAACCCCGAGTTCGGCTGCGACATGCGCGGTGGGTGCAGGGACGCCGCGATCGGTTAGCGCGGTTGTCATGGCGGCAGCGAGACCGACGCTTTTGAGGGCGTCCCGCTCTTGGAGTTCGGTGCTGGCTGCGACGGCGGCTTTGATACGGGGCCCGAGTTCGCGGTTCGTGGGGCCCATCTCGCTGGAGGCGCGCTTGAGACCGCCGGCAACTGCCTCGAGCGGGGTGGCGTCTGAGGGCGCGTCGGCGATCCCGTCGGCGAGCAGCGTACTCAGGGTTTGCTGGCCGGCGACCAGTAGCTCGCGTTTGTCGGAGAAGTGTCGAAAGAACGTGCTTTTGGTGAGCCCGGCGCGTTCGGCGATCTGCGCGACCGTGGTGTCGTCGTAGCCCCGTTCGGTGAACAGCTCAACGGCCGCGACGACGAGACGCTCAGTCGCTCCTGGTTGCCATCGAGCCATGACAGGACATCATACGCGATGGGACAAGTATCCCATCACCATGTTACGGTGACAGGACAAGACTCCCATCACTGTAGGAGGAGCTCCCATGCATGTCTTCCTCACCGGCGGCACCGGAACTATCGGATCTGCTGTCGTGGCCGAACTGCTCAGCAACGGCCACACCGTCCTCGCACTCGCCCGCTCGGAGGACTCCGAGCGGGCCCTGAAGAACGCAGGCGCCCAGGGGCTGCGAGGCGGGATCGGCGACCTCGACGTTCTGCGGGCCGGCGCCGCGCAGGCCGACGGCATAGTCAGCCTGGCATTCGGCCGCGACTACAGCAGTCCGGACGCGCTCGCTGCGGCCATCGTCGAGGAGAGCGCCGCCACGGCTGCGCTCGGTGAGCAGCTCATCGGCAGCGACCGCCCGATGGTCGCGGTCTCGGGCACACCTTGGGTGCAGGGACGTACCTCTACCGAGGCCGACCAGGTGCCGCTCGAGGGACCGGTCGGCGGCCGAGGTCGCTCCCAGATCGCGCTGCTGGGCCTGGCCGTGCGCGGTGTGCGCAGCGCGACCATCCGCATGCCTCGCACCGTCCACAACGAAGGCAAGGGCGGATTCGCCGGCCTGCTCACCGATCAGGCGCGGCGCTCCGGCGTGGCCGGCTACCCCGGCGACGGCACCCAGCGCTGGCCGGCCGTGCACGCACTCGACGCGGCGGTGTTGTTCCGACTGGTTCTCGAGTCCGCACCGGCGGGGACCAGCTGGCACGCCGTGGCCGACGAGGGCGACAGGGTCCTCGACATCGCCACCGTCGTCGGGCGGCGGCTGAACCTGCCGGTCCAGGCGGTACCGCAAGAGAGCTTCGGACCGTTCGGCCCGATCTTCGCGATGGACCAGCCGGCATCCAGTCTTCACACCCGCGAGGCCATCGGCTGGCAGCCGACCCACCCCAGCCTCCTCGAAGACCTGGAAACCCTCCAGCCCTGACGGCGAACGCAAGCTCAGCCGCTCGAGGCACTTCACCTACTGGCGTGAGCCAGCAGGTGAAGTCGCGCTGATGGCCACCGGCTGGCAGGTCCTCGCGCTTGAGCATGTCGCCGGGCGCGACGAGCCCTGGCTCTTGGTCATCGCCTGGACCGGGCAGATGCCGAGCAAGATCCCCGGGCGTCCCGTCTGAAACGTCTACCGGACAGGCCCGTAGTCTCGAGGGAGGGGCGAGAGGCCAGATAGCGTTGCCAGAATTGCGGCCACTTGCAGCGGTACATGGCGCGGTTCTCGCAGCGTTATATGGCCGGGCCGCGACGGCAGTGATCGTGTCCGTAACCGAACGACCACTGAACACTCGCGGAGCCGAGCACGAGCGATCATGATCTTGTTGGCTAGAATGATGGGCTACTGGGCCGGGTGCGTCATCAGGCAGGGTGGTGCGGTGACAACGCCGAAGCACCGAGCCGACATGTTCACCGATCGCGGCCTTGATCCGCGCGAGGGCGGCACCTCGCTGGGGGACGAGCGGGCGACGCTGGTGGAGTTCCTCCGCTGCCAGCGCTTGACCCTGCAGGTCAAGTGCGAGGGACTGGATGCGGCGCAGCTCGCCCGTCGGGCGGTCGAGCCTTCGACCATGTCGCTGCTGGGCCTGCTGCGTCACCTGGCGGACGTCGAGCGCGGTTGGTTCCGCCGTCGGTTCGCTGGTCAGGACGTACCGAAGCTCTACCAGTCCGACGACGAGCCCGATGGTGACTTCGATGGCGCTCTGCCCGACGAGTCCGTCGTTGACGAGGCGTGGGCGGCCTGGCGTGATGAGGTCGCGTTCGCCGAAGGGTTCACCCGGGACACCGACCTGGGCTTCATCGGCGTGGACTGGGCAGGTGCCCCGCTGTCCCTCCGTGAGCTCCTGGTCCACATGATCGAGGAGTACGCCCGGCACAACGGCCACGCCGACCTGCTGCGCGAACGGATCGACGGACGCATAGGTGAGTAGCCGCCACCACTACCCCCGCTTGCGTCGGTAACTGAGGATGCCTCGGGTTCAGATCGCGTCCCGGTAGCCGAAGGTCTACTGGGACATCCGGCGGCACTGCGTACGGGTGATGCCGTCCCACAGACAATCGCCATCCGGCACGCTCCGCGGGCCCGTCCCTCAGCCGCCCTCAACCCTCCGCATCGTCGCGACTGGTACCCGGTCGCGGAAGAGCGCGGTCCCCGTCGACGAGCACCAACCCAGCAAGATCACGAAAGATTGAGGCTAGCCCCGCCGTTGCAGTAGCCGGCTGATCTGGTGGACCGACACGGTCCGTGACAGCGCGAAAGTGCCTGGCGTTGCTGGGATTGTGGTCTTGCTGAGGGACCAGATCGCCAACACCGAGAGGCACTTCGCAGGTGCAACCTACAACGAGTAGAGCCGTTCCGGTCATCACGACCGATGGGACCGGTGTGGTGTCGCACGCCGGGACTGTGCTGCTGGCCGAGCTCGCAGACCGGATCGGGCTGACCGCCCTGCTGAGCGAGGCCACCGACGGCCTGCGGGAACGCCACGCCGGTCACGACCCGGGCCGGGTGCTGGTCGACGTCGCCGTCGCGATCGCCGACGGTGCCGTCACCATCAGCGACGTCCAAGCCCTCGCAGATCAGCAAGGGCTGCACGGCCCAGCCGGGTCGGTTGCGTCGACCTCCACGATCTGGCGGGTCCTGGCCGGGATCGATGAGACCATGCTGGGCCGGATCCGGCTGGCCAGGGCCGAGTCTCGGGACCGGGCCTGGACCGCCCGCGGCGAGTTGACCGGCGCTGAGCTGCCCGGGTCCCGCGCGGCGGGCAGGACGATCGGGCACGTCGTGATCGACCTAGACGCGACGTTGGTCACGGCGCATTCGGACAAGGAGGACGCTCGCGGGAACTTTAAGGGCGGGTTTGGTCATCACCCCCTCGGGGCGTGGCTGGACAACAGCAACGAGGCGTTGGCGATGGTGCTGCGCCCGGGCAACGCCGGCAGCAACACCGCCACCGACCACCTGACCGTTCTCGACCAGGCTCTCACCCAGATCCCGGACCGGTGGCGCAGCAAGAACATCCTGACCCGGGCGGACGGTGCGGGCTACTCCCACGCCCTCATCAGCGCACTTTCCCAGCAGGGCCTGGAGTTCTCGGTCGGCTACCCCGTCACCGAAGCCGTCCGGGACGCGATCCGGCTCGCCCCGAAGTGGGCCTGGCAGACCGCGAACAACAGCGACGGTGGGCTGCGGGAACACGCCGATGTCATCGAGGTCACGCACCTGCTGGACCTGAGCCGCTGGACCAGCACCTGCCCCGGGATGCGCGTCATCGTCCGCCGCGAACTGCCGCACCCCGGCGCAACCCTGGACGCCTTCGAGATCCGCGACGGCTACCGCTACCAAGCCTTCACCACCAACACCCCCCGCGGGCAGCTCGCGTTCCTCGAGGCCCGCCACCGTGCGCACGCCCGCGTCGAAGACCGGATCCGGACCGGGAAGGACACCGGCATCGGGCACCTGCCGTCGCGGCACAACCACATCAACCAGGTCTGGGTTGAGCTCGCGCTGATCGCCGCGGACCTACTCGCCCTCACCCAGTCGATGTTGCTCACCGACCAACCCGAACTGCACCGGGCGGAACCCAAGGCCCTGCGCTATCGGCTGCTGCACGTCGCGGCCCGGATAACCCGCGGCCAGCGCAAGGTCTTCCTGCGCCTGGCTGAGCACTGGCCGTGGGCCCTCGCCCTGGCCAAGGCGTTCACCCGCCTGCGGCTCATCCCGCTCCCGGCCTGACGGCCAGCACCACCGCGACCCCAGCAGCCTCGACGATCACGGAGACCCCGGCCCGCGCCGGCGCTCGGCGCTGCCCCCAGGCCGGCCGTCCCCTTCCAAGATCATCCGACGTCGATCCGGAGCCCTACTGAAACACCGGGGCTAGTACTACAGTTGCAGTTAGTTTGATCTTCTGCGGCGTGTCGTCGTGATGTTGTTCGTTG
>JAABUH010002030.1_pt1 | contig 20451 bp, 28 predicted proteins | sample 5559121 | NCBI WGS metagenome assembly JAABUH01 (sample SAMN10711871, study PRJNA513364) | rock metagenome | isolation source: Antarctica rocks | place: Antarctica: Victoria Land, Battleship Promontory nord | collected 2015-12-28
CTCATCTACCTCACAGTGCACCTCCGGCTGCTCGGTGCATGCGGCCGCCGGAGCTGGCACAGCCCCCGCCTTGCTGTCCACCTCAGCCGGACCCCCGCACGTGAGCATCCCAGCTGCTGCTGCGCTACAGGGGCCCTCGGCGGCGCCCGCGTCGGCCGCGGCAGCGCCATCCGTCCCAGGCCCCGAGCCCGGCCCCGGCACCGCGGGCGCGGAGCGCTCGCGCTCGCGCACGCGCGCGGCGGCTTCCGCGGCCGCCGCGCCGGCCGTGCCGCCGCCGGCGCGCGTCGCGGCGCGGTGCACGGCGGTGGCGGTGGACGCCTTGGTCAGCTCGCGCACGAGCATGGTCGCGTACGTGGACGGCGGCAGCGCGAAGCTGAGCTGCAGCGCCAGCAGCTGGCCCGGGCCGGGCACCTCGCCTGCGCCGGCCGCCCCGCCCAGCTCGCGGCGCTGCTGTGCCTAGAATGTGTTTGTTGCAGCACCTCTACACCACATAAAAACAGTGTGCCAATTGGTGGTGAGTCGTCTGCAGGTCTGCCCGGCCGGGCGCCCAGTACGCTCCGTGGGCAGCGCTGAGCTCACGAGCGTTGGCGCACAGCCAGCGGGCACAACAACAGTGAGTATGAGACGGCATGCAACGATGTAAAAAATTATGGTAGGTATGGGCCACTGCGCGCGGCGCACCGGGCGCCAGCACGGCGACGGGCGGCGGCGCGGTGCCGCGCAGCAGCTCCAGGTCGCTGGCGGCCAGCGCCTGGTCGGGCGCGCCGTACTGCAGCAGGCGGAAGTGCAGGTCGGCCGGCCGGTGCAGCAGGCGGCGGTAGCCGCCCGGCAGCGCGCCCAGGCTGAAGTCGCGCTGCGTGTGCGGCGCCGCGCCCAGCTCAAAGCCCAGCGCTGCGGCCGCGCGCGCGTATGCCTGCGGCAGCCGCGGCAGGGTAGGTGGTCACCATAAACCCTTTGGCAGGCTCCTGCTACATGGTACTACACTACGCGCAACGGTGCGCAGCGCTGATGCTGTCGCTAAACCCGTATCAGTCTGCTTGCGCACGCAGTTGGCGTGCACTGAAGCCAGCATGTGCGCACGCACCTGTCACAGTTCTAGGGACAGACCGCGCGAGCGCGCTGCGCAGGCGCATTGGCCTGTGGGCGCACACGCTCCCAGGGCGCTGTTGCATGTGTGTCACTTCAGGTGCTGCTTGCCAACACCGCTTCCATGAGGACCCATACACAGGACTGATGCCACATAGGGTAGTGACCTAACCCTACCCTGACGGGTTGTCATGTGAGGGCGCGCCTGCTCGGTCGCGTGCTCGGGGTACCGCACAGACGCGCCCGGCAGCGGCAGAACGACGCGCTCGATGTCGTACGCGCCCGCGGCGGCCTCCTCCGCGGTCACGACATGCACCTCGGGCGCCGCCGGCCTCCCCGCGCGCGGCAGCGCATCCGCCTCCATCGGCTCTGTCGCGGACAGGACGCAGTTCGCCATGGGGGGTACAGCTGGCCGGGCGGCGGGAGGATATGTAGCCTGGCACGACCCTGGACCGCACCACCCTGTGTGGTTGCCACACATGCTCGCTCGTCGCCCGGGGCTACCCCAGCAGCGCAGCGTGTCCGTGGCACTGGCGCCGCGCGCAATGCTTGCAGCACCATAGTCTTTTTTCGCTCCTTTACGTCAGCAAGCACATGGCAGGCGCATCAGCCTTCGCGCCCTGCGGCCATGCGAGTCTGCAAGCACCGTCGCGGCTCCCTGCGGCCCAGGGCAGCGGCTGCCCTCGCGCCCTATCAGCGCTTACATCAGGCCTGCGGGCCGCGCAGGCTCGCACCAGCCTCGTCGCCTTCACCGTCGTCCGCGGCATCGGCCGCGCCAATGCCGTCCACCGCGTCGGCCGCGGCGCCCTCCGCCAGCACCAGGTCGCCCGCGACCGCGCCATCCAGGCCGAACTCGCGCGCGCGGTGGCTGGCCGCGCTGTTCCACAGGTAGCTCTGTGACAGCCGCGCAACGCGCTGTCAGCACACCAATTGACAGCGCTTTTTTGTAAAGGTGGGAGGACGCGCGCTGAAGGCTCAGGTGTCGGTGGGCGAGTCGATGAGACCAGAGCCGCGCATGCGGGGCGAGCTGCGAGGTGCCAGCGGTGGCTCCAGCCCCAGAGCAGGGTGCAGGCGAGTGGGCAGACTAGAATGCATGCAATCAGATGCAGCTCAGCTGCTTGTGCCTGCATTTGAGGGGGTATGCCCAACCAGGCAGTTACTCCAGACATACGGAAAGCAGGAAGGCTGCCGCAAGGCACTGAGCTAGGGTGTCTGCGCACTGGAGCGCGCCTGAACGGCGTGCACGAACATGGTGCGCGTGCTGCGCGGCACCGCCAGCAGCGCGCCCAGAAAGTTATTTGCGCCCGCGCGGCCGCCCTTGCGCAGCGACTGCGGCGCAAGCGCGACGCGCCAATAAGCGCATGCTTGTGCAGGGTAATTGTAGCAGTATATAGTGTGGCCCAGGTCGCCGTGGCTGGTACAAGAGCAGGCAGCCGCAGATGGTACCGTTGACTGTCATGCAAATCCCACACCCACGACTTAAGCACACGGTAAGCCAGCTAGGGACGTCCAGCTCCGAGGCACGTAACCAACACACCCACCTAATAGACAACCCGCTCACACGTATGCAGCCCCCCTGTGAAGCACTGCAGGACAGAGCTGAGCTCCTGCAGTGCATGTTTGAGCGCACACGTCGCGCGCACACAGCGGCACGCACCTCAAGAATGGCGCGCTCGGCGACGGCGCTGCGATGGATGCCCGCCAGCGCGGCCCGCACGTCGCCATGATCCAAGTAGGCGCGCCGCGCGGCGAGCGCCTCGGGGCGCTCGCCCGCGCGCCCGGCCATGATCGCGCGCACCGCCTCGCGCCACTCGCCGCGCAGCAGCAGCACGCCTGTCCTGCGCAGCCGCGCCAGGCCGTCAGCGCGCAGCTCGACGTTCAGAGGCTGTCCAGCCTGCTGCAGGCTCGTGTGAGCGCGAGGCATGCGGTTCCTGGCCCATTGCCACGCGACAGCAGCACGTCCAGGGCGAGCGGGGGCGCCCAGTGCAGAGCCCGCGCCTGTGCGTGCCCGAGCTGCCGCTGCCGAAGCGCTGCAGGCCAAAGTAGTTGATGAAGCCCCGCGCGCGCAGCGCCTCGGCGGCCTCCTGCACAGCGTCTGGCCCCGCGCCCGCCACCGCCCTGCACGGCCCATGCCTCTTCCTTGGACAGCTGACATTGCTGAACAAACACAGCCTGCAAGTTGTTGTGATTCAACAGAGAACTGTGCGATACGTAGCCGGCTGCCGCACAGCACCCTGGCATCCTCCAGCGCTGCAGCCGGGCTCGCGCATGGGGCTGCCCTCGCTCAGGGCTGCCTTCCCCTGCGCTCTTGCTGGGTTCGAGCTACGTTGATACGCACAACAGCTGCGATTGACACTCTCCAGCTGTCTCAGCTGCAACTGCGCTTCAGCAAGCATCTGCAGTGCCATGCTTCGCAAAGAGCCTACGCCATGCGCCATGCGCTCACTGGCGCACGCGTGGAGCACATGCAAGCAAGGTATGTGCGCGCAAGCGCACCGCAGCGTGACCTCAAAGCGGTTGCCGCGCTGCGCGCCCAGCCGCAGCGCGTCCGGCACGTACTCAAAGTCGCCCAGCTGCATGCCGCGCAGGGCCGGGTTCACCGCCGCCAGGCGCTCCGCCTCGATCTGCCACGCGCGGGCCACGCCGCGCTGTCAAGAGCAGGGGTTGGTGCTTTTTGCACGCTCACCAGGCGCAAGCATGCTTAGAGCAGGATGTGCAGAGGGCACAAGCCCTCCTGACACGTCCCGCTCGGACTGGACTTGAGGCAGCCTAACAAACCGCGGCCAGTTTGCCCACCAGGGGAGCACCCGCATGCGCTGGCGACTGCGATGCATGAGCGGGCAGCTCATCCGCTTAGCAAACGATGTATAAACAGAGAAGATGGCACATTTCCTTGGAATTGAAAACCCTTTAAGGAAGAAGCGCTCATTGAATGCATAGCGAAGCCACACACGTCACGGGTCTACTTATGGTACCGGCACGGACCTACACGCATACGACTTCGGGCTGCCGAGGAGGAGCAAGCACGGCGGCATTCCTGCCCCGGCCGCAGAGCGCGCCGGGCGCCGGCGGCACCCGCGTGCACCTGCGCGCGCCTTGAACGCCGTGACGTGCTGGCAGGTGATGGCGCGCTTGTCCTTGGTGCCGGCGGTCGCGAGCGCGGCCTTGCCGCAGCGCAGGTGCCGCTGCAGGATCGCCAGCGCACCCGCCGTGTCCAGGTTCTCCTTGAGCAGCGCGAAGCGGCAGTACCTGGCCGCGGCCGGCGCGCCGCTGCAGGGCCCCGCGCTCGCGCGCGCCACGCGGCCGCGCGTAGCGGAGCAGGCTGGTGGGTTGCGGCTGCCTGGCCTGGGCTCCACAGTACGGTGATACCTGTTCAGGCATGCAGCACGCTTCCGCATGCACAGCTCACATTGATACTGCCTACGCGCACACTCCCTGCTGTGCCCGTCACAACTTCACACGGTCTGGCGTGAAGATCAGCCTGGCATGATATCCAGATATGCAGATTGATGTGCTTTAGTCGCCCTACCATCAGGCTCGCCCCGCAGTGTTGGGACTACAAACTGAGGCTCCACGGTGATCATGAAAACCGCACGGCGGCGTCTTCGTATGCTGCTATAGGGTGACCTGCAGCGCATGCCTTATGGCCAGGTGGCCGCAGCAGCGCGCCACCGCACCTGATGCCGCTGCCATGCGCCCAGGGCGCGCGCTGGTCCTGGAAGCGGGCGTGCGCGGCGGGGGCGCCGCCGCCCGCGCCGTCCGCCTTGCGCTTCCGCTTGTTGCCGCGCTGCCGCGGCACAGCAGTGCAAGAGTGTAGGCACGCAGACGCACTGACTGCACTCGCCTTGATGACATACTGAATACTGCTCCACTCGCAGACACTAATATCCCCCACTCTAGGAGTGTCAACAGCTGGATGTCATCTCTAATGGCACCACTCTGCTGGTGGGCGAGGAGCGGCGGGGGTCAGAAGCCAAGCGTTCATAATGGAATTTGATTTCATGAGCGCCGGGCGCGGTTGATCGGCCGCTGCCCGGCTCATACGGCATTTGCTTCATCACTCCTCCGCACTACTGTATGACAAAAAGGCCAGACACAGCAAAGGCCACCGCTCTCCCAAACAACAAATAAACAACATGCATGCATACCACCTCATGCTGCTACTACGTCACACAGGCCAGGCGCTGAGCCAAGTGATATTGCGTCAAGCACACTGAATGAGCAGTTCCTCGTGAGAGGAAGGCATGCATTGACGCGACCTCAGCACCACCACTCCTGATCTGGTGACTGCCATGCAGTGGGCACACCTGCTTGGGAGCCCGGTGCTTGAGCGTGATCACGGTGACGCCGCCCTCGCGCGCGGCGGTGTTGCTCTCCAGCAGCGGCAGCGACGGCCGGCGGAAGAACTGGTGCACCGCTGTGCGCTGCCGCAGCCAGTCAAATTCCTCAGTGTCTGGCATGCGTTGCGCAATGTGCGCCATCGGGAAATTGTCTGTCATGCATGCAATGTCCTACCATATGCATACCGCCAAGAGCCACAAGAGTTGGCACCAACATGTTTAAACGCTATAGCAGCCTCCACCATCCCCACCTGGAACCCCCTTTTGCAGGTTCACTTGGTAACACTCTTGTTGCACAGGAGGCACCAGTGTTACGTTGCAGCAGTGCACGACCTGCTGCCAGTGCCCCCACCTGCAGTTTGTCGAACGAGGACACGTCCAGCTCGGCCTCGGGCGCATCGACCTTGTGCGGCGGCCTGCCGCGCCGCCGCGAGAACGCCGCGACGTCCAGAAGCAGCTGCCGCAGCGTGGCCGCGTTCTCGGCGCCGGCGAGCGCTTCAAACTCTGCCAGGTCAGCCTCTGTGCTGCTGGCGGCTGGCGCAGGGGCTGCAGGCGCGGCCGTGCTGGCAGCCGCCTGGCGCTCGCACGCAGCGGTCGCATCAGGCTGCGGTGCGGCGGCTGCGCGGCGGCTGCCTCTGTGGCGCCGCTGACTGCCCCACTCCGTGCGCCAACTGCATCAGGAGCGCTGCCAGTCTGTGCGCCGCCTGCCGGAGGCTGTGCGCCGACCGCGCCTGGTGCTGCGAGCGCAGGCGCGGCATTTGGTGCCTGGCAGGCGCTGGCGGCTGCTGCAGCGGGCGCCGGGGCGGCGGCCGGCGGCTGCACTGGCGCCGGCTCTGCTTCACCAGCTGCCGCTGTCTGTGCAGTTGCGCTAGCAGGAGCTCTGGCACCCTCAGCGCAGTCCGCCGCAGGCGGCGCGCGCAGGAATGCAGACGGCGGAGCGGGGTCGCCAGACGCAGTGAGCCGCGTCAGGCGCACCACGCTGCCGTCCAAGGCAATCTCGTTGACCTTGAAGTCGCTGTACCTGCCGGTCGCTTCTGCATGGTCAGTAACGAACTCCTAGCTTGCCGCCACGGCTATTCTGAGTGCTGGCAACCAGTGCCAGTGCGCAACTGCGCGGCAGAAAGTCTGGAAGCGGAAACAAACCTCTGCTTCAGGATGGCTGTGAAGCCCGGCGCAGTGCCGGCGTACTCAGTAATGCGGACATCCTCTTCACACTGAGCGTCCATCCGCACCAACACAGACTGCTACAAGAACATGCTTCACCTGCAACGCTGTGCTACTCAGTAGGTAGTACATACGCTGTGCTAGTGGCTGCTACCTGCAAGCAAGTAGGGTTGGGCCACTGGTGCAAGAGGCAGACAGGTTGCCTGCAAGGCAGCTGCACCAAGCGAGGCGATCGAGGTGACTATAGACGAGAGCTCTGCGGTGCATGGACGTATATGGCACTCCCAGGCACTGCGCAAACCAGCAGGCAGGGCAGCGGTATTATACCTGGGTCCAAGCGCCTCCTGCGAGCTCTGGCACTAGTGCACGATGACGAGGTTCACACACGCCACTGCTCCCACGACCAACCATATGCTGTGAATAGTGACGCAATATTTGGGATGCCAGAGGACTGCGTAGGCATGCTCGTTTGGTCACAACATCAAGCCTTTTCACCGAGCACTGCAGCACAGATGGGTACCAGCGTGCCTATGTGCATACATAGGTTCAGGCTGTGCGCGATGCATTCCTGGCATTCTTCTGCATCCTCAGCGCCTACTTCCTGCAACTACCAACGCGCGACGAGGCGGGCGTGGCGCTTGGTGCGCTTGCAGTGCACGGCAGCTCCTCTGTCCCTTTCAATTTGGTTGCCTTGCCTGTCATCTTGGAGTCTAAACCTGTTGCCATGCAGGCACGGCAAGCCTGCCAAAGCTCTTCATGGCGTCTTTCTTCCTGACAGTCCTCGTATCGCCGTGTGTGTCAACATTCTTACTCACGCAGGCTGTGTACGCGCTCCCGTCCTCCGGGGATGCCCTGACTGCTTGGTTGCTCACATTTCCTTGCTTGCAACGTATCACATGACAAGGCCTGCGACTTGCGCAGGGACAGGGCGCTGCTGCTGCTCTACAGGGGCCTGGCGGCTTGCGCGCTGGCTTTCTTCCTGATGTTCCTGCTGCTGTCGCCCCCAGCGCCTGGCGTCGGCGACGCTTCTGCAGCCCGTGGCATCCATTCTGACCCCGGCGCAGAGCAGTCGGGCAGCGCAGCAAAGCGCGTGGACACTCAGCGCAGGCTGCTGGATGAGGCAGTGCATCACTGGAATGCTGCGCGCGCGGGCACTGGGAGCCCGCCGGGTGCTCCCAGGACAGACGCTACGCATGACAGTGGTCACCACTTTGGCCCAGCGCCTGTGTCAGGGCCGGGGGCAGTCCCTGGATCAAGCCGGAGGCTGCAGCAGGCAGCCCTGGGCCGCCTGCGGGGCGCTGCTGCGGCCCAGGGTGACCTCCTCGGCAGCAGCAGCCACGGAGTCGGAGACATTCCCGGCGGACGTGCGGCCACACGGGCGCTGCACGGGGCCGGTCGCAGCGCACGGCGGGGCGACCGGACGCTGAGCGCAGCGCAGCGTGCCGTCCGCGCGGCCTACTACCTGTGGCTGGGCACCGCCAACCTGGTGCGAGGCCGAGCAGTTCCTGCGCAATCGCAGAGCTTAGACGATGCTGCTGCCTAGTCTGGCACTAGCATGCGCCCGTCTGGCACGCCTTTGCGTCCTTTTTGCATGTGGTGGGCCCCAGCAGCCTGGCGTTGGCAGACCAAATGCACCAACTGCTCACCTGCACGGGCGCGGCAGGTGGCCATCTCGTCGCTGTGGGCGCGCGTGTCGGACGTTTTCAGCAGCGACGCCGGCCTCCGCCTGTTTGGGCTGCTCAGCGCAGGCGCTACCTGTGGTGCGCGCGCCTGCGGCCGCTGTCATGGGCACCTGTGCATAAGTGTACTACTAGCCGGGACGCCGACGCCGTGGATAATGCATGCGACTGCTGTAGCACAAGATAGCCAGACATGGCACACAGCTACTCCGGGTCATGCGTGTGCATGGATAGAGCCGTGTGCACTAAGAATAGGCAGCTGTCCTGGCATCAGCACAAGTCTCTGGGGCGTTCCATGACGGTTTTAAATAAGATCGATTGGCAGGCCATCTCAGGTATACCATGTGTGTAATTGTTGCATGTGCAACTCGCTGGCAAGCAGCGTAGGCCAGCACAGCAACACACCGCTCTGCTGCAGCCCCAGCCTTCCTGCAGGGCGGATGCATCGGTGCGCGCCTGCCAGGGCAGCTGGCGGGTAGCCTCGGCGCCGCCGCGTTTCACCTGGCGCTGCGGCGCGCCGGCGGCGCCGTGGGGCCCGCGCTGCAGCATGCACCGCTCCTGGCGGCGGCCGCGCTGCTGGAAGCGGCCGGCCGGCTTGCGGCGCGGCTGGCGCCCGCGCGCGCGGGCGCGGCGCCTGCCGCGCGGGATGCTGGAGCGAGCGCGAAGGATGACAAGGCGCGAGGCAGCGGCGGAGGCCCGTTGTATTTGGAGCTCCTGCCTTCATGTTCGCTCATGCATCGAGGTCATGACGTTGTGCGCATCAGGTCATGTTGATGAGTCTCCGGAGGGTGACGAGCCCGACGTGCGACGCCCTGCGCCCTAAAGCACCTGCTACGGAACACCGGGCTGCCGCCGAGGGCGCACATATGGAGCAGCTCACTCGCGCAGCGACCATGTGCAGGCATGGCCGCGCGGCGACGGCGCGGCGGCAGGCGCGGCGCGCGCGGCCGCGCAGCTGGGCGAGGGCGTGGCGGCCATCGCGCGCTCGCGCTACCTGACCACCCTGGCGCTCTACCTGCTGCTGAGCACCGCCGCGTCATCACTCCTCTACTTCCTGAAGGCCGCGGTGCTGGCGGGCGCGGCGCCGGACGCCGGCGGGCGCATGGCGCTCGTCGCCGTGCTGAACAGCGCCAGCGCCGTCGCCATCGCGCTGCTGCAGGTGCCCAGCAAGGCAGGCTGCTCTTGTATTCATTTTCGAACCACAACCAAGTTGTTGGGGGTGTTACTGATGAGATCTTTGCGTATGTACGTGGACTTCCATGTGGACTTCCGTGTCTGCCATGCATTGGCCTAACAGAAGCGTTGCAAGCCCCGTCTGCCCAGGCCTCAACTCCTCCTGTCACCCCGCCCGCTGGGCGGCTGAGGCCCACACTTGCCCCATGCGTGCGCGCAGCTGTGCGCGACGGGCCGGCTCCTGCAGCGCCTGGGCCTGCAGCGCGCCCTGTGCGCGACGCCGCTCGTGTCGGCCGCGGTGCTGGCCGTCGTGTGCGCCGTCCCCTCGGCCGCCGTCGTCGGCGTGGGCGAGGCCGCCCGCAAGGTGGGGTCCCGGCTGGCACAGCTGCCTCCCGAGACGCCGCCTGGGGCATCTCCGCGCCTCCTGCTGCTGGCTTGGTCAACTCCAGTTCCACTCTTGTCGCTTTTCGTGCGTGGAAGCCTCGCATGCGATGTCTGCAATACACAGCCATGACGGCCCACATGCCCTGCCATGCGCCGCCGCGCAGGTGGTGGGCTACGCGCTGGGCCGCCCGGCGCGCGAGGTGCTGTTCACGGCGCCGGCCACGCGGCGCGAGCGCACGGCCGCCAAGCTGTGCCTCGACACGCTGGTCGTGCGCGCCGGCGACGGCGCCGCCGCCGCGCTCTTCCACGTCCTCGACGGCTCGCTGGAGCTGGGTGAGGCCCGGACCCGCAAGGATAGAAAACTGCCCTATCCTGTGCTGCATGCATGCAGCGTCTCTGGATGATGCCACTGCAGATGCGTGTGAGCGTGCTGTCAGCGCCGCTCGGGCTCCACGCTGCTGAGCACGGAGACGTGCGGCGTCGTGTCCGTCAGACAGCAGGGGGCATGTTTGGATTTCTCTGAAGCATAACTGCCTGAGCGTCTGCCTGGGTGGCAAGCACGCTCCCGCCCTGCAACAGCCTCGTCATACATGCAGGCTGACCGAGCTCACATGGGGTGCTCGCCCTGGCAGGGCCATCCGGGTGCGCAGCCGCGTCCATCCCCGTGTGCATCGCCTGCGCCTGCGTCGGGCACCGCCTGGGGCGGCACCACAGCCGCCTGGCCGCCAAGCAGGACAGCCAGACGGCGGGCCGCGGCAGCCGGCAGGGTGCAGGCAGCGGCGGCAGCGGCGGCGGGGTGCACAGCGCCCAGAACAGCCCAGGTGCGAATGACGGTAAGTTAGAACCGTCGAGTGAAAGGCTGAGGCCACGACCAGCGCCCGCAGTGGTGCAGGCGGGTCTGCAGAGCAGCCCGCAGCTGCGCGGCATGCGCAGCGCGCGAGACCGGTCGGGCTCACTGTAAATGGAGCCGGGGACTGAGTCCATTCTCTCACCCTCACCAAATCACGCCGCCTGGCACCGCCGCACACTGCGCAGCAGGCAACCTGGCAGCAGGGTTCCTGAGCCGTCACCGAGCCCAAGGAGCGGGACATAGCAGGCCCAAAACGTCCCACGCTACTGCCATGCATTCAAGAGTGTTCAACGCTACTGCCATGCATTCAAGAGTGTTCTGGTTCTCTGGGGTTCACGGCAGCCGGGAGCTGCATGCAGTCTAGTAAAAGCAGATGCTGTACACGGGCCGCCGGCCGGTCTCGGCCTCAAACTGCGCGACGATGTCATCTATCTCCTCTTCCCACTCCTCGTGCTGCTCCAGCTGCGCGCGCAGGAAGGCTCAGTGCGCGCCGGGGGCCCGCGGTGCGGGCACCTACTACGAAGTCTGAGCCCCAACACACCGCATGGGCCTCCACAGCCGGTGTGCAGGATGTTCCTTGCCGGCAGCAGGCGCACGGCGCGCTCTCCGAGACATGCAGAGCAGCTCGTGCGCCGCACGGCACGCACATGGGGCCTGACCAGACCCAGGTGGCGCATGAGGTTGGCGCTGCACGCCCCGCACACGCCTGCAGGCGCATGCGGGCGAGCGCCGGTGCGCACCATCTGGCATAGCCGCAGCGTCTGCGGCGCCACCTTCGCGGCCTCCTCATGATTATCTTTCACGTCCTGCATGGCATTGTGGCGCCCCGTCGGCGCGCTTGCCGCAGCAGCCAGCACGCACGCCACAGCAGCGGAAAGGTGGGCGGGCGCGCACTATGTTGATGACCAGCAGCGGCCGCATGGTGCTGTGACCGCGCTTCTGCATGTCTGCAGCGCGTGTCAGCTGGCAGTCATGTAGAGCAACGCGTCGAGCTGGGCAGACTCGGGTGCTGCTCTTGAGCTTTGGGCGGGGCGAGCAAGCGGGGGGCAGACCGTCCAGGAGCTGTTCCAAGATGCGCTCCTCGAACGTCACAGCGACGTCAAAGGGCTCGCTGCAGTCCTGCCACCGCTGCGGCGCGGCCTTCACGCCGGCGTTGCGGTGCAGCATCTGCGCGCGCGCGCGCCGGCCGTCGAGCAGGGCAGCCAGGCGCGGGACGCGGTGCAAGGCGCGCGCGGCGCCGGGCAGAGGATAACAAGGACATGACCTGCTGACCTCTGCACGCGTGTGTGCGGGCAGCAGGCCGGGCGCCAGGCCAGGCGTGTGCTGTTCAAGCCAGGCAAGAGGGGCCAGACACTGGGCCGCAGGCTGTGGCCGCGCCTGCAGGAGGCGGTTCCGCGTGTACAGGTCGGCGTCCTTCCGCTGCAGGTCGTCCAGGATGACCGCATACGGCGTGCCAAAGGTGTACACGTTGGGCTCGGTCGCGCTGGGCCCGGGCAGCTTCACGTGCCCGCCGACGCCGAACGAGCTGACCTGCGGCGGGGCCGCAGGCGGGCTCGCGGCGGCGGCACGCGTGCAGCGCTGCGTGTGCGCGCCGGCAGCCCCAGCGGGCTGGCGCAGACCAGGGCAGGGGCTCGCACCTGGAAGCCGTGCTTTGCCAGCAGCGCGTGCGCCTCCATGGACCTGCGGCATCGTGGCCAGTGTCAGCTTGACAGTGCCTGGGCCTTCACTGTATGCACGCCTGCACCGCCTGTGCCCACACAGGGAAGGCACACCGGTTCATATTGGACGCGCAGACCATGGCAAAGTTGAGTTTGGTCATCTGGCTTGCTCAGGTCATAGCGCAGGGTCGGTGAGGCGCCCTGTGTGTGCCGGTGACGTTCTTGTGCTGCTATGAGCCACTGGGCAGCACTTGTGGGCGTGCTAGAAAGTTCCTTGTAGGAGAACGTATGGTGCACAGTACTCTTGCTATATCGGGACCTTTCAACAACAATTGCGATGTATATGCTATCCTGCCTTGCAAGTTGCAGTGGCAACCGAGTGGCACTGCCTGGAGGGTTTGCAGGGCCTGGGGCATATGTCCGGGTCGCTGGTACACCATCATTCTCAAGTGGGAGGTCCCGCTTCGTACACTACCTACCTGTGCACCATCGCACTGTTGCGTCCGGCCTTTGCGCAGGAGCACTTATTACGTTACACGTCAAGGCATGGAGATTGGTTGCACAGCGACGCTATGATTAGCGACTGCGAAAGATGGTCTGCAAGGGCAGCTGCCCCTGCCGGCCACCGCTGGTGTGCAAACGCATGGGCCTGTGCACCGCCCGCAAGAGCAGCAAGACTCCCCGCGCGGCAGTGCATGCGCTTGCACGCCCTCCACGCCCTGCACACTGACCGACGGCGGAGCCTGCTGCTGGCTCACGTGCTTGGCCTGGCAGCGTGGACGGGCCCGGTGCGTGCGGCGCTGGCCTCCCTGGTCGACGACGACGTGGCGACCGCGGTGTTCGAGGCTGTCAGTGCGCGCCTGGGCCCTGCGCTTTCACCGTATCTCACCCCTGAAGCCAGGCCCCTCCGCCACTCGTGCCAGCTGCTGGAGGGTGTCCCAAGCGCTGCTCTGAAGTCACCGAGTGTGTTCCCAAAGCCTTTGAATTACGGTGCCGAGGGGCCCGCGCGAGCTGCTGGCTCTGCAGGTGCAGTAAAAAGCGCTGCGTGCGCACGGACTCACCCCTTTCCAGGCGCTGCGCAGTGCCGTCCGTGGTGTCCCTGACCGACTTCCGCATGGAGGGCCGCGAGGTGGTGGAGGAGGGCGTGGGCAGCGGCGTCGTCTGGGACAGGTGCGCCGCGGCCCGGCCCCCGCCGCCCGCCCCCTCTGCCGATAGGACTGCCTACTTTGTCCCCCGGACGTGCCACTGTGGCCTGCAGCATCCGAAGGCGTGGGGGCAGCGCTGCCGCCCCGCCTCCAGCGCGAGCCTCGTGGGAGCTCCGCCGCAGCGGGGAGCGTCGCGTCGCTGAGGCAGCGGCGCTGTGGGCGGGCGCTGACACGCCAGGCTCAGCTGGGGCCTGGGTTAGGGCCTATCCCTAACCCTATTCCTAAACCCGCCTGCATCCCGCAGGCGCGGCCACATCATCACCAACTACCACTGCGTCGCGCGGCTGGCCAAGGACACGACCGGCCAGGAGGCGCGCCGCGCCTGCCTGCCGCGCGGCCGGAGCGCAGCGGCATGTTGCTCTGCATAAAACTGGCTCATACAATGATGTCCGGCGCGTGCTCGCAACCTGTGTATGTCAAGCACCACTGTATGTCGAGCACTATACATTGTCGTTACGTTGTCCTCAATCGACGACGTGCCCAGCTGCTGGTCATCGGGTGTCTTGTCCGTTGTAGGTGCAGGCAGGCTGCTGGCACCCAGCATCGTGTTGGCAAGCATCGGCACTGTAGCCCTCTCTGCAGGGGCTGGTCAGGCGCGGCGCTGGCCACCAGTTCAGGAGCGCGCCGCGCGCGCAGGCAACCGAGGTGGCGCTAACGAGCGCGCGCGGCGGCACGGCGCGCTACCGCGCGCGCATCGTCGGCGTGGACCCCGAGAAGGACCTGGCGGTGCTGCGCATCGACGCGCCCGCGGCGGACCTGCAGCCCATCAAGGTCGGGCAGCCCCTCGCTTGTGGCGATGCTGAGTGCGAGCGTGCCCGCCGTGCGCCTGTTGGCAAGCGCCCGACTCGTGCCTGCCGTTGGGCCTCTTCCACAGCACTCCAGCACAGGTTTCGTAACCTCCTGACCTTAGATCCAACCCAGCGGTGGCAAGCATGAAGGCTCCGGCTGTCATTCTGGCAGAGGCGCACTCGTGTCAGGCAAGCGACGCTGGAGGCTCGCGCCTGTCAAGGCTGCCCCATGCAGGTGGGCACCTCGGGCGACCTGAAGGTGGGACAGACGGCCTTCGCGATCGGCTTCCCCGCGCGGCTGTCGTACACGCTGACGGCCGGCGTCGTGTCCGGGCTGAACCGCGCCATCCCGTCGCCGGGCGGCACGCTGACCGGCGGCGCCATCCAGGTGCGGCGCCCGACGCAGCGGGCTCCCAGCCAGGCGCTGCCGGCACGCCGCGCTGACGGCGCGGGCAGCAAGCGGCGGGCGCGCGGCACCGCTGCTGCTGGCACTGCCGGTCTCCAGCGCTGACAGGCCGCAGGCATGCCGATCGCGCAGCGCAGGCTCAGCAGCATGTCCATGGGTGTCGCGCGCACCCAGGAGCAGGCTCTGGGTGTCCTGGAACAGCCGCTCACGCCGGCCTGCGACAGCATGCTCAGAGGCCTGGGCGCACGCGCGGCGCAGACCGACGCGGCCATCAACTCGGGCAGCTCCGGCGGCGCGCTGCTGGACAGCGGCGGCCGCCTGATCGGCCTGTCCACGGCCACGTTCACGCGGAAGAAGCAGGCGCGCGCGGCGCCCGGGCAGCCCAGCGGGCGCCCGCTGCACCCGCCAGTGCTGGCGCTGCCGGGTCCCCAGCACCGCTCCCTGGTGTCGCCACAAGGGGGTAATCCAGTGGACCCGAGGCATGCTGGCCTGCGGACGAGTGGCTGGTAGTGCTGCTCAGCAGCTGCAGCCTGTCCACGGTATGCTGTTGGTCTGTTAGAGCCGCAAACGCTTGTGAGAGCCATGGACGCCTGTGCGCGCGCGCGAGCAGGGCGCGCGGAGCAGCGGCGTCAACTTTGCCATTGGCGTGGACATCGTGCGGGAGTGCGTGCCTCGGCTGATCGTGTATGGCAGCTCCGCGGGCGCGCGCGCACCGCGGGGCGAGGCCCCACGCGCCGCGTGACCAGCGTGTGCGCATGTTGAGCGCGCAGGCCGGCCGCTGCAGCGGCCGGCTCATGTTATGGCACAGCTGGTCGACCACTTGAAGCGGAGCATGAGCTTGTCAAGCTGTGTCTCGCGGCTGTTTGTGCTCTCAGCATGTGCAACCAGCTTGTCAGACGCTGATGCCTCACATGCACACACCTGTGCGCGCCCTTACTCATGCGCGGCACCTCTTACATTCGCCAGGTAGCCTGCATGCGTCCGTGCATGGACCTCTCCGTCAAGAGCATATATGCAAGCTGGTCTAGGAGGTTTGATTGCATGCCCACGCTGGCTGCCCACAAGCCAGCTTGCAGAGAACTCACGGCATGCGCCCAAAAGAATATACAGAGCTTGCAAAAGCCCACATTACATGCTAGTCGCGCTCGTCGCTCGCAAGAGCAGGCAGCCGGTCATTCGTCCTCGCCGGCCTCGCCGACAAACAGGCAGATCTCGTCAAAGCCCAGCCGCGCAACGTCAAGCTCCGCCGCGAGCTGCACGGCCACCACGCCGGCGGCGCCGCTGCGGGAGAGCAGCCGCGCGCGCTGCCCGCGGTGCCGCCCGGCCACCACCAGCACGCGCGCGCCGGCCTCGCGCGGCACCACGGTCTCCACCTGGTCCTGCGCGCCGGCGCGCGCGGCGTCAGCGTGCACGCCGGCGTGGACGCGCCGAGTCGGCCGCGGGCCTCCAGCCAAGGGCGGCCAAAGCATCCATGCTGCTGTCACAACAGACGCGAGCCTCGTGCTTCTCTTGGATGACCATCTGCCATTCCTTCCAAGACATGCCTGCAATACTGTAAAATGCACAGGCCACGCGTCTGCCTCGACATGCGCTGAGCAGCAGCAGGGCTTGACATTCAGACGAGTCAGTATCACGCCGCGGCACAGCCGAGCAGAAGCACGGCTTGGCGCGCGACGGTCAGCTCACTGCCAGCACGCACACAGGATGCCAGGCATGCAGGGCAGCACAAGCGAGCTTGCGCGGGCGCGGCACCTCGCGCACGTCCGCCACAGACTCGCCGGTCTCAGGCAGCAGCAGCGAGCAGCGCCCCGGCGCCGGGACGTCAACCACCTCCGCCTTGCGCAGGTACAGCCTGCGCGAGTGCGTTGCAGGGTGTAGGGTAGGGTTTGGGCATCGCACAACACACTCACGCCACAGCCGCTACCGGGTCACTGCATGCCGGCCTGCCTGTCAGCAGCGCACGCGGACCCCCTTGCGCCGGCTCAACCACAGCTAGCCCGCCTCGCGCGTCAGGGCGGGTGGCGGCACGCCGGCGGCCGGCCGCGCTCACGTGTCCCGCAGCGCATGTGCGCTTGCGTCTGAGGCAAGCGCGGGGGCGCGCCGGCCCTCGGACAGACTCTTGTCGACAACTTTCACCATGATGTGCGGCGCCAGCCAGCTGCGCCCGCGCGAGGGCTCCTGGGCCGCCGCCGGCCGCGCGCTGGGCGCCGCCGGCTCATCCACGTCCCTGGCAACGCCCAAGCACACATTCCAGCGTGTAAGAAACCAAACTAGGCGCACCACAGCCCCGCAAGGTGCTTGCGTGCGGCATGCGCATGTTGGGGGACGCAGCGCAAGGCCTTCACGCTACTGGCTGTACAGCCCTGCCTGCTCTGCAGAGCGTTCCGGCACCTTGCACCCGAGCTGCAGGCAGCACGACATGCCTGCGGCCATGCACCAAAGTTGCAGGCAGCAGGCAGCGCGCCGCGTGCCTCCGGCCGCGCTTTGCATCGCCGTCAGCGCCGCCGACCCGCTCGCGGTGCCGCTCCTTGTGCCTGTGCCTGTCCTTGTGCTTGCGCTTGCTGCCTGCCTCCTCGCTGCCGTTGGCATGCTCGCGCGCGCCGCCGCCGCCCCGATCGCCGCCACCATCGTTGCCGCCGTCGGCGTCAGGGTCCTCGGCCGCGGCCGCGGGCGACTCCCAGCGCTCGCCCAGCTCGCGCACGCGCACCGACACGGCCTGGGCGCTCGGCTGCAGGCGCACCGTGGCGCGCTGCGAGCGCTCCGCGACCTGCCGGGCGCGCTGCAGTGAGGCAGCGATATTAATTGGGCCAGGCCGCGTCCTTGAGTACGGACTGAGGAGCGCTAGATACAGCCTGTCCCCAGGTCGCATGCACCCAAGCGACCAGCTGTACAGAGGCGCCTGCCGGCGCGCCGGCGCCCTTTGCGAGCCCGCCGCCCTCAGCCGCTGGCACGGCTGGCACATCGCCCTGGCGCTACACAGGATCAAGGTAGGGTAGTATAGATAAAAAGTCAGGCTGATGAGGGGCGCCACCTGCGGCTCCACCGCGAGCACCTCGCACAGCAGCCCCGCGTGCGCGCCCGCCACCACGCGCATCGTCTTGCCCGCCGCGGCGCCCTTCTTCTCGCGCTCCACCAGCTTCGCGTCCAGCGTCTTCACATTCTTCTGCACGCCCTCCGCGTTGATGTAGACCAGGTCGGGCTTGGGCCCGCGCGTCTCGCCCTGCCGGATCACGCGCTTCTCCTTGCGCGGCGCGAGCGACGGCGTCGCGCCCAGGCCCAGCTGCGGCGGCCGCGCCACAAACTCGACAGCCTCCACCGCGCGCTCGGCGTGCCGGCCGATGCCGCGGCCCTCCACCCAGCCCATGCCGCGCATCATCGCCTCGCCGAACGCCTCCACCGGCATCGCCTCGTACGCGTCCGCGCTCGCGACCTGTGCGCCCCCGGACAGGGAGCCTCTGCAGGCTGATACATGGTGGGGCAGGTTAGGTTAGGGTGGGCCTGAGGCCCCGTGTGCACAGCAGGGCGCGCTGTCGGGGCCTCGCAGAGTCACTGCGCCTGCCCGCAACACTGGTTGAGAACACTGGTTGAGAAGCACACGTGGGCAGCAGCCCGCCCCGGCACCGCTCTGCAGCCCGCCGTGTGCCCTGCTCAGCACGCAAAAGGCCGCAGCCAGATCAGGCGCGAGCGGGCGCGCACGTCCGGCAGCCGCTCGACGTCGTCGCGCAGCTTGGCGGCCTCCCACTCGCGCGTGTTCTGAAAGCCGCCCGGCCTCGCGCCATCCGCGCCGCCGCTCGGGCCAGCGCCGGGGTCGCCGTCGCGCGGCGCGGCGCGCGTCTGCAGCCCGTCGGCGCGCGTCTGGAGCCCGTAGGTCACCTCCGCCACGGCCTCCGGCGCGGCGGGCTCGAAGCGGTCCGCCTGGTCGCCCGGCGCGCCGTCCGCGCGCTCGGGAAGGAACCTGCGCGCGAGCGCGCCGCCGAGAGTTGAGCACGCGCGCAGGCAGGCTGGGAAGCACCCCCTGTGAAGGCCTGAGCATGCAAGACGCCTGGTAGCTGCAGCTGTATGGGCAAAGCGCTTCCGCCTGTGACCAGCCACGGCAGCGTAAGGCGCCTGCGCTGCCCAACCATGCACCGGGTTGCCCATGTGTTGAGGAGCGTTTGCAACACGCGCACCACAGAGCACTGTGGAGGAGCCGCGCAGAGCAGCCAACGAACGCCGTGCTCACTCAAGCATGCGGTGACGAGCCGCACCGGGACGGGTCAAACTTGCGCGGCCCGGAGCTCGAGGTCACCCGGAACGTGTTTTCCAGGCGCGGGATGACGCGCTTGCCGGCCTGCACGGGCGCGGCCGCGTCCAGCGCCGCCAGCCGGCCGCCGCTGAACCCCGCCACCAGCTCGCGCCGGTCCTCCTCCACCGGCTGCACCTGCCATGCCGGTGCACGCAACACGTCTGTAAAGAGGGAGCTGTGCATATGAAGCTCGTGTCAAGCTAGCGCGCAAGAGCGCTCGACGTCCCGTGACGCAGATCTGCTCAGAGACTGCAGTTCGGCGACCGCGCCGCACCTGCCCCCGCACGGCCGGCCGCCTGCGCGCGGCGCCGCTGGCAAAGCTCAGGCTGAACCCGCCGCCGCCGTTGGCCTGCGGCGCGCCGCCGCTGGCGGCCGCCGCGGGCGCGCTGTCGTCCGGCGCCGTGCCGTTGGCCGCACCGGCCTGCTCAGCGGCCATAGCGCGCCCGAAGGTCCTCACTAGGCGAATGCGCGGTGCGCAACGGGCTGGATGCAACCTGGCCTGCTATTGAGCCTCAACGGCAGGCACGCAGATACGGGCGGGCGGCTGCGCGGCTGCGGCGCCCCGACGTATGCAGGTTCAAACCGGCCGGCGTGTCACGCTGGCTCACCCCATGCCGCGGGCGTGATAAGTAAAAGCCTGGCTAGACCGCAAGGCTTGTGAGGACTCCTCACTAAGGAGCAAGCTCGTTGCTTTGGTGCTCGAGGCCTCTTGAGAGATCACCAGCCACCCAGGACTTCACCTTCTGCAAAATGTCCAGCAGCTCTTTGCTATCGCACCTGACGGCACGCTAGACAGCGGAGAGTTCCAATTTACCTCCTGCTGTGCGGCTGCTATGCCGCCAGGCCGCTGAGCGCAGTGCGGGCCCGCGGCCGGCAGCCACCATGATTGCGCCCAAGAAGGCCAACGTGGCCGGCACCAATCCTTCGCACCTGATGCCCTCCGAGCTCATCGACCGCTGCATCGGCTCCCAAATCTGGGTCGTGATGAAGGGCGACAAGGAGCTGGTGGGCACGCTGCGCGGCTTTGACGTGTTTGTCAACATGGTGCTGGAGGATGTGGACGAGTACGAGGTCACGCCGGAGGGCACGCGCGTCACGCACATGGACCAGATTCTCCTCAACGGCAACAACATCGCGCTCCTCGTGCCCGGCGGCAAGCCGGACGCCTGAGTGCGCCCGCCGGCGCCGTTGCCTTGGGCGCGCTGCAGCGGAGCGCAGGAGCCGCGCGGGAGCCGACGCGATGTCGTCTGCGCAGGCGCGTGCGCCCGTGGCGTGCATGCCGCCCCGCGGGCCGAGCGCATGCTGTCATGGCGCCGCCGGGCAAGCAGCTGCCGGGAGAGCGGCGCGATCGCATGCAGGCGGAGGCAGCGCGGCCGCGCCGCGCTGCCGTGTGCCGCCCGCTCAGAGGAGCCCGGCGACGCGGGCGCGGGCCG
>JAABUH010002031.1_pt1 | contig 20450 bp, 13 predicted proteins | sample 5559121 | NCBI WGS metagenome assembly JAABUH01 (sample SAMN10711871, study PRJNA513364) | rock metagenome | isolation source: Antarctica rocks | place: Antarctica: Victoria Land, Battleship Promontory nord | collected 2015-12-28
AGGTGCGCCGGGGCGCGGCCGCGCCGTGCCGATCGCCCCGCTCAGCGACCGGCCGCGGGGCCCCGCGGCGCGCACGGCCCTGCGGCTCGCGCACGGGGTGACGCGCGCGCGCGCGCGCGCGCGCAGAGGCGCTCACCGAGTACTTTGGGCAGTTTGGGGAGGTGGCCGACGCGCAGATCATGCTGGACCACCAGTCCAAGCGCAGTCGCGGGTTTGGGTGCGGCCCGCGGCCCGCCCTGCGCGCGCCCCGCGCCCCCGCCCGCGCCGCGCCCGCGCCGCGCCCGCGCGCCGTCTGCGCGGGCCGCTCAGCGCGGGCCGCGCGCGCGCGCCAGGTTCATCACGTATGCGGACGAGGCGGGCGCCGCGGCTGTGCAGGCCCGGGGCTCGCGCCACATGGTGTCCGGGAAGGAGGTGGAAGTCAAGCAGGCCACGCCGCGCGGCTCCGTCCAGCAGCCGCCGGCAATCCCCACCGGGCCGGGCCCCGGGCCGAGCGGCGGCGGCATGCTGTACCCGCCGCGCCCGGGCTTCGCGGGCGCGTACGGCGGCCCGGCGGGGCACCCGGGCGCCTACGGCGCCGTGGGCCCCTACGGGCCGCACATGCAGTACCAGGCGGGGCCCGGCTACGGCATGCCGGGCTACGGGCAGGTGCCGCCCCGGCTTGCGCACGGGCGACCGCCCGCGCGGGCGCCCGGCGCCCGCACGCGGGCCGCGCGCTGCGGCCCTGCGCACGCACCAGCGCTGACGCATGGCCGGGTGCCGCAGGCCGCCTTCCCGGCGTACGGCGGCCTGATGCTGCCGCACCCGGGCGGGTACGGGTACCAGCCCGGGTACCCGTACGGGCACGGCTACGGCGCGCCGCAGCACCTGGGCGGCGCCGGCGGCTATGAGCAACAGGCGGCGCAGGCGGCGGCGCAGCTGCCGCTGCAGGCGATGCAGGCGCAGGGGCCGCCGCAGTACGGCCTGCCCGGCAGCGGCCGCCAGACCGCGCATCCCAGGTCGCGCCCCCGCCCCCGCGCGCCCCTGCGCGCTGCTGCCGCCGTCGCCGCGCCGCGCCCGTCGACACCGGCCCGCCCGCGCTGACGCTGCGCCTGCTGCGCGCGCAGGCCGCCGGGCGAGGGCTCGCAGGGGTAGCGAACGTCGGCCTGGGGGAGCAGCGTCGGTGGCACCAGGGCCGGCCCGCCGGCGAGGGGCCGGCACGCCGCCCAGCCGCCCGACATGGTCCTCCCGGGCCCGGGGCGCTCGGGGACTTGGGGCTTTGATTGTGGCGCCTTGGGGGTGACAGATGGGGGTGCTTGGTGGCTTTCTCGCGGGTGGGGTGCCGGGCGCGCGCGCTAGTGCATAGGCCTGCTCAGTTTTGAGGGCGGCTCAGGGTCGAAAGGAGGGTGAGGTAGGCCAGGAGAGGGCGAGGCGGGCTGGGCGGCCGGGGCACTGCAGCGGCTGCATGCGGCGGGGGCCGCCGCGCCCACCGCCCCGAGCGCGAGTGCCCCAGCGGTCGGGAACTGGCCGGCCGCTGCCCAGCCCGGCCGTGCTGGCGTGTCACGAGAGAGGTCAGCTTTGTTCGCACTTGTGTGTGTGTCGGTTTTGTGCAGGCTGCAGCATGCGCGGCGAGCGCCCTGGTCGCCCGCGACATAGGTAGTACCCCTGCTGGACAACTCCCGAGGGCGGAACGCATCTTCCCGGTCGGAAAAACTGACGTCTGTCTGCTGGCTGCATTGCAAGGCTCCCGCGGGAGCTCTGGTGTCATGTATGGCGGAGGAGGGGCCCCGGCCCGCTCTTTCCGAAGCTCGGTCGGCCTTTTTCTTACTTAGATAGATAGCCCTGGCTGTCAGGGCCGTGCAGAGGTGCGCCGCGCTGCATGACTGTATTGTCACTAGGGAGGGGTCGAGGGTTTAGCGGGGGCCAGGCCAGGTGGAGGGTCAGGCAGGTGAGGTGGTCTGGCCTGGCGGTCGTGCGTGAGGGCCTCGCGAGGGCTTGGGTCCCGGACAGAGGCGGCAGAATTCTTACGGTCCCCCCAGTCTGCTGGCTGGGGAGTCGCCCAGCCCCATTGCATTTGCACACCACCCCCCCTTCCCCGCTCCCTGCCCCGCACAAGCGCTGCCCGCCCCGGCCGCCTCGGGGCGCGCGCGCCATGGGGGTTGCGTCCAGAGCCCGACGCTAGCTATTCCAGGCACTGCTAGGACGGCATGTGCCTGTAACGTGTCTCACGCACGCACGCTTTCAGGCGGTCCCATGCACGCTTCATGCACGCTTCAGGCGTTCGCGGCCGCGCGCTCATGCACATGCCCGGCGCGGTCGTGCCAGGCGGCCTCGCCGTCCGCCAAATCCGCCAGCCCGGCCAGCATCTCCTCCCGCGACTGGTCCCACACATCCCTGCCTCGCGGCGGCGCCCGCTCCTCATCAGCCTCCTCCTCATCAGCCTCCTCCCCATCAGCCTCCTCGTCGGCCCACCCAGCGTCGGCCCACTCCTCGTCGCCCTCCTCGCACGCCCCGCCCACCGCCTCGCCACCCGCGCCAGGCTCCTCCTCATCCATGTCGCCCGAGCCCGCCTCGCACTCGTCGTCGGCGGCCGCATCCTCATCCAGGTCAGCCAGCCCGGCCAGCATCGCCTCGCGCGAGGCGTCCCAGACGTCCGGGGCCGGGGCCGTGGCGCGGCCCGCCGCCGCCGCCCCGGGCGCACCCTCCTCCACGTCCTCCTCCTCCTCCTCCGGCGGCGGCTCCTGCAGGCCGGCGAGGCCCGCGCCGCCGCCGCGCTCGTGCTCCGCCAGGATGCCCGGCGGCGCCAGCGCGCGGAAGCTGGCGGCCGCGGCGCCCCCCCTGCGCGCCGCGCCGGCCATGCTCGCGGGCAGCGCGACTGGCAGCAACGCACACCGCTCGCACGCGCGAGGGACATGGCGCCGCTCAGCATGCTTGGCCGCATGCATCAGCGGCAGGGCGGGCTGTGGTGCAGCGGCTTGCAGAGCGCTGCGCGGCCGCATCGGGCGCGCCTGGGCGGCGCCGGCGGCGGCCGGAGCTCGTACGCCACGCGCTGCCGCCGCCGCGCGCCGAGGCCGGCCGCGGCGTGCGCCTGCGCGCGCTCGAGCGCCTCCTGCGCCGGCTCATATTCGTCGCTCTCCTCAAACGCCGCCAGCGCCGGCGCGTCGAGCTCGGCGGCGCACCCGGCGCCAAAGTACGCCATCATCTGCCGGTGCCCGGATGCCACGTTCGCGTGGCGGATGCACCTGCGCGCGCGCGCCTCAGCCGGGAGGCAACGCACCTTGCGCGGCCTGTGCAGGCAGCAAAGCAGCCTCCGCCTCAGATGATGCATGAAGGGCATGGATGCATGAAGGGCGTGGTAATGCGTTAGGGGCATGGTGATGCAAGCGGCGCATGCAAGAGTGAGGCGGTCGGCGCGCTGCGGGCGCTCGTTCCGGGCTTGGCAGGCGGGAGGACGGAGGGCGCGCCGGATGGATGCGGGCGCGGCCCCGCCGCCGGCCGGCAGGAAGGCGGACAAGTTGCCGTCGCTGGACAGCGCCACATCCACCGCCTCGAGCTCGGCGCCGCCGGCGGCCAGGCGGCGCGCGGCCTCTTGCGCAGAGACGCACGCGCCGCCGCGCTCCGCGGTCGCCGCCCAGGTGTCGTCCCAGACGCCGCCGGCGCGCGCGCAGCGCTGCGGGCTGGGGCTGTGGTCGAACAGGCAGGCGTCGCGCACGTGGCGCACGCGCCAGCCTGCGCGCGCGGCGCGGCGCCTCTGCCTGTGTGCCGGCCGCCGGCGCCCTCCTCACTTCTTTCCTGCGCCCTGTTGAGTCCTGGATCTGCACTGCGGGGCAGCGCGCGCGGCCAGGGCGGCGTGCGCCCTGTCGGACGTCGCCCAGCGCAGCCGCCGGCAGCACTGAGGGGGTGGGGCGGCGGGCGGCTAGCGCACCGGCGCTCAGCAGCGACTCCGCCAGCACGCCGTCGAAGTGGTCGGCGGCGAGCTCGCCGGCCTCGCCGGCCATGCCGCCCAGGCGCCGGTCCTCCCGCAGGAGGCGCGGCCAGTTGAGCGCGTTGGCGCCCAGGTCCGTGTTGCACCACGCCAGCCTGCAGCCGCCCCTCCCAGCCTCTGTAAAGCGGGAGCGCAGAGGCGCCGCCGCTGTGTTCGGCGGCTGCGGCGCAGCTCGGCTGTGGCGGGGCCGCGCTGCGCGCCAGGGCCGGGGCGCGCACGTGTTGGCCTTGCACGCGGGCGCGCCCGGCGCGGCGGCGAAGCGCTCGCAGGGCGGGCCGGTCGGCCGCTGGTAGCGGGAGTAGTAGTCGAAGGCGACCGCGTCCGCGTCCGGCTCCGCCAGCAGCGTCTCCAGGAAGGTGGGCGCGTACTGGTTGTCGCCGTTGGTCACGATGACCCAGCGCGTGCTGCCGGGGCAGGCCCGGATGGCCGCGTCCGTGAGGTTGTACAGCAGCCCTGCGGCGAACGCGCTTCAGGCATGGTGGATCAGGCGCGCTGGGCGATTGTACAGGACAAGATGGGCGAGCGCGCGCCATGGTAACCGGGCGTCCAGTCGCCGCCGGTGCGTGGCGCATACTCCGGGCCGACCCACTCCGCGTATGTCCACACCCTGTCGTCTGCCACGTCCCGCAGCAGGTGCGGCAAGCCAGTGAAGGGGACGCTGTCGGCCACCAACAGCACAGCCTCCCACCTGCAGCGCTGCGCATGCTCACCGGCGCTGGCCTGCGGCAGAGCTATGGGCTAAGCTGACCTGGCTGGGGCGCACGCTGAGACAGTCTGCCGCTGCAATGAGTGTATCAGTTGCCGCAAGCCTGCATCCGCGCCGGTGCCGTGCCCATAGTATGTGCGCACCACCACGCACACCTGTGGGTCGCCCCCGAGCGCTGCCGCCCGCTCATGCTCACCCAGCTGTGGGTATGTTTCGCTTGCACGAGTCTGCGCTGGCACTGCAGCAGCGCTGCACAGCAGCAGCAGTGTCCCACTCAGCACCAAGCGCCGAGGCGGGCCCATCAGCCTGCCGGCCAAGCAAGGCGGCCTACATAGAGGCCAAGCACTTGCTCGCTGGTCCTGGCTCCCGCTGTTCCGCGAAAGTACTCAGGGAGGAGCAGTACTGCAGGTGGGCTGCCGTGCTGGCAAGGCTGCGCTATGCGCTATGCAAGGCTTACCTTCCGGATGCAGGCCATGCACATTTTTTTGAAGGGATTTTGGGGTGTGTTGCAAGATTTCGGGGTGCGACATTCTTGCCTGCGCTGATCGACAATGCGCATCGGCGCGCGCGCCAGGCGACCAGGGGCCTCACGCAGTGCAGGTGGCAGTGCATTCTCATTTGAAGATTGAGCAAATTTTAGAAGCGAGCAGAAGTGCTCGTGAGTGCAGCCTCGCGGGTCGCTACCACAGACTGAAGCTCACGCCTCACATGGGAGTGCACACGGCCCTGCCAGACGTCAATCATCCTGCAAATCTTGCACTGCCAGTTTCCATGTCAAGTCTGACACAGGCAATTGAAGCAAGCCATACACAAAAACTAAAACACTTCAGCCTTTCAAAGCATGACGCACAGATACCTATTAAAGCAGCATGTCAGTGCGCACAGAAGGCACAAAGACCCACAAATGTGGAGCACACCTGTGCCCTCCTTGCGAATGGACAGTGAACAACCGAAGAGCATGCGCACATGCACATGCAAAAGCCCCAATGTGCAACAGATGTCACGAGCTGCCAGTATGAAGGACCCCACGACGATGGGCCGCTATCATGCATTGAGCGCAACTAGCTACCTCCTGCACACAGGTCGAGCAGACCGGCTCCGCCCACGCTCGGCGCGCGCGCAGGCGCTCACTTGCTCACGGCCAGCATGGTCGCGCCAACGAGAAGCAGCACTGCAGCGCGGCGCACACACTGCTCACGGCCGTGCTTGCGCGGGGCAGAGCTCGACATGGGGCGGCGCGGGGCGCACCCGTGGATGCCCAGTAGCCGATCTGCTGCCGGCCCTTGAGCTCGCGGAAGAGGACGATACCCCACAGACCGGCCACCACGAGGCCGCACTGCGCAGGCGCTGCCGCGTGAGCCCGCTCCCGCCTGCATGCATCCTGCGCGGGGCCGGGCCGGCGGGGCGCGCACCTGGTAGATCGGGTAGCAGATCGCGTACCCCACCCGGGGGTTCTCCACCGCCAGGATGCTCAGGATGTTGCCGATGTTCCTGCGGCCCCGGGCGCGCTGAGCCGGTGTCGCGCCGCGCAGGCACAGCTTGCCGTGCGCGCAGGCCCGACGCGGGCGCGCGCACCAGACGGCGCCGGCGGCGATGCCGGGCAGCGCGGCCGCCTTCGGCTGCAGGTCCACGCGCTCACGCGCGGCCGCAAGTAGTGCGCCGTTCACAATGGGCGCGCTGATGAGCGCGCCGGCCGCGATGGAGGGCACATAGTTGACGCCCTGCACATTTGCCGGCGCCCAATTCTGCGGCGCCAGGAGCAGCCCTGCCAGCCAGCGCACACGCTCACGGCCCCTCCCTCGACCGTGCTGCGCGCTGGGGCGGCGGGCGCGCGGGCGGCGTGCGCACCGCCGAAAACGCCGGCCGCGATCGCCGCCAGCGTCCCCGTGACATACACCGGCTTTGGCTTGCGGGCGACAGGCGGGCGGTCATCGTCCTGGCCCTCCTGGTCGGCCACTGCGCCCCGGAGCCAGCCACGTCGGGTCCGTGGCGCCAGCGCGCCAGCGCGCGCGCAGTCACACACGCGCACGGTGCTTCCGCCGCGAGCAGAGGGCGGCGGGACTCACGGGCCTGCCGGTGGTTTTGGTGGTTTGCGACCTGCCCGTTCACAGCGATGCCGACGAGGCCCGTCACCAGCAGCAGCAGCCCGGGGACCGCCAGGGCGGGCCGCGAAATCACGTCGCCCTTGACCTGCGCGGCCGGCAGGCGCGCTTGCTCCCCCGTGCGGCGCCGAGGCGGCCGGTGCGGGCACGCCGCCGCCCCGGCAAGCAGGCTCAGGCCAAGCAGTGCTGCGCCAGGGCCGAGGGGCGGCCGACCTTGACGGCGAAGACGAAGGACACCACCGACGCCGTGCCGCACCAGATGCCGGCGGCCGAGGACAGGCCCAGCTTGTCCACCGCGAACAGCGTGTTTGCCATGGACAGCACAAAGAAGGCGCCCGAGATGAGGCCGAGCGCGGTGAACACCTGCGCCGCCCGGCCAGGCCTGAGCGGGCAGGAGCTGCCGACAGTAATTGCGGCGGCATCAGCCAGCAAGGGCTGCCCGGGTGCGCGGTCCAGCCTGGGCTGCCCAGGCAGGTTTGCAGGCGCGCGAGCTCGCCCGGAGGGGCGCACCCGCGGCTGCACAGCCAGGAGCGGCAGGGACGACAGCACTATGCCCAGACACAACCATATGTTGAAAATAGGCGGCGGCACCTGCGCAGACACACTGCGCGCTCGCTGTGCTCGTCAGAGCACCGTGGCGTGCACGCATGCGGAGCATGCCGCAACGCAAGCAACGCAAACAGGCCAAGGCGCTCTGGTCGACAGCGCTCAGGGGCGCACCTGAGCTCGCTCAACGCGTCGCAACTTTTGAAACATGCCGAACGAGCCGTTTGCAATGGCAGCCGCCACGGCCAGTGCCAGGCCGCCCACATCGACTCCCATGGCTGTCCGTGCGCAAGCAGTGCCGCAATCAGACGTCCGGAACACTTGGCTTGCAAGTAAATTGGCCTCTTGCAAGTGACAAACGCAGTTGACCCCGAGAGCTACCTCAGGGCTCACCCTTCCCGCCAGCCAGGCCTCTCCAGATACCGGTAGTTCAGAGGCCGCAGGAAGGCACAGAGCAGCGCAAGTCCACGCCTGGTCTTGGTTGGTTGCTGCGGTAAACTAGACTCACTGCTGGCGGCAGGCGCCGCGCGCGCGCACGCAGGCATGTCAGAGGTTCCAGCAGCAGAAGACCCAGCAGCAGAGGAGGGCGCGGACGCGCCCGAGGCAGCCGTGATCTCGGAGGAGGTGCACGAGAAGGAAGAAGCGCCAGCGGAGGCCGCTCCCGAGGAGGACGCCGCGCCGGCCGGCGAGCACAATGGCACGGCGGACGCCCGGGACCGCAGCCCCAGCCGCAGCAAGTCAAGCAGCCGCAGCCGCTCGCGGAGCCGCAGCCACGGCCGGGGCCGCAAGAGCCGCCGCAAGGGCTCTTCATCATCCGGCAGCAGCAGGTGACTTTCCAGCACCCGCCTGCCTGCTGCGCCCCGCAGCTTGGGTTTGGCGCCCACCGCTGCGCGCACGCAGGTCGCGGTCCAGGTCTGGCGGGAGACACGCGCGCAAGAGCCGCTACGAGCGCAGCCGCTCGCGCGACAGGCAGCATGGCGACGCGCACGGGAGTGGTGCGCGCGCGCTGCCAGTATGTGGTGCTGGTGGCCGCTTGTGCAAAGGGCCGTCTGTGAAAAGCAGAGTCGCGCGGCCTCCGCCTCCCGTTTCTGGAAACCCTGCGCAGACGCTGCAAAGGCCGCGGTCCGCCTATCTGGAGAGCGGCCTGCCTTTGCGTGGACAGGGCGTGATGTGTTGCCAGGGCTGAGCTCGTGCTGTCCTGCGCAGGAGGGGGGTTCAATGCACAGGCGCCTGCTGCGTACGGCGGAGGGGCAGCCGCTATGGCCTATGCGGCGATGCCAGGCGGAAGGGCAGCCCCGGCAGCGCGCCGCCCGCGCCGCCGTGCGCTGCCGGCCCCGGCCGCGTCGCCGGCCGTGAGCTTGTGCCATAGAACTAAAGCTGCGCCGGGCGGGCGCATGCAGACACACGTGAGCCGGATTGCTGCAGCGGGTGCACTGCCGGGCCGGGAAAGCGGCTGTTGCCCGTCGGCAGCCAGGCGCGGCGCCGGAGAGCCTGAGCGCAGTGTACCTTGGGCAACAGACCCCGTGCGCCGTGCCTGGGAGCACGCACCTGAGGGCCCCAGCGCCAGGTCGAACGGCGAGGCCGGCGGCGGCGCCAGCGGCGGCCGCCCGCTGCCGGGCGCGCCGTCGAGCGGCGCCCCCAGGCTGCGCGCGGGCGGGAAGTCGAAGGGCGGCGCGGGCGCGGCGCGCGCGCCGGGCGCCGCAAAGTTGAACGTCGTCGTGGCGGGCGGCTCGAACGGGCCGCCCAGCTTGGCGCCCGGCTGCAGCTGCAGCTCATTCGCGCCGCGGGGGAAGCCCGGCTCGAAGGGCGCCGCGTAGCTGGGCGCGGCGCCGTCGGGACGCGGTGCGGGGGGCCCGGGGCTGTACATGGGACTGTCAGGGCCAGGCGCGGCGGCCGCGCCGCGCGGCGTTGCTCCACACAGACGGCCGCTGCCGCGGGCTCCTGGCTCTTCGCCTACCTGGCGCGCGCACGCTCGCGGCGCTGGGCACGCCGGCCGGGGGGGGGTGCGCGCCGCGCCCGAGCGGCGCCAGCGCGCCCGCACAAAACTTGGCCGGCGCGAGCAGGGTGGTGTGGGTTCAGCGCAGGATGGATTGGGTTGCTCAAGCGCGCGAGCGCTCACGGCAGCAAGCGCACTTGCAGCTGGCCGTCAGCGGCACCCGGACCTCGGCTGCCAGGCCACGGCGCTGCCCGCTGCCGGACCCATTCCGCAGCTTAGCAGCTAGCCGAGCAACTGACCTCTGCCCATGCCTGCGGCAGCTTGCTGCAGCAGGAGCTGGCCGATCGAGGCAGCTCTCCCCGCCTGAAGGCAGCGTGCCCCGCTCGCAAGCAGCTCCAATCTGGCACGCTTGGGTCCCGGGCCGAGGAGTGCTCAGAGCTCAAGTGTCGCCTCCTGGATCAAATAAGCGTGGCCGGCGCTGCGGATGGTTGCCTTGCAAGCTCAGACTACTACGCCCGGCCTGGAGCAGCTCGACATCGAACCCTAGGACAAATTTTTTTGAAGGGTAGGTCCAGGCAATGGCGCGAAATCCCAACGGCTAATGCAGGCAAAAGCATCGCAAACGACAGCGCTGCAGGGAGCGAGTGCGGACGCAAACACACGCCTGGCACCTGACAGAGCTTGTTTGCAAGGGGGCCTGCCGATCGCTCACTCAGTTCCGCGGCCCTGCCGGCGCTGCGCGCCCCGCGATGGACTGCTCGTGCAACTGCTTCGGCGTGGCCGCGGCCAGCAAGGTGCCGGTGAAGCGCTACAACTTGCTCGTGCCGGACATATTCCCGCGCGCCGCGCCGCCGTTCACGCCCGGCGCGGACCCCGCCGCGGAGCGCAAGTGCAAGAAGCTGCTCGAGTACCTGGAGAAGAACCCGCACCGCATCCCGAAGGTGCGGCCCGCCTGCCCCGCCGCGGCCATGCTCGCTGGCTCCAATGGGCGGCGCCGGCGCGCCTGTGCCAGCAGTGCGCGGCCTGGCGCCTGTGCGCTGGCACAGCGCACTGCGGGGGGGGGGCCCGTCCCAGGACGCGCCCGGCCCGCCCTAGCTGGCCCGGCCCGCTGCGCCCGCTGTGCGCCCAGCCTGCTCGGCCTCAGCACTGACGGCGGACGGCACTCCGGCATTTCCTGCTGCTCCCTGGCCGCGCACCTGGCGTCTGGCAGTCCTTGCTGCGCGTGTGGGCGTGCCGGGCGCCGCGGCGGGCGCCCGCAGCCAGGCCCGCGCCGCGCCGCGCAGGCCTCGCGCCGCCTGGCGCGCCGGCTGTATGTGGAGCTGGGCCGCGGCCGGATCGGCCACGTGCAGGCGGCCGCGCGCGCATACCGCTACCTCCTCCTGCACCTGCGCGCGCCGGACGCCGCGCTGCTGGCGCGCGAGCTGATGGTGGAGCCGGTGGTGCGCGCGCGCCCCACCCTAGCGCACTGCTACCCTCCCGCGCGCCCCTGCGTGGCGCGCCAGCAGAGTGCCGCCCTGGCGTGCGCGTCCTGGCAACTCCACGGCCTCTCACGCTCAATCATGCAACCCTGCCGCTGACGGCGTGCCGCGCCCTTCGCAGGCCCTGGCGGCGACCGGCGTGCGCGCCGTTGCTGGCCCACCCGGTGGCCTCTGCCCGTGCGCGCGCATGTTACAGGCGCAGGCTGGTCGCCCCGGCGCGCCCGCGGCCCTGAGAGCGCACCGTTTGCGCCGCGCAGGCGCCAGTGGGGTGCCTGGGGCGCCACCAGCCCGCGCCAGTGGTACGCAGCCCTGCCCTTCCCTACCCCCCTGAACCCTACCCTACCCGCAGCCCTGCCAGCCCCGCGCGGGCGCTCTGCGCACACCCGCTCCCGCGACAGGCCGCGCAGCCCCCGGCCTGCCCCCCATCCGTGGCCGCGCCTGAAGAGCATGCCCGGCGGGCTGCGCGTTCACTTGCCGCGCCCCGCCCCTGCTCGGCCTGCTGCAACCGCACGCGCACTCTGCGCTGAGCGCACTGAGCACCTGACACCTCCCTGCGGCACCTTGCGGTCGCGCCGTCAGGGGACTGGCAGCCCCGCCCCGGTCCAGCGCACAGCAGCACCCGCGCACACCGCCTCGTCCTGGCGAGGATAGGGCTAGGATCAGGGCAAGCAAAACATTCCGTAAAACGGAAAGACGGCGCGCGCAGGTGGTGACGCTGCTGCGCGGCCGCGAGCCCGCGGCGCGCGCGCTCGGCGCGCAGCTGCTGGGCGCCTTCGCCGCGGTGCAGGTGCGGCAGGGCCGAGGGCCGTCCGCAGCGCTCAGCAGCGGCCCGCTGCTTGAGCACTGCGCGGCAGGGGCCGGGCCGGGGCTGGTAGCGCCGAGCTGCCAGCACAGCGCGCGCTGTAAGCTGGATGGCGCGCCGGTCGCGCGTCTCCCCTGGGCGGCGCCTGTCAGTGCGCGCGGCAGTCCAGGCACCTGCTCAAATACGCTGCGGTCGCTGGCGCTGTAGAGCGCGTGGCGCGGCAGGGCGCCCGCCCCCTGGCTGCCACCTTCTGCTGTGCCGGCGGTGGGAGCAGGCAGCGCGCGGCCCAGGACATGGCTGGCCTTGCGCAGGCGGACGCGGACCACGCCGAGCGTATCGAGGCGGCCGTGCCGCTGCTGCGCGAGGGCGCCGGCGCCGCCGACGCCGGCGCGGCGGGCGTGCCCGCCGGCTATGTGCAGGCGGCGTGCCTGTGGGCGCTGCGCGACTACCTGGCGTTCGCGTGCGCGCCCCGCCCTGCGCCCCACCCGGCGCCCAGCCCGGTGCCCAAGGGGTAGGGTGGCTTGACCCTACCACGCCCGGCCTGGCGCCCCGCGGGCACAGCGCCGCTCGCCGCCCGTGACCTGAAGCTGGCTGACTTCTTCCACCCCCCTTCGTTCCTTTTGTTGTGGGAGTTCCTGGTGCGGGGGCGCGCTGCTGCCGGCGCGCTGCTGCCGGTTGTGCCGTCCGGCTGCGCGGTGCCGGAACCCGGGAAAGGTCGCCCGCGTGCAGCGCAGTCGCGCCCGCTGCACTGCGCCTGTGCCGAGCCGGGCGGAGCGCCGAGGCCCGGGGCGCGCCGCAGGGGCCGCGTGCCGGGGGCGCGCGGCGCGCTGCCGGCGGTGGTCGGCTGCGTGCTGGACGCGCTGGCGCCCGCCGGCGAGCAGCTGCCGCTGTCCACGCCCGCGGTGCGCCGGCGCCCAAGGCGGCTGGGCGGCCTAACCCATACCCTGCGCCCTATACCCTACTCTGGACTTGTTATGGCGGGTGCTCGGCCGCCGCTGTGCGCCTCTGCCACATCCTCCGGCGGGGCGCAGTTGCAGTGTTCCCTATCATACATTTTGCGCAACCTTCGCACATCCTCCGCAAAATGTCGTGCAGGCTGTGCCGCGGCCCTGGGGCCGCCGGGCCGCATGCGTGGTCGCCCGGCAGCAGGAGGCAGGGCCCGCCCCAGAGGGTGACTATGCCTTGGTCATGAACGCTCGCCGGGGCTGCAGACGGCGGGCGACGGGGCCGCGGCGGAGCGCGGGGAGGAGGAGGCGCCCGGGGCGCGCGCGGCGCGCGCGGCCGCCGCAGACGCAGCCAGGGATTCTGACCCGGGCGCCGCCGCGCACGCAGCGCTGCGGGAGCTGCTCCGGCTGACGCAGGCGCGCCGCCGCGCCGCTCCCAAACCACACCTTGAATGAACATGGGGTTGAAGCTGGGTTGCGAGCATGGCCGCGCGTAGCACCAGATCGCTTGACGTCAAAATGCGCGGCATGCACAGCACGAGTCGCATGGCAGCCACGGCAGGTCCGCATGCAGACGCACATTTGTCTGTGCTGCATGCCGTGGCAGCGCCCGCCGCCCTTGCCCGGCAGCCCCCGGCGCGCCGGCGGGCTGACGGGGCGGCGCGCGCGTGGCAGGGCCTGGCGGAGGGCCCGCCTGTGCTGGCGGCGGTGCTGGCGCACCTGGATGCTGGGCAGCAGTGGGCGCGCCCGGGCGGGCTGGCGGCAGCCGTCGCGGCCGCTGCGGCGGAGGTGCCACCCCCGCGCTGCCCGCTCCCCCTTGCAAACTCTGCCCGCGGCTGGCGCAGCGCCCGGCGGCTTTTGCAGGGCAGAGCCGCGCTTAGCGCTGCCAGAGGCCCTGCCAGAGTCTTAGGCTGTTGGTAAAAAAACCCTAATGCTGACTATGGTGCCCTACCCGCACCAACAAGGCTGGCGCGCGGCGCTCCGCCAGCGCGGGCAGGGTGCGCGCGGCGACCCAACAGCGCCGCCCGCCTTTGGCTGCCCAGCCGCGCCCGCGTGCGCCCTGGCCGCGCCGCGCTCACCATAAGCTCGCTCTTACGCGCCGCGCACGCGCGCGTAGGCGGGCGACGAGCAGCAGCGGCACCTGCTCTTCAGCGCACTGCTGCGGCACGCAGCCGCAGCGCGCCTGGTGCCGGCGGAGCGCGGCGCGGTGCTGCGCCTGGCCGCCGCGCAGGGCCGCGCGCTCGGGCCTGCGCTCGCGCCGCTCGCGCTCGTGCTGGCGCTCAAGGCGCGTGCGGCTGGGCCCGGGTGTAGGGGCGGGGCGCGAGGGGAGGGCCCTTCGCGGGGCGGGCCGGCCGCGGCAGAGCAGGGGAGCTGTCCTGGGAGGCCAGCGCCTCGTGCTTCTTTGTGAGAAGCGCAGGCAGACCCCTCGCTCCCAGCGGCTTTGGGGCCCAGAGGGTCTGACGGGCGTCATGTGTGCCCAGGGGCACCTGGAAGACGCCCCGTGTGCGAGGATGCCGAAGAGGCTGTGTCGAATGCACAGACCTGTCGCAGAGAGGGCGCTTTGCGAGCCTGCTGTCCCAGTGGATCCCCGCTTCCCAAAACAGAGCGAGGCAGACGCCCAGTCGCCTGAGACCGCGCAGGAGCTGCCGCATGTCCTCGTCGGGGCCGCTGCGGCGTCCGGCGCCGCCGACGAGAGCGCCGCCGCCGCGGGCATTTCGGCAGCCAACTGCGAGCCGGCGGGCGTGCCGGCTGCTGCGGCGAAGCCCCGGCCGCCGCCGGCCGCGCTGCGCGCGCTGGCGCTCGGGCTCGTGGCCGACCTGGCGCAGCGCATGGGCGACGCGGCGCAGCTGCTCGAGGCGCTGGGCGGCGTGGCCGCGCGGCTGCCGGGCCCCGGCTCGGAAGCCGGCCCGGGCAGCAGCGGCGGCGGCGGCGGCGACCTGGGCGCCGCGGCGCTCGACTGCCTGTTGGCGGCGGCGGGCGCGCTGGAGGCGCTGCCGCCGGAGGTGCGGCCCTTGTTAGGGTGTGTCAGAGTGTGGGTGAGGGTAGGGCGCGCTAGAGGTGCTGCCGCTGGAGGCGCGGCCTCGATTGGGCCTGTGATCGTGTGCGCTGCGGCCACGCCAAGTGACATGGGCCGGGATCAGCTTGCATCCAGGGTGTAGGGTATGGGGTATGGGGCCCCAGCACAGGCTTGCTTGGTTGGCGGGCGCGCTCCTGCGGACACGACTGGACCGCATGCGCGCCTGAGCCCCGTTCCAGCGATGCCCAGCGCCCCGCGCGCGCGGCGCGGAGCGCGCAGGCGGCTGCGACCGCCGCGGCGCCGCCCCCGACCCGGCTTAGCGCGGCGCGCCCCGCGTAACCCCGCGCCGCCGCCGCGCGGCAGGCGCGCGGCGTCGCAGGCGCATTTCCGCAGGCGCTGCTGGCGGAGATGCTGGGCGTCATGGCCGCGGCGCGGCCGCCGCAACGCGCGCGCGCGCACGCCCTGCTGGCCGCGCTGCTGCCGGTCGCGCGCGGCGGGCTGCGCCCCGCGCAGCTGCACGCGCTGCTGTCCGCCGTCTGGCACGAGGCGCGCCCGCGCGCGCCCGCCCCTCCGCGCCTGGGCGCCCGCCTGTTGCGCGGCCGCCGTCCGATCATTATTTTTAATTGTTATCTCCTTATGGGCTGGGGCGATTGCCAGCAAGTGCGCACTGGAGGGTGCCGCACAGACAGACCGCCGGCTGCGCTGCCCAGGCGGCGCTCCCCGACAACACGGCCGCGTCATTCCTGTCGGCGGACGCGCTGCTGGCCGCCGCGCTGGCCGCTGCACGCCCGGCCGGCGCGGCCGCGGCGGACGCCGCGGCTGCGGCGCTCGCGCTGCGTGAGGACGCGCTCGCCGCCGCGCGCGCGCCCGCCGTTAACCCTGCCGCAGACCCTAGCCCCGGAGCTGCGGGCCGCCTGGGCGCGGCGGGGCCGGCGCGCGCAGTGGCCGTGGCCGCGCTGGCGGGCGCGCTGGCGGGCCGCGCGGCGGCGGCGGCCGGCGCGCCGGGCGCGCTGGAAACGCTGCGGCTGCGGCTGCCGCCCGCACAGTCGCCGCATGTCTGGCGCGCCCGCCGCTGCATACTTTGCTGCGTCTCCACATGAGCTATCAGGGTCTCAGGTCAGGGTGTCGCGGTTCGAATGCTGTGACGTCAGACGCGCCTCACTGATGTGCTCTGCATGACGAGCGCTGGGTGCCCATGGGTCGAGCGGCCCTAACCGCTGACAGGGCACGCGGGCGCGCAGGGAGGCGCCGGGCGCGGAGGGGCTAGCGGCCGCGGCGCCGGAGCAGCTGTTTGCGCCAGAGGACGACGGCGCCGCCGCCAGGGCGCTCGAAGCGGCGGCAGCCACGCAGCCGGCTGCGGCCGACGCGCGCGCGGCCGCGGCGGAGCTGCTGGCGGCGGCCTGCGGCGGGGCGGCCGCGGCCGCAGCGCAGCCCTTTGCGCCGCTGCCCCTGGCCGCGCTGGCGCCGCCGCGCATGGTGGGCTGCCACGCCTGGCGCCCCCAGTCCACTCGTACCCGGGGTGTGCATGTGTTCGTGCGGCGCGAGCAGAAATGGCGAGCGCATGCGTGATGGGCGCGGAGCAGCGGCTGACACGTGGGCGTCAGCGCACGTGGGTGTATTCCGGGCCCCCAGCAAGTGCGAGAATACTGACTGGGCGCTCGGCACGACCCAGGTCGCGGCGGGGCCGCCACCGGACGCGGGCGGCAAGCTGGGCGCGGCCTCAGAGCGCGCCGCGTGGCTGCGCGCCGCGTGCGCGACCGCGGGGCCCGCGCCGGCGCCGGCACCGCCCAGCGCGGCGCAGCTCCTTGCGGTGCGTACCAACCTGGCTCTGGCGAGGGCGCAGGAGGCTCTTACCCTAAGGCACCCTACCCACACAACCCGGGGCGCAGTGCTACCAGGGCATGGGCGTGCCGAGTTGCAGTGCGGTGACCCAGCGGGGTCGTGGCCGACCAGGGCGGCTGCGCCTGTGCGGCCGCCGCTGCACTCATCAGGGACGGGTCAGTGCGGTGGCGGCTCTTGCCTCCGAGTGCATGTACATGGTACAACATGCACAGACTCGGCCTCCGCCTGGCGCATGTGTCGCAGCTCGTCTCCCTGCCCTGCGCGCCGCACCGGGGCGCAAGCTCGGAGCGCGGGGTGACAGGGCGCCGCTCGCGCGTATGCAGGCGGCGGAGCAGGCGCTTGCGCAGGCGCCGGCGGGGCAGGCAGCGGGCCAGTCGGCGCTGGCGCAAAAGGTGCTGGCCGCGGTAGATGCGGTCATCGCGGCAGACGGGCGCGGCGGCGGCGGCCCAGGGCCTGGGAAGCCGAGCACGGTCAACGGCGGGGGGCGCATGCTGCTTGCCGAGCCAGCGTAGCAGGGCGGGTGTGTAGCACCCTACCCTATGGTTCCGGCCAAGAGTGTGTTGCTGCATGCACCAGGCAGGCAAACTGCCTGATCTCCGCGACCTCGCACTGCTGCAAGGTCTGAAAATGTGAGTGCCGCGAGGCCACGCCCACGCGAGTCAATCGAGAGTTTGTAGTAAGTAATGGAGCAGCGCTACCAGCGCTAGCAGCCCAGCTCTTAGAGGACGGCACAGTAGCAGGTTTCCCCCTCCAGAAAGGGCACAAACATGCAGGAAAGTAAAGGAAAGGCTCTGAGTGCGCGCGCCCTTCGGCGTCATCAATTATTGGCCTGTTTCAGCCTGCTAGGCTTAGGTGACCGGCTTGTTAGACAAGCAAGGAGTATCGTCCAATAATATGTCCACAGGCAGGTGACCGGCACATCATGCAAGAAAGACCTCGAGGCCCGGATGAGGCAAGCAACGCCGCAAATGGCTCCGCTGCTGCCGTGAGCACCAGCATGGTACGCCCAGGCGTGAACAGGTGCGCAACTCAGCACAAACGCAGGTGACAGAAGGACACGAAAAGCAGGTGCTGCTCATGGCCCTGGGCCTGGACTATGCGTGGAGTTCTAGGGTTGCAAGCTCCAAAATACAAGCGACAGCCACGCCATTTGAATTAAATTCTCGGCCATCGCAAGCAAACTGCCATCGCACTGCGGCAAGCAAACTGGCAAGCAAACTGGAGAGGTCGCTCTGAGTGCACCAACGGCGGGAACAGCTTTTGTTGAGTAAGGCTGTCAGTAAGGCTGTCGCAGCTACTGGTCACCTCTTTGTGAGGCTTACTGTGAGGCCTTAGACACACAATGAGCATCCTACGGCGCTGCGCCCTGCGCCTGCTGGAGAGCGCAGGACCTTCAAGGCTCGCAGCTGGACACTTTCGGGCCTTCAGCGCACAGGAGATGTCCCCTGGTGCGCGGCAGCCGCGCTTGTCCAATACCGTTGACCATGTTTGCGCTCGGCCCGCGGTGCTTCACTTACACGACATGTTGGTACCCGCACAGCAGGCAGAGTAAATCGAGTATGTGTTTAATGCAGGAACCACCAAGTGCTTGCACCTGCGTCGAGTTTGCGTGCAGGCGTGAAGCTGTTCCCTGGCCATATCAAGCCCTTCCCTCGGCCTTGCTAGACATTCAGTAGGCTTATGAAAGAGGCCTGCGTCGTCAGTACCTAACAGCACGCCTATGTGGCGCAGTGTATGCCATCTTCGGGGCCACGGGCGGCATCGGGTCGGAGCTCGCGCGCCGCCTGGCCGCACAGCCGGGCGCGCACGTGCTCGCAGCGGCCAACACCAAGGACGGCCTGAGCGCGCTGGGCGATGAGGTCAAGGGCCTGCTGGCCGTCGAGTGCGACGTGCTCAAGCGTGACTCGGTGCGGCGCAGGCGCATGCGCGCGTCGGCGGCCCTTGCAACGCTGCATACGGCAGGCCTTGTTCACTTGTGCGCACAAGTGTGCAGTACGACCGCAGAACAGGTGCACATTTGATGCGGCGTGCGCTCTAAAGGTGTGCATGTTACTGCAGCCTGCCCATTGACGACGGCTAGGTGTGGCATTGTGCGTGGTGCTGCGTGCTGCGCGCTGCACGCATGCGCCGAGCGCTTGCACTCAGAGCCTTTCCCTTCCTTTCTGGGCCCTGACTCAAATCTGCCGTTGCGGCAGGTGAAGAAGGCGCTGGGCGCGGCCATGGACAAGTTCGGGCGCCTGGACGGCGTGGTCAACTGCACCGGCGACATGACCATCAAGCCCGCGCACCTGACCGGCGAGGACGAGTTCATGGACGGCCTGCGCATCAACGCGCTCAGCTCGTTCAACGTCATCGCCGCCGCGGTGCGCGCCGCACGCCGCCCGGGCAGGCAGGCCTGCATGCGCGTGGCGGGGCCCGGGCGGCGCGGCCGCTGCGCATGCGCCATATGCTGCGCACGAGCCATCCGTGCTGCGCCTCGCTGCGTGCGGGCGTCTGCATCATGCGGAGCGCGCATTGGTGCATGCCACAGAAGCGACACGGTAATGGGGGCAGCAGCATGGCCTGTCTGTATCTGGCCACGCCGGGATCGGGCGGCTGTGGCTGTCGGGCGTGTTAAGTGAAGAGCAGCGGCAGCAGGCGGGGCCTTGGCGCGCGAGCGCGCTCCTGGGGCGCCCGCAGGTCCAGCCGCTGATGAAGAGCGGCGGCGGGTCGATCGTGCTGGTGTCCTCGTCGGTCGCGTACCGCGGGTATGCCAACCACGAGGCCATCTCGGCCGCCAAGGGCGCCGTCAACGCGCTGGCGCTGAGCGCGGCCAGCACGTACGCGCCGCACAACATCCGCGTCAACGTCTGCTCGCCGGGCCTGGTGCGCGCGGCCTCACCGTCGGCTTGGGTGTGAGAGCTGGGCGTCAACGTCTGCTCGCTGGGCCTGGTGCGCGGAGGTCGATGAGATCCAGGCCCGACTGAGGCACCCGATAGCCAGCATTGCGGAGATGGCGATTATGCTGTCCAGGGGCCTCGCCGTCCGCTCGGTTGTCAGAGCTGGGGAGGCCACGGGCCGCGGCCTGTCGGCGGTCGAGAGAGAGCGGACTGCATGCATGGCGATGCTGCAGCATCCATCAGCGAGGCAACCAGGGCGCGTTGTGCTCGGGGGTTGCAGGGCGTGCTTGCTCGCCTGCCTGTCAGGAGCGCTTGCGCCGGGCTGCGCTGGTCCCTGCATGCCAGGCTGCCTGCGCATGTCAGCTTCCCATGCCTGCATGCAAACGACATGCCCAGCATGAGGGGGTGTTCAGGCTGCTTTGTGGCTGCTGCGGGCGGGAGGCATGAGCGGCTGCAAGCGGACCGCGCACAGATCCGCACGCCGATGACCGAGCGTATGACGGAGAGCAAGGAGGCGGCCGAGCTGTCCGCGCGCATGCACGCGCTGGGCCGCATCGGCGAGAGCGCCGATGTGGCGGCCGCGCTGGAGTACCTGCTGCACCCCGCCAACTCCTTCGTGACAGGTGCGCGCGCGGTCCGCGCCGCGGCTGCGCGTTGCAGCGGCCTCCATTGAACGAATTCGCCTAATTCCCTTGTGACAGGTGCTCGCGCGGTCTGCGCCGCGGCCGCACGCTGCGGCGGCCCTTGATGAAAAGTTGAGTGAAGTGCAGCCGAAGCATGTGTGTCTGTGTGTGTGTGGGCGCGCGCGCTGGTGTGGGGGTTGAGGAGCCCTGCCAGTGCTGGTGGAGCCCGGCCTGCCTTGGCCGCCTGCAACAGCCTGGCAGCAGAGGGTGTCCTGACGCGCGCGAGCAGCCAGCGCTTACTGCCGCGTGTGCAGGCGCCACGCTGCACGTGGATGGCGGCCTGGCCAACGTCGCGCCGCCAAACGCTGCCGGCTGAGTGGAGGCTGCCACGAAGCCGCCTGCTCTTGAGCGGCACGTGCGCGGCCCGGCATGGGTCACTCGCGGCTGCCGCTGCTCGATCCTGCCTCGCGTCCTGTTGGGAACTGGCGTGACGGTGCTAGCTATGTCAGTCAGGGTTGTCTGTGTTTCGTCTGTAATTTGTCTTGGCGTGCTCTCATGAAGGTCTCACAAAATGGTGAATGTGTGCTGTGCCCATGCCATGGCAGGTTTTTTGC
>JAABUH010002032.1_pt1 | contig 20449 bp, 11 predicted proteins | sample 5559121 | NCBI WGS metagenome assembly JAABUH01 (sample SAMN10711871, study PRJNA513364) | rock metagenome | isolation source: Antarctica rocks | place: Antarctica: Victoria Land, Battleship Promontory nord | collected 2015-12-28
TCAAGGAACTCATCGCCAAGATCAACCGCTTCACCGAAAACTACACCCAACACAGCCGCCCTTTCGCATGGTCAGCCACTGCAGATTCCATCTTCCAAAAACTGTCTCGGCTATGTAATTATTTCTGGGACAGCACACTAGTGGGAGTGAGACAGCCTTTCACATTCAAGCCAAAATCTGTTTGACTTGGCGCAGCCGTACGTCAGGCCCAACAAGCCGAAAAACGGCGCCAACAGTTCGAGCGCGAGGAACAGGAACGCGAAGCCGAGCAGAAACGGAGAAACCAGCTACGAAGATCGAGGGTCGTTGATGATCCCACGGCTGGAGCTGAAGAGTAGTCATGATCCAGGTGGATGAGATAACAGTCTCATCCACCCGGCTCGCAGTTGTTCGTCGGTGCCGGCGTTGCGCCAGTTCTCTACGATCTGGTCCTGCTTGCCTGCGGTGAACTCGTTCCAGCGAGCTCCGAAGACCTTGTGCATGGAGCATTCGGTACGGTTGCCCGGCATGTTCTTTTCGTCGCCACGCTCCAAGTTGAAGCGAACGGTTCGGGGCATGCCAAGATGAGCCTTGACTTTAACGAACGTTTGGGTGCCTTCCTGGTTTAGCCATGCATACAGCGTGGCGCGCTGTTCCGGAGTCAATTCCTGCTCATGATCGCCGGCGACGACGCGCAAGTCGTTTACCTTTTGCAGAACGCGAAAGCGCTGCGCGAGGAGCGTGGACCATGGGGACGACTGTTTGCCAGACTCGAGCTCACACTTGCCGATCAGGTGTCCCTGCTTTGCGATAGGCCGCTGAAAAAAGAGCAAGTGTGCGACGAGGTCGTAGAGCTCGGGAGTCAATAGATCGGCATGGTGGATGCGCTGTGTTTCCCATAACAGCGCAAATTCATCCTTGAACATCTGCCGCGCCGTCCAACGCCGCCGCACTTTCTGCTGGTGCGGATCCAAGGCTGCGAAGAACTCGCCCAGCGTCCTTGCGCCAGCGGACTTCATTTCAGCGTCAAGCGTTCTGATCGCTTCTTTTACTTGGCCGAGATCTTCATCCTGCTTTGCCGCCTTCTTCATCTCCTTACGGTTGGAGAGAAAGCCGCGGCGCTGGCTAAGATGAAAGAAGACGCGGCCCAACTCATGCGATTCAAGCGGATGATCGAGAGCATACCGGCGCAGCAGATGCAAGGGCAGCTGGCCAGCTGCTGTCACATCAATCGCGGTGAACTTTAAGCCGATATCTCGATCAAGTTTATTGAGGAGCTCATGCCGAGCCTTCGAGCCGATGCCGTCGCCTTGATTAGGCAGCAATCCTGCCTGTTGCAGAACGTCGAAGAGCTCACGTTGACGGGCGGTGCGGCGCCGCAGCTGCCTACGTTGAAGACGCGCGGTACGGCGGTCTACGGCTTTCGATTGATCTTTGCCTGTCTGAATGTCAGACAGGCTGCCATCGACGCCGGGCTCGAAGATGCGTACGCCAGCGCGCGTCAAGGCCTGGGGAACGCCCGTCGCATCGGTTGCTATACATGCCCATCCTAGAGAGGCGGAACCGATGTCCAGCCCCAAAACGTATCGCTTCGGTTGCATAGGGCAGAAGGCTCCTCAGGAACACACTTGACACCTTGTAAGAACCTGCATAACGTAGAGCTTAGTGTACTTGAGCGGCGATTGCCTGGCTGTTCTCAGTAAGCTTTCGTCGTAAGGCTCCGCTCATGAGCGTCCTTTGAATGCCCCGGAGACGGGGCATTCTCTTTTAAGCTTGTAACAAAATCAGAACGCCGCGCCCATACCACTTCTGTATGGCTACCGCCCTTAGAACAACTCCAGAGAATTGGGAAGAACGCTGGAAGACCTTTGGCTTCGTCGGGGTGTGCTGCTGCTGATTGTCGCCTTTATACCGTTCGAGAGGAGGTCGTCGATCAGCGTTCGATCGAGAATAGAATTTGCTGCCCCCGAGCCAGCGATAGATCGATTAATTATGTGCTTCTGGGGTATATGTATGGTCCGTCGCCTGATTGCAAGCGAAAACTGTTTGATAGCGGAAGCGGTCTGCTCCTATGTATACGGCTTCTGAGTGGAGCGGTCCTGCTGCTCCGAGCCATGATGGAATCCGCACCCTCTCTCTCCTCATTACCCTAGCGGTCTCAAATTCAGACCATATACCCCAGCAGGATCAGAGTGGGTCGGTTTGACCTGTTCAGCCATCAACAATCTACTTGCAAACCTGGTGAGAACTTTATAAACCTTCGCCGCCGTCGTAAGGGAAAGTGGGAAATCGCTCTTTGATTTTCCAGCTTTTCCTTATGTGCTGAACGCTGCGTTATATGATTCGCCGCTGGTTAGAATTGCCCATGCCATCCGTGCAATCTTGTTCGCCATGGCAACGATGGCCACATTGCGTGGTGACCGGGCTTCGAGCCGGTCCAGCCATTCGCCGAACTGATGTCGTTCCCGCTTCACCTGGGCGAGCACCGCTCTGCCGCCGTGAACAAAGAGTCGCCGCAGGTATGGATCACCTCGCTTACTGATACCAAGTAGCCTGGCCTTGCCACCGGTGGAGTGTTGCCTCGGAACGAGTCCCAACCACGCAGCCAGATCTCGACCCTTACGAAACGCGGCGCCGTTGCCAATGGCAGCCGTGAGTGCCGTCGCGGTCAGCGGACCAATGCCTGGAATCGTCAGCAATCGTCGGCAGCCATCCTCTTTTTTGGCAAACTGAGCCAGTTCCTGATTGCTGGCGTCAATCTGTTCTTCGAGCTTTTTCCACTCGTCGCGAAGTTCCAGCAGCAGCATCCTCATCCTTGGCGAGAGCAGGTTTTCTGCATCTTCGAGAATCGAGGGAATCTGCCGTTTCAGGTGTGCCGGTCCTGCAGCAACCGTGATCCCGTGCTCGAGAAGGAAGCCGCGGAGCTGGTTGATCACTGCTGTCTTCCGGCCCATCCAACGATCCCGGACGCGGTGCAACGCCTGCAGATCCAACTGAGCCTCGTTCTTCACGGGCACGAAGCGCATGGTTGGCCGCTGCACAGCCTCCGCGATAGCTTCGGCATCGACATAATCGTTCTTGTTCGATTTCACGAACGGCCTGACATACTCGGCCGGCATGAGCTTCACGTCGTGGCCTTGCTTCAGAAGAATACGAGCGAGAAAGTGTGCACCCGGGCAGGCTTCAATACCAATCAGGCACGTCGGCAGGTTCACAGTAAAGGTCACCAGCTGCCTGCGGCTGAAGCGCTTCTTGGTAACGATGTGGCCTTCCTTGCTCAGGCCAACCAGGTGAAACACTGTCTTGCCAATATCAATGCCGCAAACGTGTACCTTCATGGGAGAATCCTCCTGTGCTCGCCTTCATCCTGCCACAGATTGATCTTGAAGGCGACGGACCATCCCATTACCTCAGCGGGACGCCGCTCGTGTGACACAATCGCGCCTCACAAGGTCCCGTTTCGGGTATTGTGACAGCGATACCCAAAGTCTCAGAACCTACGTGACAAAAAGACCTGAGTACTGGCCCTTTGGTGCCCATCAGGGCGGCTGCGCGTCCATTCGCTGGACCGGTGCCAACTGGTTTCGAGTTCCGGAATGCTGAGCAGGCATAACCATGCTTACAGGCCAATTCGGTGTCGTTCCACTCTAGAAGATAGACTCCGGAGGCACTTCCACGGCTTAGCGTACGATTTTGGGCGTTTGGTGTAGTGACCCTGGCTAGCCTTCACTCGACCCTGCGACACGATCCTGATCAGGCAAGTTGATGGTATTGTGCTCACCTGCGAATAAATTCCAGCGAGGCTTCGAACCGTGCATCCTTGAGTGAAGCCAGGGGATTCCGGGTCGGGTAGTACTCCATGGCAATCCAATGGTCATAGCCGAGTGCGGCCAACTTTCGGTAGATGCCGCTGTAGTTGATCTCACCGGTACCTGGCTCGTGCCTTCCGGGCACATCGGCGATATGCACCAAACCCACCAGGTTTGCGTTGTTCTCGAACTTCTCAAGGAGGTTTCCGAAGCTGCGCTGCTCATGGTATACGTCATACAGCACCTTGAGGCTGGGGCTGTTCACGGCGCGCGCGATCGCGAAGGCATCCGTCACGCTTGCCAGAAAAGTTTTCGGATTCTCGAGCAGATCGATAGGCTCGATCACGATGTCGATCTGCTCTTGAGCCGCTCGCCCCGAGGCCCACTTCAGATTTTCAACAGAGGCCTGATACTGCGCCTCGGGTGCTAAGCCCTCGACCCTGTTGCCCGAGAGCAGGATGACCTTTGCACACTCCAACTGCCTTGCGAAGCGCAGATGTTCCACGAATTGGGCGCGAAACCCCTCAATTTGGGTTGGAACCGCGAACCCAGCTTTTACCCCGCTCATCGCATCGACGACTAGCTTGAGTGAGCGCATGCGGGCCAGAATGCGCGTGCGCTCTTCGGGCGACCACGTCTGGAACTCGCCCACGAGTTCTACGCCCTGGTAGCCGGATTCGGAGACAATATCGAGACAGCGGTCGAACGGCATCAGCTTGGCCAGCGTCCACAGCATGAACGAAAAGCGAATGCGGTTGGCGTCACCAGTCTGGGCCGCCGCACCAAACCATGGAGGCATAATCGCCGCACTCACCCCACGTCTTCCAAACTCCCTGCGATCCATACCATTCCTTTAAGAGCTGTCTTAGCGCACGCAAGTAAGAAACAGTCCACCCTAGCGCGTCCGAGTTTTGTTCCTGCAGCCGTGCGTTCTTAAAGGGCGACAAGCTCGGCTTTTCGTCGCGACGAAGCCTCGCCATTGTGCCATCTTTGAGGAATGCATGAATTTACCTGATCCAGTCAATGTCGTGAATGTTAATGCACTGCGGGCTGTGAGGCAACCAGCGCCCCTGTGCTTTCAGCAGCACAACCAGTACGCGGCGCAGGTACATGGCCAGCACAGGCAGCAAGGAGACCATCGCACGGAGGGCCGCTAAAGCGCGATGCTCGCATTCTGGACGCGCACCCTTCTCCACCGACTGCCTTAACAACCTCAAACGCTTCAGCACTGGCGCGATGGGCGCTATTCACGAGCGGGGTTTTGGTGCATTCCCGAAGACATCTCCATCGTGGGGGTTCGATGACATCGAGCTCAGCGCATATACCGAACCAGCTCACTGCCCTGTGCCCGTTTCCCGGGCCGAACTTGCCGCCCTAGCGTTCCGCTGCCTCTATCAACCGGCGAAGAAACCGCGGGGCGCGTGGCCCCATGGTCGCTCTCGTGCAGCCGCGCCTGGTCGTCCGCGGATCGACCGCACCGCGAAGAATCAGGCGTACTCTTGCTTGTACCCGATTGGGGTTCCGTGCAGGTTGTGTTCCGTGGTCCGACGATTAGTTCTCCTCCACAATTGCAAGGTCCCATGGATCCAGGTGAATCATCTGGGCTGGCGCTATGGAATTGCCGGTCAGTAGATTCTTACCTTCTCGTTGCTGATAGGAGAATTGAACAGGTGAGCTCGAGTAGTTAAGAAAATAGTGGACCGGCTTACCGAAGTCATTCACGCCACCTTTGACCCGCACCGACTCTGGCAAGCTCGGCCCAGCGGCCGCAAGTTGAAGTTTGCCGAGCAGCCTGGTCACAAGCTTCTGCTGTAGCTCGTCGGACAAATACGTTCCCTCGTAGGTCAGCGAACCTTGACCGAAAGTATTTTCCGTAATGGCTGGCCAACGTCCAAAGAACGGGTGATCGTAGAAGGCTAGTGCTTTGGCGTGCTCCAGCTTTAGGAACTCAGCCCAGTACATGACCTTATTTCCGTCTCCGGCTCCAAGCGGATCTCCTTTGAGCGCAGGCGGCTTCTCGAGATTGGAAAACTCCTGGTAGGAAAATCCGGCAGTATCACGCAACGGGCCGGGTGCGCGCACAAAGCGAACGGCGGAGTTTTCGTTCGCGAACCCACTTTTGAAGCACATGAGCACGTGACCGCCGTTCTTGACGTAGTCAGAAATCTTCTGCAAGAGAGCATCGTCGGAAATGTAGAGCGGTGGAATTACGATGAGCTTGTACTTGTTCCAATCAGCAGCTTCAGGGAAAATAAAATCCACCGCGACATTGTCGTGATAAAGCGCGTGGTAGAGCTGGTGCAGCACGGAGGTGTAGTCCGCCTGAACAGTTCCCATCTTCCATTGGGGTGCGCCGCCCAGGGCGAAAGGCATAAAGTCGAGTGCATTCGCAGAGTCGACACTATAAAGAATTGCTACCTTGCTGCTTATCTTCAGGTTCACCAGGTGTGGGCTGATCGTGTTCAGCTCATGCGCGGTGCGGGAAACCTCGGCATAGGCACGGTTCGGTTCCAAATCATGCGAGAGAACTCCCTTCCAGTACGTTTCCTGGCCGGAGTGAATAGACGCCCAGTGCCAATACTCCACCATATTCGCGCCACTCGACAGATGAGTGTAAACATCCAATCGCAATTGGCCGTCATAGGGAGGGAATTGGTAAGCCGAACTCCAATCGGTGGTCTGCGCATTAGTCTCCGTAACTAGGAAGTTCTTATGCAAAAGAGACCGCGTATAGTCTCCCTGCATAGCTTGCGCTTCCCCATCCATATGGTCTTGGGTGCCGTGGTACGGATTGTTGGCTGCGACGTCAAGCACCTTGGCGACCTGATACTCATTCACATCCCGGCGCATGGAGCCGCCAAAGTCCTGGGTAACGAATTGGTCTGGACGGCGCGATGCGCGCACCAGGGCAGCCTGCCAAGCGAGGTAATCTGTGACACGCATCTGTTCCCAGCGAGTCCACTCCAGCTTGTACGCCGTGCTCGTAGCATTGTCCCGCGTTGGCATGTCGTTCCAGTTATTGACATCCTGGCCCCAGTAATTCAGGAACCACGCCTTGTTGAGATTGTCGGTGGTTCCAAACTTCTTCTTCAGGTGATTGACAAAGCCCGCGAAGACGTCTGGGTTGGAGGCGCCGTAAGAGGACGTCTCATTGTCGATCTGCCAGCCTATAACGTTCGGACTGTCGCGGTAGTGCGTCACCATATTACGGATCAACCGTTCTGCATGGGCACGAAAGACTGGATTGTCAGTATCCATGTTCTGGCGCATGCCATAGCCAACATAGCCGCCACCTAGTGGCCGCGCAAGAATCTCCGGGTGTTGGCGGTAAAGCCAAGTAGGAATTGAGTAAGTCGGTGTCCCAAGGATTACCTTGATGCCGGCCTTACCCATGGCATCCACAATACGGTCCATCCAGGCATAGTCGAACTTTCCATCTTCTGGCTCCCAGAGACTCCAGGTGGACTCGCCCATGCGCACCACGGTCAAGCCAGCTGCTTTCATCAGTGCGATGTCCTTGTCGAGTCGCCCGGGCTGCAACTGTGCTGGCATGTACTCGTTGTAATAAGCCGCGCCATACAGCACGCTGGACATCCGGCCAGGTTCTGTCTCGGTAGTGTCCGCGTGATCCTTCAATGTGGTCTGGGCGGCGGCCGTGGCCAGCAGACCCGCAATAAGGGAGCCTGCAGCGAGCAAACGAGGGCGGAGTAGCAGCGAGAGCAAAGTCATGGATCACCTTCAAACCGGAATCAGTCAGACCCTTCTTGAGGGAACAGCGTGAACAACTAAGCGAGTAGTTTCAGCAATTGACTTACCTTCATAGAGCTGTCGGACAGAGTGCCTTGCGGCAAACCAGGCCCAACGAGCAGCGCCTCGCGATGATTCTCGTGCCACACCATGAACCGAAGATTGTCTGAGCCGCTTAGCCTTCGGAGGTTAATCCACGTGTAGTACGCGGCCATGTCTGCATCGACCAGGGATCCTAGTGCGTCAACAGCTACGGGCCCAGCTCCCATGAGCATCTCGTTCATGCTGCGTTCCTGCTGGCGTGGGCTGAACCGGAGAAGCACAGTCTCAGGTTCGGCACGGCGAATGCACTCGCGCGCAGCCCACTGCACAAAAGTAGTTGAGAAGATCTGGGTGCCCGAGCCTTCTGTTAACAGCGAGAGTTGGAAACGGTTCAAAACTCCCGCAGCGCCCGCGTCAGAGAGTTCGACGTCCGCAGGCGCTAAGCGCGCCAGCAGAGAACGCATTTCCTCCGGTCCCATGCTTCCCGAGTTCATCGCGCGTGCGACCACTTGCAAAAGCGCTTTTCGTGGATTTTCCAGGTCTGCATACGAGACGTTTACCAGTCCAGGAGTTGGTGTTCCGCTGCTGAACCCGGAGATGGACCAGTGGCGAAAGTTGTCTTGGTTCTTCTCCGCCCCCGCGCGGGCACGCTCCGCGGCCTCTGCTTCCATAGCCTCCCAGCCACCCATCGGCTGCACGGCAGTGAAATGCGTTCCGTAAGGCTTCAGCTTCGAGAACAGCGGTTCCGCTGCGCTCGCCGTACCGGCCCCGATTGCAACCAGGCCTAAGCGAGGCTGCGCAGGGCCGGCCGCTGGTTGCAGGTGATCAATGGAGGCCTGGTACTCAGTCGCCACAGTGCGAAAGCGTTCCCTCTGGTGCGAACTCCAGAGAAAGGCCGTGAGCATCTCCATAAACCCGCCGGGATCGGTGACCCAGTCCGCCTGCGTCAGCTCTGGGCTGAGCGCAAGCGATCGAAAGCCGCCTAACAGCTTGTCTAGTTCGGGCGCAGTTAGCTTTGTCAGAGCGGCAATTTGCCGCTCCAGCAGGTTGCGTTCAGCCGGCAATCGCCAGTCATACCCGATCCAATCGCGCAAGAGAAGCGGAACAAAGACCAGCGGAAGCTCACGCAGCAGATCGAGATGAACGAGTGCAAGCGCACGCGCCTGGGGCGGATACGTAGAGAAGGACGCGGCCTTAAGATCTTTGGGCTGCACGGTTACAGAACCTCCACGAGCGGCCTGCCCTGCGCCAGGGAGGGTGAAAAATTCAGCAGCTTACCAAGCGTTGGCACCAGGTCCAGAGAATCCACCGGACGGTTCACCACCGCTCCCTCCCGCACACCGGGCCCAAGCGCAAGCAACCAGGTTGTACGCGAAAGCGCGTCACCCGTACGGTGATGCTGGAAGCCATTCCCTGCCGCGTTAGTATCAGCATCCCGTCCAAAGTCTGGCAAGATCAGCAGAGTAGTGCGCCCGCGGTACTCAGGTGAATCCTGGATCGCTTGCCAGATGGCGGCACAAAGCCGATCCGAACGGCGAATCCCATCAAGATAAAGCGAGTAGGCTCCCGAATGTGCGATGTCGATGTCGTGCAGCGTGACCCAGAGCAGACTGGGCGCAAGCTGATCCATCAGCCGCTTCGCAATGTACACGGAGAGTTCATCCGGGCTCGCAAGATTCCTTGCATGCGCCTTGAAGTCTGACATGGAGAGCTTGAGCAATTGCGCAATACGCTCAGGGTCCGAGCTTCCCTGTGAGATGGCCGGGGCAAACAGCGGAGTCTCATAGTTATCGCGAAGCAGATGCTCCAGTCCCGCGCCAGAACCGCTGCTCATCGCCGCGCTGAGCAGTTGCTTGGGCAGAATCACCCCTGCCCCGAAGGGTGCTCCGTACCCACGGTGCGAACTGCCGCCGATGCGGTTGAAGCCATTGCTTGGCGCCACGACCCAGGCATCCTCCGCAGGTCGGCGGAGATCACGCCGAAAATATTCGAATACGGTCGGATGGGCGGGAGCAGTTGCAGCAAAGTTGTTCAATGTCTCGTACACGCCCGTTGCGAGAGATGCCGTGGCAACGTAATGTCCCAGGATGCCGTGATTGACCACCTGCGTGAAGAATGTGCCGCTCGGAATAAGCTCATTCAGCATATGAGGGATGTTGGCCTGGCCTTCGGGCGCAAACGTCTCCTCATCGCGCGCACCGCCGCCGAAGGTGACAACCACCACCTTGGGCCGTTTGGGTAGACCCTGCGCGCGCAGCTTCGTCAATCCGCAGAGTGCTCCCGCAGAGGCGGTTCCGACCGCACTCCGCAGGAACTCGCGTCTGTTCAACGCACGCCGCAGCGCCACATCACACAGGCGGTCGCCGGGCGCGAACCCTAGTTTGGCGTCAGAACGAATCGAACCACCTCCTGCATGCGGGCATTCAGGGATGCTTTGGCCTGGTCATCGCAACTCTGGCGCAACGCATTTTGCTTCTGAGCATCTTCACGTCTTCCCAGGTGAGCATAGGCTCGCGACAAACGAAAATGCGCCTCCGCCGACGCGGGATTCAAGTCTACGGCGCGTTCCAGCGAGGTCGCGCTCGCGCTCCATTGCTGGCGCACCTGCTGCACGGTGCCTAGCCGAAGGTAGGGCTCAGCGTAATTAGGGTTTCTGGCAATAGCAGCGTGCAACAGTGTCTCTGCCTTATCCAGATTGCCGGCATCGCCCGGTGCATGGAGCAATGCGATTGCAGCATACGTTGTCATCACTGGGTTGCCTGGATGCCGTTGCGCATACTTGTAGATTGCCTCGCATCCGTTGAACTCACCATCAGTGAGCGCTGCACAGCTGCGCCCGAGGAGATCTGCCACGGTTGCGTCCTCGGGCTCGGCAGACAGGAGCCCAGAGAACACCTTGACCGCTCCGCTGAAGTCGCTCTTGGCATAGAGGGAAGCTCCCGCTGCCATCCGGAAATGCATTGAATCAGGATAAAGACGCGAACCGTAGTCGGCGACTTTGATCGCTTCATCCCAGTTCCAATGCCGCATCAGTTCAACCGTCAGGCCGTAAAGATTCGCATCGGAAGGTTTTTGCTTTGCGGCTTCCTCAAAATTTGCGAGTGCTTCTTTGAAGTGTCCTGCCCGCTCGTTTGCGTCGGCAGCTAACGTGTGTTGCTGATCCGTCATGTCCGCTGCGGGTATCTGCGAGAGAACCTCCACGGCTCGATCGGGCGCTCCGTTGTCGAAGAGAGTGAGTGCCCAATCGTAGCGAATTTTCGTGTCCGACGGAGCCGCCGCCGAAGCAGCGGCAAAGGCTTTTAGAGCTCCCTGGGGATCATGCGAGAGCATTAGCGCCTGCGCCAGATTGGATTGAGAGGGCGCATTGCCGGGGTCTAGCGCAACCGCGTGCCGAAGGTTGAGCACAGCCTCGGGGAGTCGCGAAAGCTTCAGATAAGCTGCGCCAAGATTCGCAAAGGCAAGCGACTCTTCCGGGGCAAGCGTGGTGGCCCGCTGTAAAAGCGGTAGCGCAGCCTTCAACTTGCCAGCCTCTGCGTACAGGCTGCCCAGCGCTTCCGCTGCAGGATAATTTTCAGGATTTCTGCGTGTCAGGCTGACCAGCAGCGGTTCGGCAGACCTCGCATCACCGGCGTCGTACTCGTCTAGTGCGGCGTGCAGCATCTGCTCGTCGGCGGTCGAGAGACTGCGAGTAGACGTGGGCTTCTGCGGGGTAGCAGCCCTGACGAACACACTGCCCGAGAGGGGCGTAGCAAGCGCCAGCAGCATCGGGAGTAAACGTCGGGGAGAAAGGACCATCGGCACGTTCCGCAGTGGGCCGCCGCTGATGGGCGACCCACTGCCGTGAAGTTTACAACGTTAGTAGTGCAGGTTTACAGCGAACTGGAAGAACCGGGAATCCGGAGTATTCGCCTGGAAGAAGCGAGCCCCGGTAATCTGGCCTCCACTATTGGAATTGTTCGCCGTGCTGGGATTACCGTACGCCGGTGTATTCAACAGGTTGAACGCATCGGCACGGAACCGCAGACCCGCTTCCCGGAAGATATGGAAGTCCTTGAAGAGGGACGCATCTACCCGAACGTAGCCAGGACCGTAGGTTTGGTTGCGCGGCGCGCCCAGATACGGGATCGCGGCCTGCCCAAACACAGCGTTAGGGATATGGGTCTTTCCGTCCGGATAAAGCGCAGCCGTGTAACCCAGATTATCCGACTGGGGATTGGAGAAGGCACATGGGTTATACCAGTGCTGAACCGTTCGCACTGTTGTGGGGCACGACGCTGCCGAGCTGCCCGGAGGCGGCGTACCACCCGTAGCGAATGGATCTCTGACCTTAACCGCGTTGGCACCTCCGCCGGACACACCATTGAAGCCGTTGGTGCCTACAGTGATCGGTTCCCCAGTTTGGGCGCGGAAGACGAAGCTGGACGAAAAGCCGCCAATTGCTTCGCTGACGATGCTTCTGTTATTCAGGAAGTGCTTACCGTACCCTACAGGTAACTGGTAGTTGGCGTTCAGCGTGACGCGATGTCGCACGTCGAATGGCGAGTTGCTGTAATCGGCGTTGATCCCAATGATGTTGCTCGCGCGGTAGGAGCCGTCCCCAGTACTGCCCAACGGCGTTGGTGCGTCATCGAGAGAATGAGAGTAGGTATACGCAGCCAGGAAGCTCAGGTCGCGGGTCGCACGCTGCTCTAGGGTCGTTTGCAGTGAGTTGTAATTACTCGAACCGTCGTAGGCCGTGTAACTGACTCCCCCAAAGTGCGGGAAAGGCTGGAATGGATTGACGTGACGTCCCTGGGCGTCACTGTAGCCGCCGAAGTTATGAGGGGTGACGGCGACTTGCCCGTTGGGGTTGGGGAAGGTGATCAGGTGGCGTGAGACAGCACCCACATAGCCAATCGAGGCAACCATGGAATTTGTCACGCCGTAATTGAGAGTGAGGTTATATTGCTCACTGTACGGTGTGCGGACATTCGCTTCGCTGCCGCGCAGCCCAGGCTGCGAGATGGAATTCAGCAGGCCCGTCGCAAGCGCACTGCTGAATCCATTCTCCAACGTGAAGCCGTTGTTGGCGCAGGCACCACCACTGGTACAGCCGCCGGAAGAGGGAAACGAAGAGTCAAATTCGAACGGGAAATTTTCTCCCAGGTTTGGATAGTAACCGGTACTCTCCAAACCTCCGAAAAACACGCCGAAGCCGCCGTGGACGACCAGCTTGTCAGTCGCTCTGAAAGAGAAACCCGCACGCGGTGCAAAGTTGGTCTTCTGCGGTTGGACGAGGTAGCGATTATCCGTGAACTGCAGCGTGATGTTATCGGCCGCCAGCAGACTGGTGAAAGCCGGGGGAAGAAAGACATTTCGCTTGCTCGATGGCAGCCGGTAAACCGCGGTGCTGTTGCCCGCTGTTACCGGGCTGGTCAGGATGAGCGCTGCCTGATTATCGTGACGCTCAAGATAGGGAGTGGAGTAGTCATAGCGCAAACCATAGTTCACGGTCATGCGCGGGCTCACCTTCCAGTCATCCTGAGCGTAGGCTGCGCGGTTGAACCGGACATCGTCGCTGTTGAACACGTTCGAGATGCCAGCACTGTTCATATTGTTTGTTAGAAAGTCCGCCACCCCATACCCTGTGTTCGCCGCACCGCCATTGCTTGTGTACAGGCCGTTGAAGTTGTAGCTTCCACGAGGGTTAGTTGGCTGCGACGTTGAGAAGCGGATGCGCTGGATATCCACACCCATTTTGATCGTGTGGTTTCCAGCAACTTTGGTCAGGTTATCGAGAATCTGGTAGACGTTCTCATATTCGTTGGTTGCGTAAAACGTCGGCGAACCAAAGCCCGACAAGCCCGAGACGTTGAAGGCCGGAAGTCCGCCTTCGTTCGGAGCGTAGGGAATACCGCCGAGCCCAAGGTTTGAAGCCGCCGTGGGATTATTCGAATTCACCTGCAGGCCGTCGAAGTGGCCGTAGTTGTAGCCAAAGCGGAACTCATTGAGCAGATTCGGAGTGAACTCGTGCGAGTAGCTGCCCGCGAAGTTCTCACCCAGAGCGACCACCTGCCCGGTCTGTCCAAATCCGCCACCATCGAGGATGTTGCCGAAAGGGGGCGGGAATCCCTGTGGCTCGTGGTTGTAGCTGAATCGGCCAAAAATCTGATCCTTGTTCGTGATGTTGGCATCGACTCGCGTGTCCCACTGAAAGGTGTTGTCGGTGTCGTTTGTCTGCGCGATGAAATTGGAATACGTTTGCCCGGGCGCACCAGCGTTGGGCGCTGGGAAGAGGCTGAGAAGTTTCAGCGCGACAGGATCAAGCGTGAGGCCAGGTACCTGGTCGAGACGGTTTCCCGGTACCAGCGTGGTGCCTGATGCGGTCGCATTCGGCACGTAAAGCTTAATGGCATTACCGCCAGTTAGCTGTGGGTCCAGCAGTTCGCTGAAATTACCCGTGCGCATCAATGCAGTGGGAACAGTCAAGCCGGAATGGGTAGCGCCGAACACAATCCGGTCTGCTTCCAAATCCCCGAAGAAGAACAGCTTGTTCCTGAAGATCGGAAGACCCAGGGTGGCGCCAAACTGGTTCTGCCGATATTTCGCAATTGGCACAGGACCCTGAAAGAACTCGCGCACGTCGAATGCGTCGTTGCGGATGTACTCCCAGAAGGAACCGTGAATTTGGTTGGTGCCGGACTTGATGCTCGCGTTCACGACTGCACCGGCAGAGTGACCGAACTCCGAACTGTACGATCCGGTCTGCACCTTGAATTCAGCCAGAGCGTCCGGCGGGGGGCGCACAACATAGCTGGCTCCGTTGAAGAAGTCGACCACGTTCACGTTGTTGTCAACGCCATCCATGATGTAGTTGTTCTGCTCGGGGCGTTGGCCGTTGGCTTCAAAGTCGCCGCCCTTGGATCCACGTGACCCGTTCGCAGGAGCCACACCTGCAGTCAGCTGGGCGATAAAGACCCAGTTGCGTCCGTTCAGTGGGGTCTCATTGATCGTCTTCGCTTCGATGACCTGACCGGTAGAGCTATTCTCCGTCTGGAGAAGAGGAGGAGAGGTAGAAACCTCTACCTGCGTATCCGCACTGCCTATCTTGAGGGTGACGTCCGCTTCGAGGCGATCCTGGACGTGCACATGGATGTTCTCCTGCACGGTGGTATTGAACCCAGGAGCACTCACCTCAACCTTGTAAGCGCCGATCTTCAAAGGACTGAAGACATAGTTGCCGCTTGAATCCGTCTTGGTATGCAGCACCAACCCTGTGTCGGTGTCGGTCAGGGTGATTGCGGCGTTTGGCACGATTGCGCCGGTTGGATCCTGCACGAGGCCCACGATGGCTCCCTGGTCGGCCTGAGCGGAGGCGCGCAGTGCACCGCCTGTCAAGAGAAAAAGGCACACGCAGAGCTGTGCCAACCCGGATACCCTTGAAGATTTTGCTTTCGTCGCTGAGATGTTCATGTCCTGCCTCGCCTCGAAGATGAATTATTGGGTACGCGCACTGCTCCCTTAACAGGGTGAGTTGTGTCTGAAATGCCACTTTGTAAGCGGTTGCAAAGCTAGCGCATGTTTATAGTGCTTGTCAATGCTTTGTGAAGAAATTGTGATGACATCCAAAACTTCGTCGTGCGCGCTGATTTCCGGCTGATCGCCGGTTAGGCGATCTCCTGCGCAGCCGGCTTTACGGTGAACTCGACAGACTTCTCGCCCAGCACAGGATGGATTGCACGCAGACGTACCTGTCCCGCCTGCTCGCGCGCACGAAGCCACACTGCACCGGTACCTCCCACGAGCGAGAACGGATTATCCCCGATCAGGTCAGCCGGACCGTCCACCTCAAAGCGAATGGCATCGCTTGCGAAGGGCCGAACCCTTCCATACTCGTCAGCCGCACGAAAGACGATGCGTGTAGTATCGGCGCCATCAGCAACCAGTTCCTTGTCGTCCGGGAGCAACAAGAACTCCTGGTCGACGCCCTTGCCCGAGTAGCTCTTTGAGATTACCTGTTTTCCCGCGATGAATCCGTCTATCCGTAGATCACCCCAGGCGGGCATCGACTTACCCAGCGGAATCGAAAACGGAGGGTGTTTGAGGTAGGCGAACTGCGTTCGATCCGGATCTGCTTCCGCCACCGGTTCGAATCCCTTGCCGCTGTCGACAGAGAGCTTCAGGTGATCGCAGTTGGACGAGATTAGAGCGTCTGTGAATCCGATGGACTCGTCACCCCGTGCCCAATGAAACGCGGGTTCAAGGACCACTTCTTCGGCGGGATCGCACATGGACTTATAAAATCCTGCAGCCGATTTGGGTGTACGAAAAATGTCCATCACACCGTGGTAGCAGATGCGGTCGCCTGAGCCGAAGTTCGCGTGCGTGTTGTAGTCGAAGGCACACCATCCGATGCCGCCGGCATACTGCGGATCGGACGCCAGAGTATTGTGCACGCGCGCGTGCCGGATAACGAACTCTGTCAGCCGTTCTTTATCGTCAATGGTCTTGGTTGGGAATGTGTGTCCCACAAATTCCGTATTCAGATAGCGCGGATGGTTCGGCTTTTTCAGCGGCCACCCAAAGTCGTTCATCGTGAAAACGTCTTCAAGGAATTCGGACTCCTGGAAGTATCGAATCCCTCCCGTTTGCCGCGCTGGATCCAGCGCATGGGCCATCTCATTCGTGCGCGTGTAAAAGTTGTGATTATCACGCGACTCGTTGATGCGCACACCCCACAGAATGATCGAGGGATGATTCCAGTCGCGCTCAACCATACGGCGAACGTTGTCGACCGAAATATCCTGCCAGGGCTGAGGACCTATATGCTGCCAGCCAGGAATTTCCTCTAGCACCAACAAGCCTTCCTCATCGCACGCATCAAGAAAATGCCGCGATTGCGGATAGTGGGATGTGCGCACGATATTGCAGTGCAGATCATGCCGCAGGATTTTCGCGTCGCGCTTCTGCACACGCGCCGGCATGGCTTGTCCGACAAAAGGAAACGTCTGGTGGCGATCCAGCCCATGCAGCTTTATTACCTTGCCGTTCAGCGAGAATCCGCCGGGGGTAAACGTCGCTTCCCTGAAACCGATCCGGCGTTCGTCTTCATCCAGCGGCTTGCCGTCCTGCAGCAACTGCACGTGAACCACATACAGATGCGGCTGCTCAAGATCCCAGAGATCGATCGGACCGAGCTTCTCAAGCGTAAGCGTGTACGAGCCGGGCATGGGAATTACAGGCTGCCTCCCTCCGATCGCCTGATCTGCATCCTCCTCGTTATGCGGCAGCGCTGCGGGTGAGGAGACCACCATGCTCGCCTTGGCTAGAGCGGCGTCACTGCCTGCACGGCGCAACTCTGCGTGCAGCGTAAGGTGGCCACCCGCGTGTCCAGGAGCCGAGTCCAGAATGCATTCCACGTCCACGGAAGGCGCTGCGCTCAGTACGTTGTGCGGGCGAGCATAAATGTTCCGGAGAAACGTCTGCGGCACAATGCGCAACGCAACCTCCCGATAGATTCCTCCGAAGGTCAGGTAATCGACCTCATATCCGAACGGGGGAATGTCAGGACGCTCCGTCGAGTCGACCCGGACCGCGAGCAGGTGATCGGTTGCACCCGGCTTTAGATGATGCGTCAACTCGAAGGAAAAGGGTGTGTAACCGCCCTTGTACTCGCCTAACCGTTCACCGTTCAGGTACACGGTGGAATCGGTCATCACACCTTCAAAGTCTACAAAGACGCGCTTACCAGCCGCGTCAGCGGGAACTTTCAGGTGACGGCGATAGAGCGAGACGAACTCGTACTCTTTCTCATCGAAACCATGCCACGGAAGACGCACGTTCGTATGGGGCACAACCACACGCGCAAATCCGCTGTCGTCGAAGTCGACGGCTTCGCCGCCCTGGATCAAGTGCGGACTATAGCGCCAGCCACGATTGATGGGAAGCACACTGCGTCCGGATGCCAGTGAAGGCTTCTGGCCTTTTATGGCCGGGGTCAATGCGGTTGCGGCGAGCGCAACCGAGGAGGTTTTGAGGAAGCTGCGTCTGTTCACTGGATCTCCTTGTGTGTTGAGGCGTGAGGACCGTTGCCAATTCGTTCGAGCACAACCACAGTGCTCGCATAATCCCCGGTCAGATCAAGCGAAATTCCGACGTGCATGAGAGCGCTACCGGTCATGGTGGCCGGAAGCGTTGGAGCCTTCTCCGGGTCCAACGCGGTGAGCCGATACTCTGCCGCTGGATCCAGCCCCTCTGGATAAAGCCTTGGATACGGAGTTCCGAGCTGCTGCGAGTGCAGGAAGCCGAAGACCGGCCTGGTGGCCATCGGCGGAAGCATAGTCCAGCGCAGACTCTTCACTGCCTTCAGGTGCAATTAGCCGGTAGAGAGAGCCTGTCTGCACCGTCTTTCGGATCGTCTTGTAGAACGCGATCCGTCGGGTCGCCGTAGCGGTTTCCTCCGGCGTCCATTTGTTGATGTCGCTGCCGACGCCAAGTGCGCCAGTCATGGCAACATCAAAGCGAAAGGTCAGGGGTATGGTGCGCTTGTCGAGGAAGTTGGGAACGTCGGTCACCCATGCCATCATGATGCCCGGCGTATACGCATGGGTGAAGCCGTCCTGCAGGGTAAGCCGGTCGAGCGCGTCCGTGTTGTCAGAAGGCCAGACTTCTTCGGCGAAGCGCAGGATGCCAAGGTCCACCCTTCCTCCACCGCCCGAGCAGGATTCGATCTCGAGCTTTGGGTGGCGGCGGCGCAACTCCGCAAGGATGGAGTAGAGATTATCAATGTATTTGACATAAACCTCCTTCTGTTGCGCCAAGGGAACAGAAGTCCAACCGGGCTCCGACCAGTTGCGGTTATAGTCCCACTTCAGGAACGCAATTTCATTCTCAGTGACCAGCTTGTCCAGAAAGCCGAGGAGGTATCCCTTAACCTCTGGTTTCGCAAGGTTGAGTACAAGTTGGTTGCGTGCCTCAGTTTCTGGCCTGCCTGGAAAGCTCAGTACCCAGTCCGGATGTTTGCGATAGAGATCGCTGTCGGGATTCACCATCTCAGGCTCTACCCACAATCCGAAGTCCATTCCGAGCTGGTGAACGCGGTCAATTACCGGCTTGAGCCCGCGGGGGAATTTCTGGGGATTGACATACCAGTCGCCCAGCCCCGCATGGTCGTCCTTACGCTGGCCGAACCAGCCGTCGTCGATCACCAGCCTTTCAATTCCAAGGCTGGCTGCTTTTTCTGCCAAGGCAATCTGTCCTGCTTCGTTGACGGCAAACCCAGTTGCTTCCCAGGAGTTGTAGATGATGGGCCGGGACTTAGGATCAGGCGCACCCGGCAGAATGTTTTCTCTTTGAAAGCGGTGCAGAATTCGGGAAGCTTCACCCACGCCGTGATTCGTAAATCCGGCGTAAAACTTTGGCGTTGTCAGCGATTGGCTCGGAGCCAGCGGGTAGCTGAAGTCAAACGCGTTGTATCCTCCCGTAATCTTCACGCGTTCGCTGAAGGTCTGTTCGACGTCGATCTGCCAGCTTCCACTCCAGCCAAGCTCTCCAAACCAGACGGGTCCGCTCGTCTCTGTCGTTTGATTCAAACGGCCGATCGAGAACCATGGATTTGTCTGGTGAGAGGTGCTGCCACGGCGGCTCTCAAGCACCGTATGACCGGGCTGCAGCGCAGAGGTGTGTAGCTGCCACTCGCCACCCCAGCGGCCAGTGAGCCAACTCATCTCGTAATCCTTTTGGGGCGGCAGATTCCATGTCGCTGAAGCGGCCTGCTCCACGGTCACGGTACCGCTGCCGCGGTTTTCAATTGTTGACCAGCGCGCCAGAACACCCTCTGGATACAGCTTGTAAAAAAGGTGGACCTCGACCTTAGCTACTGCATCGTACAGCGCGATCTCAGCCGTATCCATTCCGTTCGCGGCATTGGGCTGCTCCTCTTTGACCTGCAGGTTGAGCGCGCGGTCGCCATTGGGAGAGCTGATCTTAAGCGCCGGCTGTGTCGTCAATCCTTCACCCCATCCAGCGTATTCAAGCGGTGTCGTCGCAACCGACGGATCGAAGGAAGCGGACTCCGGATAGGCTTTCGCACCAGGCAGCACTGTCTGGGCCGTGAGCCTGCTGCCCCAGTAAAGCGTTTGCAGGTCGTGGTGATTGTTCACTCCAATCGCGTAAGTCATCTCACCGGATGACATCTGCCACACATGCGTGTCGCGATCGTAACGCACAGCAACCTGGCCCAGAGCGGGGCCACAAAGTACCGGAGCGATGCAACTCAGAAGGAATTTGCCGCGAACCTGAAACGCCATCGATGCTCCCGTTTGAAGCATGGTCTGGTGAGAGGTTTCCTCACCGCGCCCTGATAGACCAACGCTTCGAGCGCACCCGCCTCGTAGTTTGTTCCATGTGCTACGCCCAGCACACGACGCACCTCAAGTGCAGGCCATGGCCAAGATACATGTAGACACTCAAAAATGTAAGCGATACCATTTGCCAGTTCCGCAGACCTGTTGATTTTTCGCGAGCTGCCCAGAACGCAGGAGGAAGTTGCCGGTGTTCTCTGTGAATCGTCTGATAGCGAAAATTAAGTACTCTGCTTGGCTGGCAGCGGCTGGCTTATGTTGCGGTTTCCTGGCCCAGGCGCAGAGCTCCGCTCCTCATCTCGAGCGGCAGGGAGATCGACATGCCTTGATCGTCGACGGTAAGCCATTCCTGCTGCTCGGCGCGCAGATTAACAATTCAAGCTCGTGGGAGAGCACGCTGCCGCAGGTCTGGCCTGCACTTGCGGATCTCCATGCCAACACCGTTGAAGCCCCGGTGTACTGGGAGAGCATGGAACCAGTCAAAGGGCAGTTCCAGTTTGCCAATGTGGATCGGCTGGTTGAGGGTGCGCG
>JAABUH010002033.1_pt1 | contig 20448 bp, 35 predicted proteins | sample 5559121 | NCBI WGS metagenome assembly JAABUH01 (sample SAMN10711871, study PRJNA513364) | rock metagenome | isolation source: Antarctica rocks | place: Antarctica: Victoria Land, Battleship Promontory nord | collected 2015-12-28
CGCCCGCGACCGCGGCGGCGGGCGCCGGATGCGCGGCGGCGTGCGCCGCGCGCCCGCAGCGCGACTTCCCTGTGCCGCACGCGCGCGGGCGCCGCGCGGCCGCGGCCGGCCCTGGCGCACCCGCGCACCCTGCTGCCGGCACCGAGCAAGCGCCACCCGCTGCGCTGCAGGGCGCATCGCGCGGGCAGGGGGCAGGTGCGGAGGCTGCAAGTGCGCCAGCAGGGGCTGCCGCGGCAGCAGGTGCGTCGGCGTCAGGCCCAGCTGAGAGCTTCGTGGCTCGCGGCGGCGCCGCCGCTGCCGCTGACGCCGGCGGCACGGCGGCGCCCGCAGGCACTGCGGCCGGTCCGATGCCGGCCCGCTGGGCAGGCGCTGCGCCGCGCCTGCCGCGGCGCGCCGCGTGCGCGCAGCAGCCGCCCCGGCGCGGCGCGGGAGCCGGCGCCGGTGCGGGCGCAGGGCCGGGGCCGCCCGCGGCGCGGCGCGCGAGTGGCGATGCGCGCGGCCCGAGCCGCGCGGGCAGCAGCGGGCCGCACGCCTGGCGCGGGCTGACGGGCGAGCGGCGGTTTGCGGAGGGTGCCAGCGTCCCCGGCGGCGCGCGCGGCCCGGATTCGCCCGCGGTCGGCGGGGCCGCAGCGGGCGCGTTTCCCGCGCCGGCGGCGGCCGCGGCGGGCACGCCGCCGCCGCGCAGGGCGCCGTCGTGCGCGCGCGGCCCCAGCCGGGAGGGCAGCAATGACCGCGCGTTCGGCAGCGTGCGCCGCTTCAGCACGACTCCGACGCCGGGCGCCGGCGACGCGGGTAGCGGGCGCGCCGGCACCGTAGCCGCCGCCGCGGACGCAGGCGCCGCCGTGGCGGCCGGCGCGGGGGAGGCCGCGCGCGCGGGCGGCAGCAGCGGGCAGGCGCAGGCCACGGGCGTGCCGCGACAGAGCCCCAGCAGCGACGGGCGCGCGGCCGGCCGCGCTGCCGTGCGCCACCGGCCCGTGCAGTCTGAGCCTCCTGCTTGCAGCTTCGCGCCGCTGCGCCTGACCGCCTGGGCGCGAGTGTTGCCATGCCTGCCACGTTGATGCTCATGCAAGACGGCATGCGCCGTGCCTGCTGTAGCCTGTGTGCTGACGCGCGGCGCCTCACCTCGGCGCGCTCTGCCTTCGCGCAGGCGGCGCGCTCGCACCTGCGCCGCAGCCCGCGCAGCAGCGACGGCGGCATCCGCGGCGCTGCCAATGAGGAGGCGGACTTCGAGTCGGTTGTGCTGCCCGCTGCCGCCGCTGCCGCCCCCGCCCCCGCCGCCGCTCCCGCAGGCGCCGCGGGACCCGCCGCCGGACTGCGCCGCCCGCGCTCGTCGCTGCGCTCCACCGCGGCCGCCGCGCGCGCGCCCGCGTCTGCCGCGGGCAGCGCCGGCGCTGAGCCTGCGCCGGCCACCGCTCGCGCCGCCGCCGCGCCGCCGTCCTCCGACGCTGCGGCGCCGCGCGCGGCGCCGCCGGCGCGCGCGCAGCAGCCGTGGTGGCCGCTGGGCGGTGCCGCCGCAGCGGGCGAGGCGAGCGCGGCGGCGGCGGCGGCGCGCGCAGACGCGGCCGCAGCGTCCGACAGCCTGGTCGGCGCGATCGTGGAGGACGGCGGCGGCGGCGCCGAGGAGGAGGAGGTGCAGGAGAGCGCGATGTACCAGCGCCGCTTCACCGGCCACCGCAACCTGTCCTCGCGCATGCAGGCGCGGCCCGGGCGCGCCTGCGCGCGCGCGGCGCCCGCCGGCCGGCACCGGCGCCCGAGGCGCGCGGCGTGCTGCCTTGCGCGCAGCGCACCGCGCGGGATGGTCGGGCCGGCGTAGCAGGAAGCCTGCGGTGTCCTGCTCGGCGAGCGCGCTCGCACGGGCGACCGCGGGCGCGCTGGCGCCCACCTCCGCGTGCCGACGGCCATTGATGGCGCCTTGAGTCTGAATTGAATGCGGAGGCGCGCGCTTTTTGGTGTGGCCGAGCGCCCAGCCACGCGCGCCCGGTCTGCGCAGGTGGCGCTGATGGGCCCGCGCAGCGAGTTTGTCGTGTCTGGCTCGGATGACGGCCGCGCCTTCGTCTGGGAGCGCGACAGCGGGCGGCTGGTGAACCTGCTGGTCGCCGACGAGGCCGCCTGTGCGGTCGCCGCGCCGCACCCGGCGCTGCCGATGCTGGCCACGGCCGGCTCCGAGGGCGTCGTCCGCCTGTGGGCGCCCACGGTGCGCACGAAGGCCGCACGCGTGTGTGATATCCCCGGCTGACCGTGCCGCTTGGCGCGCGTATGAAGCTGCCGCCTGCGCATGGTGGGGTGGTGGACGTCCCCGCGCATGCGCCCGTCGGACTGCCGCGCCCATGGCGCCGCCCACCTCGCGCTGCTTGTTCTGTCAGGAGCGCAACACAGACAGAAATCACACATGCTCCGTTATGTGCCGTGCGATGTGCCTCGGGCGTGTGGGCAAGGCAAGGAAGCCAAGCTGGACTTTGCTCAGCTGCGCATGCTCCTGCGCCGCCCAGGTCTTGGTCACAAGATGCGGCGCCCTGCGGCGTGCGGCGCGCCCCGCGCTGCCTGCGCGCCCTGAGCGCCGGGCCCGCAGGCAGGACGAGGGCGCCCGCGACGCCGCCGCGGCCCTGCTGGCCATGAAGGCCGCCCCGCCCGAGCCTGCCCTGGCCGACCTGCTCGCGTGCAGCCCCTCGCGGCGCCCCAGCGCGCTGGCACGCGAGCAGGTCGACCAGGTCAGGCTCGGGCAGGACAGCCTTCAGGGCCAGGAGGGTTGCGGCAGCGCCGCGGTCGTCCTCGTCCTGCGCGGGCCCGGCGCTCAGGGGCGCGCAGGCAGGGAGGCGCGCGCCGCATGCCGCAGAGCAGGGCTGGTGGGGCCTGTCGCTCCAGCATGGCAGCCGGGCTGCGCGCAGCGGGCATGCACCAAGGCAAGCAGCGCGGGCTGACACGCGCGCATGTGGCAGGGCGCAGACAGCGGCCGCGCCAGGCCGGCCGCGCTCGGGGCACGCGCGCAGGCGGAGCAGATGGCGCAGTGCTGAAGTAGAGACTCGGTCGCCTTTTGAACGCTGACATGTATAGATCCTCGTTATGCACGGTGGGTTGTCCGAGCGTGCAGGCAGAGCGGCCGGCGGCGCTGGCGGACGCGGACGCCGTCATGCGCCGCAACGCTGCGGACCTGGCCGACGGCGCCGCGCCCGCGCCCGGGCCGCCGCTGTGGCTCAACATGGCGTTGGCGCCGGCCGCACTGCGCCCGCGCGCGCTGGCCGGGCTGGTGCCGCGCCGCGCCGGGCAGCAGCCGCACGTGCGCTGCTCCATCATGTGAGCCGCGGTTTGCGCCTCGCGCCGGGCAGGCGGCGCCTGCTCTGTGTGCGGCGGGCGCGCCGGCTGCGTGCTCGTAGCCCGCCAGATGTGCGCGGCCTGGTCGCTTAACGCAGGCTCAACAGCTGAGCAGCGCGCTGGGCTGTGCGTGTGGGCAATTTGTGCGAGATGAGCCCCGTGGCTGCGCGCTGCCGCATGCGCTGCTCCGTCCGTGGGAGGCAGGCTTGGCCGCTTGCCACCGTGTGCGGCGGGTTCGGCTGGGCACCCATCGCGCACCTGCTTCACTGCTGCGTGCGACGCAACCGTGCCATTCTACTGTGCGTGCTGATCATCCCACAACTTGTACTGCGCCTGCACGTGGAGCGTGCTGAGTCATCGCGCGTACTTCACTCCCTGTTCCCCAGCATCGAGAGGGCTTTGGTGGGGGGATGGCTATGCCAAGTGGCCGCTTGTGTTGCGCTAGCTGTGCATGCGCAGCTGCAGTGTATGACCCCCGATATTGAGGCAGGGAGGCTGCCGCATGTAGGGGCTAGTGTACATACTGCGCGGCAGGACTTTTACAGCATCCGAGGCAGCGCCTGGTCAAGGGCGAGGGGGGTGTCCTAGCGGGCCTCTTTGAAAGTTTGACGGATTGGTGGTCATGCGCTGTTAGCCTGGCTCCAACAGTGTGCCACTCCAGGCGCTGCTCTTGGCGGCAGTGCAGGGCCTAGGACTTTGCACGCAAAGTGTACACTTGGGTGTGCGCCGCGCCGATACAACCTCTGAAATGTCTGGCTGTCCTCTCGGTCTCGCACATCGGCGAGACGCGCAGAGCGACTGTGTGTGCCTGGGTACGCCCCTGCATGCTGTCTTGTCCCCCCGTCCTGTGCTTTTCAGCAAGCAGCATCCTGCCTGACCCGCATTTCTTGCAAGAGAGCTGCAGGCGCTGCCCAGAGCCTGTCGGCAGCGTTTGCAGTGCACCCCCATGCAGTAAGCAAAGGCTTAGGCGAGATGTGCGTGTGTTGTGCGGGAAGTGCTTGTAAAGCTGGAGGTCTGGCATAGAGGCGCCTGGCCGACCACTGCATGTCCGTTACGGCCACGCAGACTGCGCGACAATCGGCAGCGAGCACGGCCTGCCTATCTGCGGCGGCCTGCTGCTGCGGTTTGGCAGCGCTGCGGCTGCACAGGCTAGCCCGCAGCGTCCGCCAGCGCCGCAGCGCCAGCGCCCGCGCGCGATGCATCCGGGGGCGGCTGCAAGTCGTAGCGGTGCCGCAGCACGGCGGCCGCCTCCGCCAGCGAGGCGACCGTCACGGTCGGCGCCGCCTCGCCCTCCAGCACCTCGCCGCCCGGCCCGTAACGCCCGTCGGCGTCCAGCAGGATAGACAGCGCGCCCGCGCGGTTGGCCGACACAACGTCGTCCTGCCGCGGCGCCGAACGTGCCTTGCTCTGCTCTGCACCAGGCGCTGACGACGGGTGCACAGATGGCGACGGGCCTCGGGTATCATGCAGGTGTGGAGTGATCATGCTGAACGTATGACGGCGCATGGCTGCATGCCGCAGGCACTGTGCTTGATAACATGCGGCGAGGTCGAAAGGCACCCTGAAAAGCCCCACTTGCAACCCTGTGGTGCCTGCTGTGCTGCTGGTTAAGTGCACGACTTGGACACGCCAAGGCCATGGCCTTGGTCCTTCCGTGTGTTACATGCGGGCGCACCTTCGCACTGTCGCCTATCATGACGGCCTCGCTCGTCGCGATGCCCCACTGCTCGCAGATGTGCTCCAGCGCGGCTGCCGCAGGGCGAGGTACGCACGCCCTCAGATCCTCGTCACATGACGAGCATAGAAAGACGGCGTCAGGCACGTGCGGAGCTTTTCTGCCGCGGCCGAGCTGCGCACCGGGCGAGGGCTTCCAGGGGCCCCAGTCGCGGTCGATGGCCGGGTGGAACGCTGCGTGCGGGAAGTGGTGCGTGTGGAAGTGGCTCACGGCGCCTGAGCCCGGCGCGGCAACCCAGCTCAGCAGCCCTGCATCGCAGAGCCGTCCTTCGGGCAGCAGGGCGTGGGCGTGGGTGTCTAGGCGCGCACGCGCCATGTTGCGGGTCACGAGCGCGCGCGGGACGCGGAGGCTGTCCAGCCAGGCGCAGAGCTCCAGTGCGCCCGCGGCGACCACCATGTCTGCCAGCGCCTGGGCGGCCGACGCTCAGCAGGGCGCTGAGCGGACCAGGGAGCCAGCAGGCAAAGACTGGGCCCGTCACAGCGGCAGTTCGGGAGTGCAGCACATCAACGTGTTCCTTATGATGCAAGCTTGGGGGGCAAACCTGGTCCTCGACTTCGGCGATTGCTTGGTGACCCCGCACCCGCCTCTCATGCGGCCAGCTGTTTACCTCCGTGAGTATGTCCACTTCCGGCGGCACGCCAACGCGCTTTCGCATCATAGCAAAGTCTATCACAGGCACTGTGAGCGTGCCATCCATATCTGCGTCAGCGCATACGTGCGAGGTTGGTTGAAACGTGAGCGCGTCCTGGTGGAAATGGCGCGCAGGTCGAAGCGCTGTGACTGGCCGCACCAAATATCACGCCCCTGACCAGCCTCCTGTGGGCAGGCGCAGCCTGGGCACCGGCTGCTGACAAGCTCGTGCACATGGTGCTCAAGGCCCGGAGCATCTTCCACCCTCACCAGCCAGGCACAGGCAGCGTCTGGAATGTCCTTTGCAGTTTAAAACGGGCAAGGTGCCTGGTGGTAAGTCTTTCTGGAAAGTGCGCTCTGCATTGGCCACATGCATAAGGCTTGCAAGAAACTGTTGAACCACCCGTTGCTGCTGTTACACCTGTTACACCTGAATGTCAGGCATCATGTGCAAAGCCGTTCTGGTCGTGCCAGCAAGTAGCACAGCAGCAAGCACAGAAGCAGCACAGTGTGCGCATGCTTGGCATGCGGCAGGAGAAGAATGCTGACCGAACGGCGCATCAGTGCTGTGCTGCAAATGACGCTGCACAGTGAGGTCGCGTGACACCCACAGCACTCTGATCACATGCCCAAAAGAATTGTTCCTAATGACAGATACAGGCTGTTCACTCTTCTAGCCCAGCCTGTCTGAATTACTCTGCTGAAATCTCCCTGCATTTGCATTCATTAGCGAGTTTCTATGGCCGGGCGGGTTCCAGACCTGCAGTCAAAGAGTGTACAACAAGTTTCGCTCACAAAGAGCTAGCGCCACCCCCTCTCATGTCCACCTCTCACTCTGAAGTGCTTGTTTGTCAGCTGCATGCTTCCAGGGGCTCTTCATCGCACATCAGCGGCATTGGGTCTGAGGCGCACGCCGGTAGCTCCTGCGGCGTATCAAACACCAGGACCTGCATTGCACAAGCAGCTGTCAGCTGGTCCCTTCCTATACATGCAGGCATTGTTGATAAGAGGACTGCCAGATAATCTGGGCCAGTGCTGCATGCTGGGCTGCCTCGCTTGCCCTGGGGTGCGGCTCTCTCATGCCCTGCTGTACAGCGCACAGCATGCCGCTGCCCATACATCTCACATCGGCAATGCTCCAATGCGCGCACGGCATCAAGTACCCCTCTTGACCGCTCTGCGGGTGATTAGGCCCAGGGACACGGCATGCATCCAATCATGCACAGCACACAAGGGTCTCTGCTGGTAGATAACCACCCCCAGCTCATGGCGCGCCTCGTCCTCGTCATTCATGTGGTGCTCCGTCAGCGGGCGCGCGCCGTCCATGCGCCGCCCGCAGTGCATGAAGCGCAGCATTGGCAGCTCAGCGCCCAGCGCCTGGCTGTACGCCAAGAACAGTCGCGCGGCCGGCGCGTGCGGGTGAATTCGAAACCAGACCTGGGGTCGGGCAAACCCTATCAGGACACTGCGGGCTGTTGACATCACCACAGCACTGGCAGTGAAGGCTCCTGGCTTACAGCTGCATCTGCTGCACTGCCTCTCTCGGGCAATCCCATGAAGCTCTTGCGCTCAAAACTGCTTGACTCTTGCAAGACTGTGTCGGCAGGCGCGCAATGCCACTCACACCCCAGCATCATGACCAAATTATTATGTTGTCATCATGGCACAGGCAGTGTCGGCACGGCACACTGCGCTGCGTTCATGTCCGGTCACTCACAACACTCACAACAACCAGCAAGGCATGCGCATGGACTGTGTCCCGTTTGGTAAGCGGCTGACGCACCCCGCCGCCCTCGGGCATGGCCTCGCTGCGCAGGCACAGCCTCAGGAAGTGTTTTGTTGAACGGCCGCCGTCCACGGTGATGTATACCCGCTCAGCGGGCCCGCGGTCGCTGCCGCACGCGCCGCCGCCGCCAGCCGCCGCCGCTGGCGCAGCGGGCCCTGGGTCGCCGCTGACCAGGCCGCCCGAGGTGCGGCGCACCTTGCCGGAGCGCGTCACTGGCGAGGAGCTTGGCGCCGGCGCCAGGGCAGACGGCAGCCGTTTCCTGTTCCTGTGGGGCAGCATCGCCCTTGGTGCACTGCAGAAGAGACCAGTGCGGGGTGCCCCAGCCAACACTAGGCGTTGCAGGCATGCGGCAGCCGTGGCTCCTTGAACTGTGCCCCCACAGTACGCATGCCCGGGGCGGGCGTGCTCGCGGTCGTCTAGCAGGGCGCAGGCCTGGATCTAGCAGTTGTTTGCACTTGCTCGTGTGTCAGAGCACGCAGGGTGCAGAGTACGAAGCTGAGGCAGCAAACAGCAGACGCTGCATGCCATGCACATGGCGGAGGAGCACGGCCGCGGAGTGGGCTGCACCGCGTGCGCGCTGCCATTGGGTCAAACGTCCCGAGCTCCAGCGGCGCGGGGCCGTTGCCGCTCAAGGGCGTCAGCACCGTGTCAAACTGGCGCATGAGCTCCCGCACCGCCACGGGCGTGGCCAGGCTGCGCCATGCACAGAACAGACGTACTTGTGATTGCCCTTGGTGTGACACAGATTCTCTTTGGTGCCTGCCTTGCAGGCACCCTGCTCACAGAAAAGGAGGGATGTCGCGAGGCAGGCGAGATGCGTGCATCTGACATCAGGCCGCGCATGCCGGACATGCGCACCTGCCCTGCACTGCATGGCCGGCCTCCTGCAGCGCCGGCGCTGGGTCGAGCACCGCGTCAGGGCGGGCATGCAGCTGGAACTCCAGCGAGCGGTGCCCCGGTACACCCGACACCAGCTCGCCTGCCTGTGCGCGTGCGTAGAAGCAGCATTGCAAGCATCCCGTGGCTCATGGCTGCACAGGCCACCCGCAAGACACTGATGAACGACGCTTTTGAGCTGCTTGTCAGGCTGCATGCAGCGTGCAAGTGACAAAATGATCTGGCAAATGTCGCTGTTTGCAGCACACAATCTGCTCACGCTTGCAGTGGCCTGGGGCCTGCACCACACGGGTTACGGCAGCCTGGAGCAAGCCGCCCGTTGCCCGCGCAGCCGTGGCCCCAAGAAACACTGCCAGCTCGTTTGGCCGCATGACTACATCGATCCACCGCCCGGACGCGTCCTTCACCTGGCAACAAGGACCCCTGCTCAGCCTCTAGATGCATGTGCCGGATGAAGGCACATGTCAGTTCCATGCACCCTGCACTGCGATGTGCTTGCAGCTCAACAGCACGAAGTCCTAGGCTCATGCAAGAGCAGCGCCTCTGATGCATGCCTAGAGTTACAAACGCACGGGTGCACCGCTTACAGGCTGTCAAGCGTCGCTCTGCTGCAAGGCGGCACGCATACCTGGAGCTTGGACATGAGCGCGCCGCCGCACTCCTTGGCCTCCTGGGTCGCCACGAGCGAGAGCATGCTGGTGTGCGCAGCGCCCTCCTGCTTGTGCGCCAGCGGCCAGTGCCGCCGCGCGCCGCGCATCGCGGGGCTGGAAGCCAGGTTGTTCCTGTGCTGGACTACCTGCATGTGGTCATGTGCGGGGTCTGGACAGTCTCTTGGCATACTGCACACAGTGTCAGGTACAGGGTGATGCCTTCTGATCGCGCAAGGAATCTCAACACCGAAGCAGGCAGGAAACTTGGGGGCAACTGCATGATAGCTGGGTCAACCTGAATCATGGACGATGACACCTCCCCCTGTCCGAGTGGCGTCTCATCCAGGAGGGAGGAGAGCGTAGCTGTAGGCAGGCGGACGTGGCTGGCACGGCAGATGCACTTCAATACAACGCGCGCTACGTTCTCCAGCACCCCCCACGCCTGCAGCGCAGTGCACAGCTGCTGCGGTGCAGGTGCGGTGGTACACGTCTCGAGCCACACTCTGCAGGGTGTGGAGCTGCTGCCGCCAGATACAGTGCAAGAACCTTCACCACAAGTAGGTTGCAGCCTGGCTACCACTCAGCCAGCGTCGCAAGCGGCTGCAACAGCACTCCTTTGACAAGAACTTGTGCCAGCGTCATCCATCAGCAACAGCTGATGGATGCTGGTGTCACGCACGCAGGCTGGTGCGCTGCAAAGCCTGAAACAAGTGTTGTGGCCCCGCAAGCATATGAAAGATTGATCCCGGCCACCGCAAGCAGATGTGCGCACCGTGTATGTTGTTGCCTGTGACGGCTGCGGCAGTTGCTGCCAAAACGCGCCGTTGAGCCTAAACTCGAACATAGTGCGCCCCTGCAGCGTAGTGTGGCCTGGCGAGCTGCCCTGGCCGTTCTCTACGTCCACTTTCTGCAGCTCGCTGAATGCTGCAAAAGCGTCTGTGGGGCTCCACGCGTGTGCCGACAAGCTGATGATGCAGACATGGTGCTTGAAGAGCGCCAGTGCCAGCTTCTCGCAGGCGAGCTCATAGGAGTCGGTGCTGACAACCTGAGTGTAAAGGTCCTTAAAGTCCACTCTGGGGAGCTGTGCAAAACCTTCTCCCATCCTCAGCGCCTGCCTATGACCCGCGGGGCCCCCTCCCACCCACAGTGCAAGCGCTTGAGCCGCACGTCACATCACGTTCAAGAACATCTTGCGATGGCGCTGTGTGATGCAATCGTCTGCCTCACTAACTGTTGCCAATCAGGCTCGAGCTGAAGCTGTAAGTTTTGAAGCCGTAAGGAAGCCCCTTGCACAGGGCCCTGCAGACAGAGGGTTGGGTGCCATGATGGATCCAGTCGCCAGAAGCGCTGACGGTTGTAATCCATTCATTCAGCGCGCATAGCCTGCTAGGCGGTCCTGCAACATCGCAACCCAAGCCTGCAGCACATGAGCATGTCCAAATTTCAGAGCAAAGCGCACGCCGTTCTCCTGCACAGTCGTATGTCCCATTATCATGTGTCGTCCACAGCACCTTTTTATGCTGATCACAAAGTGACAACATAGGGCTGACACACACAACGCCCTATATCTCTCTGCAATATCAGACCGTCTCGGCGCGCAGCACGTCCTCTGCATCTGCCTGGGCCAACGATTGCAGCTTAGCTACGTCTGCCTCCAGTGCACTGGCATGAGCCTCGTTGCCAGCTGCGTGGTGCAGGCGCGCGCATGCGCCATAGTCCAAGCAGGCCTCCACATACCTGCCGCACGCGTCAGGCAGGATTTGAACCCATCTGTAGCTTGCTCAGTGATATGTATCTGCTCCAGGCGCTCGCTGGAAGGTAATGATGCTCGCAGTGTGACTGCAGTGACCAAATGTAGCGCATGCCCTTGACACCAAACATGCCAGTAAATACAGATTGCAGTTGCCCCTTGCCTGAGGGTGATGTTGAGAGGTTGAGGACAGTCCGTTATACCATGCCTGGCGAAGACGCGCTGCGCCTTGATTATTATACGCGGCGGATGTTGCAAACAGGACACAGCCCGGCGCAGGCCACTTCCACAGGCCGCGCACCGCTTGGCATGCGCGTACGCGCTGCCGCGCCGGAGCAGCGCGCAGAGCAGCATGGCGCGCTTGCCGCCGCCCGGCGACCACGTCTCTGCGGCTGCACCAGCCCAGCCGTCCCCGTCCACGCGCAAGTCTCCCTCCGCTGCGCCGCCCGGCGCTATGCAGGCTTCCAGCCCAGCGTCCTCCACCGTCTGCAAGCGGGGAGCGGCGGGCAGAAGCGGCCCGCGCGCAAGGCCAGCCAGGGCGTGCGCCCATGCTCGTGCACCCGTGGCATCCCCCGCCGCTGCTGCGCCGCGGCCGCTCCCTGCGTGCTCCCGTGCAGCCAGCATGCTTGCGGGCGACTGGAGCTCGCTCTCGACACAGCCACTGGCGCTGCGGGGCGAGGAAGGCTCTGCCTCACGGCCGGCAGCGGCGCGGCCGTAAGCCTGACTCGCCAGGCCAGGCCCTGCCAGGAGCGCGGGCTCGCCGGCGCCGGGCAGCAGCAGCAGCGCGAGCGCGGCGTCGCAGTCCGCGGCCGCGGCCGTGCAGCGCCCCAGGCGGAGCAGGGCCGCCGCGCGGCCCACGTGCGCGGCCATGCGCTCCGCATGGTTCACAGGCAATTCGGGGACCTCGCTGGCAGCCGCGCGCTGCAGCAGGGTCGTGTACGCCTCGGCGGCGCCTGCCATGTCCTGCACCCAGTTGCATGTTTAAGGACCTGGTCAGGACATGTGAAGGATCAAGGCGTGCGCAAGCGTGAGGTTGCACCTGGTGCAATTGTGCAATGTGCCATGCATGGTGCAATGCACCATGCATGGCTCACACAGCACATGCTTCACAGCGAGACGAGCTTCCTTCCCCCACCGAAGTTAACCGGACAGCTGGTCGTGTCCAGGCTGACTTTGCTTAGCTGCCCAGTGTGATGACCCCAGCTTTCATGTAAGCACATAAGTTGTCCTGTGCACAAGCTGTCAGGTGAACCTGCCTGCGCTGGGCAACATGGAGCTCACCTGCGCTGCGAGCCGCGCGTCCGCAAGCTGCACCAGCGCTCCCAAAGCCGGCGGCACCGCGGCGCCGCAGCACTGCACCTCCAGCAAGTCCCTCTGGGTGGCGGCATTGTCGGGTTCCGCCTTCACGGCCTGCCGGCGTGCAGGGCCTCAGGCATGGGCCTGCTGAGGGCTGCATGAGCAAGCATTGTATGCTGTCGCGGAAGCCGCCAGGAAAAAGTCAATGCACACTGCGCGCGGGCAACACAGAGCCGGTGCGAGCCGGAGCTGCCGGTGCATGCAGGCTGCATGCACTGGCAGCTCACTGTCCAACAGCTGGCGCATGTAAGGGCAGCCCTACAAACCCTCCTGGCTCACCTGCCAAGGCATGATCAGGAACTCATCTTAACAGTGCGCATCGCAGGTTTCAAAGCCACAGGCATGCACCGCAGGCAGCACAAAGCTTTGCAGAAACGCCTTGACTCATGAACCCCATGGTCCGTTTTTTTTTCCTCCTCTATAGTGGAGTGGCTGTGCAGCAGCACGCACCTGCTCGTAGTCAGCGACCGCAGCAGGAAGCTCCCCCAAGCGCACGTATGCGCTTGCGCGCCGCGACAGCAGCCGCGCGCGCACGCGGGCTGCACCCCCCTCCTCGCTTGCGCCATCCTGTTCGGGCTGCGGCGCCGCTGCCAGCGCCGCGGTGCAGTCTTCTACGCACGCCCTGCAGGATTCCTGTCGGCTCATTTGCTAACCAAGCACACGCATGGCAAGTGTTGTCCCCATATTGGTTGTTGGTTGGACAGTCCGCAACACGAAGTTTGGATGCATGTCATACTACTACAATGGTGCAGCTTCAGCGGTTGCGCGTCGCATGCACCAACATTATCATGTGTTCTCATCCTGACAGGCAAAGGCGACGCAGTGCTCACTCAGCAGTGCTGCCCATGATGTGCTTTCAAGGACTCCTGGGGCGAGCCTGCAATGGCCGGCCAGAAAGTTTGCAGCTGCACGGTTGGCGAGGCAGGCGGAGAGGATGCCGGGGTCAGCGCATGGCTCTGCGTCACTTCCTGCACGACACACAGGGTGCACTGCCCAGCCGCATTTCAGAGGCTGTGTTGCATGCAGCTGCAGCACAGCCGTGTGAAGGCGTGTTCGGTCCAGATGCAGGCATGCTATCACTTGCAAATGCTGCAAGGTCCTCTGATACTGACAGGGGCCTGCAGCTGGCAGAGTCAGCGCGCCTGTGCCCTGTCTGCCCTCAGTCGGGCAGCCTGCCAGCTCCAGAGCGCGTGTGTAGGCGTTGATGGCAGCAGCGGCGTTGCCCGCGCGCATTAAGGCATCCCCGCGGTCCTTGAGGAACGCTGGGTGGCGGTCCGCCAGGCTGGCGCTGTCGGCCGCTGCAGCCTCATCCTGGCTCGCATGCATACTTTGTTTGGGTGCGCAGGGATTGCAGTCAGGCAGCCAAAATAACCGGAATGGATACGCGCTAGGATCAGACCAAAGATCAGACCAACACAAGCGCACCATCCGGAGGCATGGCAGCAAGCGTCGCCATGCGCATGCACACCATACTCATGACTTGACTCTAGCCACCAGGTCCAGCACAGCGCCGGACACGCCTTTTTGCTCCACTTGTTGCACACGGGGCGCACAGCACCTGCTGCTGGCGCCGATACTCGCGTATCTCGACCTCGCGGCCCGCGCGCGCCGGCAAGTGACGCGTCTGCAGCGCCGTGAACTCGACCGGCACCGGCCGCACGGCTGCGCGCCGCGGCGGCGGCGGCGGCTTGAACGGCGCCTCGCTGCGCGCGGCCACCCGCGCCTCCTCATGCGCTGCCTTGCGGCCTGCACCATGTGGGTCCGTTGCGGCTGGAGCGGCCTCGCAGCCGCCGCCGCGCGCTGCACCGCTGCACTCAACCGTGCGGGCACTCCATGATTTCGGCACCCCGCCGCCATCGTCGTGCACTGCAGCGCGTGCGTCGTCTGAGGCCTCCAGCATGCCCCCGGCCGCGGACGGCCACGCCCCGCGCCCGTAGTATTCGGCGTGGTCCTGCACGCAGTCGATCTGCTGCGGGGCGCCAGCCAGCCCGCCGGTATGCACTGTGCTCGGCGCAGGTGCGCCGTCGGCCGCCTTGACCAGTGGCGGCGGGGTCCGGCTGCCAGGCAGCGCGGTCTGCCAGGCTGCCAGGCGCGCGCGCTCAGCGCCCAGCTCCTCCGCCTTGCGGGCAGCAATGAACTGCCGCTTGCTGTCCTGCACCCGGATGTGCTCGGCAGTGGCATCCCTGCGCAGCCTTTGCTCAGGTGCACTTTTGAAGAGCTTGTTGCGCCCAGAAGGTCTCTACATGTCAGTTGAGGACTGCGCTCTGCGTGGCCTGCAAGACTCTGGCAAGAAGAACATAGCAGTGTTGGCTGCGTTGCACAGGACCTAATCATAAGTTAGTGAGAGGAGCGCCGCACCGTTCGGCCTCGCGCAGGCTGCTCAGGCGCGCGGCGTGGTCGGCGCGTGCCTGGTCGTGCGCGCGCTCAACTGAGGCGCGCCGCCTTGCCGCCACATCTTCCCTGGCGCCCGTCGCCACCAGCCCATCCCACAGCGCGGGCTCCGTCTGCGCGCACAGTATTGACGTGCTGCGGCGTCGCTTGGCAGGCGCCACTGCAAGGATGTCTGGTGTCATTTGCTGTGCGGCACCTTATGCAGACTGAACGTGACGCCCTGGTCCGTGACGGCGGCCACGGTGCGCGCATCGTCGACGTCATGGCGCAGGTCCAGGTGCAGGAGGTAGGGCTGCGCATTGATCTTGAGCAGCGCACTGGTTGCAAACACGTCGGGCCTGCAGCGCGTTATGCCTGGGAGTTGCACACGGATCGTCAAGCCGTCCAACGTCTGCTCCCAGGCGTACTCCGGAGCGACTGGCATTGCACGTGGAGCGTGCAATCGTGCAGCTCTCACTGTAACCGCGACGTTTCCTGCCCTTGCACCTTCCATCAAGAAGTAGGGTTTGGCTGCCTGCTGTGATGGGTGCCAGAGTGGAAAAAAGGGAAGAAAGCCAGGAGCGGAGGGTAGGCCTGGACTCAACCAATCAACATGGGGTGTGCATAGCCTCAGCTCGACTCACACATGTGCGCCTGTCGCGTCGACTCCAACCCTGTTTTATAGAACTTGGCACTCGGACTTCAAACTCTCCCCCAAACCACACAACCCCTGCTAGGAGTCCAGCTGCGGCGCCGGCCTGCAGCAACCCACCCGCCCTCAAGCCACGCCCGCCGGCTCCGCGTCCCGCTGGCGGATGAGGCGGCGGACGCCCTCATAGCCGTCCGCCTCCAGCACGTCTGCCACCTCCAGGCCGCCGCTGTAGATGATGCGGCCGGCCTCCATGATGTGCACTACCTCCGGTACCACAAAGTTGAGGAGCCGCTGCGCGCAGACGCCCTAGGTCAAATCTGGGATGGGCAGGCGCGCCAGCGGTTCACAGGTAGGTCACGCACGGTACACTCCTAGTAGTGCCTTTTAAGTGCAACACACCAGTGGGCACAAGCAGCGTGTAAGCTAACAGAGCAGGACGAATTGCGCTCTCGCTCACCCTTCCAACTCTGCCTTCACTTACACCCATGTAAATACATCAATCCATACATCAAAGAGTGGTGGGCAAGCATGCGTCTGTGATGCGTCTGTGATGGAGTCTGACATGAGCACATCGTGCTCGATATTAGATGATGCGCCTCATGCGATTGCGTAAGGCAGCCAGCAGGCCCCACAGCACCCATGTGCGCGCCTTGTAGTGGGTAACCATCAGCGTCGCCGAGTCGGGGCGCTTCAGGCCATTCACAGCGGACGCAACGTCCCGCAGCGCGTCAATGTCCAGCCCCGAGTCAATCTCATCCAGCACGGCGACATCAGCCTGCGCGCCGCGCGCACCAGCTCAGCCACGCACTTGTTGCGCGGTTGCGCGCAGCAAGCAGCGCCTGCGCGGCACTCAGTAGACGTGCCACCTCACCACCTGCTTGCAGCACAGCTTCAACGCCTCTTGCGCCACGCTCCCAAGCTCTCCAGAGAGCTGTGTCTTCGCGCGGACGCGCTTGGCACTGGCACTGACACCCCGAGGCCGGCGCGGCGAAGGCCGCGCCTCCAGCACGGCGAGCTGCAGGATCTCATTCCGCTTCTTCTCGCCGCCGCTGAAGCCGGTGTTGACGTCGCGCTCCAGGAACTTGTGGTCCATCTTGAGCGCGGCCAGCTTGGGCACCAGCTCGCCGTAGAACTCGAGCGGGTCCAGCTCCGGCTTGCCCAGCGCGCGCCGCCGCGCGTTGGCCGCCAGGCGCAGAAAGTCCACGTTGCTCACGCCGGGCACCTCCACCGGCGACTGGAAGCTGCCGCATGGCAGTCACGTGCGGCTGATCATCCGAGTATTGTTCCATCGGCAAGCTCAGAGCGGGGGCAGTGGGCCTATGCTGTAAAATCCACTGTCAACCCCATGGGCAAGTCTGGGTTGAGCTTGCCCCCTGCATGGGCCCCCGCGGCGCACTGGCCTCCAGGCCGGGCTGGGCCCAACTTGCTTGGCTCTCGCAGCCACGCGCATACCCAGCGGCCAAGGAAGGCTTGGCCATGCGGAGTGCGATACTTGACCATCACACACCCCCAGCGAGCAAGCACTGAGCTGAACCAGCTGGGCTCTTCAGGCAGTGACCCAAAGAGCTGCGGAGCATGCCTCATGAACAGGCCGGCGCGCGCTCGCTCTTCAGGCTCCATGTCCAACAGGTCTTTGCCCTTGTACATAGCTGCGCGGGCCCATGACGTGGTGTCACGGGCAGAAACAGCACTCATATAGTGGCACAAAGACGGCGTCTTCAAGCCTGACACGGCGACGCTCCTGGCAAGGGAGGCACACCAGCAAGGGGGCGCTCCGCTGGCTCTGAGGCAGCAGGCTATTCCAACAGCCATACGACACGCAAACAACGCTGCACTTCAACTCCGAAAGCAGAAGAGCTGCGCACGCCTGTGCCGGCTGTGACTGTGTAGTCAGGATGTCCTACCAAACACTTCGATAGAGTCGACTTTCCGGAGCCGTTCGTGCCCATGATGGCATGTGTCTGCGCGCGCAAGCTCCGCCTTGTCATTGACTCACGGCAGCTGCGCAGTTGCCTCACGGCAAAGTCATTGCCCTTGCTTGACTGCAGGTACCTGCTCCTGCATACCTGAGCAGAAGCTTGGAACGGGCTTGCTCCGTAGCAAGACGCAGCGCCTGTGGGCAACTACATGCAGGTGGCAGCGTGCGCGCCTCCCCCTCGCGCACGGTGAGGTCGACGCCCTGCAGGATTTCCTGGCCGGTGGCCGCCACCGTCGCGCGCAGGCCCTTCACCTCCAGCAGCACCGCGCTCGCCGCGCACCGCAGGCTGCCACGTCTCCGTAGCGGCAGACAACTGCACCTGTGCCCGTGCCCAAGCGCATTGGCAGCCAGACTCGGGCGCTCTGGGCATGCATCAAGCGTGCAAGGCGCTGCGGCACCTCTGTGAGCAGGGACTCCTGCACGGCCACGCCCTCTCTGCCAAGAGTGTGCTCCGCTGCAATGCACCGGCGCCCATGCCGGCCTTCATGTGAAGTCGAGCGCACTAGAAGGCGGTCTGCCCTTTTTGGCTAACAATAGAAAATAGGCACTGGAGTTGTGACTGCTGCTGTAGTTGAGCGATCTTCTAGCTCCAGGAAAAGCTGGTTATACCGAACACAGCAAGATCCTTGAAGCCAGGCTTGGCCGCCTTCTTCATTTCCTTCCCTGCAATCCAAAGAACTATCGGTTAAAAAATCAGCAAGAGCATGTCAAGGGGATTTACATCATGTCGTCCTGCGACTCATCAGCATGCCAATGACTGAAAAAGAGCAGCTCAAGGCGCACACAGCCGTTGCCTCTTCGCACGTTCCCTGTCTGCCTCGGCGCCCCTGTCACTGCCTCCGTTTTGGCCGCTCGCCCTCACAGCAACCTGACCAGCCGCAATCTCAGTCCCGGCCTCCTCAGCAGCGTCTCCAGCCCCAGTCGCTGCAGCTCCAGCGCTGTCAGCAGCAGAGGCCGCTGCGCGCGCGTCCTCGCCGCTGCCAGGCCCCCCGGACGCCTCCTTGTCAGACTCTGCGGCAGACGCTTCACTGCCGCTCGCAGACCCGCTCAGCTCCGCGCCGTCCGACCCCTCATCCTCCGCATGCAGCGCCGCCAGCTCGCGCAGTGCCTCGCGCTTCATGCCCCGCAGCAGGCCCTGCTCCGCGGCGCGCACGTGCGCCGCCAGCGCCGCGCGCCGCTGGCGCAGCGGGCAGGCTGCCGCCGCGCGCTCGGCTGTCGCGTCGCCATCGCGGGCTGCCGCAGGTGCGTAGCGCGCCGCGCAGGCGTCGGCCAGGCGCAGCAGGGCGGTCAGCGCGAGGGCAGTGCGGTCGCAGGGGTCGTCCCCCTGGTCAGAGGTGACCAGGTCGCGGGGCAACGGCAGTGCGGCAAAGTCCTCCTCGGCCGCCAGCAGCGTCTGCGCGCGACAGGATGCTCTCGCTAGCTCACCACACCCATGGCGCAAGGCGATGAGAACATCCCTGGGAGCAGTCATGCAAGCTCGCACCCCTGCAGCCTGACCTTGCTGGCTGGAGACTGGAGTGGAGCTCCCATGGCCGCAGCGATTTCCCCGAAACCATGCCAGAGGTCACAGCACCCACGCCCAAAAGACCCGACGGCAGCCTTGCCGGGGGGCCCGGCTGGGCACGCGGGGCGGCCCCACCTGCGCCGCGCCGAGCAGGGCGTCCGGCAGCGGCTCGCCCGCCGTCACCCACACCGCGTCGGGCCCGGCGCCGACCGCGCGGTCGCACGCCAGGCGCTCGCCCCGCAGCCGCGCCAGCTTCCGCGCCCGGCAGGCGGCATAGTCCACGGTCCCGTCCGCGTCACCGGCGGCGCGCGCGCCATGCGCCGCGGCGGCCGCGGCGCAGCAGGCGTCCAGCGCCGCGCACGACACGGCCGCGCGGTTGTGCGGGTTGGGCGCGGGCAGCTGCTCGATGAAGCCTGCACGGGTGGCGCCGCGGGGGATGGCAGTCGGCACGGCACTGAGGCCGCGCGACAGCCTCTGTTTCGCCGGACGTGCACTTGCACGAGCTTGCTGGTCAGCGGGATAAGAAGAAACAAGCGCAGCAAGTCAGTCGGCGCGCTTGCGAAGGCGCGAGCGGCACTTGTACCTGTGCACAGCGCACACACATGAGCACTCTGGGCCTAGCGTGCCATAGGTTTGCAGCAGCCGCGCATCGCTGAGGTCGCCGTACGAGATGAGGACCTGCTCCCCCGCGGCTATGTCCCGCTCTGCACACCAACAACATATTGATGAGTAGTGCTCATCTGGAAGCTGGTATACTGAGGCCGCGGCCTGAGACCTGTTCTCGCTCTTTGCTGATCAACGCCACGGTGAGCAGCAAGCACACATGCCTTGCTTGCATGTCGGCAAGCTTCCCTGCATGCTGAATCACCACAAGTCAAAGAATGGCGTGGCAGGGTGGCCTACCCGCAGCCATGCTGAAGAACCCAGTCAGTGTCACATCTGTCCCATCACGACATACGGTCGCCGCCTCGTGCGACTGCTGCAGGGAGCTGTTGCGCTGCTGGGCAACCCGCGTATGATTCAGCATGTCCAGCCCTGGCAGCATGTACAGCTCCTCGCCTGCCGCAGCATCGCACCACAGTGAAGCAGATCATCATGATGGGACTTGGTCTTCAATTTACAAACTTTCAGCCTGGGTACGTTTTGGGGCAGGACCCTGCACATCCCTGGGTAGGCTCAGCATGCTCCACCTGCACGCTAAGGTTACCCCCGGCCTGTATGTTGCGCCGCAGCGGCAAGAGCAGAGCACTGCCCTCGCATGCAGGCATGGGGGGCGCACCCTCCACCTGCTTGCCCGTGAGCCAGTTCTCTGCGCGCGTGTGGAAGCTGCGCGACTGCACCATGCCCGCTGCAAACACGAACGCGCCATAGCTGCGCGAGCGCTCGTCCGCGCCCCACAGCGCCGGACGCGCCTCCAGCGCCGGGCGTGCCTCCGCCTCGAAGAGGCCCCGGGTGCCGCCCTCTGTGCAGTCCTCGATCTCGGTGCCTGCGAGCACCGTGCCGTCTTTGCAGCAGCGACCGCATGGAGCTGCTCGTGTTGCAGTTACACTTGTGTGTGATACAGGGAGATTGCATGAAAATTGTCTGCGCTTTACACCGCAGTTCATGCGCACGTCCAAAGCGTTCGCCAATGTCAACATGATGGCCGAGAACGCATGCATGTCAGACGGGCGATGAGCAGAAAATCAAACTGGGCAGCAGTCTTACAGGCAGAATGCCAAGGAGTGAAGTGACCATACAGCATGTTGAGAATGTTGGCACCTGTCAGCTCAGCCTTCTCGTCCCCCTCCCAGCCAAGCGTGCAGTTGTGACTTGCAGGCAGCGTGGCCAG
>JAABUH010002037.1_pt1 | contig 20414 bp, 26 predicted proteins | sample 5559121 | NCBI WGS metagenome assembly JAABUH01 (sample SAMN10711871, study PRJNA513364) | rock metagenome | isolation source: Antarctica rocks | place: Antarctica: Victoria Land, Battleship Promontory nord | collected 2015-12-28
CTGATCGAGCTAGTACTCCCCGGAAAACTTTCCAGTGTGGGCATACGGGCTAACCGGTCACAACTCACCCGAGTACGGAGGCTTCTACGGATTCCCGCGGACGCCGGAGGCAAGATCAAAAACGGCTATCGAGGGCGAAAGTGGACCAATTATCAAACCAACTCAAAATCTGGAAAGCGAATATCGATACCGAGTACAAAGTACAGTGTCGACAAGGCGGTGAACCTTCCCAGGAAAGCTATCATTCACATTAAAAGCGTTACCGGGGACCTGTTTCCGGATCTTAAAGTGAGTAGGAACACCCTTGTGTCATACTCTGCGCGGGATCGGAAGCACTGATGATGGTCAGGGGTTTGTATCCCTGACTCGTCGATTACATCCCCGGCTATGAGAACTCGCTCTTCGTCGCCTCAGGAGGATCGGGCCATGCTTCTAAGTTCCTGCCAGTACTCGATAAGGTGAGGGGATACCTGTTGTTCCGTCGCTGATTTGAACCAGCACGTCGTGAGCGCTCTGGAGCGAGTGCCGGGTCGGTTCACACCCCTTTGGCGATGGCGAGATCGCCAGCCGGGGCAGCATGCCAACGGTCTCGAAGAAGGGGGAATGAGCGGTCGGAATCTGGCGAGCTTAGAGAGGAGGCGGACTGGGTGTGGGCGGAGAAAGATAGGTTACATGTTGGTCGGGAGGACGAGGTCGTAAGGGCCCCATTCTCAGCTTCAGTGGTGTGACCTTCAATCATGCTTGGTGCCTGCAGAAGGTGTTCAGAGCAGCGACGACAGCTGGTTTGTACTGCCCTTCATCGCCTTCCTAGAGATGAAGACCTTAGGGAAGCCATCTGTTGGAGTGTTGGTCACACATGCTTGGTCATCATTGTTAGGGATTCGAACTCAGGGCAAAATCGGATATTCCGGGACTCGAACCCAGATTAACGTTGTGTTAACCATTACACTAAATACCCCTGGGAGTGTATTTCTAACACCCCCCCTCGTCCAACTAGCCCTGCCACACAGGTCTATTGGACGGACCCAAATACACTCTGGGTTCTGCGCGCCTCTCTTGGGCCGCCTATCTTCCCTGGTTCCTTGGCTCCTAACTGCGCAACGGAATATCCGCCATGTTAGGGATTCGAACTCAGGGCAAAATCGGATATTCCGGGACTCGAACCCAGATTAACGTTGTGTTAACCATTACACTAAATACCCCTGGGAGTGTATTTCTAACAATCATGCGGGCACGGAGATCGAGACCGCAGGAGAGACGTAATTCGTGCGAGACGTATATTAGACCGTAGCGAGCTGTATGAGTGATCAAGAGAGACCTGTACAACGCCTGATAAGCTTCATAACCCAACACCATGTTGTGACAGACTATCTTTTTAACTATCGCGTCATCGTGAACACCAATCTCGACTGCTTCTCACCTGCTGGTTCGTCGGTTACCGCGAGGTGTTCTCGATACTCGTCGCCAAGATCTTGCGGGAGGAAGGTGAAGAGTAGTTCCTCGGATTCGGCGAGACGAGTCGCCCTCCATTCGACGAGTTTGTGGCCGTGAAATCTAAGCCGTTGGATTGCACCATCGAGGGCGACGGCGATAGGAGGGAGTGGAGCGCAGAGTACATCATCTCGCATGACAGCAATGGTGAGTCTCCGGCGTTCATCGTGAGCTATGGGCGACCAAGATTTGTAGATGAGCTGCGCTTCCAATCGCCACGGCCGCAGGGATAAGGCAGCAGAGCAGAATAGCTCGATCTCCGACTGCCAATCCTAGCGGACCCACGGCGCCGATGAGGCCGTCCACGCTGTCGTGTGTCCCTTGGAGACTGGAGTGAGGTAATCGCCAGACCGAAGGCCGAAGGCCGTAGATTCCGCTCCACAAAGCGGGTATCCTGGGAGACAGCGGTTAGTCACGACGAGAAGCGAAGCTGTATCTGCCCACCGGATACTTCCGGCGTCCTGCACTGAGCGGACTTCCTCGCATGGCGATGAGTCCGCCTTCTCCACCTGAACTTCAGCCTGCGCTGAGATTTCGGTTGAAAGGATTGACTGTCCGTCCATAAATGTTGTTATCGGTCTCATGAACAAAGTCAAGAAGGCTATTGCGGCAATCAAGAGTCAGGTTCACCCCGAGACCGATCGGCTGGAAGCTCTGCAGCTCGACCTGGCGAACTTAGCATCAATTGGGCAGTCCGCTCGCAATTCCTCTCAAGGGAGGATCGACTGGATGTCTTGGTGCATAATGCCGGTCTCATGATGCTCCCCGTTGATAGCAAGACCATACTTGTGAGTTATGGCTTCGTGCGCCGACACCGTCAGCTGCTAGATTGTTGCGGTCAATACATCCCTTGACTTTAATTGACTTCGGTATGGCAAGGTCACGACCTCGAAATGGGCATCAACTGTCTCGGCCCTTTCCTCCTCAACCACTTTCTCGAAGATATCCTCAGGACGACGGCTGCTGCGAAGAAAAGCCCAATCGGCGTCCGTGTCCTGTGATTTCATCCATCATCGCGACATCGACGCCTTCAACGGGGTATTCTTATGAACGATGACGGGAGCCCCAAGGTCATCAAGGTACGCCGCTTATGAGAGCAAATGCTGATGCGGGTAGCAACCGGCAATGGAAACCTACATGCAAACAAAGGTCAGCAACGTCTTTTTCTTACTGGAATCTGCAAAGCGATTGGGCCAGGATGGTTTCCTCAACGTGGTGAGTTTGAGCAAATTTTGAAGGCATGAAGACACCAGCTCCTTTACGCTTACTCCACGCGTAGAGCGCGAATCCTGGACTACTCAAGACAGACCTTCAGCGCAATGTGCCAGCCCTTCAAAAGTTCATCATGGTCTGTACCGAACCTCTCTCGTAACTTTTCCGCCTGATCCCTTCATCAGTAGAACTGACAGTACAAGCAGCAGCACTCACAATCCAATCGGCCGGTTGTCTTCCGCCCGCACGCCGAAGAAATTCAATGGATGTGCTGAACGAGGCAGTACCGGCTCGATCCCGGGCTTCTCCGGTACCACACGACTTATCGCTACACCAGATACTAGATAGTTCCGTCAAAGAGTGACCTGTAACATTGTAACTGCTCGTTTCATAAAGTGCAAAGTAAATGGATATGACAGCTTTACGATACAGGCGGCTTCACACCATATTTTACCCAGATATCACGAATCTTCCGCGGTATACTGTTGCGATCTCCAATGCGTCCCAACTCGTCGTCTCAAATTTCTGTAACCCTTCTTTGCGTTGACGGAGAATGCTGACACTCCGAGAGATCAGTACAAATGCCTGAAGAGCGGGTTTGACGGCCCGTCGGCAAGGGCTTCCATGGGGACATCCTTACTCTGCTAGCTGACACCTTGCGCCCGGTTACGCTTGCGATTGTCCCATGTCATCCACAGCTTCATGGAAACGACCAGCACCAGGGCCACAAACTCGACACCAGCGGTAATTCCCAGGGGGATGATGTACTGGGGCTCACATTATTGAGGAAGATGTTGGCGCTCACGATGCCGGCCAGGTTGCCCAAGAAAACGAACGCTCTAACGCGGAAAGCTCGACCGTCCTCGGAGGCATCGTTGTTTTGGTGCCAAGCGTGGAAAATGCACGACGGCGCGAAAGATCCCATGGTGATGAAAAACGTGGCAAAAGTACCCCACGCGATTTTGCGAAACATCGATGGCGACGAGGATGATGCAGCCCGTGATGACGAGGATGAAGGAAATTGCGAGATGAAAGCCTCGCTCCCGGAAATGATCGAATGACCATGAGAGGGCGAAGAGGAATATGGCAGCGGTGGTGTAGGGGGCGACGGTGAAAAGATTGGTCTTGACAACCGAGTAGCCGAATCCTGAGTCAGATCAGCCCCTATTCGCGTTTCTTGGGGCTCGACACTCACGGCCAACAATTCTGTGAGGAAGTTCGACGCGACCGCTGTGGCTACACGATAGCACAGGGCTGATTGTGAGCAGATTCTTCGTTGGTTCAAGACTCACAGATGCTGCCAAAGATGTAGAACTTCCAGTCAACCAGGGGTTTTATGAATGACCGCGCGGTGAACGAGGTTTCGGTTTTCGAAGATCCATCCAAGAGGATCCGCAATTTGGCGACTTCCTTTTCCCTGTCGTCGAGGAATCGGGCCGTTGGTGGGCACCATGGTAGGAGGAATCACACCAGTACGGAAAATGCTATCGTCATGGCTCCCTCGATAAAGAACAGGATCTACCACCCCTTCAGATTAGATTTCACTTGAAACACCCCGTAGGCGATAAGTCTGTGAAAGAGAGTGATGAGGTGTTGCGACGCAGAGGCTTACCCAGAGAACGCCCCAGATATCACGTTACACGAGTAGAAAGCCGCCACGCGCTTGGCCAGCTCGCCCCTCGTGTAAAATGTGGTGAGGTAGACGATGAGCGATGGGATGAAGCCGGCTTCAAATGCGCCCAGGACTTGGGCAGTGATTAGGTCAAGGTCAGTATGAATCGCTTGTACTGACGAATGCGGACCATCATGACGCCGGCATAGTTGGTGCAAGCGGCGTTGATCGTCGCCATGAATCCCCAACCAAAAATGTACCATGGAACCGTCCACTTGGGCGCGATCTTGCGGGTGAGCATAACCGCAGGGATGACGAAGGTACTGCCGGTCAGGTAGAAGAGCGATAGCATGACGGTGTATCCGTTCGTGGGGAAGTGCAGATCAGCTGCTAAGGAATTCAGCGATCCAAAAAGACATGCAAAGTGTTAAGATTGACTCGTCATTCCGTCACTTTTGGCGTTGGACACATTGCCTCGATCCAGCGAGTTGAAGAGGTAGCACCCCCAGAGCCAGATCACCGGGAGGATACGCAGATCAAACTTTCTCACGAGGGCGTTCGTTGCTCTCCTCGGATGTGAAGTGATACGCGCTGAGGTCGACCTTTTCGACCGTATGAGCAGCGCGCAGCTTCTCATGGTCATCTTCGAACGCCTTGACGTCGACGAAAGGGTGACTATTGGCCGCGTGCCAAGGCTCATAGCGTCGCGGTAAATTTGGGAGTGCTTCTGGTCACGTCAGCGGAATTGAGAAATATTTTATCGGGGTCTGGAAGTGCCGTCGGGAGCGTGCGTTGAGCTCGGAACTGTAATACACAAGGCGAGTCAAGGATTACTGGCAGTATTTTTATGGTACCCAGTGAAGTGAGAGATAAGAAGGGCGGTTCGGGCAACTGTCATCGCCCATTCTTATCAGTTGGTTTCTCTGGTCGTCTGTGTCGTCCATTGCGGAGCACGATCCGCCTGCGTTGAAAGGAGTCGTGGTCCGCCTGTGTGGAGATTTGGCCCAATTTGCGGGTCCCATCCCGATGAGGTTCATCGGCGGAGATGAATGCCGATTGAAGTTGTGCTTCTTATCAGAGCCTTACGTCAACACGAAAAAGAATCGTCCCTCATGTTCGATCTTGTAGGCGGCTGAACACACCCTTGCAGTCTTGTTAGGGAGCCGTCCCGCAGGATCTATCTGGATACGCACCAGTTCTTGGTTTTACAACTCTGCTCTCTCGCTTACATCTCGTCAAACAAAACAATATGACCAATGTCGATAGTCGAATCGCTATAATCGGCGCAGGAGTTTTCGGTCTGTCTACCGCTCTTCACTTGAAACGCGGAGGTACGCAACTGTCGGGAAGCGCACGTCTGTTCTGACGTGACGAGGTTATAAGGATGTCACCATCTTCGATTACCAAGCATATCACAAGAACGCATACAATCCCAGCGAGGGATGCGATTCAGCATCGGCCGATGTCAATAAGATCCTCAGATGGGCATAGTACGTGTCTTCTCTCCGCTCATTGCTTCCTCAAGCAGCTCTCGCTTGCCCGTGAGCTTCCATCAGGCAGTCAAAGCTGACATAAGCAGCGGAAAGGAAGTCGAGTATCAAGACATGGCTTATGCTTCGCGATCTGACTGGCTAGAATGGAATCAAGCGGTCGCTGATACCCAAGAGCACGAGCTGCCTGTTGGATTCGATCGGGACACCACGCTGTTCGTTCCCTGCGGGTTCATGAGGGTCTCGAGCGGTACCGTCCTGAGCGCTTACGACGTCGATTGTCTTTATGAGCTGGAAAAGGCGGGTCTAAGGGAGCACCAGAACCATATCGTGAGCGGTCTAACATGACCGTCTGGCATCCTTTGTAAACCGATACAGAAAAACCAAGCCGACATGGCGCGATTGGCCGAAAAAGAACTTTCTTGTCCAGCCGATCATTGGACTCGCAAGATTCAGGCGTTTCGACCCCTACTTGACCGCGATCTCGACGGGTTCATCGACACATCTGCCGGATTTGTCTATTCCGACAAAGCTTGTGCCTGGTGTCGACATCTGTGCGAAAAGGCTGGCGTGAAGTTCGTCCTAGGGGAGACAGGTAGGTTAGAACACCTCGTCGTTGATCTCCGGGGCGAGACCAAGCACGTCCTCGGGCTCGTCACCACTGATGGGTTGGAACATCGGACGGACTTGGTTATCGTCGCTGCTGGAGGCTGGACCCCGAGCCTAGTGCCTGAAGTCGAGGGAAGGCTGCAGACCGCAGCAGGAAGCGTCATCACTGTTTCACTCCCAAAGAACCGACCGGACTTGTGGGAAAAGGTGACTGCTGCTAGCTTGAAGACAGAACGTCCCTGTTACCGCGCTGATCGAGCTAGTACTCCCCGGAAAACTTTCCAGTGTGGGCATACGGGCTAACCGGTCACAACTCACCCGAGTACGGAGGCTTCTACGGATTCCCGCGTACGCCGGAGGGCAAGATCAAGATCGGCTATCGAGGTCGAAAGTGGACCAATTATCAAACCAATCCAAAGACTGGAAAGCGCGTGTCAACTCCGAAGACAAAGTATACCGTTGACAGGGCGGTAAACCTTCCGAGGAAAGCTATCGTTCACATCAAAAGCGTTATCGGGGAGCTGTTCCCAGATCTCAAGGTGAGCGGAAACGCACCAGGATCATTCTGCTTCGCAAGGTCCGTAGCACTGATGTGATGGTCCAGGGCGTTGGTATCACCGATACGCGATTATGCTGGTATACCGACTCGCTCGATAACAACTTCCTCGTTGACTACGTGCCCGGCTATGGGGACTCGCTTCTTGTCGCCTCAGGCGGATCGGGCCATGCCTTCAAGTTCCTGCCAGTAATTGGAAAGGTAAGGAGGTGCCTGTATCCTGTGTCGCTTATTCACAATTAGCACGTCGTGAGCGCTCTGGAGCGAGTACCGGATCAGTTTACACACCTCTGGCAGTGGAGAACTCCTCAGCCGGGGCAGCATGCCAACGGTCTTGAAGAAGGAGAAATGAGCGGTCGTAATCTGGCGAGCTTGGAGATGGCCGAGGAATCGGATTGGGTGTGGGCTGAGAAAGAGAGGCTGCACGTTGGTCAGGAGAACGTGATAGGGAAGGCGAGACTGTAGCATATCAATCAATGTACAAACGGCGGCATAACTTCGCACCCTTCTGTCCTTCAAGGGGTATTTTTCAACTCAGCATGATGTACTAGTCATGGTGAATGCATTTGGTTCCCTCGTCTGTGGGGTGCATTCACAGCACCTTCACACCCGTACGGTGAATGGGAAATTTGGTGCGGGGACAGCTGATTCGTACTGCCCTTGGCCGTCTCCCCTCCGTTTTGTTGGACGTAAGGCGCACTGCTCGCTGTTTACCTGCCGAGGCTGTCTACCTGCCGAAACTCGAGATTACCGTATCGCAAGCTTGATCGTATTAAGCAGCGTCTCAGTCCCAGGCTTCAAGCACAAGCAAACGCCACCTACAGTAGAGGCTGACTATCTTACAACTAATAAAATTTCCGTGGCCGGACGTATCCTTTGTTCAACCCCCTCATATTAGCTGACCACCGGCCCAAATTGACTCTTGGTTTCCCGTGCCAGCTCTCCTTTGCATCTCTTCCGTCCAAATGTCAACGATCTTCGATACGACTGATTTCCCTGCTGTTCATGGTCTCGCTTCACATGGCAGACGCCTCAGCTCTGACAGCACCGAGGTAGCTGTCGGCGAACCTGACTTACGAGTGTTGCAGGCGTGCAAACGCTGTCGTGCTAGAAAGCGGAAGGTAGGATCTCCTGCCAAATAGAGCCTCTCACATGCTCAACTTGCATAAAGTGTGATCGACAGCAACCGCATCCGCGATCGCAATGCAGCGGATGCTTCAAGGCGAATGTGCTGTGCGAAGTTGACACCAGGGTACCGGAGGGCATGCTCGTGATGTGAGCTCGGAACAGTCGTCGAGAGGGTGGCTGACAGAGCTCTCCTCCCCAGACAGATGAGCGACCTTCGATCGCGTAATGCCGATTTGGAAGCCAGGGTCGCCTGGCTAGAGTGCCTCGTCGAAGTCTTGGACCCAGCGCTTTCGCACATCTCTACGGTTGATACCGGGCAAACCCTCCCTATACACGCTCCGGCACCTCATCAGCCCGAAACATCCACCAGCGCATTACCAACTATCCCCTCCACCTCGACTCGACAGTTCCAAGCCACCTGTTCATCCCCGTCGTCGCGAGCGGAGTCTACGGTAATCGCACGTCCTGAACCTACATCGATAACCGGGCTGGTCCAGACCATCCTGGCGTTTCCTGGCTTGGAGCTTTGGCCCCCTTCTTCGGCCGGTATCTTTCACTTGATTCCCCTTACTAGGCTTGCTGCCGATGACCTGGACAAGCGGGATGACACCAGGCAAGATTCTCCCTCCCCACAACCTTTGGAGTCAACCCTATCGGTGCCTGGACTTCCTCCGCTGGAAACGACTCTAGGAGTGTGCCGAAACTTCGTTACCCGATACATGCAGCCTCACATTGTCGTGAGCATTCGGGAACTCGAGCAAGACGCGAATCGTATCTATAGGCCCGGGGGGATGGCCAACCCGCGATATGCTGCAAGTCGCTTCCGGTGCTTCATGGTGCTGTACCTATCGGGACAATCTACGCCATCCGACAGCGCTCTTCACGCGTCTGATGGAGCGTTCTATCGCTCCCTGGCGTTGAAAGAGTTAGCTGCGGTGACTGCTCGAGAGGATCTAGTAAGTTTGTTGTGTAGTCCGTTCGGTAGCTGATGTAATGTAGACATGCGTGCAAGCGCTGACAGTGCTGTGTCTGATGGCAATTTATGAACCGTCAGGATCAAGTCTTTGGCAGCTGGTTGGTATCGCGGCTCGTACCGCCATTGCGATCGACCTGCACCGCCGCGACGATGTCTATTTTGCTCGGCACCCGGACGTTGGATCCGATGAAACGACCCGAACACTCATGAACAAACGCCGGATAGACATCTTCTGGTCCCTGTATAATACGGATAGAGAAATGGTGTACATGCTTGGGAGACCGGCGGCTATTCGAGACGAAGATATCGACGTGGACGTGAGTTCGTCTGTGTCCGTTTCAGACGCCTGATATCGTTGCAGCTCCCCACCATTCCGCCCCCTTCTCCGCCCCTCACGGTGCAGTACGAAGCCGTGACATGCCATAGTCTGAAAGGGCGACGCTTGTACGGGCAGATTCAGGAGACTCTTTACGGCATTTCGGTTTCTTCTGCTGGGCGGCTGGAAGATAGAGAATCAGTCGTTGGAGGGTTTGTTAGGCAGGCACAGGAATGGTATGTGTCCAGCCCGCTGAAGGTGGCATTTGCCCCGCTGTCGCAAGCAACAATCAAACGCCAAGTGAGTGAGGCCGACGATGATTTTATATAGACTGAAGACCGCAGTCGCTCGACGATATCCACTATCATCAAATGCTCATGGCGCTACATCGACCATCCCTCCTGATTCCCCATACCTCTTCGGCCTTCGTGACGGTTCTGAGATCCGCCGCCGAGATCTCCGTTGATCTATACTGGCATTATTTCCAGCAGCAACAAGTCACCATCAACTGGCAGCACCTTTACCAGGTGTTTGCATCGTGCACTTCCTTGCTCTATTGCTTTTCCGAATGCAAAAACCGCCCCGATCTCGCCGCAATCTCCGATCTTGAGATTCTCGCGAAAACGGAACGTTTCAATGCTATTATCCGCCAGTTCGACGAGTCCTGGGCCCAGACCATCCGATTCCAAGCAGTGCTCGCTTTTCTCACGTCAACATTAGCCTCGGCGGACAACGCGCACCCGGATTCACTGAGTTTCTCCTCCCGCTTCGATGCCGAAGAACAAACGACGATACTAAATCTCTTCGATGGAGGTGGTCTTGATGAGACGGCGATCGAATACTTTCCGCCCGTCGACATGACATCAACCTCGCAAGACTATTGGTCGACGGACTTCAGGAGCGAGCCAGTTATTCCCAATTTCGACGTTTGGGGATGGCAAGGGGATGTGGCGTGACCGAAGCACCAAACGTGTCATTCCAGACATTTAGCCGCAGTGATCATGAGCCTTGTTATCGCTGTTGCATCATCGAGCTTGGATACACCTTGCGGCCAACAGTGAGCATATCGCTCGGTAAAAAGTTTTTCGAGGAGTCTGGAAACGCGTCATGCCGTGGAATCACTGCGGACCGTGAGGCGCGGCAGGTGAATGCTGGGAAGGCGGAGCGAGCCTCCGCTCACAGATCGGGCGCATTACCCGCCTGGCGTCTTGCTCCCGCCGGAGACCGGTGGCAGAACGTGTCGTCATGGTTCTTGGGTAATTTTTCCTCTCAGCCCCCCGCGAATATATATATCGAGATCGTCGCTCATTTTGTTCTCACGTGACAGCGAAAGTCATGAATCCGAATAAGACTGCAGTCAGTGATTTGCCCGTTGCGACACGTACGTGTATCTCTCAATACGTCACGAAGTCATAGCAATCCAAGCGTTAGGCATCGAAGAAAGAATCGTATTGGGCGCTGATCTTGTATGATAGCGGCCAAATACGGATCGACCAGCATCGTCACTCCCAGCTTGGTATTCCTCTCGGGTGTGACCGCGAAGAATGAGTTGGGTGAATGGGTCGAAGGAACGATCCGAGAACACACCAAACTATGTCTTGAGACCACACAGAAGCGCCTCCAACATATCGGCCTTGATTTAAGCGATCGTGAGTTTATCCCTTTACGTGAAATGCTGATTCAGCAGTCGTCAGCGCTACAGTGTACCTTTCGGATTACGATCGAGACTTCAACTTAATGAACGAGGCATGGTACCAGACACTCAAGGAGTTCAGGCCCCTACCTACCAGAACATGTGTTGGAGTCGCGAGACTACCCAATGGTACGGACATCGAGATCTCCTTTGTATGTCAGGCACCACCTCACCATGCGCTAACACCTTCCAGACGGCTATCAAGCGGTGATGAAACCATAGGTGTTTCACCAACAAAGTGTACTGCCCAAGGACGACTGTCTGTGTCTGCGGGTATGCGAGCGCTTAACGTGGAGACAGGGTTGGAGTAGGACAGGGCAAGTCGAGACATGACTTTCTGTGCCAAAGCTATCTCATCCAAGTGGTATTAACCCTGAGCTTCTCGTCCACCATACCGAGCTCAAGCCCTTACACATCTCTATTGTGCGATCTCTTCGCGGTTTTGGCCAAGCCGCATTCTTGGTCGAAACGGCCGGCCTGACCGTGGCGGCAAAAACGCTGCAAGAGACATTTTCAAGCGCGCACGCGTTACACAACAGCCGGGAGAGACTGACCATGATGCGAGTATGTTCGGAACGCTTTGAAGGAGCCAGGGTACCAAGTAGCCCGTGCGCATCAGTTCAGAAAACACCGTTTCGATAACCATTTTGGGGCTATCAACAAGGAAAACACGTTCAGCTGCTGATATACCGCTCCTTTGCCACTTGCGAAGCCTGCTACGCTGTACTGGTGCTGAGCTGGGAAGCTCGAAATACGCAATTGGTCGCAGAGAGCCGGCAACGGTGATGATTCAGCACACCCGCCAGTGATAGCCGACCAACATATCACCCAGCGAGTATAAAGAAAGGAACAACACCCGGTGCGATCACACCGTTCAAGATCACGCCTGTGCAGCACCAAGAAGTCTTTCAAGCTTTTGGCAAACGGCTAGTTGAAAAGGGGAGCGTTTGACTGTCTTTAACCGCCACTCTGTTCACCTACAGCCTCGAATATCCTCAAACCGAAGCCACCAGCCTGTGGCATGCGGTATCGATACGTCACGTATGATCCCAGCAGCGGAGATCGACGCCTTTGCAGCAGCATTTTTATGGAGTCCAGCAAAATGTGAATCGCTTCGCAGAAAGGACATGTAGTTGACAGCTGCCACCGAGTGAGACTGTCAGCTGACTGAACAATGGACTGCTTTAGGCGGCGGGAGCTCTCCTGACCTTTGCATCCCACCCGGAACTCGACATGGGTCAGCCGGTTGTCGACCTCTCCAGCTTGCGCAATTTCCTTTATCCACCGAGTGGTCCCCATTGCTTTCCCCTCCACTGCCATTGGTGTGCTCGACATCACTCTCCATTTGTCCAGACGAAGCGGCCTGAGTAGCTCTCGACACGAAAAGCCGTACCAGCAGTAGCCCTGGCAGCCTCTTCGTCCAGAACCTCAACGCGACCGAATGGCTAGTTTCCAACGGTGGCTCCTTACAGATGACCATCAACTCCAAAGGCTAAGGGGGCTTACCATTCGATGTTATGTCACGGTCGCGAGAACGTCCGCAACGCCACTGGTGGATACTCCCACTGTGGCGTTAAGACGACCTACGACTTCACACAAGGCCCTCACGATCATCGACAGGCCGACAGCTTCTTATACGTCGTGTTCGACCCGGACTAAGCCACCAATCACTACATCCTCTTCAATGACGTCCCTGGTACTTACCTTCTAGATCGTCAACAAGAACCTCGGTGGTGAGGGAGAAGTCCTTCCGTTTTGACCCGCATCATCTCACTTGGGGTCGCACGAACATCAAGAAAATTCCTCTGCCCGTGTCATCGACATCGAGACGGGCTACAAAGTTCAGGATGAGACCTGGGAGCGGCGCAACGGGATGTAGGTCACGAAATACGACTTTTCATTGCGTTAGTCATCGCGTCAAGTCAGGACTATATATCGATGATCAGCTCAAGCAAGAGTCGATGGTTGACCGAGAAAGCACAACAGACGACTTGGTGCTGCTACACATGTACCATGGTGAGTCCTTACACCTTGGTCGAGGTGATCTCTTCACAAGAAGCCACTCCAACTCCGTCCAAGGCAATTTCATTCCCGTCGGCAAGACGTTTGGTCCCTGCTTACTATACATCAACGATGGCGATCTCTCAGACTCCGGGAGCCGATCCTACCAGGAGAGTGCCAAATGGTCGTTCTCATGGCTCAATGATGCCCTCTACCAATCTTGGGAGTCGGTCGACGGTACGCTCAAGCTCAGCGACGGTCGACTGGCGAGTGGCGTGGCCGTCTTTCTTGGTGACGAAGATGGGTGGCAGACAAACAATCAGGGGTCGTACTATCAATATACGACTTATGCCGACGCCCATTCCCCAAGCCCGCTACACATCCTCTCCTCCCCTACGCTCCCCCCCCCTCCACTTCTCCCTTCCACCCCCAAACAACTATGCTAAAATTAAACCCCCAAACCCTCTCAACTCGCTTATCAACGTGAATATACTTCAGCTCAGAATTCTCCAGACCATTTGAGCAGAGAAACTCGCTGCATATGCCATGTTTGCTTATCCCAGGTTCCAATACTCCCAATGACCGACCCGGTTCACACCGCCTCATCCGCCCTCAAGAAGCTCGTCCTCACATGTCCCGCCCCACCCCGATTCGCCTCGCAAACCAAGGGACCAGCGTCAACTTACCATCCAACTTCTTCCAGCTCCTCGCAGGTTTCTTCCCATCCACTACCCTGAAACTCTCCGTCCCGTCCATCTCGCTGACCAAGTACACGTCACCTCCCGCTGAAGACAGGTTGATCACTGGGACATTTTCATTGGTGGAGTCGGAGGGTGCAAACTTTGTCGACGATGTGATCCCGATACCTTCGAAGTGGGTGTAGGTCGATTCGAACGGGTTGTCGATGGATTCGGCGGTGTAAACGATGATGGTGAGGGTATCTTGGCCTGTAAGGGGATGCGAGGCGAGGAGTCGAACGGGAAGATCGAAGTTGATACTGCATTTTGAGTTGGCGGAGAGGGAAGCGGTGAGGAAGCCTGGGAACTCCTCTTTTGTCGATTCGGACACCTAAATCAAGTCAGCTTGAGAAATTCGGCAAGGCAGAATTGGGACTCACCGAGATCTTGGCAGCGTACTCCAGCTTGGGCAATCGCACCTCCCACTTCCACCCTTCTGGCGCTTCGACTGACAACTCCGTCTTTCCCTGCCATGGCATCTCGGTGCTCAAGTTGACCGTTGCCTTGCCGGATGGTAAGTCGATCGTACGGGACGCCGAGACGAAGAGGTAAACGTTGAGGTAAATGATGTTTGATGAGGAGTCAACTGAAGCGCTCCATGTACAGTATATCCTCCTAGCATACCGAGCGTTCTGGACAGGTTTGGTGGGCAGCAGCATACTACAAGACGTTAGCTGTGTATCCGAATGATGCTCAAGCGGACATCGATGCAATCCTGCGACCACTCACCCTCGAACCAATCCTTCCTCGTCGCCTCATCCCCATAAGTCGCCTGCTTATTCGCATAGCTAAACTGCTTCCCATTCAGGGAACCGCCACCCAGAACCGCATTGAGGACGCACAACTCCATCACATCCCGAACCTTCCCATCCAAACCATGACTCAAGATCGTCTCACTCGTCATCATCGCCGCTATACTCGCACAGGTCTCTGCGTAACATCCACCTTCTCCAGTCGATTGAGGTAGTCGGTAGGGTATCCCGGAGAAACCTTCGATGTTGGGTTCCGTACCGAACCCGCCTGTGGCGTACATCTTCTTGTCGACCGCGTCTGTCCACAGACGTTTGGCATCGGTCAGGAAGGGACCGCCCAGGTCTGCTGCTGCTGTGGTGAGGTAGAATGCGCGGACGGAGTGGCCGAGGATGTCTTGTTGCTCGTGCAGGGGGAGGTGGTATTGGGAGTAGCTTAAGATGTCAGCTTGTCCAGCGATTTTAAAACTCACCTGGTGTCCCGTAAAGACCGCATGGTATGTGGATAGACCTCGTCTCGACGGACTTTCGCCTCGTGGACAAAGTACGTCTCGTCATCCTGATCCGCTCGCTTGACACCCCGAGCAGAGAGGAGGTAAGTCGCGAAGTCGAGGTGTTTCTGATCCTTCGTCAAGGCGTAAAGTCGGAGCATGGCGAGTTCGAGCTCGGGGTGACCGGGGCAGCCTCGGAGTTGATTTGGACCAGGTCCAACATGTTTGCTTATGCAATCGATATACTGTCAAATTTCAGCTTTGCTCGTTACAAAGAGCCGAACATCGCTTTTCGCTCACCTCGATCATGATGTTCAGGAACTGCTTCGAGCCAGTATATCGATGATGCGCCAACGCCTCTTCCAGCAAATGCCCAGCATTGTCTAATCCCCCAACTTCATCAGCAAAACATCGATCGATCAACCAATCCGGTCAAAAGCCACTCACACCTCTCATGCATATCCCGCATGTTCTTGAACCTCCCCTCGGGATCGACCACAGTGAAGTAGATATCCAGATACCCATCATCCCCCTGAGCTTTCTCCATCATGTCGATGATCTCCTGGATGGATTTCTCGTACTCCGCCGCGTGGGGGCAGTTCTTTCCGTCTGGCGAAGAGAGGAAGTAACATGCTCCCTCGATCCTGCGTCGCGTCAGCACTCGCCCACCGGCTTATCAAGACCTCAAGAGGGATAGCTTACCATTTCCCAACATCCGATTCCCAGAAAAGCGAAGGTGGGATCCCATCTTGCAGTGGCTTCCTCAGGCGAGTGTTCGCTACTCACCCTGGTCTTCGCTCCATACAACCTCCTGACATCATACGCAGGATGCCACTTCAACTTAAACGCATCATAACTCCCTTGCTTCTTCAATTGATCTAGCTGAGTCTTCAATACTTGATTCGAGTAGATCTTTCGTAGTTTCCCGTAAAACGAATCTGGGTCGACCGCTATTCCACTATCTCAGCTGATTGTTCCGCGAAACATCGTGAAAAGACGGTGTAAACAGTGAGCGAGCGGGAAGAAGCTTACAGGTCTCGATGTAGCTCGTATGTGGGTGGACACGCTTGTATTGATCGTGCTGGACCCCGTATCCGTTTGCTTTGCTACTAGCCATGGTTTACAGCCTCCTACAGCGACGACAATGGGTCCAACCGTCGGGGAGCCAGTACCGCCGCTTCCGGTCGATCGTCCAGAAAGCACAAGCCTGAAGCTCCAATAGCGGCTTATTGGGAGACTGGGCCAGGATAAACTGGAGTTTGAGCTGAGAAGTGGGAAACCGAGAGGACTATCAGAGAGCGAGAGGTCGGCCTGGCTGAGAGAAGAGTGCGCATGGAGGAGGCCTCATCTGCTCGAGCAAAGCGGAGTGATTGGGTAAAGGAGTTTGTGATGTTGAAACAGAATGGGTTTGAGCGAAAGGAGATCATCCTTTTGATTGGTGAAATCCCCATGGTCCCCAATGGTATGAATTGATTGAGTATTTCGTCCATTTCTCCATGGTACATGAGGCTTTCCATCTGTGAGAAGGCAGTTCTGCTTCGTGATTGTCAATAGATCTTAATTGATATCAAGAAGCGTGAGATCCGCCAGTGTGAATGACATGTTGTCCACAATTGTCAGAAGTATAGTGGACCTTCCCCAGCATCATAGCGCCCAGCGTGGACGGCGGTCTTCATCGTTTCAAGGCGGGTTGTCTCGTCAGTCTCGGCACACTAGCGAGTGCGGCTAATGCGTTTGTTCGGACATTGGCCATGCGCAGGCGGTAATGAGGCGGAGTCAAGCCTCTACCGAAAGTCCTGTTGAAGTTAGTTAGGCAAGAAATTTGAGGAGAGGAGCTGACCGGTTGACGTGATTCGAGCAGAGAAGGGCGATGACGATGTTCGAGAGATGAAAGGGGATAGTGGTAAAAGCTGCCGTGGAGAAATCATGGAGAGCTTGTCTTTCGTATCGAGACCATTTGGGACACCCTGGCAGAGTCGTTCTCGGATAGCACCGCTTGCTATAGGTAGCATCGTCTACGAGACATTATTAGCATCACATTTCAGGCGTACATAGCGGATTATAGTAGCCTAAGCACTTCAAGCTATTCTGTATCCGTAATCGCTCTCGTCATCGAGGAATTGAGACCAAGCCTGAATAAGCTTCCGATCGAGGTTGAGCGCTCCAAGCTTGTATGACGTGTAGCCGACGAGACAGAGCGAGAGCTGCCGGAAACTTGTTCGTAACCTTTTCGCCAACACCTAATGACTTCACCTTCTCCATCAGGCCTTTCTCGTCGAGCATAGATTTCGACTCCGAGCCGCATGTTCCCCAGAAAGATGTCGGATAAAAGGGGAGGGGTAATACGAGGTAGAAGACCATGATTGATGAGAAATTTTCGGAGCGAGAGGACTTCAAGGAGAGCGAGGGGGACGGAGGTCTACTTCGCCGAACGAAAGGGTTCCGCAGCGACTTGAGGGAAGAGACGAATAAAGTCGCTCGTTTCCCTGAAGTCGTCAACGGCGATGAAGACGCCATACTTGGCTCGGTTGGTGTCGATGGGTTCTTGCGGAAGTTGAGAGGCAAAGGAGGATGAGGTCGGTCTTTTGGATCTCGGGGAAAAGGTGGAAAGTCGTTGAGCCGGCCTGCCTCGAACGAGACTAGGGTACGATTTTGGATCGGTCCCATGTGAGGCAACGATGCGACTGACGAGGAGATGGTCGATGGTCGGAGGTGAGCATCGTCAGATTTGCTCCGTACTGGGGAAGCGGCGGTATGTCGATTCGCTTGTATCGGAGAGCTCGGTCCGCCAGATGAGGGACGAGCCGGATGGTCGGATGTGGATTGGGCATGGGTGGACCCTCATCTGGATTGAAGTTCGGTGATGGACAGTGATATCTCGCAAATGGGTCGATATAGCCTATTCCGAGGTGATAGACGGGATGTAAGGCGAGAGAAGCGCAGGGGAGTATGGGGCTAGGGGAGTTTGGGTTCGGTGATCGACATCGAAGACCTGGTACTTCCGTCATGAGTTGTGCATAGGAGAGGATCAGTGTTTGAGCAGGTGGAGGCAAATGAATAGTATTCAGAAAAGTCAGGATTAGCCAGCCATCGCGAGGTAGTCACGACTAGAACGGCGCATTCAGCCACCAAGCTCACTTCGCCGTCTGACTTCCTTTCAGCCAGACATGCTCGCCTTCCCGGATGATTACATGGATTTGCTTTACTCCGACAATAATCCTGCTAATGCCAAGGGTGTCGCTTAGAGGAGATAGATCCGACCCTCCCATGGCTCCAGCTTGATCTCACCGTCGATGCCTGATCCCAGCTTCGCCGGACCTTTCGTGACCAATAGCTTCGCCCCTTTGATATCTACCCCCGTAGGGTTGAAAGTCGTGGATAGCTTCTAATTCGGATCTGATTGCCGCTGCATTCCCCCGGCAGCGCGATCGAAGCTCTGGCTATACTTGGGTGAGTTTGATTCGGCAAGGGAGACGCGAAAGCATACTGATAAAAGTGGAAGACCATCTGTAGCTCGCGATCACTCGGTCGGAATACGGTGCATACTCCGATACCGCTTCGTCTCCCGGACGCTCGCCGACGCTTCGAATTCTTAGCTACGCAAAGAGAACGTTGGGAACACTCACGCAAAACAGTCATATTGACTCAATACTTCCCTATTCATCTCTTTCAAGAAATCATGTACTTCTGGTCTATTGATCGGCATACCTCCGAAAGGTTGGAACGGCCGACAAACGGTACGCCGATGGAGGCTTCACTCACCACGTCCATGCGGAAACCGTCGATTCCCTGCTTGAACCACCAATGCATCATGTCGTACGACTCTTTCCGCATCGACTCGTTCTCGCAATTCAGGTCGGGCTGCTCACTGAGGAAAAGACGGAGGTAGTACTGCTCGGTCCTGGGATCCCATGTCCACGCTGAGCCTCTGTTTCATCAGCTAAATGCATGAATGCCTTTCTCTACCTACTGGCCGATGACTGATCGCCAATTGTTAAGTGGCATTCGTTCTCCCTTCTCATCATTCTTCGCATCTCGCTAGATATACCAATCCCGCTTGGGGTTATCTCTACTCGACCGACTCTCCTTGAACCATGGGTGCTTTGATTGAACGATCAGCGATGCAAGAAGTACGGAGAAAGCGCACACCTCTTCCGAGCTGTGATTGACAACCAAATCCATGACAAGCTTCATCCCCCTCTCATGGAAAGCCTCCAAAATCTTTTCCCAGTCCTCCAAAATGCCATATCTCGGGTCTACATTCCGATAGTTGGAGATGTCATATCCCATATCCGCTTGAGGTGACTCGTAGAGTGGGGATAGCCATACGATGTCGACGCCAAGGGAGTGTAGGTATGGTACTTTTGAGAGGATACCTTGGAGGGTACCGTGTCCGTTCGCCGCATTGTCGCAGAAAGATGCCTGACGGGGTCAGTGAGTGAGACTGTCGCTGATTGTCGCCCAACCTACGGGGTAAACTAAAGACATTACAATCAGCGGGACTGAGATCATCGAAGACATGGCTCACTCTGGTACACCGAAGCGGACTTCCACCAAGCTCTGTCAGACGGCTTAGTGACCATCGTAGTGAATATAGCACTACGGAAACGGATTGAAATCCCTGTCATCCCACCAAGAAGTTCACCTCAGAATAGCTCGTGAAGTCACAAACTCAGCTTCGAACTCGTATCGTTATGACAGATCTTCGACAATGATCAGCTCAATGACCTTGAGATCGGGATCGTGTGGGTTCCGGATCGATGGGAGCGGTGTGTCCAGCTCTCGCCCTCTGTCGGGGTCATCGTCCAAGCTGAAATGGTACCCAGTGCATGACTTTGCTCTTCTCCGAGAAAGGTCGCAAAGTAGGATGCAACGACTACGAGATTACGTAAGGTGTAAACCGTTAGGCGTTAAGCATCGCATCTTAGGCCTTCCGTCTCCTAATCCGACTGTGCTCATTTAGGCGTAATCTGTGATACAGCACGAGTTGTCATAACGTCATTCCCCTACTTCTGGGACACCCCCCTTTATGGGACACCTCTTACATATCGTTCAATATTCATCTCCGAAGCTGTCTAGACCATGCACGTCATAGTCTGAAAGCCCCAGGACGGTGTGGACATCATCAAGGGTGTGTTAGGTACCCACTGGTACCGCTCTTTCCTTCCCTTTTGTCTTCCTCGCCGTTGTAACCGCCTCTGCCTCCCGTACCCTCTCCAGGCAGTTCTCAGTACTAAAGACATGCGTACCGAGGTTCCCAACAGTGATCCCAGCCCTCTTTCTCTTCCTAGCCTCACTAGCGTCCCTAAGACCCTGGTTCTCCTTCTCCAAGACCGTATTCCTTGCATTCACA
>JAABUH010002039.1_pt1 | contig 20404 bp, 21 predicted proteins | sample 5559121 | NCBI WGS metagenome assembly JAABUH01 (sample SAMN10711871, study PRJNA513364) | rock metagenome | isolation source: Antarctica rocks | place: Antarctica: Victoria Land, Battleship Promontory nord | collected 2015-12-28
GCTTTGAACTCGATGTCATCGAATATGAAAGTTCTCGTGAACGCTTGCAGACGACTAAAGTCGAGAATATATCTGAAAATATGAACAAAACACTGAAGTTTGCTCGCGAGTCGCTAGTCAAAACACGGGAACAAATGATGAAACAAGTCAATAAGCATAGAAAAGAAGTTGATTACAAGATCGAATCAAAGATGTTTCTGAATGAAAGAAACATCGTTACAGCGAGACCTTTCAAGAAGCTAGATGACAAAATGCTCGATTCTTTCACCAATCTAGGTTTCGTCGACTCTTCATATAAACTGAAATTATCAGAGTCTATGCGTGTTCATGATGTATTTCATTCTGATCTGCTTCGCTCTGCCGTCGACGACCTCTTGCCTGATCAAAAGAACGAATTCTCAGATTCAATAGTGATAAACGACGAAGACGAGTGGGAAATCGATGATATATTGAATTCCCGTCGATATCAAAGACGGCTTCAGTATAGAATCAAATGAAATGACTATGACAATGACCTCAATTGATACAACGCTGATGACGACGAATTTATGAACGCTCAGAAGGTCGTTGACGATTTTCATATTCGATACTCGAACAAATCGCGCTAATCGACAATTCAATCAATCACGATTTAACAGATCTGAATCTGTGAAATCATGATTGAACAATCAATTGAGTCGAACAGGAAATACATTCATGCGAACATGAATCGTCGAAGAGAGAAGGTAATGTCACGATTCTAGCCTTGTCAGGCTCAGCCTTCTAGCCTTACCAGGCCTATTCTCGCTCCGTCACCTTGACTAGTCCCTATTGAGCCTAGCGTCGGCTGAGGAACACACATATGTAGCCAGCTTCTTTCCCGTAGCTATCTTTCTTTCTTAGCATTTATCTTCTAGTTAAATGACACTTCTATCTGACTCGCTCTAGACAGATCTTTAACAGATATAAATGAAGTATCATGCATTCTTTGCATGCATCAACAATGCTTCTTCTCTTTTCTAAGAAAACATTCTTACATTCTTGTATTTAAGATCTTCATTGATTGCGTTCACGTTTACATTATCTGCAGTGTGTGAATGTCTGACAAGTATGAGAAGACTTTTCAAGTGTCAATTTTCATGTAGATAACTCGAACTTCAACATTCATGATTTTTAAGAAGAGTGCACTTTTCTTACTTGTAGTCTTTCGTCTATCTCTTTTCATGATTGATAGTAGTAATGTGATAGAAGCGAGATGAATGTTGCTCGCTCATTCAGAGCATTGTGATTTCAAGTTGTGACATCGCTGACGTTTGATAGACACTCTCATTACATTGATGAGTGAATTTTTCTATACTTTGCTGCGTTTCATAAATGCAGAACGATCATAGCTGAAATCAGTATTGATGAACATTATTGTCGATCTATGAAATGATACTGCGTCTGCTTCTTTGAATCTTTGTCAATCTGCACACATTCAGACACAATGTTGATTAGATAGTCATGATTTCTTTAATGAGCTATTCGATCAAATTTATTCAAAAGATTGAAAATGAGAATCTGTGATTATGCTCAAGCAGTATTGCATGTGTCGTTGAAGATTTGTTGCATCATTAAAGCAGTGTCTGCAACATTGTCAAGAATTACAGAGCTTAATGTTGATTCTATAAATTTTCTCATGATCTCAATAAGTTTTGATAAATATATCAGTAAATGTCAAAGAAGAAAGAGTGAGTACAACTATCTATAATATAGATTGATAAACTAGTAACACACTGCGCGTTCTTGATGCACATGTATGAGACTGTGTGATCTAGACGCAGTTGTCATCTTTCATCTTGTTATTGACTTCAATGTCGTTCGCTTCATCATCATCGTCGTTCTTGACATCTCTGATTACATCATCATCTTCAAAGATTTTAAACTTCAATGTCAACTTCATTATACACATTCGACAATTTTATCTATCGTATATCAGCATCTCGATTCTTGAATCTATGCAGCGTAAGTCATAAGTGATAGTCTTCTCATGTTGTTCAAGACAATTGACTCTCTTCTTGATCTGTGCTTGATTTCTCTTCATTCATTCTGAGTCAATTTGAACTAGTCTTTTGATCTTGTATAAATTGTAATCAACATCGATTAATTTAATAATATCAATGATAAAGTGTGATGACTTTTCATTTGAATACTTCTGCAGTTTTTTCAAGTTTTCTTAAAACAATTAAACTATGTTCATCATTCTAGATTTGATCAATTTTGAAGTTATCAAAGTCACAGAAACTTTAAGCACAAGTTGAAAATACTACATAATTAAACATTAACAATCATGTTGAACATGTTTTTTCTTGCTATGCATGTGATAACTTTCAAGAACGACATTAACAGAAAGTAAAGACTCTGTCACTTACTCAATAAAGAATAAGTGCATTCATAGAACTCATGATACAGAATACAGTCTTCTCGTTCTTGTTTCAGACATCATTGATGAGCATGTTGATTGCTTTGATTTTGCTACAGTTCACTTTGAAGATAATGTTGAGAATATGCTTCTCATAGAAAGATTCGGCTTGCTTCAAGTCGTAGAGACGATTTGTTTCAAAGCAAACATATCTCTTATCTCAATCTTCTACTTCAGAGAATGTAAGTGACTGTATCTCTGAAAGTTGTTCAAGATGCAAGAATGTGCTAAGTACTTTGAATCAATGAACTTTCATCATTCAGTTGTTGACGTTGAATTGAGACTCAATTTCAATGCAATAATTGTTGATTCAGTCTTGCTTTTTCTTATTCATCTTCTTTCAAAATTGATCAATGATTGTTATCACTGAGAAATTGACAAGTTTATTGAATCTTAATGAAAGATTGCAATCAATATCTTGATGCTCATTTGATTTCACATCTGTAAGAAAAGAGTTGAAAAACATCAATTGATTGACATCATATCATAATCATAATGTGTTGCACACAGTCTTTAGCTGTTTGATGTACTTCTGAATGACTTGAGAATTTGTCTTTTGAATCTCAATAATTTTCATATGTATCTTGTTCATGTCTTTCAAATTTTAATATGTACAGTATTTCAAATTGACTTGATGAGCTTCTTTTTCTTTTCATACTCATTCATGTTGATTCACTATTGAATCTATCATCAGCATGTTCACTCATGTCGTCATTTGAAAGAAAGGTCGTTTGAAGAGTGTATCTGTAACAAATCACTTACAAGATTTTTTATTCATGATCTTAAATAGATTGATGATTTTGAACATCTGAGTTATCTTTCTATGCATTTCATTCACGATCAATCAATCTCATCTCATATCTCAGAACTTTCATATCGACTGTGATTGTCTTGCTTTAGAACTTGCTTTTTGAGAATGATGTAAACTTCTCATCAATTCTGCAACGCAAGTCTTGTACATGTTTATCATGATCACATATATGAGACTAGAATTAGCTTACTCTTCTTCTGATAGAAGATATATATCTGTTTGTCTCAGTCTGATGATCAGCGCGTTCATCTTAACATCACAATATGCATGATGAATCTGTCAACATAATAAATCATTGTTCTTGTCGAGATGAATTTGAATCTTCTTTAGTCAATTAATGATCAAGATTAACGAAATGATAACTAGATTGACAAATTTCAACGATATGAAACATGCAGATGAACTTACGTTCACACATGAACACTCAATTTTCAATCTGTTATCAGAAGAGCACTTTGCATCTCTAAACTGAGAAGTATCAAGAGTGTCTTTTTTCAGATGTTCATTGAACTTCTTCTTGTGATAAGCATCATTGATCTCGTCATGTGCTATGTGCAATAGATGATTCAGGCAAATCAATTCAAGCATCTTTATTGTTTTATCAATAAATTAGCATGCTTCATTCTTAATTTTGCTGACATTCATGTTTATCTTTTCAAGACTCATATCATCGACATTGTATTCTTTTCTTATGAACATTTTCATTTCAAACATCACAAAAATCTCAAAAGTCTAATATAAAAAGAGTGATGTGATCATTCTTTGCAAATGTATGCATGACTGAAATTCAACATGATTAAAGTCATGCAGAAACAGTTGAGCATAATTTCGTCATCTGTCTTCTTCATGAAAATGCTCTGTAACAGTTAATAATATCTTCGTCATGAGTCTGTTTGATCTTGTTAGTCAAGAAACAAGATCAACTTCGATATTTCAATCATCTTGTGTAATGCTTCTTCAAAGTCTTCTCACTATCTTCAACATTATTGAGATTCACATGTGATTATGCATGTTCTGACTTTTTCGCAATATCTTCTTTAAATGAAGTGTTGAAGATCATAATGTTCTGTTGAAATTTCATCTGCTGAGATGAAGATTGTACAGTTGCTTCATGTTGTTCAATTCAACTCGTTGAATCTCGATGTGAGTTAATAATATTGTTTTCATTTAATGAAGAATTATTATTCTTTGATTTGAAACTTGATACTGTTATTGAATTATCAAAAGTTGAAGCTGAAATGTGAGATTTATCTGAAGCTAACATCGACATGTCATTTTCTTAAGTTTGCATCTTGTCATTCGACTTTCGTCGCTTTGAATGCAATGATTCAGAATTCTCATCATTCTCTGTAAAGATCACTTGTCGTTAATCTGTCATTCATACACATACTTCAATGACTTACTATAATGCAATGTTTGATCAGTTAATATGATGCTTGTTATGTTTTTCTTTGAATGATTGAATCTTGATCGCTTTCAAGAAAAATATAAAAGCGTGTGAATCTTGTTCATGAGATCTTCACTCTTTTCAGTTTGCTGTGAATGTACACTCTTCACAAATTTATCAGATTTCGCTGCATTGTTTGTTGAATCAACGTTGTTCTTCGTTGTACTCAAAACAGCTGTGTTATTCACATTGTTCTCTTTCATGTTAATGACTGTTGACTGCTTCTGAACATGAGTAGACGCTGCATTGTCTGCTAAGTCAACGTTATTCTTCGTTGTACTCAGAACAGCTGTGTCATTCACATCATTCTCTTTCATGTTAATGACTGCTGACTGCTTCTGAACATGAATAAATGCTGCATTGTTTGCTGTGTTGATGTTATTCTTCGTTGTACTCAGAACAGCTGTGTCATTTGCATCACTCTCTTTCATGTTAATGATTGCTGACTGCTTCTGAACATGAATAGACGCTGCATTGTTTACTGAGTCAACGTTATTCTTCGTTGTACTCAGAACAGCTGTGTCATTTGCATCACTCTCTTTCATGTTAATGACTGCTGACTGCTTCTGAACATGAGTAAACGCTGCATTGTCAGTTGAATCAACGTTATTCTTCATTGTAAACAGAACAGCTGTGTCATTCGCAATGCTTTCTTTCATGTCAACGACTGCTGACTGCTTCTGAATATGAGTAGAGTCTATTCGATTCTGCTCTATGAAATCTAAAGTTCTTGTTAGTCTTTATTAACATACATGATCTATCAAATTATCAATTGTTGTTTCATGATTGATTAATAATGTGTTGATCTCATTTCTTTGAATTGTCACTTTGTTAATCTTTTTGCTTTCATTAACATCAATGAATCTCATGTGCTCTTGATGAGAAGCTGAGATTGATGAAGCATTGTCTGTGAGTTCTGCACTAATCATTAGTTCGCTGTTTACATACATGTGTTTCTGATCTATCAGAATATGATGTAGCACAAGTCACATTAAAGCGAGCAGCATGATTAGATTGATTTGAGACATCGCGTAAGACAGCTCAAAAAGTTCTGTCTGAATTTATTTTCAAGATCTCATCATTTGTGATGTAAGTGATAGTGTTCATCTCAATGTAGCTCATGTCATTTTTGAAAATATCAATTCACATCTGAAACGAAACATTATAAAATTGATCTTTGTCATCATGTAAATCGTGATTAAGTACATCTTCAATCAAAGTCAAGCTCATTTTCAAAGTCTCTTTTGAAGTGATCAGATTCAAGTGTGAACTCATCATTGCATGAAGTTCAACGTCTTCAAGTGTTCTGATGAATGACATGATTTCTTGTGACTGCAAAAACTCAGATGCAGATGATGCTCATTGAATCTTTACAATCTTGCATGTGATGATGAGTGATTGATCATCTGAAGATGATGTAAAACTAGTTTGTGTATGAGTGAAAGATGTGTTGATTTTTTCGACACATTTCTGTTTAAAGCGTCTCTTGTTGAAGAGCAATTATTAAACTATAATGATCAAACTGCTGATAATATGATTTGCTTCAAAGTCATTGAACATAAGTGAGTTGATGTTGTACAGAAACAATGTTAATTTCTTCTTAATGATAGTTGACTTCTTATGAGATCTGATGTGCTTAAGTGTAGACGCGTGCTTTTCAAGTCATTGCTCAGCTTGATTTGTTAAATTCTTCAACTGATATTTATTGATGTTTAAGATTCTAAGAATCTCTGTCATGTTTCTGAAAGTTGAACACTCATCATCAAGTTGAGAATTCTGATATCTAATAGTGATATTCTTTTTGAGATGTGAACTAGTCATTATGATGAGTTGATAAAATCAGTTTGATAAGATAAATGATGATGATGAAATATGAGTGTTGCTATTTGACTATGTGAGATGAGTTGACGTGATAAACTAGACACGTACTCAACTGATGTTAAATATGCAGATTCAATTAATTGAAATCAAGTTCAATGAACATATCTTAATTTTAATAATGATGCTTATTGAAAGAGACACATAATTAAATCATGATCTTATGTGATTATGAGAGCAACTTGAAAGACTTACATCGAGTATGATGAGCAAATGAATGAAAGATTAAGTTGTGTTAAGTACATGCAGCGAATGTGATACTGTAAAAGCTGAAACATAATAAATTTACTTTAGCTTACGTTGAAGATCTGCGCTTACATGATGTGCATAACAGCTTAAAGAATAAGCTAGTTTATTGTTGATTGAAGTGTATTGTATCTGCAAGTTGTTATGTCTGTATTTCAGTGTGTATTACACAGTGATCAGTGTCTCAATCTCTTTGACAGACTTGAACTAGCAGCAGACAAAGAATTTAGACTTCAAAAAAGAATGTCATCTTCTGTGAAACATGTTTATCAGTCGATGAATACTGCTTCTTGATCAGATCTATTTTCTTGCAATGCTTACTCTTTTGAGAAGTTTGTTGCTTGATCTTTGCTTACATCTCAATGATGCTTTTGCTCTTCTGTGAGATTTGCTGCAGAAGCTTCGTTCACATTCTGATGATGCTCTTGCTCTTTTGAGAAGTTTATTACTTGATCTTCATTCACATTCTGATGATGCTTTTGCTCTTCTGAAAGATTTATTGCTTGATCTTCGCTTACGTTCTGATGATGCTCTTACTCTTCTGCAAAGTTTGCTGCAGAAGCTTCATTCACATTCTGATGATGCTCTTGCTCTTCTGAGAGATTTGTTGCTTGATCTTCGCTCGCGTATCAAGCTTTGTTCTCATTTCATTGTGATTCTTGCTCTTGAAATTGATGCTCTGTTTTCATGAAATCGATGAATTCTTGTTGACTAGAGTATTTCTTATAGACTTCGTTGATCAAGAACAGATTTTAAACATGTTGTATCATGTGTAGATTGTGAGCGTAATCATGCTGAAGTTCATCATAGTTACATAATACAACAAATGAGTCGTGAGCATGATTACAGACAGTCAGAAGACAATTGAGTTGAGACATGAAGTCAAGTTTTCTGATTTTTATCATACATAGAATGATGACAGAAGTTTCTTTCTCTTGAAAAGAATCAATCATGTACGCTTCAACATTTTGAACTTTCAAGTCTGAGACTAAGCTTCTCTTCAATAGCTGAACTTGTGCAGTATATTTTGTAAGAATGATGATGTTCTTGACAGATATTTCGACTTCAGCGTAGATCTTGACTAGCTCGATTGCTACAATGACTTCAATCTCATTCTGCTTGAACTGAGATGCATCAATTCTTATATCAATCTCATTGATGTTGAAAAATGTCAATGATCATTCTATTTTGCAAAAGCTCTTCAATATAATGATTGCAATAGTCATATTAAGTTGAAGTGAAGAATCAACTGAGAATTGCATCTGAGCTTTATATCAGACAGTGAATACAAGGTCATCTATGATGAGAATTGCGCGATACTGTTCAGTGAGAAGCATATAAGAGTATTCAAGCATAATCAGATGTTCAAATAAACTTTTGTTTATATAGTGCGCAAAGCAATTGTTCTTGATATCTTCTTTCGTTGATCGAAGTTGCTCATCATCATTGAACATATGCATTAAATCGTTGCTGTGAGTCATAGCAATAAAGATCTTTGCGTTCTCAACTCTCATGACTTTCTAAATGACAGTATGATCTTCTTTGAATTTTTTTAGCATAGTAGTGTTGAAGTTGATCAGCGTGCAGACAACAACGCTTACATCATGCTCAAGAATATTCACACTTAACTCAATCTCAATGCGCTGAAAGAATTCTTGATCTTTCATGTCAAGAGTTTTTCTTATCTTAATTCTTTGAAAGTACGAGCAGAAAGTCTTAATAACAGCGTCACGCTCAGTCTCATTGTTCATTTTATTGAGCTTGACATTGATAATTCTCTGAAGCATATAACGTTCAAATTCGTGATCTCGCTTCAAGAATTGACATGTGACATGAGAATTAAGATCTTTGTAATTCATATCAAATGAATTCTTGTCGCTCTTGAAATCTTCGTGAATCATATCAACTTCTTCATTGTTGATTTGTACAATTGAAGAATCTTGTGTCTTATGCTGCTTGTCACTCTGTTCACTCTGTTGACTCTGAGATTGCGTCTTATTCACTGAACAATCGCTCAAACTCGTGACTTTTAGAAGCAGAGTGTCAAGACTAATCTGATGCAATTTGTATTAATGATCTTTAATGTAATGTAGAATCTTCTTGCTCTGATCAATAATTTAATTTGTCAGCTGATCATAGAAGATATCAGATAACTCGTGAGAGACATTTCATCATTGTCGAGCGAGATCGTTGTTTACTGAGTGAGACGTGTGACTGTCTTGAGCGACTATCTGACGTTCAGTGAACTGCGAGTGAAAACGAATGATCTTCTTATTCATTAGAATGATGTCTTTGTTTTTCAGTCGTTGAAGCTGTTCATTCAGTTTAAGAATGAATGTATCAGCTGTGTTGTTGAACGAACTCAGCACTTTGACTTTCTTGCTCAACTTTAAGAGTAGCATTGTAATAATGACATTCATCAATGTCTTTTCAATCTCAAAGAGTTTCTTGATAAGATTAAAATCGTTAGAAAGATTCTGAAAATATTGCATGATCAACATCTGAGACTTATTCAGCTTGATATTTCACTCAGCAAGAGTAGTCGAAAGATTCAAGTCTTCAAAGAGAATTAATGTGAATTTGATACAAAGATTCTGACTCAGTATAATATCGTGAAAGTGATCATTGTATTCATAATATTTCTCATCAATATGAGCAGAATTGAGAATTTTGATTGTCGCTATTTTGATTTTGTCGAGCTTGTCAGACATGATTGAACAAACTGAGATCACATTTAATGCGTTGAAAAAACAATACTGAAGTACTTGTTTATCATCATTCTGTCACTTATGCTCGCGAAGATTGAACGTCAACTTCAACTTGATCGAGCTTCAATTTGTCTTGATGAGAGAGTGATGAAGAGCTACGCTCACATCTGTCGTGTTGAAGAAAATAAATGATTTGACAAGAATGATAACAGTTCACTTATCATCATTGATGTGCACTTTAAAGTGATTCTTTGAGTCAAATTGATAGTTGAAGCGATTGAAAAGACGCAGCAAATCAACATACTTCTTGTCTATTCTCATGAATGTGATGAGTGCACGTAACTTGCAAAGCAATGTCTGAGTCTTCATAATCAGTGCTCGCTGTGTCTTTATCAACTGTAGTTTAGAGAAATCTTTGATAAGTCAGCACTTCTTGTCATTGCAATAAGTGTGTCAATATGATAGATAGATAGTTGAACGATTCTTTTTTGAAGTCACTTGTTCTACTTGAATAATATGCTTGTGATTTTTAGATTGACTGAATCACATGTTGAACGCTGAAAAGTCTCGCTTTATTCTGATGCTACTGTTGAATTTTCGATACTGATTCAGAAACGTATCTCGTTCAATCGTCGAGATAAAAATCTTCAGCTTAACTGTGCAATCTTCTGACAAATTGAAGACTTTTTTGAGTGTGTTCTCTATATTCTGAAGAACTGATGAATCTTCATGATTCTCAAGCAGAATTAACTGAGTATGAATCAAGATCAATCTGAAGATAAATTCAAGAAAAGTCATTCATTCATCTTGATGCAGATTCTTGATCTTTGAATCATTGATGTTATGTGTGAAAAACATGAATTTAAAATAAGAAGTGTACAACAGAGACATGTTTAAATAGTTCATAATGATAACTTCGTGAATGTCAGAATTTGAATGTAAGCGAAAGATTCAGTTATGTAAGATGTCGTGAACAGAAAGACAGCTTTCAAATAATGATGATGTGACTTGATGTAATTTAATGTCAAAGTGAATGTTGAATGTTTAGTTTATCAAGATCTTCGTCACAATCTTGCAAGTAACATAAAGACTTTTATTCAAAGAATTGAATGCATCAATTGCTGATTCAACTACTTCATTGATTTTGAAAATAATCTTAGCTCAAAAGATGACAGATTTGATACTCTGATGCTCAGTTAAATCTGCTTTCTGCATCATCTTCTCATCATTCAAGATGAGAGTAGTGAAATTGTCATTCTCAAGCTTCATCGCTTGAGATGTGTGATACATGACGTTAGTCGCTGCATCTTTATCTATCAATGTCGCTTTGAACTTTTCTTTGAACATTATGATGAGATGTTTGTTGAAAGACATAAAGTAATGATGTGAGATGATGTTAAGCTGTTAAATGTGAAGAAGCAATAAGAAGCAGTGAGATTGTAGAATGTATGATGATAAGATGAAATGAGATTGCAAAATGTTGAATTCCATACTGATGTGAGTTTAAACTGAATGATTGATCTTGACAGTTGCAGCTCAAATTGAGATTGTTATTTGATTGTGATGAAAGATAAAAAGTGAGATAATGTTGCAGAATGTAGAATTCTAGACTAATGTGAGTTGAAGCTGAAAGATTAATCTTGATGATCGCAGCTTGAATTGAGAGTGTTATCTGATTGTGATGAAAGATAGAAAGTCTCTAAGATGAGAATAATTCTGATTTAACTGTTATGATGTCTCGAAAGTTGAGTTTCTTAAAAAAGCACACACTTGAATAAAGTGAGTAAGATCTCGTTAACAAATTGTATTCTTCTATTAAATATAACTAAAATGATAGAAGTGTTGATCTCAATTTTGATACGATGATTATCTTTCATTCATAAAACAACAAAGCTGTTATTCATCTTTTATTGAATCATGCTTATCTACACTGTATTCTTCACTATATTCAAGCTAACAATATAGAAGAAATGATACAGTGAATATTGTTTGCATTTTTATCGCTTATCATGTTTCGCTCTGAGACATGAGCAAACAAGCTGCATCATAAACATCTCAGTCACATCTTCATCGATCTGCATATTCTTCATGTTGAGTCTTTCTGCAATGATTATTTGTCGACTTTCGTGATTATATTGAGAATGTTCTTCAAGATGAATAAATCAATTCATAGTGAAAATACGATATGTATCTTTATAATTCAATCAGAATCTGTCAAGATAGTTAATCATTTATATCGAATTGAGATTTTCTTTGCTTAGAAAGCATAACTGATCATCTTTTAGCATCATGACGTTTGTTAACAAAATCAGTATTGCATTGCAAGTCATAATGCTTTCAAGCGAATCTGTCTATCATTCTCACTGTTGCGATTCATGAGAATGTGATAGCAAGTGCTTTCATAAAAGCATCACGAATCACAGCGATTCATTTATTGTCAGTGAGCAGATTAATCATGTAGTTCAATCAAGACATGTTGCATCTACTCATTTGATGATTGCATAACTTTCACATTACTATCAATTGCTTTCTGAATACAGTTATGAAGATAAGCACTCTGTTTGAAGTCTTTCGTAAGTAGCACAGCTTTAACATTTTGTTGTGAAGATTACATTCAAGTGTTTAATGATGCAAATCATAGTTCACATGATTGAAAGATGAGATGATGATCATCATAGAATCACTGAAATGTGATGTCGTTGTCGATTTGACAGCAGAGAAAGTCAAGAAATTTTCTTCGAGTCAAGATGTTAAAGAACGACATTCTCAAATTAAAGCAGATTCAAAGAATCATTATTCAAGTTCATTGAATCTCACGCACTTTAATTTTTCAAACGTATTGCATAATTTCACTTTCTTCTCAATCACTCTTTGCATTACTTGTGACTTAATAAACATTGAATGACACTATCATGAAGATAGTGTCAACTGAACGTATATGAAACATCACGACTAGTGCTAGACAAGCTCTCACTACTCAACATGTTAAGAGATGAAGAAATACTACTTTTGAACTTCATTCATCTCTTGAATCTGTCAAAAAAGCAGTCGTAGAGAGAATATTAAATGTTTTAAAGCAAACAAATAGAACAGAGTCGTGAAACAAACAGTTTAATTTGAAAGACATTAAGTATCTTCTTAAAGATACTGTTTTATTTACTGATTTGAACTCATGATTCAAACATAATACACAGCATCGATTCGAGCAGATCTTGAGTGTCAATGATAACAGTTGAAAAAACAAAGTTGATTCTGAAATATATGATGAAGAAATAAATGAGAACATGATCGAGAAGTCTATAGACTTTCATGATGATGATTCAGATGTATATGATCTGTCTTACGTTGTGAACTGAATAATCATACTTGATGATAGAAAGATTTTACACGACTCAGATACAAGAATATTCAATCATGCAAACGAGTTTGACTTTGAGCTTTGATGTAGCGATCAATCTCATTTGATCTTCGACTGATATATCAACTGAAACTACATGCATTTTTCACTTTGCAATCAGACTATTGTTTATTGCTTTGATCAATCAATCGAGATGATAAAGACGTTGAAGAAACGTAATGATTGAAGAGATCTGAAAAATATACTGTTTCATTTGCAGAATAGTGACAAGAGAGAATTCATCATCGAATTGATCAGTTCATGAATTTGCAAAGATTTCAGCGATTATATCACAAATGATGAAACTTCTCTCGAGCTCAAAGTATCAAGAAAAGACAGAAAGATACAAGTGTCAAGAAATGAAATTTTAATTATCATTTTGAGTTGCTTCTTCTGTGTATCAACTAACTGATTGCTTTCATTCAAATCAGTGACATCACTCATGCAAAGCATTTAAAGAACAAACATAAGAAGCATTTGCAGAGAGACGAGTCATACATACTCGATCTTCTTACTCATTAACGATGTTGTCATGAGCAGTGTAAAAACTTCACTCGCATCTGTTATCATTGAGATATAAATCATTTTCATGAAGTGATAGAATCAAAGACGATATGATATTAAGTAACAGCAATCGCGAGAGATGATGAAAAGATTGACTGCAACAACTCTTCATTCAGTTTAGTCGTTAAACGACTTCATTCATTCTCAAGAGATGAAGATTTATTGATGAAATTGAAGTCTTCATCAAGCAGTCAGTTCATTGCAGACACTGTTTATAGTGCGACATCATCAAGTACATTCTCATGAAAGTCAACGTATGCAGCAACATCTGATTCGTTAATATGTGCATTGTAATTAAACTCATGATCTAACTATTGACAGTAGCAATAGATGAGTTCAAATGAGACGTGTTGTCAGATGCGTCAAAATTCTTGTTGTCATTCAAACAAGCAGTTAACATCACATAAAGAATCATCAGACAAGAGACTCTTCAAAACAAAACTACATCATCTTCAATGTCATCTCATCATCAACAATCATCTTCGCTCGTTACTGTCGCTTATTTGACTGATGAGTTCATCTTTACGCTTGTTGATCAGTTAATCTCTTCATTTAAGTTCAAGTCTTTAGTCTTTGATACTTGAATCTTCTCAATCTTCATTGTACATCAGATAGCGATGATTATAAAATCTAAGCAGTCTCGCACTTATGATAAGCTCAGAAGAAGTAACGATGAGTTTAAGCGTAATTGACATGCTATCAGAGAGTTTCAAATAAAGATGAAGAAAATAAATGCATAATCATATATTTCTTGAATTGCTCATCAAGTCATGACAAGAGCGAGATAGATGATGACAACAAGATAAAGTTTGTAAATTTTGAAGATTGCTTCGACTTGAAATATATAGCACTTTAGCAATCATTACTTTCATCTCATAAGAGGTTTAGATAATTGCATCTTGAGCGACAATAGCTAAATCATGAGAATAATGATGATATTTGTTCAAGTGATTGATTTCATTTTCTTTATGATTTAACTAGATATAATTTACATATCTTAACTATCGAGCTCAAATTGAAGTCAATAACTTCTGAACAAACGTGATTCATCAACTTTGCAATTGACATTTTTCAATTCATCTTGTTACTGACATTTCATGCACAGATAAACAATCGAGTGTAAAGAATTGTTACAATTCATCATTGCTTTGTACAAGTTATATAAAAACACTAATCGAAGACTTACAGATAATGCAACGTGTATGCTCTTCATGTGAAATGAAGATAAACAACATCAGCAAGCTTGAACATCATCTTCATCACTGTCATGTTCGCTTGCATGATCGATCGCGAAAAATTCTCTGACAAAAGTTATCATCATTATCAGAATCATCATTATGCGATTCAATGCAGCTCATCTGACGCGATCATGAGACTGCAAAATGAGATTCAAACTTGAATGATTTTCATGATGAGAGTGTTCAGATGAACATTGAAGACGAGAATCAAGAATATATGTTAATAGATGATTTCACAGAAGAGCACATGAACATTGAAGTGAATAGCGCTGATTTGAATCAGAATATGAAACATATATCATCAAGAATTGAAACAATACAACTTCAGACTGAACTTCTCTTTACATCATCAGCGTTGCGAGTTGAAATCTTCATCAAGACAACTGATCATGATGTTGAAACAACAGTTGACGTGTCAAAGAAAATATCAGAGTCGTTGAGCTTGAATTTTCAAACGATCAAGAACATAAACAACAATCAATACTATTCATTTTAATGCGAAGCAGATTACGCGTTCGCTCACTGACTTCATCAAATGAAGATTATCAAAGACAATGTTAATTGATTTTTTCAAGACTTGCGCTTGCAAGTCTTACATTAACATGTCAGCTTTCACGACGTAAACAAGTGACTGATACTTTTACATCAGACTTTGTATGATGTTGAAAACAATGAGTAACATTCTTGAATGTTCACAGTCAAATTCAGTTACAAAGAAGTTCAAGAAGAGCAGCACTGCATTTTGTATTGTGACATCATCGAAACACTTCGATTCTTGTTGAATCACTCATCATTTCAAGATGAGCTGATCTACGCACTCGTTAAACATTATAATGTCGACAACTTTTGAGTCTATGACGAGATGCATACTGCTGATTGATGATGAAAAACGTAGAAGAAGCTTTCTGATGATGCTATCGTGATATCACTGTTAATTTTCATCGATAAGATAATCTTGACTGAGCATCGAGATGATTTATCTGCATGATCTATATATCTAACGATAGAGAATCTAAATCAACGCACAAGACATGCTCAAAAATGATTGAGATTAATTCTTCTGAAATTTCTTTTCATAGTTGACAACGATGATGATGATATCAAGTCAAAGATTTGACACATGATATTATCAATTATACTTAAGCGTATGTTAAACATGTATCATCATGCATTAATACATGATCTCACACGTAACAGTTGTTGAAGCTATGTTCAGAAACGACATTTCTGTTCTTTGCGCAAATAATAAGATAAAACAATGTTATTCAATAATTATCAAGTTCATGATGAACTACGAGAAACAAGTATTAATCACAGACATCAAGATGAATCAACAATGTTCTATCTGTCACGTATCATCTCATGAGCGCGAAAATCTAGACAAGACATGATCAATTTAAACGCATGCATTCACTAGAAATCAACAGAGACAATAAAGAAAGAACAATATGATTGAGAATGACTTTGCTTGAATACATTCAGTGAAAAACTTTGCATGATTACATATGTTTATCAATATTCACAAGACAATGATGATAGACATGTTACATCAACTACTTAAGAGAATCATCTTGTATCTGATGTTATGATTTAGTCAAATCATCAACAAGAGTGTTTGTACAAGTCGAAGAAGAAAAGAAATCAGATTAGCTCTAAACGATGCATCAGAAACAGCTCAGCTGAATCAAAGATTTCACGTCATTTCATCATTTAAAGACATGAAGAGATTTGTTAAGTACAGTACGATTAAGCAATGAACTGATGCAGATTGAAAGTTGATTGTATGTCAGTTTATATCAGTCATTGCATCGCTTCTGATCACGAAAGCATCTGCAGCGATTCACTTCACTCAAGCAGTGATAAACTTCGTGATACTTGCTCAGTATCATTCACATGATGAAGAAACTCTTCAATATCTTGAACATGCGCTTTTTTGATTGAACAAGTTAAAGAATGTTTTTCGTCATTTGCAATCTGAGCGTTCAGATACAGATGTTAATCATTTCAACATTTCAAAACTACATGCAATGACACATTATGCAAGTCAGATTTGAAGATATGATAGTGCTGATAATTTCAATACAAAGCACAGTGAGATTGCACACAAGCATCTAATAAAGATCTTTTTCGATTGCATCAACAAATGAGAAACATTTCAAAGACAGTTATTGCATCATAATACTTGACATCTGAATCTTCTCACAATGAAAGATATTCTTCTTCACAAAGATACAAGACAAAGCAAGATCAACAAGCATGCATTGACTGCTATGATAACATGATTCAATTATGTCTTTAGTCTTCGTAAAATTCAAGATGCATTCATTCGTGAACAATGCAATCAAATACAAGAGACAAAACTCAATTCAAAGTTATGATGTCATGCATTGATCTTAATTGAAATTCTGAATATAAAGAAGCTTCTTAACACGTTGACAGTCTTCATGCGCAAGTGTCACAACATAGTTGACAAGAAAGTTGTATCAGATAGAGAGTTAGATAAAAAGAAAAAAAACTCAATCTGAGTGAGATCATACTACGTAAGCGTTCATGAATCACTTCAATGCTGAAAACAAGATGAAAAAGATGTTGATGACTTAAAGAATCTTGTCAGTGATAGAGTATACTGCTCATTGAACTGACAGAAAAAGAAGAAAGTTTGAAGACGTGATTATGTTCTGATTCAGAAGAGATCAAAAGAGATGACTGAAGTCTCAACTCTGCTAAACGATCAACTATTTGATCAGCTACAACTTATTCTTTTCATTATAGATTCATTATGTTGAGACAACAAGAGTAATGAGCTACGACACAATGATGCTCTCATTGAACTACTCAAACTTCGCAATGAGAAAACTTAACATGCTGTGCATGAAATGATTGAGATAAAGCACTGATCTAAAGATAACATCAAAAATTCTCGTTTTCTCGAAGCTAGTCGATTTTTTCATTTGCATACAATTCTGAGAAGTGTGCATGTTGTATCAGCAAACGATATTTCTAGCGAGTCAAACAAAAACAAGTTCTTCTACATTAACAACTTCAGTGACTAAGATTTATACAATTTGATATATGAGAAGAATTTCTTGCATAAAGAAACAAAAGTAGCAGAATATTACTTCAAATGCAAAAGCTGAAGATATTTGAAACTAACTCAATCTCATCACAGACAAAAATCAAACAATGTATATGTATTATGTTTATGTTTCAGAGCATATACAGAATCATCAAAGTCAACGATGCTACACGATTAAGTAACTAAGAAATATAATCATCTCTTGACTTTGCTCAATCAAATTCTTCTTGATAAACAGAAGTCTCAGCTATGAACTGATGAGAACTAAAGTCAGAGTCTAATCTCACAAGAGCTTTGTTCTTATGAAATATACATAACAAACAAAGCTTTGCTTGTTGCAAGAGTATCATTAACTACAAATTTGATATCATGAAGTTAGTCAGTCAAAGTCAACTGTATCAATGAATTGATCTGAAAGAAAATTGACTTGATGATCGCGAGCGATTGTATTATAAAAGAGTGTGAGTGACTCAGTGTCACGATTCTAGCCTTGCCAGGCTCAGCCTTCTAGCCTTATCAGGTCTATTCTCGCTCCGTCATCTTGACTAGTCCCTATTGGGCCTAGCGTCGGCTGAGGAACACACATATGTAGCCAGCTTCTTTCCCGTAGCTATCTTTCTTTCTTAGCATTTATCTTCTAGTTAAATGACACTTCTATCTGACTCGCTCTAGGCAGGCCTCTAACATTAGATAAATGCTCATCATCTACTATTCTGCTATCGACGAATAGACGATACGAAACAACCTATTCAGTAAGGAAAATTTGCAAGAAATTCTTCAAATTTGCACCATCATTTTAGACCGCAAGGAATTCTTCGATTCTACACTCATTTTCACCATTCTATTCGCAAGAGATTCTTCGAATAAAGCACTCAATTATTACCTGAAATTCACAAGAAATTCTTTAAATTTTCACTCATCAATTCAAAACATCAACTTCTCATCTATTCTTATCTCAACAACTTCTACCTTCTCTCATCATGACACGCGATGTCGAGCCAGTTGGGTTCCGAACAACTCGTCTGCTTAGAAGCACTGTCAATAGAAGAGTTTCACTTCTATTCATCGATGCTTCAGTCGAAGCTGAGAAAGCTGTCATTTCATGAAACATAAACATCGAAGAACAACTGTTTCATTGAGTCAGCAATCAATTCGACGAAGTCATCAATATGCTGAACGAGCTTCGAAGTCAGCGAGACTTGACTCTACAACTCAATGAACACTGACTTCTCGTACAAGACGATCACAAAAAGAGAGCGAAACAACTAGAAGTCGCTTTTGATAAAAACGATGAGCTAGAGAAAAAGATCAATCAGCTACAAGGCGAGCGGTTGAACTTCAGAGCGGAACAACGTCAAGCTGATCGGTCTATGCCCCGTCAAGATACTCAGCCAGCTGAACAACGAGCCAATCAGGAAGAAGCTTCGGTTCGTCGCTCTGAAGTTGAACGAAGCTCGACTTCCGAAGCTCGCTTTCAACGAGAATCTTCTACTCTATCTGGTAACGGAAACGGGAACGGTCATCACAAGTCCGTCAAGCTTTCGGATTCACCCATCTTCATCGAAACAGATGACTCTATCTGAGAGACATGAAACATCAAAATAGCTGACAAGCTCGATGTCAACGCAAATCATTACTCTACTGAAAAGATTCGTATTGTCTATGTGATTTTCAGGCTAGAAGGCGATGCTGATCAGCAAACCTATGCAAAGCGTCGTGTTGACGCTCTCTCACTCTATCAATCACTATCAGAGCTACTGAAACATCTGAAAGAAATTTACGAAGATCAGAATCTGATTCGAAAGTGTTGTTGCGAATACGTCGCTCTGAAGCAGCTCAACAAGTTCTTCAGCTCTTTCTATTCAGAATTCACTAGAATATTCAGCTTCCTGAACTACGACGATGTCACTCTGATGAACGACATTCAGGATAAAATCAACAATCGTCTTCAGGACGCGTTGTCAGTTTGTCTCATAGAGTTTAGCTCGCTTGATAAGCTCAAGATCTTTCTTCAAGATGTGAATAACAAACAACGAGTCAATTATCAGCTACGTGACGAGCAACGAACAGTCAAACCGATAGCAGCTTCGGAAAAACGTTTTGTTTCTTCGTCGACATCAGCTTCAATCTCGACTACTAGCTATGTTCGGCCCGCTACTTTTTCCACTCCCGAATCTGAACGATCAAGAATGTCAATCATCTGCTTCAACTGTAAAGTATCGGATCATCTTTCAAAGAACTGCTCTCATCTGAAGGCTAGTACTTCGGCATCTCGTGCATTCATTTCTCGCCTCAATGAGATCGTCATGCCGAAAGAAGAGAAGGAATTATTTACAGAGAAATCGAAGAATGAGGCAAAAAACTAGTGACTTTCATCAAAGGCGCGATGAAAGATGTGTTAATTTCTTCAACAACGAGCAGCTCAAATGACTTCTTTGCTTCGGAATCTTTGACTACTGAATGTGTACTATCTAGCAATGAAATTAGTTACTCATTAAAGTCATTGATTGACACTGAAGCAGCTGGCTATTCGTTCATTGATGAATTAATCGCGCAGAATGTTTGTGATCATTTGCAAATCGAATCTTTATCTTTAATC
>JAABUH010002040.1_pt1 | contig 20396 bp, 17 predicted proteins | sample 5559121 | NCBI WGS metagenome assembly JAABUH01 (sample SAMN10711871, study PRJNA513364) | rock metagenome | isolation source: Antarctica rocks | place: Antarctica: Victoria Land, Battleship Promontory nord | collected 2015-12-28
TTGTCTTCTGTCGGCTGCGGGGCTACCTCTCCACCCTCAAAAAGCAGGGCCAGACAGTCCTTCCCGCGCTCCAGGGTGTCTTCGCCGGTCATCCACCCCTCCCTAACCTCGCCGCTGGATAGTTACATTGGGCAAAGACATGTTGCACACGAGCTAGAGCGCGTGGGCCTCACGTCTATCCGCGGGGCACACACACGCCGCGTTCAGCAGTCCCTGCGGCTGGCACGTAGACGGGAGGGTGGCTGTGCAACATGTCTTTGCCCAATACAACTTACGCCAAATACCCCCTGAGCGCCCTGCCCTCGGGGGCGTGGCGTAGCTTGCCCAGCGCCAGCACTTCGAGTTGCCGCACCCGCTCCCGCGTGAGATGGACCTGCGCACCCACCTCCGCACAGGTGCGTGGCCGCCCGTCGACCAAGCCGTAGCGCAGGCTCACGATGGCCCGCTCGCGCGCAGGCAGGTCCCGCAGCAACCCCACCAGACGCTCGCGGAGCAGGTTGTTGCTGGTGACCTCGAAGGGCGAGGGCGCCTGCGTGTCAGCGATAGCCTCGGCGAGCGTGGCCTCGTCGTCGTCACCGCCCGCTTGGTCGAACGAGACGGTCTGCCGCGCCCGTCGCGCCAACTCAATCGTCTCCGGCGAGATCGGCGACGGGGACAATGCGCCCGTGTTCGCGTGCGTTCCCGTCGCCTCAGCACCCAAGTGCTCCTGCTCCACCCCGCTATCGGCCGTTGTCGCCACGTCGGCGAGGAGGCGCTCTGCGTGTCCCATGCCCTCCTGGATGTGCACCGGGACGCGGATGGCGTAGGCCTGGTTGGCTACGGCGCGGCTCACCGCCTGCCTGATCCACCAGATCGCATAGGTCGAGAAGCGGTAGCCCTTGCGGTAGTCGAACTTTTGCGCGGCGCGCAGCAGGCCGATGTTGCCTTCCTGGACGAGATCCTGCATCCCGATGCCCTCATGGCGGTAGCGTTTGGCCACGGCAATGACCAGGCGCAGGTTGGCCTCGACCATGCGCCGCAGGGCCACCTCGTCACCGTCCGCGATGCGCGCGCCTAAGGCGAGTTCCTCCGCCGGCGTCAAACGGGACACCTGCCCGATCTCGCGCATATACGTCGCCCAGCCATCGACCTCCACCGTCACCTCGGCTCCAATGCCCCCCACCGGATTGTCACCGCGCGCGTCCACGTCCGCGTCCCGTCGTCCGTCGTCTTGCCGCATGTCCCCCATGGTCTCCCCCTATCCCGTCACGTACCACACTCCGCGCATCTTGTCTCAGTATACAGCCAAAACATGGACAAACAAGCGAAAGGGGGCCATATTGTCTAGATTTAGCGACAGTGCCGGTATACTGGTCCTATGAGCACATCGTCATCCGACGCCTACGACACGACGGGCGGCTATCCCATCGGCATGGTAGCCACGCTCACCGGGCTCCCGGTCGACGTCATCCGGGTCTGGGAACGCCGCTACGGCCTGCTGCGGCCGTCCCGCAGCGCGGGTGGACACCGCCTATACAGTCCGCGCGATGTGCTGCTGCTGCGGCGCGCCGTGGCGCTGCGTGCCCGCGGCCTGTCGGCGGCGCGGGCCTGCGCGCACGCTCTGGCCGAGGCCGCGCAACCCCCCGCCGCTGAGGACACTGGTCCCTTGGTTCTGGGGACTGAACCGGGTGCTCGCCTGGCCCCCGCCACCGCGGCACTCGGCGCGCGCCTGTACGCGGCGGCGGTCGCGCTAGATGCGGCCGCCGTGCGGGCCGTGCTCGATGAGGGCGGCGCGTTGCTCGACGTCGAGACGTTGTGGGGCACGGTGCTGGCGCCGGCGCTGGCCCGCCTGGGGACGGACTGGGCGGGGGGACTGCACACGCCCGCGCCCGAGCATCTGCTCAGCAGCGTGATCCGCGGTCGCTTGGTGACGCTGGTGGAGGCGCTGCCCCGCGTGCCCAGCGCCCCCATGGCGGTCGTTGGGGGCGCGCCGGGTGAGCGGCACGAGCTCGCCGCGCTGATGCTCGCGCTCCTCGTGGGGCGGGCCGGGTGGGCGGTGACCTACCTGGGGGCGGATACGCCTCCGGCGGCGTGGGAGGAAGCGATGCGTGTGGTGCGCCCACGCGTGGCCATCGTCGCGGCGACCCTGCCGGAGCACGCGGCCCCCGTCCTGGCCATGCTGCGGCGGTTGCGGCGACGTCTGGGTCGACAGGCGCCGCGGCTCGCCTATGGAGGGCCGGCTTTCGCCGGGACGCCGACGGCGGCGGGCGACACAGGGCCACTCCTGGCCCTGGGAGACGACTTGGACGAGGCGATCCGACGGGTGAGGGCGTTGGCGTAACCGGTCGATCCCGCCATGCGCGGAAGCGGGGCGCGTTGGCCCGTCGGTCAGGCTGACTGAGGCCGCGTCGTGGGTCACCATCAAGCTACGTGTGAGGACCATCGCGGCCATGTCTGCGGTCACGTCGCACAGGCTCACCGTCTACGTCTAGTGTAGCCGTCAGCGGACGACGAGCCGTGTGCTGTCGGTGGGGACCGGCCGGTCGATGCCCAGCGTGCCCGTCGACGCGGTGACGGTGTGACGGTGCGCCGGCCGGGATGACAGCAGGACAGCGGTCGCCCAACGTCGGACGCCGCTCCATCGTCGGTGTCGCCCCTCCCTGACAGAACGAACCGCTCATCAGGCGCTCCTCATGCACGTCTACCAGGGCGAACACGCCCCGCAGCCTCTGCCCAGCGGCTGTCGTCGGACCAGGCGAACGCACGCGCGTGGTCACTCCTTGGTGTGTCTCCTGTGTATGCTGGCTCTCTCTCCAGCTCCGGTCGCCGATCCTGAGGACACAGCCGGGGCTGCTGATGCGCAGGATGTTGCTCAAGCGCCCGATGAGGCGAGCGACGGATAGGCGCGCACGGCGCGCTCCACGCCGTTGAGGACCAGCTCCTCCCGGTCGCGCGCTAGGGTGCTCCCGCCGTTGGAGTTAACGGTGCGTGGAGCTGCGCCCGCAGGCGGTCCGCATGCACGTACACGCCAATCCGCGCAATCTGCTCGCCCGCGAACGCGAAGAGGACGATGCCCTCATGCTGCTGCGTAGCCCCAGCAGGCGCCCGCCACGCACTCCGATACCGCGCCGCCAGCCCCTGCGGGGTGGCATAGACGTGTATGTCCGTAAAACGGATGGCGGCGAAGTGGCGATACGTCTCGTCGGTATAGGCCCGGAAGGCGGCGTGGCCGCGCACGGTCGCGGCGAAGGGAGCCGGCCCCGGCAGCACGGAGACGGGAGCCTACGTCCCGCGCTTCCCCGTCTCGCCTGGCCACGAGGTGAGCGGGCGCATCGAGGCGACGGGACCGACGGCCACCGACCTACCGGTGGGAACACCCGTCGTCCTCGACTCGCGGGTCCCCTGTGGCGACTGCGACTGGTGCCGTGCCGGGGAGAAGCAACGATGCCGACGTCTGGGCTTCCTGGGCGAGGTCTGTGACGGTGGCTTCGCTGAAACCGTTCTGACCCCGCGCGCAGCCGTCGTCCCTATCCCGCCAGGGCTCCCACTGCGGGTGGCGGCGCTAGCGGAGCCCTGCGCGGTCGCCGTGCATGGTGGCAGCCGCGCCCTCGCCGTGAGTGGGGGCGCCCGAACGGCCCTGGTCGTCGGTCTTGGCCCGCTCGGCGTGCTGGCGGCTTTAGTGCTGCAAGAGCGGAGCCTACGGGTTGCCGGCGTCGAGGTCGATGCGCACCGCCGCGCCGCAGCGCGGGGTGTGGTCGCCATGCCCATCCTAGCCGCGGGGGCGGAGGCCGGCGAGCCCTACGACGTTGTCGTCGACACGGCTGGCTTCGCGGGCTCGGTCGATGCCTGTCTGGAGCGAGCGCGATCCGGTGGGACGGTCCTGGCCCTTGCCCTGCATCGGAGGTCGGAGGTCATCGCAGCCAACGGCGTGGTCGAGCGGGAGTTGACCCTGCTCGGCGCGCACGTCTTCCGCGACGAGATGGGCGCAGCGCTCGCGCTGCTGGCCGCACAGCCCGACCGCTTCGCGCCGCTCGTGACTGCGGACATCCCGCTGGGGGGGGTCGAGGAGGCGTATCAGATCCTGCTGGCCGGCGGATCGGGGCAGCTCAAGATCCTGGTGACGCCGGGAGCGGGCGGAGCATGAGGCGCTTCGAGGGCCGCAACGCCCTGATCACGGGAGGGGCCAGCGGGATCGGCAAGGCCACGGCGGCGCGCCTGCTCACTGAAGGGGCGTGTGTCGTGATCAATGGGCGTGACCCGGAGCGGCTGGCCACGGCCCTGGGGGACCTGGCGGCTGGCGGCACGGTGAGCGGGATCGCCGCCGACGCCGCGCGGGAGGACGAGGTGACGGATCTGGTCGGCGAGGCCCTGGGCCGCCTGGGGAGGATCGATGTCTTGGTCAACAGTGCCAGGATCGACGGTGCTGGGGTCAACGCCCTTGTGCTGAGTCCCGACGGCTGGCGCCGCGTCCTCGATGCCAACCTCACCGAGCCATTCTTGGTCGCGCAGGTCGTCACGCGCGCGATGGCGACGGCGGGCGGTGGAGCGATCGTCAACGTAGCCTCACTCAACGGCCTGGCCGCCGAGCCGGACTTTGCTGACTACAACGCCTCCAAAGGTGGGCTGGTAATGCTCACGCGCTCGCTCGCCGTCGACCTGGTGCGGCACAACATCCGCGTCAACGCCGTGTGCCCCGGCTTACAACATCCTCACGCCCATGACAGAGGGGTACGCCGCGGACCCGGCGACTGGTGCGGCAATTCGCGCGGCCGTCCCGATGGGACGCTTCGGCGAGCCGGCCGAGGTCGCCGCAGCCATCGCGTTCCTGGCCTCTGACGACGCCTCGTACATCACAGGCGAGGTGCTGGTCGTCGACGGTGGGCGCTTGGCGCGCCAGTGAGAAGGGCTGTGCGAGAGTGCGTCATTGACATTGATGCCCGATTAGGAGCAGGTATAATGATTGAATGCGTCAGGATTCGGAACGCAAGCGGGCTGTAGCGCACGTCAGCCTGCACTGTGGCCTGTCTGATCTCACCTACGCCGCCTGCAACACCATGCACACCGCGCCCCACCGCTCCTGGAACAGGCGGCGCTGATCGGCTAACAGCCTATCCGGAAAGTGCCTAAACACGCTCCACGCGCTCGGCGTACAGCGTATCGTCGGTGTACCACTGTCCCAGGTCCAGGATGTCGTGCGCCAGGACGTAGATCGCGCCGTCGTAGACGTAGTCGCTGGGAGCGGGGACGCCACCTGTGTGAGGCCTGACCGTGCACTGACATACGACCACCTTAGGGCCAGTCGAGTGTCGTCAGACGAGGGTCGTGTGGACGTCGAAGGCCGCGACAACCGCGTGCAGTTCATCCTGGGTGAGGCCCTCGCCTTTGCTGCCACACAGCAGATCCATGTACTCATAGCGGGCCGCCGTCTCGGCGTACTCGATGCGGTCGGCGGCACGCGTCACCGACACATCCGACCGTGCCATCACGCCGTGCTTGCCCCACATAACGATACGATGGCCCCGCAGCGCCGCGACGTTGGCTTCCATCATGGCCGGGGAGCCCGGCAGGATGAACGGCAGCACGCCCACGCCCTCGGGTAGTTGGACGATCGTCTCCGGCTCCCACCGTAGCAGCTTCTGGTTGAGGACCTCTTGGTCGCGATAGGCCGGGACATGGCTGAGATAGACCAGGTGGGGCGGTTGGGCATGGATGAGCGCGTGAAAGTTGGTACCGGTCTGGGCGACCTGGTCGTCGTGCACGGCAAGATGGGAATTGAACTCGCTGGTGACGCTCGTGAAGAGGCGGCGGGGCGACGTGTACAGCCGGCTGGTCAGCCCGTCGTCGGCGATCGCCACCACGCCCAGGTTCGCGGCAGGGTCCATCCTGATGTCACGCAGGCGGCGTCCGGAGCCTGTGACGATCACCGATCGTCCCGCCAGCGCCGGGGCCGGGCGCGGCAAGGCGAGGTCGTCCACCTGCGGGAAGCGCCGGCGGACCTCGAGCGGCCAACCGATGCATACCGAGATGTTGCCCGCCGCGCCCTCGCTCGCCGCGATGCCGCCCAGCCGTTGCCCCGCCTCACCAATGGCCACGAGCAGCTCATCGAGCTCCGGATAGGGTTGGTCAAGCGCCATGTCTGTCCTCCTGTGCTCTGCCGTCTCGTCTAGCGTAGGAACGCATCACTCAGCCCCCCGTCGACGCTGATAATCTGGCCGGTGGTCTGGTGCAAGCGCTCGCCGAGCAGCAGGAAGAGGGCTTCGGCCTGGTCCGCCGGCGTGATCGGGCGCCCCAGCAGCGTGCGCGCGGCGTAGAACCGCCCTAGCTTCTCTGTCAGCGCCTCCGTCGGCTCCTCCTCGGTGTACGCGATGTGATACTTCGCCAGGGACGCGATCACGCGCTCACGCGGGAACATGGCGCTGCCCTCGACCACGGTCGCCGGCGCCACACCGTTTACCCGCACCAGCGGCGCCAGCTCGATCGCTAGCTCGCGCACGAGATGATTGGCCGCCGCCTTGCTGGTATCGTAGGCCACACTGCCTTTCTTGGCCACCACGGCGTTGACCGATGTCGTCAGCACCAGGGTGACTGGCAAGCCCTGGTCTGTCCAGATCCGGGCCGCCTCCTCGGCGACCAGGTAGGGCCCGGTCACGTTAACGGCGAAGGTGTGCGCCCACCGCTCGTCCGGGATGCGCCCTGCCGTATCGGGCGCGACGAAGACGCCGGCCGTGACGGCGACGGCGTCGAGGCCGCCGTAGGCAAGCACGACCTGTTCCAGCATCGCGCGGATGCTCGTGCGGTCCGTGATGTCGGCGTGGAGCCCAATCGCCGGGCCGCAGCCTGAGATGCCACTGCCCGCCACGCCGATGCCCACGCCGTGCCGGTCCGTGATCGCCGTCGCCGTGGCCCGCGCGCCCTCGTCATCCCGATCGACGCAGGCGACGTGCGCGCCCTCCGTGGCCACGCGCAGCGCGGCCTCGCGCCCGATGCCGCTGCCGCCCCCCACAACAGCGATGATGCGGCGCGCCAGCTCCTTTTCCGCAGGCATGCGCTGGAGCTTGGCCTCCTCAAGCAGCCAGTATTCGATGTCGAAGGCTTCCTGCAGGGGGAGCGCCGTGTACGCATCGACGGCCTCCGCGCCGCGCATGACCTCGATGGCGCAGGTGTAGAACTCGGCTGTGACGCGCGACTCGCTCTTGTCCCTGCCCCAGGCGATCATGCCCAACCCGGGGATCAGGATGACCGTCGGGTTGGGGTCGCGCATGGCGGGCGAGTCCGCGTGTTTGTGCCGCTCGTAGTAGGCCACATAGTCCCGGCGGTACGTGTCCAGCCCCTCCTCCAGCTTGCCTTTGAGCGCCGCGACGTCCTCGGCCTGCGGGTCCCAGTCGACGTACAGGGGCTTGATCTTGGTGCGCAGGAAGTGGTCGGGGCACGAGGTGCCCAGCGCGGCCAGACGCGGCGCATCGTGGCTATCAACGAAGCGCAGGATGGCGTCGTCCTCCTGCACCGTGCCGACGACGCGCTTCTGGTGGCCCACCCGCCCACGCAACCATGGGAGGATCGCGGCGAAAACGGCGTGCCGGCGCGCCTCGTCCAGCGCCCGATATTTCTGACCGCCGAACGTGGCGTCGCCCTTGTCGCGCGCCGCGATGTAGCGCGCCGCCCGCTCGATCAGCGCGAGCGTCAACGTGTAGCACTCTTTGTCGTCGTCGGCCCAGTTGATCAGGCCGTGGCCACCCAGGATCACGCCCTTGGCGTGCGGATGGTCGCGCACGATCTGTTCCAGCTTGAGCCCCAAGTCGAAGCCGGGGCGCTGCCACGCCGTCCACACGACGTCATCACCGTAGATCTCACGCGTCAATCGTTCAGCGTCCCGCGCGGCCGCGATGGCGATGACGGCATTGGGGTGCATGTGGTCGACGTGCCGGTAGGGCACGAAGGCGTGCAGCGGGGTATCGATCGATGACGGGCGGGGGTTGAGATTGAAGGTGCAGTGGCTGTAGAGGGCCACCATGGCGTCCTCGATCGCGGTCTTGGGGCCACGCACCGGCGCGTGGTGGTAATGGGCTTGCAGCCCACGCAGCTTGTCCATGTAGAGGGACGAGAAGTTCGCGCGCTTGGCGGTGCGCAGGTCGCCGCCCGAGCCCTTGACCCAGAGCACGTCAACCCGATCGCCCGTCAACGGGTCGGTTTCGCCGATCTTGGAGGAGGTGTTGCCGCCGCCGGTGTTGGTGATGCGCCCGTCCGCGCCGAGGAGGTTCGAGCGGTACACCAGCCGCTCCACCGGGTCGAGCCCGGCGGCGTACGCGTCGTCCCACTCGTAGCGGACGTGCCTAAAGTCCGCCTGTCGCGTCTGGTCCTCTGTTTGCGTCGTCACGATGTGCCCCTTTCCTTGGTCTTCCCTAATTCCTGACGAGGGAGCTGCGGAGGGCTTTGCCCTCCGCGATATCTATCGTTCATTGGTGAGGGCGGGCCGCTTCGCCGCCGGCCCTCACGACTGAAAATCTATTTTTGCACGTCACCCTCGGCGCGCGCCGGGAGGCCTTCCAGCCCGAAGCGTCGCCCCAGATCGTCCAGCGCCCGCGCGACGGTGTGGTAGAGTCGCACGCCATGCCGCCGCGCGTCCTCGACGGCGCGCAGCTCTTTCTCCCCGGCCACCAGGATCTCGTCGACGCCCGGCGCGCGCTCACCCTCCTTGAGGCGACGCAGCAGGTCCCGCGCCCGTTCATGGAAGCGGTCACGGGGGCCGAAGGCGACAGGGTTGAGCGCGAGAAAGAAGTGCCCGAGGTCGCTCGGCGCCGTGGCGTCCCACAGACCGGAGATCAGCGGCCCGTAGAGCCCGCCGGCCAGCACACCGGTGAGCAGATCCACCAGCACGCCCAACCCGTAGCCCTTGTAGCCGCCCGTGTCCACCGTGCCACCCAGCGGCAATAGGGCTCCGGCGCGCCCTGCCGTGGCGTCGAGCGTTTCGTCCCCTGCGGGGTCGATGGCCCAGCCCGGCCGCAGCGGGAGCCCCTTGCGCGCGTAGACCTCCAATCGCCCGACCGGGACGGTGCTGGTGGCCATGTCCAACACGAACGGGCGGCCGTCGTCGGTGGGTACGGCCACGGCGATGGGGTTGGTCCCGACCATGGCCCGCCGTCCGCCCGTGGGCGCGACCAGCGGCGATGAGTTCGTGAGCGCGAGGCCGATCAGGTCGTGCTCCAGCGCCAGCATGGCGTAGTACCCGGCGATGCCGAAGTGGTTGGAGTTGCGCACGGCGACGACGCCGACGTCGTGGTCCCGCGCCTTGACAATGGCGAGGCGCATGGCGGTGTCTCCCGCGACCTGACCCATGCCGTTGCGGCCGTCGACGAGGGCGGTAACAGCGCTCTCCCGCTCGATCGTCGGCGCCGCGGCGGGGTCGAGGACGCCCGCATCGATGAGCTTGACGTACTGGGGCAGGCGCGCCACGCCGTGGCTCTCGATGCCACGGGCGTCGCTCGTCGTCAGGACGGTCGCCGCGACGCCCGCGCCGTCCGCGGACATGCCAGCGCCGCGCAAGATCGCGGCTGTATAGCCTCGCAGCGTCCCTTCGTCGACGCGCGCATACTCGTCGTTCATCGTCCTCTCCTTCTCCCCCTACGGTCCGTGACCGTGACGCCATCACGTCACGTCGGCGTCCCTGTCCCTCCCAAGGCCGTGTGCCGCGCGCCTCCTATGGGGGCGGCCGCAACGCGTGCAGGCGTGCGACGCGCTCATCCCAATCGCCCGCGTCGCCCGGCTCGTAGATCGCGACCGGGGCGGACCGGCCTGCCACGACGTGAGCCTCCGCCAGGTCCCGTATCTCGCCCGCCCCCATCGCCTGCGTCAGCACGTTGCCGAGCGCCGTCGCCTCAACGGGTCCGGCAAACACGGGCCGGCGGCAGGCGTCGGCCGTGAGCTGGCAGAGCAGTCCATTACGCGCGCCGCCGCCCACGACGTGGATCGCCCCCACGCGTACCGTGGCGAGACGCTCGGCCCGCTCTAGGGCCGTACGGTACGCCAGTGCCAGCGCCTCGACGATGACGCGGACGAGACGGATCGGGTCGTCGACCACCCCTCCCTGCTGGCCCGTGCGCCGCAGATACGCCGCGATGGTCGCCGGCATGTCAACCGGATGCAGGAAGGCCGGGTCGTCCGCGTCCACGACCACGTCCGAGGGGGCGGCGGCGGTGGCGCCCCCAATCAGGTCCTCGTAGCTCCATTCCCGGCCGCCGCGCGCCCAGGCCCTCCTGCACTCCTGCAGCAGCCACAGGCCCATGATGTTGGTCAGGAACCGATAGGTCCCCCCGACGCCGCCCTCGTTGGTGAACCCGGCCGCGCGCGCCTCCTCCGTCAGGATGGGCCGATCCAGTTCCAAACCCAACAGCGACCACGTGCCCGAACTGATATAGGCATGGTCGGCCTGGCCGCTCGACGATCCCGACGACGTGGCGGCCGGGACGGCGGCGACGGCGCAGGCCGTGTCGTGCGTGGCCGGGAGGATGACGGGTACGGCCCCGAGGCCGCAGGCGGCGCGCACGTCCGCACGCAACGGGCCGAGCGTCGTGCCCGGCTGGCTGGGGGATAACAGCATACGCCCTGGTATATCAAGCTGCGTGAGCATGTCCTCGACCCAGGCCCCGTCGACGCCGAGCATGCCCGTGGACGTTGCGTTAGTATACTCGGTCGCGCGCTCGCCCGAGAGCCAGTAGTGCAGCAGGTCGGGAATCATGAGGAGGGACTGGGCCACTTCAAGCGTGCGGTCGCCGTCACGCGCCTGCGCTACGAGTTGGTAGAGCGTGTTGAAGGGCAGCTGGGCGATGCCGGTACGGGCGTACTGCGCGGCGGCGGGCACGACCCGTGACGCCGCCTCGCGCACGCCGTCGGTGCGCCCGTCGCGGTAGTGGTAGGGATTGCCCAGCAGGCGTCCAGCGGCGTCGAGCAGCCCATAGTCGACGGCCCACGCGTCGACTCCGATCCCGGCCAGGTCCGTACCATAGCGCTGCCCGGCGGCGCGCAACCCGACCAGCGCCTCGTGGTAGAGGCGCAGGGCGTCCCAATGCAGCCCGTCGGGCGTGCGCACGGGCACGTTCGGGAAGCGATGCAGTTCCTCTAACTGGACGCGCCCGGTGTCCAGCGTGCCGGCGATCACGCGCCCACTTTCCGCGCCAAGGTCGATGGCTATATACGTAGGCATTGTGCTACCAGCTCATCGGGCTGCCGCCGACGCGCTCACGCTCGATGCGCTCCTGATAGCGGTCGGCGGCGTAGGCGTCGAGCGGGTCGGCCGCGCCGCCCAGCCCCTGACGGACGTGGGCGAGCAGCGGGCGTACGTCGGTCTCGAACGCGGCCAGTAACGTGCGGTGCGCGGTCACGACGTCTCCGGCCTCCTGTGCCCGCCGCAATGCCGCGTGGTCCACCAGCAGGGCCTTGGCGTAGGCGGCCTGGCAGTTCATCACCGAGAGCAGCATCGCCGGGATCTTCTGCTCGACGTTGTGGCTCTGGTCGATCATGTAGGCCACGGCGCGCGCCGTCGCCGCGACGGCCGGATCATCGTCGTCCTCGGCGCTGGCTAACTCGTTATAGATAAGAAAGAGTTCGAGCGGGTTGGTGGTCCCGACGATCAGGTCGTCGTCACCGTACTTGCGCCCGTTGAAGTGGAAGCCGCCCAGGCGCCCCTCGGCCAGCAGCGTCGCCACGATCTGCTCGATGTTGACGCCCTGCGCGTGGTGCCCCAGGTCGACCAAGACCTGCGCGCGGGGGCCGAGGCGCTGGCACAGGGTCAGGGCCATGCCCCAGTCCGCGATGTCCGTCGCGTAGAAGGCTGGCTCGTAGAACTTGTACTCCACGAGCAGACGCATCGTGGGGTCGAGCGCGGCGTAGATCTCTTCGAGTGAGGCGAGCAGACGGCGGCGGCGCGCGCGCAGGTCGTCCTGGCCGGGGTAGTTGGTCCCATCGGCCAGCCACAGCGAGATGTCGCGTGAGCCGGTCGCGCGGGCGATGGTCACGCACTCTCGGACGTGGTCGACGGCCTGCCGGCGCACCGCCGCGTCGGGGTGGGCCAGCGAGCCGAGCTTGTACCGTTCGTCCTGGAACAGGTTGGGGTTGATCGCGCCGAGGGCGAGGCCCAGGCTGGCGGCGTGCGCGCGCAGCGCGGCCCAATCGTCGACGCGGTCCCACGGAATATGCAGGGCGACGGAGGGGGCAACACCTGTCAGACGATGCACGAGAGCGGCGTCGGCCAGTTTCTCTGCGACCGTGCGCGGGACGCCCGGTTGTGGGAAGACCTTGAAGCGCGTGCCTGAGTTGGCGTAGCCCCACGAGGGCGTCTCGATACGCTGCGCCCGCAGCCGCCCCTCCACCTCGTCGCGCGCGCGCCCCTGCGCCCGCACTATCTCGTCGATCCTATCCAGTCCGACGTCCCCTGTCACCTCGCGTCCCATCGTGCCTCCTTTGACCGGCGCCTAGCTAGGTGTGGCCGCATACCACCAACGTCGGGCGCCGACTCGGGGCGCCCCTCCACCTTGTCGCTCGTCTCTAGTCGCTATCGTAGCGTTGGCCTACCGTCGTAAAGAGCGCCAGATTCGCTTGCCGGGTGTCCATACGGCTATGCTGCACACCGATGGCGACGGGGCAACGTACCCGTAGGGCGTAGGGCACATCGTGGGGAATCGTGTCCCCGCTGGGCGCGCGCAGTTGGTCGAGGCGCGCATGGATGGACCGCCGTGCGGGGACACATAGGCGCAGGCCGGTCAGCGGCTCGCGATCGGCGAAGTAGATGGAAACCTCGACCGTCGCGTCATCGTCGGTCGGGTTAAGCACGCACAGCGCTTCATGACTTTCTTGCGGCATCGCCGCCCCGTCGTCCGGGAGGAATCCGTCGGGTATCAACCAGGATGGCATGATCCATGACCTCCTCAACTCTTCCGCAGCGCGGTCGCGGGTGACGCGGACGGCGCCGGTGCCCTCATCCGCGATACTCCACGCCGGCGATGGCTTCCACATCCCTCGCTCCTCCGCACCACTGTGCGAATGTCCTGCAGTGTATCCTCTTCGTGCATTATTATCAAGGTTTCGTTGAATTTTGTCTATGTCATGACGACGGGCGGTAACGGTGGGCAAGGTAGGGAGTACGGCGCGGCGGGCAGATGCCATAACGCGTTACACTGTAGGGCAGGGCATCGCGACTGTATGTCGTCGGAGCGATGTTGATACGATCCTGGCGAGGAGTGTGTGATGTTGGCGATTGAGCGGCGGCGTGCGCTGGCGCGACTATTGGACGAGAACGCCATCCTGACGGTGGAGGACTTGGCGCGGCGTTTTGATGTCTCCACACAAACGATCCGGCGCGATTTCCAGCACCTGGAGCAGCGTGGCTTGCTCACGCGCAGCTATGGCGGTGCGATCGCGCGTGGCACCGATCCGCTCAGTCGCGAGGGGGTCTTTGGCGCTCGCGAAGTGGAACGGGCAGCCCAGAAAGAGGCTATCGCGCGGTGCGCCCTCGCGCTCGTCGTGCCCGGCTCCACGGTCATCTTCGACGCCTCAACCACCGTGCTCGCGCTCGCCCGCCTGCTACCGCCGGACATCGAGCTGGTTGCCATCGTCAACGCGCTGCCCGTGGCCATGGAACTTGGCCATCGACCGCACATCTCCACGACGACGCTCGGCGGGACCATGCGCCACACCTCACTCTCCTGTGGAGGCCCCATCGCCGAGGCGACGATGCGGCGCCTCTTCGCCGACACGGCCTTCATCTCGGCGCGCGGCCTCTCGCTGCAGCGTGGCTTGACCGAGGCCAATCCAGCGGAGTCCGCCCTCAAGGAGATCATGCTGGCCAACGCCGCGCGCGTGGTGGCCCTCGTCGACAGCAGCAAACTGGGCCGGACCGCGCTGAGCTTCTTCGCGCCGCTGGAGCGCGTCGGCACTCTCGTGACCGACGATGGGGCCGACTCCGCGACCCTCAGCCTACTGCGCGCGGCCGGCCTGGAGGTCTGTATCGCCTCCACCTCCTGAGCAGCGTCCCCTCCTGGTCGGTGGATAGCAGGACAGGGTACCTGAACGGCCATCGCCACTCTAGCGACGGCGCCTCACAGGTGGATACTGACGGCTCCGCAAGACGCATGGCGACCCTCACCAGGGGGAGCGCATGGGGGGGGCGAAGCGTGTCACGCCGCCCTCGCCTGATACACAACGGACGCTTGGGGGACCATGCCCCACAACATCACGCCACAACAAACATATTTCTCCAAGATATTGACAAAAACGATCATTTTGTGTTATTGTAGTCTCAATTGCTGACGAGCAACCTGTGGAGGAGACGATCGATGACGAATGGGGTGGCCACACCGGTTCTGGAACTGCGCGACATACGCAAGACGTTCGCTGGCGTCGCCGCCCTGCGCAACGCCTCGCTGGCGCTGCGGGCGGGTGCCGTGCATGCATTGATGGGCGAGAACGGCGCCGGTAAGAGCACGCTGATCAAGGTGCTGGCGGGCGTGCACACGCCCGACGGGGGCGAGATCCTGCGCGACGGACAGCCCGTCACGTTTGCCAACCCGGCGCAGGCGCGTGACGCGGGCGTGGCCGTGATCTACCAGGAACCGACGCTATTTCCCGACCTGTCCGTGGCCGAGAACATCTACATGGGCCGCCACCCCGTCGACGCGCGCACGCGGCGCATTCGCTGGCCCCTGCTCTATCAGGAGGTGTCCGACCTCCTCGCCCAGGTCGGGCTCAAGATCGACCCGCGTGAGCGCGTGCGCGGCCTCAGCGTGGCCGACCAGCAACTCGTCGAGGTGGCCAAGGCCCTCTCGCTCGACGCGCGCGTGCTCATTATGGACGAACCGACCGCCGCGGTTACCCCCAGCGAGGTCGAGCGCCTCTTCGGTATCGTGCGCCGCCTGCGCGACCGGGGCGTGGCCATCGTGTTCATCGGCCACCGCCTCGAGGAGGTCTTCGCCATCTCCGACGAGATCACCGTGCTGCGCGACGGCGGCTACGTCGGAACCTACCCGACCGCTGACCTCGACCCGGAGCGTCTGATCGCGCTGATGGTCGGCCGGCCGCTCGACACGCTCTACGACAAGCCGGTGAGCGCGCCCGGCGCGCCCTTGTTGCGGGTCGAGGGGTTGCGGCGCGAGGGCGTCTTCGCCGACGTTTCCTTCGAGGTGTGCGCCGGCGAGATCGTGGGACTGGCTGGGCTCGTCGGCGCCGGCCGCACCGAGGTCGCGCGCGCCATCTTCGGCATCGATCGCCTCGACGACGGACGCGTGCTGCTCGACGGACGCCCCGTGCGCTTCGCCTCGCCGCGCCAGGCCGTGCGCGCGGGGCTCGCCTACGTCCCCGAGGACCGTCAGAGCCAGGGCCTTGTGTTACCCTTACCGATCTCCCAGAACGTGACCTTGCCCCTCTTGCGGGAGATGTCGCCGGGCGGCGTGCTGCGCCCGGCCCGCGAGCGCGATCTGGCCGAGACGTATCGACAACGGCTCTCGTTGCGCGCGCGCTCGGTGCGCCAGCCGGCCCGCGACCTCTCGGGCGGCAATCAGCAGAAGGTCGTGCTCTCCAAGTGGCTGGCCACCCGCCCGCGCGTGCTCATCCTCGACGAGCCGACGCGCGGCATCGACGTCGGGGCCAAGGCCGAGGTGCATCGCCTGATCGGCGAGTTGGCCGCCGCCGGCCTGGCCATCCTGATGATCTCCTCCGAGTTGCCCGAGGTCCTGGCCATGAGCGACCGCGTGCTGGTCATGCGTGAAGGCCGCCTCACCGGCGCGCTCGCGCGCGGTGAGGCCACGCAGGAGCGCGTGATGGCCGCGGCGACCGGCTACACGCCGGGCGTGGGGGTGGCCTCATGAGCGCGCACCCGCGACAGGCGCCACAACGACGCGTCGGCGGGCGTCGCAACGTCGTGACGACCGTGGCGCGCTTCCGCGAGGCCGGCATCGTCGTCGTGCTCGCGCTGCTCGTGCTATTCGTCTCGGCGCGCAACGCCAACTTCCTGACGATCTCCAACCTCAACGGGATCGCGCTCGACATCGCCATCCTGGTCGTGCTGGCCATCGGCGAGACGGTGGTCATCCTGACGCGCAACATCGACCTCTCGGTCGGCGCGGTGCTGGGATTTTCGGCCCTGTGCGTGGGCGTTGTCTTCAAGGATCATCCCGGCGCGCCCGTCGTCGTGGCCCTGGGGCTAGGCGCGCTCGTCGGGCTTCTGTTCGGCCTGGGCAATGGGCTGCTCGTGTCCCTAGGACAGGTGCCCGCGATTATCGCTACGCTGGGCACCCTCGGCATCTACCGCGGCCTGGTCTTCGTCTACAGCAACGAGGTGGGGCATCCCGAGGTCACGCGCTCCGATCTGCCCGCCAACATCCTCGGCTTGGCCACGGAGAGGATGCTGGGTGTCCCCGTTTTCTTCCTCATCCCAGTCGTGCTGCTGCTGGTGGCGGCCTACTGGCTGCGTCAGACACGCGGCGGGCGCGAGATCTATGCCGTGGGCGACAACCCGCTGGCCGCGCGCCTGGCTGGCATCGACAACGCGCGGGTCGTCCTGCTCGCCTTCGCCCTGAGCGGGGCGCTGGCCGGGCTAGCTGGTGTGCTCTACGCCGCGCGCTATGCCCAGGTCGACACGCTCGCCGGCAACGGGTTCGAGCTCACCGTCATCGCCGCGGTCGTGATCGGCGGCACCAGCACGCTCGGCGGCGTCGGCGGCATCCTGGGCACATTCATCGGCTGCGTCCTGCTCGGTGTCATCAACAACGCGCTCATCCTAGTGACCGACCCGGGGACGGCGCAGTTCTGGCAGCGCGCCGTCTACGGCGCGGTCATCCTGGGCGCCGTCGTGGCCGACGCCCTCATCTCGCGGCGCCTGCAACGGGCGCTCCAACGGAGGCGCGCATGAACACCCCCCCTCCGCTTTCAAATAACGCGCCCGGTGCCGCCGCGCCGCGCCCGGACACGTCGTCCAACCCCACCCTGCCGCTGGGCACGGAAGATCCACGGGCAGGCGCGGCGCGCGCGGCGTCGCCCCTGGCGCGCCTGCTGCGCTGGGAGACGCTCTTGGTCCTGTTGCTCGTCGGCGTGGTGCTCCTGAACGTGCGGCTGTCGCCGTACTTCTGGGACGCCAACAATATCCTCGACGACACCTCGACCTTCGTGGAGATCGGCATCATCGCGCTGCCCCTGACGCTCATCATCGTGGCCGGGCAGATCGACCTCTCGGTAGCTTCGACCGCCGCGCTTGGAGCGGTCATCTTTGCGACGCTGAACCACGCGGGGCTGAACGTGTGGGCGGCCTGCGTCGTCGCGCTGCTCGTCGGGACGGTGGCGGGGCTCGTCAACGGGCTCATCGTCACCGTGGTCAAGCTGCCCAGCCTCGTCGTCACGCTCGGGACCTACGCCCTCTACCGGGGGCTAGCCAACGGCATTCTGGGCAGCGGCGAGATCAGCCAGTTCCCGCCCGCGTTCGCGGGGATCGACCAGCGCTACCTCCCCGGCACGCACGTCCCGGCGCCGCTGGTGATCTTCGCCGTGTTGGCCCTCGCCGTCGGCTTTCTGCTGCACAGCACCGTCTTCGGTCGCTACGTCTTCGCCATCGGCAACAACGAGCAGGCCAGCCGCTTCTCGGGTGTCGCCGTCGATCGCGTCGTCGTCATCCTCTTCGCCCTCTCGGGCCTGTTCTCGGTGTTGGCCGGCCTGGTGCTGACCTCGCGCGTGCAGACGGCCCGCTCCGACACCGCGACCGGCTTCGAGTTGGTCGCCATCACGGTGGCCGTGCTCGGGGGGGCCAACATCTTCGGCGGCGAGGGCAGCGTGCCCGGCACGGTGCTGGCGCTCTTCGTGATCGGCCTGCTGCAGAACGGCCTCACGCTAGCCAACGTCGGGGCCGAGATCCAGACGATCGCCGTGGGCGCGCTCCTGATCCTGTCGATCCTGGTGCCGGGCATCGCGCGTCGTGCCCGTGCGTCGTGGGTCGTGTGGCCGGGGCGAGGATCAGGGAAAGGAGGTGAGAGGGTTCGGAGTGGACGTGCCCTGCCCAGGTCGAGTCCGTAACGGCCACGGCGGTCTTATCCCGCACACACCTATCAGGCGCCTATTGTTCATAAACACGAAGGAGTATATCCCATGCGACGTAGCAACCGACAGCTACTGGCGGCTATCCCGGCGACCCTGGCCCTCGGCGCGACCCTCCTACCCGCCATCCCGCACGCACAGGCCGCGCCTCTCCGGGCCGGCTACCGCATCGCCTTCCTGCCCAAGGCCGTGGGCAACCCCTACTTCAATACGGCGTTCGCGGGGGCGCAGAAGGCGGCCAAGGAAAATGGCGACACGGTGACGCAGGTCGGCCCGACCACGGCCGATCCAAGCGGACAGATCCAGTACATCAACACGCTGATCCAGCAGCACGTCAACGCGATTGCCATCTCGGCCGATGACCCGGGTGTGCCCGTCCCGGCGCTCAAGCGGGCCATGGCCCAGGGGATCAAAGTCGTCAGCTACGATTCAGACACGCAGTCGGCCGGGCGTCAAATCTTCCTCAACCAGGCCAACAGCGAGCAACTGGGCCGCGTCGAGGTGCGGATCCTCGGGCGCGAGCTTAGCTATAAGGGTCAAATCGCTATCCTGAGTGCAGCGTCGACCGCACCGAACCAGAACATCTGGATTGGCTACATGAAGCAAGAACTGGCGCTGCCCAAGTACAAGAACATGAAGCTGGTCACGACCGTCTACGGCAACGACGACGCGGCGGTCAGCACGACGCAGGCGCAGGGCCTGCTGACCAAGTACCCCACGCTGCGGGGCATCATTTCGCCGACGACCGTGGGCATTAAGGCCGCCGCGCAGGTAGTCAAGGTGGCCGGCAAGAGCGGTAAGGTCATCGTGACCGGCCTGGGCACGCCCAACGATATGCGTAGCTACGTGCTCGACGGCACGGTGCCCGACTTCGCGCTGTGGAATCCGGGCGACCTGGGCTACCTGGCCGAGTACACGGCCCATGACCTTGTCGCCGGCATGCTCAAGCCCACCATGGGCGCGACATATAAGGCTGGGATGCTTGGCAGCTACAAGGTCGGCGCCACCGGCGTCGTCGTGCTTGGGCCGCCGACCGAGTTCACCAAGGCCAACATCGGCAAGTTTCACTTCTAACCGGAGCGTAACGATCACGGGCATGCGGCGCGTAATGCGCTGCGTGCCCGTGACCGCACGCATCTAAGGAGGGCTGGCTCAGACAGGGACAATCAACGTGTGCTGCCTGATGAGCCAGCCTTTCTTCGCCCTGCGGCCCATCGATTACTGCATGTGTCCTCTGCTATCAATAGCCCAGATCGCTCAAACCAAGCCTTCCCACTTGCATCGGACACATGCATGCGCGGCTACCCGTCGCTGGCCGGGCATGCGACCCGTGCTGGCCGAAGCGTCCATCCGTGGCTGCTAGGATGTCCGTGGACGCTCTACAGGTTACATAGATCGGCGTAGCTTTGACAGCACTTCAAGAGCATGAGCAGCGTTCAAGATATCGGCGCATAGCTCCTGTGTCATGGCGCGTGAGGCTAATGGGTGCCGGCGAGTGGACCAAGCGCCGGCACAGGGGCGACGTACGCCATCGCTCCCGTGCTGCGTACCCATTCATTCACCGTTGTCGCACCCGTCGGTGCTCTCGGCGCCGATCAGCATGCATCACGCCATAAGCTAATCACGCTGGGAGGATTAGCCCGTATGCCGGAGCGGGCCGGGGCTGCGGCATGATGTGAGACACCGTTCGTATCGCCCGAAGCGCGGCGAAAGGGTTTCGTCGAAGTACTGCAACGAGGGCAGAACTGGTCGTGGAATGCCGTCGCGTGCAGCAGTGCTACCGGACCTCTCTGTCGGTTGGCTCAAATGAATGACATTGGGGCTCATCAGTCACGACCACAGCGGCCATGCCACGTCTATCCGTATCCTGCCACCTGGTCTATCGCTAAGGTGACAAAGAGCGTGACCACCTCACCACGCGGCGTCTACATAGGCTAGAACGCGTAGCGCACCCCGCAGTAAGGGAGGCGCTCCCGTAGGACTGCCAGGAGGTCGGCGACGAGCTGGCGCTTCAGCGTGTGTCGATAGCGCAGCACCGACGCGCCACTGGCCTGCGACGCTTTGTACTCTTGCAGCTCCGGCTGCCACAGGATCGCCTCGGCGACGGGGTGCCAGCGCAGGTTGATCTCGTGCAGCTCCGCGCTGTGCGTCAGGAAGATGACCTCGGCCTGCAATTGCCGCTTCGCCGCCGGGCTGAGCGCCGCGTCGATCTGCTCACACAGGGCCGCGTAGTCGGCGAGCCAACCCTCATAGTAGAGCACCGGCCCAAAGTTGATGTTGACCTCGTACCCCGCCTCCACGAAGCGATTGATCGCCGCGATGCGGTCGGGCACGCTGGAGGTGCGCACGTC
>JAABUH010002042.1_pt1 | contig 20383 bp, 26 predicted proteins | sample 5559121 | NCBI WGS metagenome assembly JAABUH01 (sample SAMN10711871, study PRJNA513364) | rock metagenome | isolation source: Antarctica rocks | place: Antarctica: Victoria Land, Battleship Promontory nord | collected 2015-12-28
ACTATTGAATTCAGACATTCTTGACATTCTCAAACCTTCAACGCTCTATTGGAAAATCAATAGAAAAATCAAACCGGTAAATTTGAAGCTGTTCAACCCTTTCACAGTGCTGACATCCTTTTAGCCCTCGACCCCCGAAGCCATCATGCCGTCGTCACGCCGAAGTCAGAAACTACCTCTAGAGGATCCACTCATTCCCTCAAGCACCTCATCAACGAAGAAACCTTCTGGCAAAGCCAAAGCAGACGCTGCTCGCAAAGCCAAAGCAGACGCCGCTGCTAGGACCATTGTAGAGGCTGCTGCCAAAGCAAACACTGCAGGCGCTGCTGTCAAAGTCAATTGCCTCCGCAATTCCAAGGGACAGATCATTGGTAGTTTCAAAGCAGCGAAGAAAGCCTCGCCGTTGAACCAGCCTTCACGAATACCGATACAGGTTAGATAGTCATCGATTGTATACGTCGGAAGAACGCTCCAGGAATGCCCTCTCTTTCTAGAGGCTTGATAGCGAGCTGGCTCACCAACTGGTGCATAGGCTTGATGACGTCATCTCGTAGTCTCGTTGAACAGAGTTTCATCGACGAAGACAAGCTGTTCAGCCGTCAGCTGCAACAGGTCGGCAATCCAGTTTAATCGCAGCTCATCGTTCTGTCTGATGTTCACACGCTGTTCCTTTTTATTGCTTCAGTGTCTCTTCTTCAGAATCCTCGATATCGTGAACTGATGAACATGTATACCCCACTCTTTCCATAGGAATCACATCATCTCTTTCTGCATGGCTCATGGCTGTTGCTTCAGGTATGTAATTAGGGAGTCTTCAGCTGCTGGAAAGACCTTTCGGGGGGCGCCCTTCGGACGAAACTGAGGTCTAAAGGGAGAGTCATACATGAAGAGGTTCTCTTGCATAGTATAAACGGTGTTACGGTGACAGTGAATCTCTTCGGCGATGGCGAAGGGGAATTCAATGTAAAAGCAGGAGGCGTAGTATCTTCGAGCGAAGGGCCGGAGCCAGTGGACCTGTCATAGCTAAAAGGATGTCAGCTGTGAAAGGTTTGAACAGCTTCAAATTTACCGGTTTGATTTTTCTATTGATTTTTCAATAGAGCGTTGAAGGTTTGAGAATGTCAAGAATGTCTGGATTCAATAGTAAATTTGGGGGGGGGCGCGACAATTGCGATGCCAAGGAATTCATAGCTTTCTGCATACGCTAATATGCTTGGCAAGCCTTTAAATCGAAATGCCGAGGTTCTATTTATCTAATCAAGGAGGACTAGGCTCAGGCATAGCCCCTTTCTCTTATTAAATTCACGAAAGACACTACATGCATTAAAAGTGTCTTCTGGCATAACAGAAAAGGCCAACAGAGATTCTTGTTGTCCAGGCCTAATGATTACCCTTCAAAAGTGCAAATCTATTACTATATCTTTTTGTACCAGGCCCTGTCACTCGCCTGAAGTCCTCCTCCCCAAGACTTCCCCGACATCTTATTGAAAATTCTGTTTCCACTGCGGCCACCAGCGCCAAATCAACGTATACTCCAAATTCAGCTGACTATTAAATATTACCTTCTCAATTATCTAGTCTTAGCGTTAGCATTTCTTGAGAAGGCAAAGCTTTCAGATAGAATCTATCATCTATGGGAAGATTTTTTTAGACATGACGGGCAAAGTTGGTACCTCGGTTTTGATTAAGAGATTTTGCTGCCAGGGGTCAACAGGGCGAAGTTCTCAGTAGCGAGTAAGGAGGCGCAGAGTCAAGGCAGAAAGAACGGCCCTACACACTATTGTCACGACACGCTGCCTTGTTAAATATAATCCAAATTCAGATAGATTTATCGTGTTGGTGGTAGTATTAAGCTGCTGCTGCAATCATCGATAGCGTTGGAGAAAACATTAACTACCAGGACATGAAAAGCTAATATTCTGGCAACAACATAGCCAAAAATTGACCTATCATGTGCTAAGGATTTTCTTCCCAGCGTAATTCCAACAAACACATCATCCCATTAGCGGAAAAGTCCGTTGTGATATTCACCAACTATAATTCAATCAATACCGTTCATCATGAAGCTCTGAAATGGTACTTTCCTTCAAATTGACACTTGTCTTTGCCAGCAGCTCTTTCCACTGATATTCCATGCGGGATTTTGAATTGAACATGACCATCATGGCTATATCGAGTTGCCGGGAGCCCTTTTCCACGTGGGGCTCGAAAGACCCCGGAACCGGGCAGAAGCCGTCGTTGATAAGAAGGACTGTCTCGAGCGAATTTCGAAGCACCGGTACAAACGACTGGAGGATCCTGATGCAGTCGTCATCAGACCAGTTCCAAAGCACATATCGTAGTATATATGCTTTGACTTCTGCGTCTGGCTTGATAGGTTGCGGCAGAAAGAAGTCGTGCTGTTGAAACTTGAATCGTGATTGCAGATCGGGGCCTAGTGAATGGCAGGTGCGCTGAAACATCGTCTGGGAAAGGTCTTGAACGAGAAATGAAAGATCCGGGAAAGACTTTGAGATGTCAATTGAGGAGCAATAAGTAACGGGAAGCTTTCATATAGATCTCACCTTTGCTAGGGACATTGAAATGTGACCGCTCCCTCCGCCAACGTCAACCACTAGATTTCGATGCGTGCCTTTGTTTTGCATGAACCAAGTGCGAAGAAGACCACAGGTATCCTCGTTGGTTTTCCCTTAGTTTATCAGCGTCGTATTTCGTATTTTGTGTAGGGCAATGAGGCTCACAATGGGTGTTCCCCTCCATGGCTAGGGCAAACCGTTTAGCTTTCATGGGATGTTTTGCATACCACAAGTACGGCGATTCTCCCCAACTATCGAAAAACTTAGCGACATTTCTACAAAATATAGGGTCTTAAACCTCACGCAAATTTGAAAGCAGACTCTCCTGTTCGAAGATCGTGAGAATTTTCTTTAAGTGTGTCTGCAAGCCTAGAGCTTGCAACAAGGGCTTCTCCAAGTCTGCAAAAACCATTAGTCTGGCTCTTTCTCTTTGCGAAAGCGGTACATACTGCATGCCCACGAGGGCTTTCATTGCTTTGTCCTTGACTAGAAACATAGAAATTGCAGTGTGGCGGAAGACGGCGATACTTACTTCTTCGACGACTTGTTCACAGGATAACAGTCGTAATAACCGGAGAAGCTTGTCTTCATCAAGACCGGATTGTTCGGCCAATTGAGATACGTGTACTTCCCCATCGATGGGAAGATTTTCGAGAACATCAAATTCCAGAATGACATTGAGAGCAGCAAAGTCATAATGAATCCCAACGTCCCATAGAACGCTTTTGGGTCCGCCAATAAGCCTGATCAACTCTTTGTTCAGCGCTACAATGCTATTCTTAGATGCTATCAGTTCGAGACGGTCAGTGGTCCATAGTTCAGTAGTGCAACCGGCGTCGAGCGAAGGCTCTGTAAAAGAGTTTGATTTAAGTTGCTGGATGAGAGCTGCTGTTTGATGCTTTATGTTTTCAGCAATTGAGAGCAAGTTAGATTCAGCCGGGATATTCATGACGCAAGGCTGGGATTCTGAGGTTTCTGTGCTATTAAATGCAGCTTGCTAGAGAAAATGTGTTTGGGAATGCGAGAAATTTAGAGGTAATTGCACATACCCTGAACAACAGATGGGAGAAGACGGATTGCGAGTAGAGGGCTTGGTGGCTCCACCTGTAGTTCTCGCCCGCATCGCGGATGAGAATCCAAACCCCGCTATCAGGGGGGGGGCAACCCTATCCATGGATATTGGAGGCCTGCGATCTAGTGCTAGAAGGATCTTCCTGGACATTGGATGGTTGTATCGGTCGCCACGCATTGCATCCATGGAATACCACTGCATTGGTGGACCCATCCAAGGATGATGGCGTTATCCACAGGAATATGCATCATATCTGCCAATAAAAGCAGCAGATCTATACGTCGTAATAGCTTGACACATAGAATTAGAACAAGCATCTAAGCACCGAATAGATAAAGAACCACCAAGGTAATCTTATGTGGGCACGGTGGGCTAGAAAAGAAGGGTTGTTTACATGTAAGTATGACAGTTTACGGTCAGCTATTAGATTCTATCCCAAAAGGTATAAATTGATGGCCTTTGGGACATTTTCGAAAACACAGCCACCACTATGTGACAAAATTGATGAGCACTTCAGCCTGATCAGAATAGGCGAGGAGAGCGCTCATCATTTTAGTCGCATAGTTGTGGGTTGCGCTTAAAATTCATTGCCTGTAGGGCATAGCGTCGACTTCTCTGACACACTGCATTTTGGTAAGTTACATGTAAAGAGTGTCAGTACCTACCTGTCTTAAATTATACGTAAATAACCATTTCTGGACCGTCCCGACCATACTCGTATTTATGGCTCAGTCGCGCATAGGGTCAGAAAAAAACCGTTTATTCTACAATAAACGTGTATAATACCTCTTAGCGGTTTATTCATGTTTGTTTGGTGTTTATTCGTTATGTAAGCAAACATGCTTAGTGCTAGGGAGTAGTAGGGGGGTTCACCTCGCTGTCGCCAGCTTCGGTGTATGCTAACTGCCAGTAGACCTCATCCTATCTACCTCAATGCCTTCACAACGCGGTGGTAAGCCTCGGAACGAGGTCGTTGCTGAAGTCTTTCAGCAGATAACCGCAGCTGGAAGAGCTCTTCCTAGAGTTCGATGCCGTCACTGTCAGCATACAATGGCTATCGAAGCTACTCGTCAGCACGCTCATTTGAATCGATGCAATGCCTACATTAACAGACCTATCATTTTGTCACCTTCACTAGTTCAAACGAAGCTCTCGTCGAGAATCAAGGCTTTATCGATCTCAACAATCAACGCGTTAAATCGAACGGCAGCAATGGCAGTTTACATGTTCAATTTACCATTTAATCACTATGAGAATCCGTACGTTCGAGCTCATGAGCGCGCCTTTCATTTGAATTACACATCTCCTTCGCACACGGCTATGGCAGGAGGGGTTTCTGAATAGCATCATCGACGGCTAGGTCAACTAATTCCTATATATAGAACCCCCCTGCAACTACCCCTGTGTATAATACATGCTTCAATAAACATGTATTAAGCATGTTTTTCACTAACCCAATTGGGCTAGGCAAAAAACATGTTTAATACCTTTCGCACCCTAGTCGCGCAAACGGTTCAGTCGCGCACCGTACTATAAATAAGGTTAATTTACCCTAACCATAAGGAAATTAGTACTAGATGCGCGACTGAGCCATAAATACGAGTAGCGCCAGCTAGCCCCAAGTCGTTAGAGCGTAGGCTAGCTGCGGCTTATGGACGCCTTCGCTTAAACTTCCACTAAGCGGCAGTGAGGTGGTGGGAGCACCGTGACATGCCGATCGATGCGACGCATCGCCAACATTTGCCTTCTATTGCCTGGAGAGTTGGCTCCCGAAGAAACCACAAGTCGGGTAGGATTCAAGATGTCCGCTCCCATGTGACGCTTTTTTAATTATCATGTGAAGCCATTTATCATAAGTGTGGTGACACAGCCTCATGCAAAATACTTGTGCCCATTGTGTTCATAGGAGAAGATGTGAACATATGTGGTTTGATGACAGCACAATTTGCAAGCATGAGGACGTAGTAAGCTCGGCGACGTCTTAGTGCTTGATTATCATTACCCCCCTCAATAGAATCTTTTCCTCGCTACTGCGTACCATGACCAAGATGGTAATCGTAATAGTCAGTCAAAGTCCCGGAAGCCTAGCACAGCGTGAGGGCAAATGAACAGACTAGGTGGGAAGATCTAGCTTTGCTTTCGAGGAACGAGTTTTGTTGTTGCAGAAATCAAGACTGTAGATTGCTCTCTTAGTCATAGGTAGGTCTGCTCCATCACACCCAGTCTACGGCCAAATCTTTCTCATGATCAACAATATGATCGGTAATACCACCATGCTGCAGCGACTGCTCCTCCAGGGAGGATCCACTTCATCACCACCGCTTTTGCTGCTGTAAGGAGCGCAATTCTCCATATGAACCTATGGATTGCAATCGTACTGTCGGCATCATTGATGTGGGGGTAGGGCTCCTCTGGGACCTCTTTGCCAAGGTACTTGCACAATGGCTCCCACCCATCTTGGGAGTTGAATTCCAGCAAATTGTCCTCGGGTACCTTCGTACGAACGAGCCTGTAATGATCCTCAAACGTCCGCCGAAGTCGAAGGTGATCAGACCAATCACCACCGGTCCAGTGGTTCCAAATGAGGGTTAGTATCTTGATATATGGATCGATTCGAACCTGTAGCTCAGTTATCAGAGGCTTGGTGTATCGAGAACCGACAAGGGGATCTTGCAGGCTCGAAAGGGGCAAGATAGGCCCAAGATTTCCACCTCAGGATGGTATTGAAGACCCTGCTGACCGACGCTGTCCATTTGTCCACATCGCGACTTGTGAGGACAACCTTTGCGTTAGGATAGGCAGCTAGCAGCTCTTCAACAAAGAGGATGCAGGGAAGATCCGTTACAGCCTAAAACAGGTTTTCAAGATGATGAGCGTATTGGAACGGCATCGTGAACTGCATGGTTCCAATAGAAGAGTAGGGTATGCAGCCTACATCGTACTCCCCAAGTAACTTGTCAAACTCCTGCTTTCTATAACGCTTTCCTTCTTCTAAGTACTTAGCATGGAGAGCCTCGAGCCATAGCGAATGTGTCCCAGGTGGAGTTTTGTGTAGCTCAGCCGCATGATATGACTTGTAGCCCAGCATTCCAAATGCTGTATATAAAGCTACCCGTGCTTGTCAGCGATGAACAGTCTACGAAGGAGACTACAAACACATGGTTGCTGTTCGAGACATGCCTAAGGCCAATACTTGCATCTCCTTGGGCCGTGGAGAGACATCGGGCACGGCGTCTATGAGCCTGCCTGTGGGGGAAGGCATGGCGGATGATTTGTATTCAGCAGGAAGTCAGATAGAACAAAAGCATTGAAGTCAAGAGAGAGAGTGAGTCAGTTCGTTAGCTTTTTTTTTGTAGTGGTGAAGCAGAGGATAGCCTCCAAAGTGAGGGATATTACGCTCCTAAGTAGGTAGGTACCTACCTTAGTCTTGTCTTCGGCAAAGTCTTACCAGGGCGTGTATCTTAAATATAGTGGATTCTATTAAATTACCCCATCCCGGTCCGTGCAGCGTTCACGCCAACACCTTTTTTCGTTTAACTCGCAAGCCTAAGAATACCTCAAGGTATGCCGTGAACTACAGGCACTTCGGCGATGTGTAAGACAACGCCTCTAGTTGATGCGGCCTTAAGGTACTGAGAAATAAAGGCTATCAGCCAGGTCTATGACTCCTTTTCTGAAACCAGCATCAAAAAGCTTGCGCCTTTCTTGCGCCTTTCGTGTGCCTTGACTAAAAACTACGCCTTCAGACCACCTCAATGTCGTTACGAACAGCGATTGTGTTCATTGGATAATCTTGTACACCATAGCCATCGGCGCCTCCAACGGCTTTTGTGAGATGGGTTTTGTCAACCACATCTTCATCATGGAGATTTCGGTAGCGTGACCGGCTGTTGGTGGACTCGGGGAGATGACTATTCTGACCTGTATTCTTACTTTGGTGTCCTGTCGTTGATGATAATGTAAGGCTGCCCTTGACAGATAAAATCAAGGTTCTGAGGCTGTTGGTGATTACCCTGGGCGCGGGTAAAATTGGACGGTAGGTCGGGAGGCAAGCGCATACGATCGCAACATTTATTTGGGCCACAACCCAGGTTCCTGAGGTCTGAACGCTATTCTGTGCTGTTACCACCATTCGTATGATGCTTATCAAGACAACACTGAATACGTCAGGGTTCACGAAAGATCTTGCCATGCAGAGGGAGTGTTCACTTACAAACCACCGACAAAAAAGATACCAGAGACTAGAATCTTTCGCCGCATCGGCAATTGGAGTTTTCTGATCATATCAACCGGTAGACACACAATTATGACCTCCATCACACAATTCAAACTCTCCGTGGCCATGAATATCGTAGTGAAATTTAAACATTTTCCAGGCAGAACAGGGTTCCAAGCTACTTTAACAGGGTGGCACCGAAAGGCAGCCGCAAAAAGACAGGTTGTCATCCAGCATACTGATAGGAAAAGGAGGACTGTAGTGTATCGTCGAAAAGTGGGTGTCTCGAATATTCGGCGGTAAAAAAGGAGTACACTACACTTCACTATTGTGATATTGATAATGTAGAGTATAGTTACAGCGTATACATCCTATTCGTGTAAATTAGCTACTGAGTTCATGTAATACTGGCCTAGAGAAAATCCCACCTTCAAGTATATGACCAGCTGTGGTAGTGGCAATACACTGAGATCCATCCCTGCTACATGGCTAGAAAGAGCACCTGATTCATGCAGTCAGACAGCTGTTGATTGAGATGGGAGGAAAACAACGAACCCCAGATGTTAACACCCATATAGGCCCAATTGACGAACACGGAAGCGATTACACAGTAATCATCGGCTCCTAGCTTAAGCTTTGTGCGCGATCGGGCAGCCAGCCTCAGGACCACGGCTATAGTAGCGAGTGCTGTCATTGACACGTAGTAGGTGATAACTCTCGTTGTTGCGTTGCGAATGGTAGCCATGGCGAATGCTTTTCGTAGGAGATTTAGTACATTGATATTTATAGAGGACTGGGTAACAAAGATTTGAGGCGGATCTTCTAGAATCATACAAGGCTATTGACAACACCCTAGACCGTGGAGTAGGAGGAGGGTGACAGAATTCTCCCGCCCCTCCTGAACACCTAAAAAGTGCTTTGTTTCAAGGAAATTTTACGCCCTCGATACCAGGATTAATTGCCCAAAACTCACAAATTTGACAGAACAGCTTCTTCGCAACATTCTGGTATTTTTTTCGAGTTGATTGATGTATTATTGCGCTTGCTACACAAAATTTGTTGAGCGACTCTGGACTTCATGGTCTTCGATAATTCTGTCACCCCCCTCGTACCAAGGTACGGGACAACACGTTGCTTAGATCCAAGCCGTGTTACAGTATCACTTTCATGCAGGAGCTCTTGACCATTCTTCGCCGCATGCACCACATCCACAAAGCATTGGGTTTTAAGGATTATCAAGCTCATGCATCCATCTGCGCCAGTAGGCATCAAGACCGAAGGAATATGTTGTCAACCCGCAGTCGGCTTCAAGAGCCGCTCCAATCACTGAGGATTGTCAAGGGAAAGCGTCAGCGCGGCGCCGTAAGCTGGGTAAGTTGACAAAATGTTTGCCTATCAGATATCTTTGTCGGCTAGCGTTTGCCCAATAGCAACCTAGGTACGGGGCTGAACAGCCCTGCGTACGCATGATCTGCGCTCCCGCGCTACTCGTATTTACGGGGTTTCCGCGCACACTGGGCTTCCGCGCACTCTAACTTAGAAAGGTTAGTTTTAGACAGTATCGAGTTTAGCGTGCTAAAAAGGGCACTAACACAGTTAGTCATAGTTAGCGTGCGCGGAAACCCAGTGTGCGCGGAAACCCCGTAAATACGAGTATAAGCGGTTAATTTGCATGTAAGCTAGTGTAAGTCAAAAAATCTACCTAGTGTAAGTTATGAGCAGCCTAACTCAAAACTGGTTATACCGAGTACGAAAGGGAAGAGGATTTTTCACATTTTTTGGAACTGCCGAGGTCCCGAACCATCAGGAACCCTTTTGATACCAGCTGGTGGAGCATTGACTTCATTTACCTTACATAAAGACTGTTTGCTGGGTAAATTACATACTGTAAATCAGGTAACTGACATGTAAATATACTAAGACCATGTGCCAACTTATCGGGCCTCGCATTGGTGAGGGCCGGTCCATTAGCGTTTTCTTGCGCAGCGCTGCTGTAAGCCTGTAATAGCAAGCACCTTTGCTCTTTGAATGGCTGGATTGGCTGAGAGAAAATCCTATCTATTCTAATGGTGCGCCTAGAAGTTCATGTCGAGACCTTGAATTAGGCAACACGAGATGTTGTAAGGTAGCTTTCGCCTTAAAAGTGGCACCGTTATTACAACAAAGGGTGGAGGATTTACTCCTTGTCACCGGCCATTATCACCCTCATTCAATGCTAAGACTTTTACTGTCCAATACATCTCCTGTACTCATACGTCAGTTCCGAGAGGCGCTCCTGAACATGGAAGCGAGCCACCCCTTAGACATGAGACCTAAAATTCGTTCCAGCCTAGGATTGCAGGTCCAGTTGAGGCACATCAAACGTCGATCTACGCCCCTTTCTCTTATCATTCTTGTTGGTGAGCCATATGTCGGAGTCAGTTTTGCCTGATCGCTTTGTGTAACTGGACTATGCCCTCCTTCTTCCATCCTAGAAGCGCAAGCAATTGCTGCATAGCTCTTCACCATACAATTCCCCGCCTATGTCAATTACGTTCATCATTACAGACCTACTTATACTCCACCTTGACGTTTGCTGTAATCCCGTTACTGGACTAATCGTCTAATCTTGAAGCTTGATGGCGACAGCAACTCATACTGCTGTGGAAGCTCTTCCCGATAGAGGTAGCGTTAAGGAAGAGATAGAGAGCAATCTTGCCAACGCAGCCCGAGTCGATAAACAAGAGAAAGACAAGCTTGAGCCAGTAGCCGTCATCGGACTCTCCTTGAAATTCCCTCAAGATGCAACATCCCCAGAAGCGTTCTGGCAAATGCTGCTAGATGGGAGGTCCGCTCTGTCTGATATCCCAGAGGACCGTTTCAATGCGGATCATTTCTATCATCACGATCCTACTAGGACTGGTACCGTATGAAATCCTTTCTCAGCAGCTAGCTAGATCGAGTGAACAAGAAGAACACTAACGCTGCTTCCCAGTTGAATGTTCGGAAAGGTCACTTCGTCAACGGGAACATTGCTAGTTTTGATGCACCTTTCTTCTCTATTGCACCAGCAGAGGCGGCTTGCATGGACCCCCAGCAGCGATGGATTTTAGAGATAGCGTACAGAGCCTTTGAAAATGGTATGACCTAGCTTTGCGTCGTGGTAATATGAGTAGCTCACAGCATTTCAACGTAAAGCAGGTGTTACGGCCAAAAGTGCAATCGGTTCGAACACTTCCGTCCACATCGGATCTTTTACACACGATTATGAGACTTCGATGTTGAGAGATCCCGAAATGCAGAAACCTTACATCGCTACTGGTGTGGGAACGGCAATGCTCGCCAATCGACTAAGCTGGTTCTACGATCTACGTGGCCAAAGTATGCAACTGGATACGGCTTGTTCAAGTAGTTTGAATGCCCTCCATCTTGCCTGCCAAGGATTGCGCAATCGGGAATCTGAAATGGTTATCAAAACTTGATCTGTTCTTGTATTGTTCAATTAGCTAACTAGTTTGATCTTAGGGAATTGTTGGCGGATGTAATCTGATTCTCAATCCCGATTCCATGTTAGGTTTGACGGACCTCAACTTCTTGTCGCCTGATGGTAAGTGCTACTGTTTTGATAAACGTGCTAATGGCTACTCAAGAGGGGAGGGTGCTGGTATCGTAGTCCTCAAGCTCCTGTCTAAAGCTATTGAGGATGAAGATACCATTCGGGCTGTAATTCGAGCAACAGGCTCGAACCAAGACGGTAGAACGCCTGGAATAACTCAGCCTAGCTCTCAAGCTCAGGAGGCTTTGATACGCGATACATACTGCAGAGGTGGCCTAGACATGTTCACGACAAGATATTTTGAAGCCCATGGTACGCCCCTCTTTGTCATGACTTCAGCTTTTCTTAGCAAGTCCCAATTAATCGAACACTCTCCGCCCTAATAACATGGTATTATAGGTACCGGTACGGCACTCGGTGATCCGATCGAAGCCAGCGCCATCAACGCATCTTTCGGAACATATAGATCCCAACGTGACCCATTGATCATCGGGGCGGTGAAATCAAACATTGGCCACTTGGAGGGTGCCAGTGGGATTGCTTCTTTGATCAAAACCATCCTAGTACTAGAAAATGGCGTTATTCCCCCAAACATCTGGTTTGAGCGCGTCAACACCAAGATTCCGCTGGACTTATGGAACATCAGGGTAAGAGCCTATGCGTAGTGCTCACGAAGTAAATCGCTGAATTATCCAACAGTTTCCGTCTCAGGTTACGCCTTGGCCTACGGAGGGACTTCGTCGAGCTTCTGTGAATAGGTAGGCGGCTGCGATCCATTGCTATGCCATCTGTGGTTTCGTAAGTATTAATATTTATCACCCCAGTTTCGGTTTCGGAGGATCGAACGCACATGCTGTGCTAGACGACGCCTACAATTATCTCCGGCTTCGCGGTCTAAATGGCAGACACTACACTACGGCCTTTCCGCCAAACAAGGGATCTTCGACTTTGCCGAACGGCAGATCAGTTATGGACTCAAGCCCGATTCGCGCAAACCCCGGAGATGAATATCAGGACGGATCTCAGCCAACCCTTTTCGTGTGGTCCGCCTCGGATGAGGGTGGTTTGAAGCGTTTGGCGGGAGTTTATGGGGATCATATCCGAACTCTTAACCCTGCTATAAGAGAAGACACGTATCTGAAGAACCTAGCTTTTACCCTTTCTGAGAAGCGAACCCTGTTACCTTGGAAGGGATTTACAGTCGCTGCCTCTCTGCAGGCTTTAACGACCAAATTAGAGGCCCAGTCTTCCAAACCGGTTCGATCATCTACTCCGAATGATCTCGGATTCATCTTCACTGGGCAGGGAGCGCAATGGAACGCCATGGGAAGAGAACTCTTCAGCTATCCAGAATTTAAGAAGAGCCTTCTGGATGCAGAAGCCTATATCTGGGATTTAGGGTGCACATGGTCACTTATTGGTACGGATTTTTGGTTTCGCGAAGTATATAGCTAATCAATTCGCAGATGAACTTTGCAAAGATCGGAGCACTTCCAAACTGGATCAACCTGTTTTCGGCCAGCTGGCTTGCACTGCTTTACAGGTTGCTCTCGTTGACCTTCTGCGGAGCTGGAACATCTACCCCTCCGCTGTTGTCGGACATTCTTCAGGAGAAATAGCAGCTGCTTTTTGCGCCGGGCTGATAACTAGGGAGTTTGCTTGGAAGATAGCTTACTATCGAGGAATCGTTGTGTCTCGGTCAAGAGCCTTCATCCGAGAACCCGAGACCATGATGTCTGTTGGCCTCTCCGAATCAGAAGTCGAGCCTTTTCTCAAGAGATTATCAGTCGATTATGGTGCCCAAGAAGTCACTGTGGGGTGCATAAATAGCCCGAAAAATGTCACGCTAAGCGGCAATGAAGCACAGATTGACATGCTAAATGAAGTGCTGTCCGAAAAAGGCTTTTTCGTGCGAAAACTCAACGTAAGCATTGCCTACCATTCGAGATCGATGAACAAGGTTGCCGCCGAGTATCTTAATCTCATAGGCAGTCTTCCGATAGAATCTTCGTCATCAAGCAGTGCAATGATGTTCTCTTCAGTTACCGGCAGACAGGTGTTCGCCGATGAAGTTAAAGGGGGCCAATATTGGGCGGAAAATCTGATCTCCCCTGTAAGATTCTTGGATGCAGTGAAGAATCTCTATCATGAATATACAAGAAAGCGTGCGAATCAATCAAATACTGGCTCTGCGAAGTTGCGAATCGAACATCTCCTGGAAATTGGCCCTCACGCAGCACTTCGAACACCTATTAGGGACACCCTCGTCGCATCCATAGGTGGAAATCATACAACTTATGGCTCAATGCTTATCAGGGGAAAGCCTGCTCTAGAAACCTCTCTGGCAGCGGCTGGTCATATTCACTGCCTTGGATATCCGGTCCGACTCAATAGCATCAACAGAATTGATCAAACCTCGCCCGAAGCCAAGATGTTAATTAGCCTTCCCGAGTACCCCTTCGATCACACTCAATACTACTGGCGTGAGAGTAGATTGAGTAAAGATTACAGATTCCGCAAATTCCCTAAGCACGAGCTGCTGGGTACTCCTGTCCCAGATTGGAATCCACTGGAGGCTAGGTGGCGAAACATCATCAGAATGTCTGAAAATCCTTGGGTGGCTGATCACAAAGTCGATGGCTCTGTGATTTACCCTGCGGCTGGCATACTTCTCTGTGCAATACAAGCCGCACACTTACTCTCCGAACAGAAAGATCAGATCACGGGGTATAGGATCAAAGGTGCCATATTCCAGAAAGCTCTAATCTTGTCTGCCGACTTAGACGGCACTGAAACCCAGCTATGCTTGCGCCCAGATCGAACATCAGGATCTAAATCCTGCATCTGGCACGATTTTCAGCTTTTTACCAACGAGAATGGGCAGTGGGTGGAGATTTGTCGAGGCGCTGTTAGTATAGAGTATAAGGAAGAGAATGTAGAACTGGACGACGGCAAAGAGAGAACCGAAGACCATCTTTGCCACACCGAGATTTTTCGTTCGGGCACTAGAAGATGTAAGATGGGCTTACACAAGGAGATATTATATGATTATCTTAATAGCGTCGGATTGTCCTACGGCCCTGCATTCCAAGTCCTAAATGACGTATACTTCAATGGACATGGTGAGGCTACTGCACGAATTGATCTTCACCATTGGACTACCAAAGTTGCTGGAGTTAATGTTGAGCCGCACGTCATGCATCCCACAGCACTTGACGGAGTTTTTCAGCTCATGGTACCAGCTCTTTCTAATGGAGGAGAAAAAGACATGCGAACCATGGTACCAACTAGAGTCGAAGATATTTGGCTTGCCGCTAGTGGCAGCAATGCCAAAAAGGTCGATATCGACATAGTCCGAGTCTTTGCTCAATCCAAGTTCGAGGGGCATCGTGACGCCATATCGGCAATAATTGCCCTGGAAGAGTTCGATCACAAACCATGCATCATCGTCAGCGGATTTCGTTCTACTGCAGTAGTAAGCCGTGATCAGTCATTGCCAAATGCATCAGCAACCTTGTGCTACAATATAGAATGGAAACCAGATATTGAGCTTCTTGATAGCCACCAAATCGCCAATCTCTGTGAAGCTGCAACTCCAGGTCCCTTTTATGAGAACCTGGCTGAAGAAAAGGAACTTGCATGCTTTTTCTATATTTCAAGGGCGCTGAACCAGGGAAAAAGTCAGGAGGTATTGGACAACAATCCACATCTCCGCAGGTACTGGGAATGGATGCAACACACCAGCGACTTGTTTGACACTGGCACGCTCAATGTTAGCAACGCCAGATATGAAGACATCACAGAGCAGACCGAAGAGTGGGAACGAATTTGTCAGAGCATCGAGCAGAAGGGCGGCGCCGAGGGTAAATTAATCATTACAGCTGGGAAAAATATCTCCGCCATACTCAACGGTGAGATAAATACCCTTGAACTCCTGTTCACAAACAACAACGAGGTCCTTGACGAGTTTTACAGAGAGGGATACGGCAATGGCATGGGCAAGCTTGCGACGTATGTTGATTTGCTCGCTCATAAAAATCCGGCAATGAAAATACTGGAGATAGGTGCTGGCACAGGAGGTGCGACAAAGCGAATTGTCCAGGCACTTACGCGTCACGGAGAATGTCAATTGGGTACTCCTCGTTTCGGTAAATACTGCTTCACTGATATCAGCCCGAGATTTTTTGAAAAAGCGGCAAAGATTTTCAACAGCCATCTCGACCGGGTGTCATTCACGGTCTTGAATATCGAAATTGATCCCCAAGAGCAAGGTTATGACATAGGATCCTACGACCTAGTTGTTGCTGTCAATGTAAGTCCATCCTCGTAGTCACAAATGTAGGCTCTGTTGGTATACTCAGATAACCCAGGTTTTGCATGTCACTTCAAGCCTGGCTACTACTTTACGAAACACCAGGCGACTTCTCAAGCCGTAAGTTTTCTACCATGGGTCTTAGATTGAACACAAAATGACTTGGAGTTCAAGGGGAGGAAAATTGGTCCTCTACGAGTTGACTAAACCTCAGTCGATGAGGGCGGCGATTATCTTCGGCTCGCTACCTGGATGGTGGCTAGGTAAGCTCTAATCGTATCATTATTCTTTGCTGTCCTTACACAAGGTCACATTTATAGGCACGGAATCGTTTCGTAAATGGGGTCCATTGATAACCCAGAAAAAATGGAATGATCTCTTTATAGACAACGGATTCTCCGGGATCGATGTTGCTCTGCCTGATGTTCCTGTTGAGGCTTACCGAATGACCGACGTGATGGTAGCCACAGCTTCAAAAAAACCAGCAAAGGCTTTGAAAATCCCAGCTTTAGCAATCGTAGCAGCAGAAAGCTCTCAACAACAAGCTATTGCTCAGGAACTGAAGCTTTCCCTAGAGCTAATGGAATTTCCTTCTGAAATTCTTTCGCTGCCCGATCTGGATGCACATAAGACGGAATTAGACAGCTTTATCTTCCTAATCGAGATCGAGGAGCCACTCCTCTACAATGTGGGCGAAAAGGCTTTCTTGACCCTTCAAAATCTCGCCCACTCTGCTCCGGATTTGCTATGGGTTACAAGTGGGCTGAATGCCAACCCTGCTTCAAGCATGGTCACAGGTTTGGCCAGATGTTTGCAATCCGAAAATGCTAATTTCAGATTCGTAACACTTGCACTTGAAAATCGACCAATGGTTTCACAGGCTGCCAAACATATAATGCAGGCTTTCAAGAGCAGTTTTCTTGGCTCGCCAGGCTCGTTTGAGCCAGAAATGAAGCAAAAAGATGAACTTATCTATGTCAATCGGATCGTTGAGGCAGAGTACGTCTCCAAAGAAATATCTGACAGAACTACTGTACAGCAGGTTAAGCCACGGAGATTTGGAGAAGAGCCCCTAAGATCACTGGTGCTGAATATTGCCTTTCCGGGCTTGCTAGACACCCTAGAATTTGTGGATGAGACTGAATTTCCTCAACCCTTGGCGCCAGACGAAGTTGAAATCAAAGTATCTGCAAGCGGCCTCATATTTCGGGATGTGTTGATTGCCCTGGGACAGATTACAGACAAAAATTTCGGTTTAGAATGCGCTGGTGTCGTCACTCGCGTTGGAGGTGACCTTCACATCAAATTGGGCGATCGAGTATGCTGCTGGGCTCCTGGGTCTTTTAGAACCTTTGCACGATGCAAAGCCGCCACGGCCCAAAAGATACCGGACGCCATGTCATTTAGCTCTGCAGCCGCTCTTCCTGTTGCCCATTGCACCGCTTACTATGCTCTAGTCCATGTTGCGCGGTTAAAAGGTGGAAAATCGGTCCTAATCCATTCGGGAGCCGGGGGAACAGGCCAAGCAGCAATACAGCTTGCCAAGTATCTGAACGCGGAAGTATATGTCACCGTTGGCAACGAAGAGAAGAAGAAACTAGTCATGGACCAATACGGTATTCCAGAAGATCACATCTTCTCCAGCAGAACGCTGTCATTTGGCAAAGGCATCAAAAGAGTAAGTAAAGGTCGAGGGGTGGATGTCGTCCTCAATTCATTGAGCGGCGAAGCTTTACGAACTTCTTTCGAATGTGTCGCACCATATGGCTGCTTCATTGAAATAGGGAAAAAGGACATTTACGCCCACGGGGATCTCCCAATGTTCCCATTTTCCAGGAATGTCTCATTCGCAGGCGTTGATCTTGCTGCTATGCTGACTGACAACTCGGCCTTACTGGGTGAACTGATGCAGGAGGTCATGGATTTGCTGAGAAAAAAACAAATCTGGGTGCCTGTACCACTTCATTGCTATAGTGTATCCCGGATTGAGGAAGCATTTAGATACATGCAAAGTGGAAAGAATACGGGAAAGATTGTTATTGAGATGAACAACGAAGATCTGGTTCCGGTGAGTAACCCTGTAGATTTTCATCGTCTAGCCATATCTTTTCTTTTCTTTTATTGGCTAGTTGTTTCTCGCTAACTTTCGCTGCGCTTTTTTAGACGGTCCCAAGCATGACCTCAAGTTACGACTTCGATCCAAAGGCAACCTACGTCATAGCAGGAGGATTGGGTGGTCTTGGAAGAAGTATTGCAAGATGGATGGCTAGCCGGAAAGCACGTAACATGATTTTGCTTTCTCGCACGGCCACCCTCAGTATTGCTGCAAAGACATTGTTGGAAGAATTAAGAGCCAAAGGGATCAAAGTTGTCACACCACCATGCGATATAAGTGATAGAGACTCCCTTGCATTGGCTTTGACGGAGTGTAGTAAGACCTTACCTCGCATCAGAGGGTGTGTTCAGTCGTCTCTTGTTATCAAGGTATAACCCCCCATATACCAAGCATTTGGAAGATTCTAAATATATCTCAGGACGGAATGTTCGACACTATGTCTTACGAAAATTTCCGAGCGGTAGTAGCTCCAAAGGTCCAAGGTTCATGGAACCTGCATGAGCTACTACCAAATGGTCTGGACTTCTTTGTACTTCTCTCATCGGCAGCTGGTGTGCTCGGCAACCGCTCTCAAGCCAACTACTGTTGTGGCAACACATATCAGGACGGCCTTGCTCACTACCGTGTTTCTAGAGGGCAGAAGGCTGTTTCTCTGGATATTGGCATAGTATTATCAGTTGGTTACCTATCGGAGCGCCAAGAGCTCACCAAATCTTTGAGGTCGCAGGGCTACACAGCTCTTACAAAACTGGAGTTCCTTGCTATTCTGGACTATCATTGCAATCCAAGTCTGCCACTTCTCTCCCATCTAGCATGCCAGGTAGTAACGGGTATAAACACGCCTGCTGCGCTTCGCAAGAGTGGTATCCCTGAACCTTATTGGATGGATAGGCCACTGTTCCGCAATCTTCATCAAGTTGGCAGCACGGTTACCGCCTCGACAGATACCTCCGGAAATCTCGTAAATTACCAACAATTACTGCTGTCAGCTGGCTCCCTGGCAGACGCAAGCGATATCGCATGCGTTGCATTGGTGGAAAAGCTATCAAAGACTTTGGCTGTGAGAAATAAGGATATCGACATCAATCAACCCTTGCATGTGTATGGCGTTGACTCACTAGTAGCGGTGGAGGTGCGTAGTTGGTTGAACAAGGCTCTGGGTGCCGATGTGGCAATATTTGAGATCCTTGGGACAGGAACTATTGCTGCGCTGGGTTTGACTACTGCGGGCAAAAGTAGTTTTGTTCAGGACGTTCTGAGAAAGGAAGCGCAGTAGAGATTTTTGACTTACCTAGCAAAGATAACCGAGCTCTTGCTGTAGTTTTGACATATGCTCTAGGCAACTGGAAATGCATTAAAGCAAAAGCTGTATCTTGAGACTCAATATCCTTCTGTCTCCCTCACGACCGCGCGCGCCACTACCGAGGCTTTCATTACGTCTGGCTCAACCACTGTAAACTTTACATATTGTTCGTCACAATCTTCAAGACGAGACTTTCGAAGGCATAGTCAGAAGACGTTGTCAGCCATACGTTAAAATGTATTTTAGCTACATGTCCGAGCACCGCGGCCATGGGTGGTTTTTTATGTGCAAATTCAGCGTAATGGTATGTAGTACGCCTCGCTAAGTGGTCTGTCGCAGACTCGGAATCTCATATCAGTAGTCAAATCGGAAGCCATGTGGATTTGCCAAACGACAGCGCTCCCGATCTAAGGTTGGCTACGGTTCCGAGCTTATGCAAGTTCATATCGCGTTGAAGCTGCGTCCCAGACTGCGCATCTGGTACGACGCTGTCAGCATATAATAGCTACAGATCTCGTTGCCTTCTTTTGCTCGACTTTGCTGCTGTTCACCCTTCCCCTGCTACAGAAGCTCGACATGATGGAGGACAAAACGCCAACTGCACAACCCGCGTCTACACGTGATCCCCTTGCATTTCCAGCGACAGAAGTAAGCAGCTTTGATACCTTTCTCACAAATGATAACTCACACTCGTGGCTTCCTAGGCTTCGGAATGGGACGACCATGACAGTTTGAGGCTCAAGAGTCCAAGAGCTCTTGACTGGTGGCTCTTCCGTGTTGCAACTTTGATCTGCTCCGAACAAAATCTCAAAGCAGGACAAGCCTACCGCGATCATGCTCTATCATGTGGCTTCCGGGAACATCTTGAGAGAGCAGTGTTAGTCTATGATATAGGAGTAAGGCTTCCCCTTCGAGATCTTCGGGTAAACTGATATTTGCGCCTACACAGGAATCCACTCCTTCAGTTCGGAAAAGTCTGGCACAAAATGTTGTGTTCCTGTTTCTCAATCTGAGGAAAAACCACGGTTTGACTGCGAGTCTTATAGCACGGTTGAAAGCTGGAAGATCATTCAAGCACCCACAAGGTCTGTGGGGAGCGAATTTGAACGGGATCATGAGTATGTATCAACATGCACGCGTTCCCCTTTCCCGAATTTTCAGTGCGACTCGTTACGTAGCGTCAAAACTTTCAGCAGCGCTCTCGTGGGAGAGCCGACAAGGAGCTTGCCCGCTCAATACCCTGGAACACTTCA
>JAABUH010002043.1_pt1 | contig 20382 bp, 23 predicted proteins | sample 5559121 | NCBI WGS metagenome assembly JAABUH01 (sample SAMN10711871, study PRJNA513364) | rock metagenome | isolation source: Antarctica rocks | place: Antarctica: Victoria Land, Battleship Promontory nord | collected 2015-12-28
GCCTGGAACTCCATGGCGCCCTCGGCGACGCCCCGAGGAGGAGCCCCCCGGCAACCCCGAGACGTCGTCGATGGTCAGCGTACCACGCCGACCATGAGAGCGCGATGAGCGGCCAGCGACGTGCCATGCCCCCCCCTTGACGACCGACGCTCTCCCCGCTACGCTCCGGCAGACCCGGACCGATCGCACTGCTACGCATGGCGTAGCGTCACCCGAGCGAGAGGAGGAGCCCCATGAGCGTCCCACGGCTGGAGCTGGAAACCAACGAGCCAACGCGGCAGCAGCGGCAGCAGCGGCGCGCGGCCGAGCGGCGCGCTGGGTTCGCCCCGCGCTACCACGGCGCCAAGACGCCGCCGCAGATCGCGGGCACGCGGCGGGAGCGCCGGGAAGCCTCGCGGCCCAACGCATGGCGCGCGCTCCGAGATGCACGCCGAGACGCACGCCGAGACGCGCTGCGGAACCAGGGAGGTGCGTCGTGATCGTCGGCACCGGCATCCTCGCGATCGCCATCGCCCTCGTCGCCATGGTGGTGGGCCTTGCCTCCATCGCCATCGAGGCGCAGCGCCAGCGCATCGCCAGAGCCATGTTCCTCGCCGCCCCCTACGGCAAGACCCACTCCTCTGCCTCTGCCTCTGCCTCTGCCTCTGCCTCCGACGAGCAACGCCGCGCGTCGGGCCGTCGATGATCCCCGACGACGCGAGCCCCGCCTACCGCGCCGGTCTCCGCTACGGCCAGGCGACCATCGTTCCCGCCGTGGTTCTACTAGCATCGTTGCTTACTGCTGCCACCGTTGGTGTTGCCATGCTACGAGCCACGGCGCGCCACGGGATCCACGGGGTGGCGGCGGCGGCGTTGATGCTCGCGGTGGAGGTCGTGGCGTACCCGGTGGTGATCGTCGTGACCATCCTCGCGGTCTCGTGGACGCTTGTGGTGGTGCTCATGGTGGTGCTGGCGCTGACCCGGCTGGTCGGCGTTGCCCGCGGCGGAGGAGGAGGGGAGCGATGAGCGCGGAGATCGTGGTGAGCGACGCAGCGGAGGACCGGAGCGGCATGGGCAACGTCGTGGATGGGTTCCGGGTTGTGTCGCAGTTCGTCGAGACGATCGTGGCCGCGATCCCGATGATGGAGGACGGCACGATCATCGGGACCTGGCAACAGGCGCGCGGGATGGGCGCGTTCTCCTGGTACGTCGAGGCGGCCTGCGCGCACCAGGCCACCCGGCGCGTCCACGCGCGGACTGGCCGTGGTCACAAGGACCTGGCGGGGGAAGGCGTCGAAGCGACGCTGGTATCCCTCGCCACCGAGGTCGGTCGTTCTCCCGAGCGGATCCGGCGCCTGGCCCGTGTCTACGAAGAGTTCTTCGCGGGAGAAACTCCTGTCGACGTCGACACCATTTTGGCCGTGCCGTCGGTGTCACACTGGGAGGTCGCGCTGGATGCTAAGGACAGCCGCGCGGCCATCGATCTTATCGCGAGCGGCAAGGACGACGCGGGTGGCCTCTACAGCGTCGCGAACGCCCGCGCCGAGACGCGACGGCTCGACGCGGGCGAAGATGCGGACGCCATCGCCCAGAGCCGCGATCCGATCCAGCAGAGCGCCATGCCCCGGTACGACGAGACCAGCGGAGACGCCGAGATCGTCCTCACCCGTGAGGTTCTCCATCACGCGCGTCTTGCGGGCCTCGTGGAGTTCGAGGTAGTCTCCCGGCCCGGCTCCATCACCCTCCGGCGCTTCCGCAAGGGAGGCCGCCGATGAAGAGGCGCTGGCCTTCGTGGCGGAGACGAGGCGTCGTCGCAGCCATCGCCTCGGACGCGCCGGAAGTCGCGGAAGCCGAAGCCGTGGCGAGCGGCGGAGGGAGAGAGAGAGAGGAAGCCGCGGCGACGGCACCGACGACGATGGAGGACCTGGCCTTCGCGCTGCTCGTCCCGGGGGCCGCGCTGTCGTACGTCCTCGCGGACCGGCGCCGTCCACGGTGCCTCCGGTGGCACCTCGACGAGCGACCCGGCGCCGTCGTCGCGTGGCTCCGCCTGCACGACGAGCACCATGCCTAACCCCGGACCCGTTCGGGCCCACCCGGATGGGCCCAGGATCGTACCGCGATGGGCGGTGCGGATGCCCCAGGGATCGACGATCCTCGGGGTGTTCCCACTACCAGGAGGCAACCACAATGATGGTCCCCACGACGGGGTTCGACACCGTGGCCACGGCCACGGCGACGCTAGAGAGCGCGAGGCCGCTCACCGCGTCGCAGCGCATCGCCCGGTGGGTGAGGCGCGACGGCTGGCCCACGCGGGAGGGCGGGCACGACCCAGCGAAGGAGGCCGCCGTGGTCCCCGTCCCGGACGCATCGTGCGCGGCGTGCGGCGGATCCACCGGCGGCCTGGGCCAGCCCCGCGCGTCGTACCTCAAGGGCTCGTTCATGGACCGCAACGCCTTCCGCGTCCAGCACAGCGCGAGCCTCTGCTCCGCCTGTGTGCTGCTCATGGACGACCGCCACGCGCGGACGACGATCCTCCTGGAGAGCGACGCGGGCCTCCGTGCCCTGGACCGCCAGGCGCTCCGCGATGCCCTCGCCGAGCCCCCGGAGCCGCCCTTCGTGCTCGTCGTCCCCACCAGCCTAAAGAAGCATCTCATCTTCCGGGCCACGGTGGCGGGTGACCGGGACCACTTCCCGGTGCAGTACGAGGAGGTTCCGGCGTGGGTGGACCGGGCGACGTTCGTCCCGGTGTTGCTGCTCGTGGAGGAGATGCGGGCGGTGTTCTCGGGGGACGAGATCCTCTCGGGGCGTTACCAGCAGCACCGCATCCAGGCGTTCGGCCTCGCTCGCTGGCGTGCCAGCGAGGCGGTCGTGGCGGCGCACCGCGCGTCGCCGTCGTTCCCGCTGCTCGTCATGGCCGCGCGGCGGCCCCTCGACGAGGAGCAAGGGAGTAGTACCGCCCCGTCCAACGACGGGGCCGGGGAGGAGTAACCGACGATGGCCTATGGATTCGACACCGACGACCCGGACTTGGGCGCGGCCGCCATGCTGGTCTACGCGGTGTACCGCTCCCGCGACCGGCAGCGCTTCAAGATCACCCCCGACGTGTGGGGCCAGATCGAGCGCGCCGTCAAGAGCGGCGCGAAGAGGGCCGGCACGACGGGCGAGTTCCTGGAGAAGCTGATGCCCAAGCTCCAATGCCGCTCGATCCGGGGCAACCTCCAGCTCGCGTCGGTCGTGACGCAATACTCCAACCCCCACGGCGAGATCATGGAGACGCGCACGGACGGGCAGCGCACCTTCCTGACCGACGTGCTCGCCCTCCCGCCGCACCCCATCCTCCGGGCGCTCTACCGCGAGAGCGCGCACGTCGTCCTCCTGGTCCGCGCTCGCCTGGAGGAAGAGAAGCCGGTCGAGGCCCTGATCGAGCGCGACACCGACGTCGCCACCGACCTCGGTGGCGACGACATCGTTCTCCACGGGGAGGTGCTGGGATGACCACGAGCACGAGCACGAACGCCACGCCGGCCAACGAGACCCACCACGTCTACCGCCTCGACGGCGAGGCCATCCTCCGCGCGCCGTTGTCCCACATCGGGGAGAGCCTGGGCCCGGACTCGTTCCTCGCCGAGCACCGCGTGGTGCAGCCGGACGGCTCCGTGGACGAGGTGTTCGCCTACAGCGGCAACGCCTTCCGCGGCCAACTCCGAGACTGCGGCGCGCGCTACCTGTGCGAGCGGCTCGGGATCGTCCTTCCCCTCCCCGCGTTCCACCTCCTGTTCAGCGGCGGCTCCTTGTATGGCGACAGCAACACCAACGTGGAGCGCATCCGCACGCTGCGCCGCACGATCCCGCTGCTCTCACTCTTCGGGGCGGCGATCCAGACGCAGATGATGGCGGGCAAGCTCCGGTCCGGGATCTGGTGGCCCATCGCGCGCGAGGCGGCCACGGTGCTGCCGCCGCGCCTGCACGAGGAGGCAAAGGGCCGCTCGTGGAGGACGTGGACGATGGAGGCGTCGTACTCCCGGATGGACGACGCGCGCAACGATCGCCTGCGCCCGCACCTGATCGACCCCGCCCTCACGGCTCCCGCTGCCCTCGCTGCTGCCCTCGCCACCGCGAAGGCCACGACGGACGCCGCCGATGCGGCGAGGGGAGCAGAGCAGGCGGGGCTCTTCGGTGACGCCCCGGCGCCGGACGCGCGCCAGCGCGGACGAGCGCCGAAGGGCGGCAAGGCAACCAACGGGACCGCAACGAGCGCCGACGGGAGCACCGAACCCAAGGCGCTCAAGGGCAACGACAAGCCCCAGCAGATGCGCTACACGGTCGAGTCGATGGCCCCGGGCAGCCGCTTCTGGCACCGCATCGACGCGCTGGACGTGACCGAGGTGGAGATGGGCGCGCTCGTCTCGGCGCTCTCCACGTTCGCCGCGAGCCCCCACATCGGCGGCATGAGCCGGATGGGCTACGGCCTGGTGGACCTCCACTACACGTACAGCAAGGACGGCCAGGAGCAGGGCTCGTTCTTGACCGTCGGGGACACGCTGACACTCTCCGCCGAGGCCAAGAGGTGCGAGGACGCGTACAACGCCCACCTCCAGGATCTCTACGACACCTACCTCGACACCAACGCCGCGCCGATCACCGCGCTGCTGGGAGGCCAGTGATGGGCATCGGAGAGGAAGGAACGGGGATGGTCGCGACGACCGCGATCCCCGAGAGCACGGCGACGACGTTGGAGCCGTTGCTGGTCACGGCACGCCTCGAAGCCGGCGTCGTGTCCGTCGATGGATGGCTCTCCCTCGACGGGCTGCTCGCCGCGTCCTGGATGCAACGCCACGAGCCGGACCGCTACTACAACCAGCGCCACTCCATCCCCGAGCTGCTCAACCCGCCGCTGCCCCTGGCACGCCGTGGCGAGGGCGACGCGTGGTACTGGGCGGCCTCCCTGGCCGCCTACGACCTCGCGGGTGAGGAGATGGCCCACGCCCACAAGAGGTTCGACATGGAGCAGGAGCGCTTCCTGGACAACGGCAAGAAGGCCAGGATCGAGACCAAGGGCGGTCCGTACAAGATGGCCCGCGTCCCCCTCCGCGTGCTCCTTCCTGTCGGCATGGAGTTGCGCTGGTTCGTCGTCGGGGACCGCGAAGGCGTCGAAGACCTCGTGCGTCCGATGGTGTGCATCGGCAAGCGCGGCGGCATGGGTTACGGCACGATCCGCGAGTGGCGGGTCGAGCCGTGGCCGGAGGACTGGAGCGAGCGATGCGACGGGGCACCGACGCGTTCCCTCCCCGCGCCGTATGGCGTACCGTGGGGCATCCGTCCGCCGTACCACGACATCCGCAACCAGATCCCGGCGGTGCTCCCGCTGCCGGGGTTGCCCCAGTGCATGGCGCGGATGCGCGCCATGCAGCAGTCACGAGAGGACCAGGAGGTGGCCCGTGCATCCTGACGACGAGACCCGGACCGATCCGCTGGTTCCGGCGGAAGAGGACGCCCCGCCCGTGGTGGTGGACGACGCGGCGGGGGAGGCGTCCGAGCGGCTCCCGTTGCGCGCCCCGTCCGCCGTGGTGACGGTGGTCCGGATGGGCAACCCCACCAACGGGGACGCGATCTCGCGCGTGCTGACGACCATCGGGCGCGTGGACCTGGCGCTGGCCGACGAGCTCCACGCGCAGGTCTCGGTGGACGATCCGGCGATCCGGCCCTACAGCGTGGTGCGCCGCGCGGCCACGCTGGACGTGGTGGCCTTCCGCGACGACATCGCGCAGGCGCTGCTACGTGGGGATCCCGAGGCACGCCTCGTGACCCGCGTCGCGGCCTCGTCGTTCGTCCGCGAGGGCGAGGATGCCCTCGACATCCGCCTCGCGTTCGAAACGCCGACCGTCACCCGGATCAGCGGCCACGACCACCTCCTGCCCGACCTCCACTCGGTGTTCGGTTCGCTCGCGAAGCGGTGGGAGGCGCTCGGATGGGAGCCCGTCCTGGACGTGGCCGAGGTCAAGCGGGTCGCGGTGTGGCCCGAGCACCTGCGTTACCTCACGGCGCGCGTGGAAGACGGCCGCGAGCAGCGCGGGTACATCGGCGTCGTGCGCTACGCCGTGGACCGCATCCGGCCCCAGCAACGCGCCGCGCTGTGGGCGCTGGCCCGATTCGGTGAGTACCGGGCGGTCGGGCGGGGAACGAGCCATGGCCTCGGACGCATCCGCGTCCTGGCTCGCAACGAGCGGTGGGAGCCCGGCCAGCGCGTCAGCGTGTGGACCCCAGCCTCCGTGCCAGCGGACCCGGCGTGCCCCGGGGACCTGCTCCACCTGTCAGGCGCGGCGGGGCGACGGGGGCCGCGCCGCGAGGGACCACGGGAGGTGCGCCATGCCTCGGCGTGAGCGCGATTGGCGCGACCCGTATCTGCTCCACGCGCGGCTGCCGGTGTTCGAGCGCCACGTCCGCGACGCCGAGGAGATCGTCGCGGAGGCGCTGGAGACGGCACCGCGATGGCACGTCGCCTTCAGCGCGGGCAAGGATTCGACCGTGGTGCTCGACCTCGTGCGCCGGACCCGTCCGGAGACGGTGGCCGTTTGGGGTGACGACGAATACAACTACCCGGAGACGATGGAGCTGATCAACGCGACGCCCAACCTGGTACGGATCGCCGGACGAATCCGGCATAGCGATGTGTTCACCTCGTGGGACGGCGACGACGGCCCAACGCGCATCCCCGCTGGGACGCTGTGGACGTCGCCCAAAGAGTACGTCCGCGAGCACGGCTACGATGGGATCTTCCTCGGGTTGCGCGCCGACGAAAGCCGAGCCCGCCAACTCCACCTGTCCACGCGTGGTCCCATCGCGTGGTGCAAAAAGAGGAACTGTTACCAGAGCAACCCGCTCTGGCACTGGACCACGAGGGACGTGTGGGCGTACCTATTGACGCGCGACGTGCCCTACAACAGGGCGTACGACCGGCTACGGGAGATGGGCGTCCCCGAGGAGCGCCAGCGGGTCGGCCCGATCGCCGTGGATCGCGTGTTGGGGTTCGGCCAGCTCGTGGCCGTGAAGCAGGGCTGGCCCGAGCTCTACCACGAGTTCGTGGCGCGGCATCCACGAGCCGCAGCCTACACCTGACCCTGCCCCAACCGCCCGAACGCCGACGAGAGAGAGGAGAGCCCCCATGATCGCCTCCGCTACCCCTTCCTCGACGAACACCGACCCCGCGGCGGACCTCCGCGCCATCAACCGCGATCTCGTCGCCGGGCGCATCGATCCGGCCACGGCCAGCGCCCTACGTGGTGCGATGAGCCCCGTTGCGCGCGACGCGGCGCTCGGTGTCTCGCAACGAGAGCGCGGGTGGGAGTGGCGGCGGAACGTCGATCTTCCGTGGCCTGCGATGGAGATCGTGAGGGAGGAAGGGGAGGGCGGACGCCCGCGCCGCTACCTCACCAAGACGGAGACGTCCGCGGCGCGCCTCCTGGCCGAGGGGAGGACGCGCTCCGAGATCGCCCGGGAGCTTGATGTCAAGGCGCACTGCCTCGAAGACCACCTCTCCGCAGCCCGCCGCGCGCTCTCGGTGCCATCGACGCGCAACGTCGATGACAACGACCAGGCCCTCGTGCGGGCGTGGCGAAACCAGGAAAGCCATGCTATCCTCGGACGCGACCCCGAACCCAGAGCAGCCGAACCCGAGGAGGTAGCCCCCATGACCCCCACGCCGTCCGCTGGATTGTCCGTCCCCCGCCTGTTGCCCGGAGGCCACAGCAGTCTCGGCACCTCCCCGGCGATCACCGTCGCCTCCGTCTCTCCCTGGCTGTCCGCCGGGGAGGGTGGGCATGGGCGTCCCGTCTCGGGGTGGATCGACCCGAACCCCACCCCCGAGGCCGTCCTCGCGGCCAACGGTGGTCTCGACGAGCCCGTCCTCGGCCGCGACGAGCCTGCCGAGGACGTCGCTGCCGTCGCGGCGGTGGAGGTCGTCGGGGGAAACGCCTCGGCCTCCACCGTCACCCTTGATCACGAGGCGGCTCCCATCGTCGAGGCCGTGCCCCCTCGCGGCTCGACCGTCGTGCTCACGGCGCGCCAGCGTGAGATCATCGGGCTCCTCTACCGCAACCTCTGGCCGAACCGGATCGCGCACGAGCTTGGCCTGTCCTCGTCCACCGTCTGCTACCAATGCCAGCGCATCCGCGAGGCGTTCGGCGTCTCGAGCAACGAGGAGGCCGTGCTGGCTTGGGAGGCCACCAGCCCCAAGGAGATCACCGACGAGGACCGGCGCGTTCGGGCATCGAGCGCCCCGCGCCCCGCATCGTCGATCGTGACGCACGAGGACAAGCCGAGCCAGGCAACGCGGCCCGTCGTTGCCATCACCGAACGGCGGCGAGAGATCCTGGCGCGCATCGACCGCGGGGAAGACGCGGCGACCATCGCCGCCGCGCTGGGCGTGACCCAGTCCGCCATCTACTACCAGCTGCAGCGCGCTCGCGCGGAATACGGCGTCGCGACCAACGAAGAGGCCGTGGTTGCCTGGCACGCCTCGCAGCCCAGCGCTCCCGCCGAGATCGCGACGAAGGCGACGAAGGCGGCGAGCGTCCCTGCATTCGAGGAGCCGGCGCGGGAGGCCGCCCCGGCGGCCGATCCGCTGCCGACGCAAGGCGACCCCGGCGACGAACACCGCGATTCCGGGGACGGCGACGAGCCCACGGGGCCACTCACGGCCAGCCAGTGGACCCCCGGAGCAAGCCCAAGCCATGGCCCCGGGGCGTTCCTGCTCGATTGCGTCGAGCCGGTCCTGCACAGCCAGATCGACGCGCTCCAAGGCGAGGTCCTGGCGCTCCGCTGCGCTAACGACGACCTCCGGCGTCGGCTCTCGGACATCGCCGCGCAGGACCAGCGCGATGCCGAGACGAGCAGCGCCAACCTCCGAGACGCCATCGTCGCCGCACCGCCGTTCGACGCAACGACGGAACCGGAGACGGAGGTCACCACGACGCCCACCGCCCCCAGGACGCTCTTCGAGACCTACACGGCCACGCTCGGCGCGTTCGCTCGTGCCTTCGGTCTCCCCCCTAACGATGCAACGCCGGACGTCGAGGTCTCCGGGAATATCTCTAATAGAGATGATGATTCCGGCGAGCCAGGGGTCGCGTGGGAGGATGGGCGCGGGGAATGGCGCATCCTCGCGGCGGTCTCCTCGACCGGCCGCGTCCGCCACGCGTTGCAGCGCCGCGACTGGGATGCCGTCGTGGACGACGACGAGGACGACGAGGACACGTGGCACGACTACGAGGCCGCCACCCTCGAGGTCGCGACGATCCTGGGCCTGCTCGCCGACGAGCTGGGGCACGCGTTGCGCGGCCAGGGGGGCCGCGATGGAGGGTGACCATCCGGACGCCTACCAGCGCGGCCACCCCGTCTACGTGGCCCAGCTCGAGCTCGGTCGGATCAACCGCGAGATGGTGGCGGGCGAGATCACGCCGGAGGAAGCGCGCCAGCAGCAGCTCGCCTTGCGCGAGCGGCTCGCGCCGGAAGTCCGTGCGGCCTGCGGGTTCGCCCCGTCGCTCGAGGACGGACTCCCCGACGACGCGCCGGACATGGAGCCCCATCCCCATGCATGGCTGGGCACGTCGTTGATCCACGAGGCACTCGCGGAGATCAATGAGGCACCGGACGGCATGGCACCGCCACCGGGGTACGGCGTGGCCGACGACCTCACCGAGGAGCAGCGCATCCTCCTCGAGGTCCTCGACGTCGGCGCGAGCTACGCCGAGGCCGCCGTGCACCTCGGCGTGACTCGCTCCGCCGTCGCCAACATGGTGGCTCGCATCAAGATCACGCTCGGTGTCGAGGACCTCGAGGACGTGCGCGCCGCCTGGCGCGTGATCCGCGCCGACGAAGAGCAAGCCCGGTACGACGCCGAGCAGGAGCGCGAGTGGGGCGCTTGACCCACCCGCGCCCCTGCTCGCCGGTTCCCGCCCCACGACCCCGCAACGACCGCCCCCAGCAGCGCCGGAGAGGAGCCCCCACCCATGGGCAAGAAGAACGCGCGCCAGCGCATGACGCGCCAGGAGCGCGACGCAGAGCGTGCCACCGAGAGGGCGCTGCTCGCCCGCGACGCGGCCAGGCACCCCGAGGATGCGCGCCGAGTGAACGGCGCCAACCGCCGCATCGTCGAGGACCTCGAGCATCGCTACTACCGGCTGACCCCCGAGGACGTCATGGTCATGGTCAAGCGCGCCGATGGCGACATCGGCGGCCCGTCCTACTCCGGCCTCGACGAATCGGTGCGCCTGCAGCGCTACATGGCCCAGCAGAACGGAGGAAGCGCCTACGCGCGCGCCAAGAAGCTCCTCCGCGAGGAGCGCCCCGACCTGTGGCAGGCGCTCGCCCTTGCCCATTACCACACGCTCGACCGCGACCCGACGATCGCGGAGGTCGCCGATCGGCTGCGCCTGTCCAAGAGAACCGTGGAGGACCGCATCGCGCGGGCCACACGGCTCCTCCGTGCCTTCTGTGAGGACCGCTACGGCGTCGGCGCCGCGGGCCCCGACGTCGGCGTGGAAGGCGACGCCGATCCCGTGGAGGACAACGACGACAACGAGGGCCTGGAGGACGGCGGCAACGGACGCAACGACGGCAACGAGGCGGCGTCGGCGTCGGTGTACACGTGAGCCGCGGATCGGGGATCGTATGCTGTATTCGTGGCCCGCGTGCGGGCAGCATCGTCGGGAGAGCCGTTCCCTGTGCCGGGAATGGCTCTCTTCGTTGAGTGTCACGGATGGAGGGCGGCGATGGACCACGAGATTCCGATCACGCCGCCCGACACGATCGAGGTGCCTCTGACCTTCGCGGACCTCGTGTTGCTCGTGGGGCACGTGAGCGCGCAGACGCGCGCCTCCCGCTCCCTGCTCTTCCGGCTGACCGACGCCCTGCGCGAGCTGGAGGCGCGGCCCGCGGTGGCCGAGGCGCTGCGCCAGATGGGGCGCTTCAATTCCAACGCCTCCCACGGGGTTCAGCCGTGACCCCATCGCAGTTCCCGTGGGGTGGCCCGGACCCGTCGCGTCCAACGCCGCCGCCGTCGCCGTTGGCCGATCCGTGCGCGGTCCCGGCGCTCGTCGCGGTAGCGGAGGAACGCCTCGAACGCCAACGCGCGTTCGAGGCGTGGCTCGCGGAGCATCCCGGGCCGCACGAGCCCCATACCCCCGAGGCGCGACGGACGTGCCGTTGGGCCGACTACCACATCGCGCGGATCGAGGAGGAGCTGGTGCGGCTGGCCAAACGGCGGCGGCGCTAGCGGACTGGGGGCCGGGACGCCTTGGGCCCGGCCGCGCTGCCCGGCGACGGAGCGGGGGCGAGGCAGCGAGGGGCCGGGTCGAGCATCGTGTCCTCCGCGACGCTCCCCGGCCCCGACGGGACCCGGCTCACGAGGCGACCTTGGTCCTGACCTTGAGGCGGCCTCGCTGGTCGCGCTGGATGTCGCCCTGCTGGAGCAACGCTTCCACCCGGCTCGCGAGGTCTGCGTCGGCGGCACGTCCCATCGTCGCGCCGAGCTGCTGGACGGTGGGGCCGGAGCCGACGAACCGCTCGTGGGCCGCGATGCTGGTCAGGATCGCGCGGCGCTCCTCCGCGGGGATCTCCTCGGTGGAAGGCCATGCGAAGCCCGGGTCGTGCTGCTTTGCTTTCCACTCGCTGGTGGCGCGGCTGTACGCGCGTTCGGTGTTCCGGTCTAACGCCCGCACCTCCTCGACCGTCATGCCGTGCTTCTTGGCCACCCGCACGATGTTGCCGTCCCTCGCCTCCCTGATGATCGGGTAGGCGCTGCGGCGGTTGCGCCACACCCAACGCCAGTACGGGACGCGTTCGACTTCCCAGTCGCGCTCGGTCGTGCTGCGGCGGTCTGCGTGGCCGCCGAGCGCGTCTTCCAGCGTCTCGTCTTGGTCGGCCTTGGCAGCGTCGATCCAGTCGAAGAGGATGTGCCCGTCCAAGTAGAGCACGCCGTCCTGGTCGCACCCGATGAGTTCGTCCCGCGCCACGAGGTCGCGCAGCGTCTCCTCCTGGAGGCCCGTGTACTCCGTGGCTCCTGCGCTGGTCATCGTGTACTCGTACGGCGACGCTTCTTCGCCGCTGTCGTTGCCCATCCGCTGCCTCCCTCGCTGTCTCGTTGCTGCGACGCCGTGGTGAGACCACGGCCCTTCACCGGCAAGCTACCGCTCTCGTTCGCCACCAAACAAGAGGGTTATCCACAGCGGCGGGGATGCGACGATGAGGCGTCCATCTTCGTCTTCGTCGGGCTCGGGCTTGGACAGGGGGAGAGCTCCCGATGGAGAGGTTCGGCTCGCGCGCGCTGCTCCTCGACGTGTCTCGTGGGCAGGTCCACGGCGTCGCCGCCCTTCGTGATGCCGTGGACCGCATGGCCGCGCTCGGCTACAACTCGCTGCTCCTCTACCTCGAGGCCCACGCGGTGCGGTGGCGCTCCCATCCCCACCTGGCCGATGGCTACCCGGCGCTCTCCCTGGATGACCTCCGTGCTCTCGACGAGCACGCGGTGGCTCGCGGCGTGGCGCTGATCCCCGCCCTGCAAACGCTGGGGCACTGGGAACGGGCGCTCCGCACGCCGGGCTACGAGCACCTCGCGTACGACGCCGATCGTCCGTGGAGCCTCCGTCCCTGCCCCGAGGCGTGGTCGCTCCTGGACGACTTGGTGGGCGACCTGGCCTCCGCTTGCCACGGTCCGCTGGTCCACGCGGGCCTCGACGAGCCGTTCGACCTCCTCGGCATCCAGGAGTGCACCCACGTGGTGGCATCGGGATACGTTTCCGGTCAGGCGCTGGCGCACCACGTGGGCGTCGATGCGTACCTCGCCCACGCGCTGGCCGTCCACCGGATCCTCACGGCTCATGGACGCCGCATGGCGATGTGGGACGACGTGGCGCTCCACTGGCCCGCGCTGCTCCCGGCCCTGCCGCGCGACGTGGTGCTGGTGGACTGGCCCAGCGGATACCGTGCGATGGAGGACTACCCCGGCCTGGACGTGGCCGCGAGCGCGGGCCACGAGGTGTGGGCGTGCGCCGGCACCCACGCGTGGCACGAGCGGGTGGGGCCGACGACGGTCCGTGCTCACGTCGCCGCCACGGTTCACGCGGCGGAACGGCGACGGCTCCCCGGCTTCGTCCTGGCCCACTGGGACGACGCAGGAACGGCGATGCTCGACGACGCGTTCTGGGCGCTTGCCCGGTATTCAGCACTGGCGCGCCACGATGCACCCGACCGGCTCGCCTGCCGTGACGACAGGGACCGGCTCTTCGGCGCGTTGCGGTCGGTGTACGCCCTGGCTCGCAAGCGGACCGAGGAGATCAACGGGCGCCAGGACCTCACCGACGAGCAGCGCGAGGCGCTGCACGCCGAGAAGGCGTGGTACGTCCCGATGGACGCACTGGACGCGCTGATGGCCCAGGCAGGCGACGGCTGACACTGGATCTATGCGGGGAGGTGGGGCGATGCCGCGGCAAACGAAGGCGCAGCAGCGCATCCGCCGAGCGAAGGTCTTCCGTGGGCTCGCCGAAGGTCGGACGCTCCAGGAGATCGCGGCGGATCTCGGGCTGGACCCGAAGACCGTCTCCGCCGACGTCCGTGCCGTGGACCCCGCGGTGTCTGAGTGGGTCGAGGAGCACGTCAAAGGCTCGCTCGGCATGGCGGTGGCGACGTACCAGAGCATCATCGCTACGTGCTGGGAGCGCATCGACGCCGACGCCGAGGGAGCCGCGCCGTACCTCGGGATCGCCAAGGCGACCACCGAGGCGCTCACGAAGCTGACCGGCGCCATCGCCGCGCAGCGCGTCGAGCATTCGGGGCCTGGCGGTGGCCCCATCGCCGTCGCTTCCCTGGATCTCCAGGGGCTCGACGACGAGGAGCTGGAGGTGATGGAGCGTGTCCTCTCCAAGCTCTACGACGACTCCGGCCCTGCCGAGCCTGGACGCGATCCGGGCGGAGCGTGAGCGTCGCTCCCTGCTCTCCTGGTCGCTCCGGAACCGCACCATCAACGGCCAGCCGTTCACCGTCGTTCCGCCCCTCCGGGAGATCTACTCCACGCGCCACCCGCGCGTGATCGTGCGGAAGGCCGCGCAGGTGTTCGTCTCGGAGTTCATGCTCAACGCGGCCCTGTGGGTCGCGGACACCGGCCAGGGTGGGCGCGGCAACTCCTTGTACGTCTTCCCGAAGTCGAAGAACGGCGAGGACTTCAGCAAGGCCAGGATCGACAAAGCCATCCAGGAGAGCGCGTACCTCCGGGGCCGGACGGATACGCCCGCGAACGTCGGGCTGAAGCGCATCGGCAACGGCTACCTCTACGTGCGCGGCGCGCAGAACCGCGACCAGCTGATCTCCGTGGACGCCGACGCGCTGCTCTTCGACGAGGTCGCGCAGTACGAGCCGTGGGTCATCGACACCGCGCTGGAGCGCCTCGGCTCGTCGCTGCTCGGCTTGGTGCGCGCTGGCTCCACGCCGAAGTACCCGTCGGACGAGGCGGCGCGGCTCTGGGACCAGTCGTCGCAGGCGCAGTACGAGCTGCGCTGCTCCCACTGCTCGACGTGGCAGGCGCTGTCCATCCAGGACAACCTCGACGCGGAGCGCGCGTTGGTCCTCTGCGGACGGTGCAAGGGCGACATGACGACCGACCGGCTCGGGGAGGGTCGCTGGGTCCACGCCTCCGACGAACCGGGCCGCGAATGGCACGGCTACCAGCTCACCAAGCTGCTCTCCCCCCGAGCCAACCTCCCCGTGATCGCCGAGGGCTACCTCCGGATCCTCGAGGGGCGTTCGACGGCGACCCAGGAGCAGGAGTTCTGGAACTCGTCGGCGGGGTTGCCCCACCTGCCGAAGGGCGGCTCGCTCTCCCCCGACGTGCTCGACGCGTGCCGGGAGATGGCGCCGCCGTACACGATGCCGGACGCGGCGAGCGGCGCCACGATGGGCGTGGACGTGGGCAAGCGCCTCCACGTACGGATCAACGTGCGAGGACCGAACGACACGCTGCGCGCGGTGTACGTCGGTGCGGTCGAGGAGTTCGAGGGAGCCGATGGCCTCGACGGACTCATGGCTCGCTACAACGTCCGGCGCTGCGTGATCGACGCCAACCCCGAGACCCGCAAGGCGGAGGAGTTCCGGGCGCGCTGGAAGGGGAGGGTGTTCCTCGCCTACTACCCCAACTGGGACGACACCCAGCGCAGCGAGCTGTGCAAGTGGGATCCGGCGACCGGCATCGTCCGCATCAACCGGACGAACGCGCTCGACAGCGTGATCGGGCTCGTGCAGCAGCGGCGGCTCGTGCTCCCGGCCAACGCCCGGGCCCTCGGTGGGGCCATCGACAAGGCCGCGATCGGCGAGTACTACCGGCACATGGGCTCTCCCGTTCGCCTGGTCGAGGACGACGCGCGCGGCAACCCGCGCCCCAGGTACGACCAGAACGGGCCCGATCACTACTGCCTCATTGCGGGCACGCCCATCGAGACCGAAGAGGGCCCGGTGCCGGTCGAACGGATCGTCCCGGGGATGCGGGTGGCGACCAGGAAGGGCTATCGCCGCGTGACACACGCCGGGCAGACGTCCCCCCTCGCCGACGTGCGGACCTACACGTGGTCCGATGGCCGCACCATCACGGCAACCCCGAACCACCCGGTGTACGTGCCTGGCCGTGGATTCATCCCCTTGCGGGACCTGTTGCCTTCAACTACGGTCGGAGTATGGCACGAGTCGAAGAACGCAGCTACCGCGGCATCACCTTCCGCCGCTACCCCGACAGCGACCGGCGCTCCGACAGGGTGTACTTCACCCCAGGATCGGCGGAGAGGAAGCGCGGGGTCGGGCGTCTCCATCAGGAAATCTGGCGAGACGCCCACGGGCCGATCCCCGAGGGATGCGTCGTCCACCACGAGGACGGCGATCCGCTCAACAACGACCCGGACAACCTCGTGTGCAAGCCGAGAGGCGCGCATCAACGAGACCACCAACGCGAACGATGGGCCGCGCTCACGCCGGAGGCTCGCAAGGCAGAACTGGATGCGATCCGCCCCCTCGCCGATTCGTGGCATCGATCCGAGGAGGGACTCGCCTGGCATCGCCAGCACGGGCAGGACGTGGCGGCTGCCGCGACGTACCGAGACTGCGTGTGCGTCCGATGCGGGAGTACCTTCCCCGGCGTCTCGAAGAGGAACGTCGAAGCCCGGTATTGCTCCGCGGCGTGCATCGCGGCCGTTCGTAGAGCATCGGGGGTCGACAACGAGCAGCGCAGGTGCGCCATCTGTGGAGGCGTCTACGCCACGAGCAAGTACGGCAAGCAACGCACCTGCTCGAGGAGCTGCGGATCCCGTCTGGCTCGTCGGTAGCGTCCCCGCCCCACCCTCGGCGGTCTACAACCTTTCCGTGGAGGGCGAAGAGGAATACTTCGCGAACGGCATCCTCCTGCACAATTGTCATTCGGAGGTGTATTCGTACATCGCGAACCAGGGTCCGCGCGAGGAGAGGCCATCGAGCCTCCTCATGCAGGCCACGGTCCGTGGCTGGACCTAACGAACCGAACCGAGCGAGGACGAGGAGGGACGACGACGTGGCGAAACGGTTGCGGCCGCGCATCGTCCCTTCGGGGACGCCAACCCCGACCAGCATCGCGGCTTCCCGGCCAAGTGGAGAACGCTCGGTCAATATGGAGGCGGCCCGGGCGCTCGCCGGAGGGCGTGTCTCCCTGGACAGCTCCCAGAGCTACATGGGGCAGATCCGGGTCATCCTCCCGCCGCCGGACGCCGAGAGCGTGTGGCGATTCGCGGACCTCGACGACGACGCGCTGCGCCGGTTCTCTCCCTCGCAGCTGCTCCAGATGCTGGCGGACCTCTCGCCGGACATCAGCCGGGCGGTGTGGGACTTCCTGCGGATGTGCAACCCGGGCTGGGAGGTGGTGGCGCTCGTTCCCGGCACCGAGAAGGCGTCGAAGCCCGGCCAGGTGGCGCTCGACGCCTTCCTGGGCACGCTCCACGATCTCTACGGGTCCGTGGACGTGATCATCGGGCGCTTGTTCATGAGCGCGTTCCTCCGGGGCGCGCTCATGGCCGAGCTGGTCCTCGACGAGGCAGGGCGTATCCCGGTGGACCTCGCGACCCCCGATCCGGCATCGGCGCGCTTCGAGCGCATCGCGGATCCGGTGCGGGGCACCGTGTGGCGCCTCGGGCAGTACCAGTTCGGGGGGTTCGTCGAGCTGGACCGTCCCACCATCCGCTACGTGCCGGTGGACCCGTTCCCGGGGTCGCCGTACGGGCGCGCGCCCGCGTCGCCGGGCGTGTTCACCGCCCTGTTCCTGCTGGGGCTCCTGCACGACCTCCGGCGCGTCATGAGCCAGCAGGGCTACCCCCGCATCGACGTGGCCGTGGACCTGGTCAAGCTCCGGGAGACGATGCCAGCGGAGCTCGCCTCGGATCCTGCGCAATTCCAGGAGTGGGCGGGCGCGCTGATGACCGAGGTGCGGACCGCCTACCGCAACCTCCGCCCGGACGACGCGTACATCCACTCCGACGTGGTGACCATCAACCGCCCCGTCGGCGCGGCGGACTCCTCGAGCCTCGGAGCAATCGATGGCATCGTCTCCGCGCTGGAGCGCATGAGCGCCCGAGCACTGAAGACCATGCCTCTCATGATGGGCCTCTCGGAATCTAACTCGGAAACGCAAGCCAACAGACAGTGGGAAGTTTTTTCCGCCTCCGTGAAGAGCATCCAGCACCTGGCGGAGACGCTCCTGGAGCGGCTCCTCGGGCTGGCGCTGCAATCGCAGGGAGTCCAGGCTACGGTCCGGTTCCGCTTCGCGGAGCTCCGAGCGGCGGAGATGCTGCGCGACGCCCAGACCGAGCAGCTCCAGATCTCCAACGCGTTCCAGAAGTACGCGTACGGCTGGACGAGCATCGACGAGGCCGCGCAGGTGATCGTTGGGCACAAGGCGGACCAGCAGACCCCGCGCTACCTCCCGACGGGAGCGGGATCGTCGGGCCAGGGCGACGCGCAGCTCGCCCAAGCCGCGGCGACCGCCCAGGCGGATCCGGGCAGCAACCGAGGAACCGCCACGACGGAGGGCCAGCGATGAGCACGGTAGAGCACGCGTCGCAACCCTCCGTCGCCGTCGTGTCCCCGGACGACGCCACGGAGACGGCGATCCGCACCGAGCATCCAGGCACGCCAGGCATCCGTGGCCCCTCCAAGGATCGCAGGCGCGGGAAGCGACCGGAGGAGAGCGACCCGCGCCCGCGGCACAACGACACCACCGACGGCGACGAGGATCCTCGTCGCCACCACCAGGACGACCATCGGTCCACCGGGCCGCTGTGAGGAGCACCTCCATGAGCACCATCGCACTCACGCCCGGAGCGCCGAGCGTCATCCCGGAGCAGACCCAGCCCTCCCCGGGCGCGGCGTCGAACCGCTACGCCGACGTGGTCTTCAACCACCCGGCGGCCCTAACCACGCGCGCCTCGAGCGCCGAGCTGCTCGCGCTCGCCAAGGGCCAGCACGCGCTCGACCCCAGCGTGTTCGACGACCATCCGCCGTTCTTCTCGCAAGCCGAGATCTCGTCGAACCGCGTGGACGCGTATTTCACCCGGATGCACGAGACCAGCCTCCGCAATTACGCGGCCGACGCGCAGGCCGGGATCTCGGTTCTCAACAGCCACCTCTCCCGCCAGCTCGGCTTCGGGCGCAGCATCTCCGGCGAGTACATCGGACCCGGCGGCAACGGCGTGGCCCGCGTGCTCTCCGACTTCTACACCGTGCCGGGCATCAATCTCAACGGCGTGAATACCGACGACCTGATCCTCGGCATCCGCTCCGGGCTCGTCAAGGACGTGTCCATCGGGTTCTACGGCGGGACGTGGCGCTGCTCGGTGTGTGGCCTCGACCTCTGGGACTGGGACTGCTCCCACGTCCCGGGCATGTCGTACACGCCGCTCGACAAGCAGGGTAACCCGACCGAGCCGGTGTTGTGCGTCGGCTGGGTCGAGGACGCGCGGCTCGCCGAGTACTCGTTGGTCTACGACGGAGCGACGCCGGGAGCCGCCGTGCTGAAGGCGCAACAGGAGGCGGACGGCGGGCGGCTGCGCCCCGAGGCCGCGCGGGTGATCGAGGCGCGGTACCGCGTGGCGCTCCCCGGCACCGCGCGGGTGTTCGGTGGGGTCGATGCTCCGCAAGGGGCGCGTAGCAAGGCGCTGGATGCGCCGCGGAAGGAGAGCAGCGTGGACGAAACCACGACGACGGAGCAGAGCAACGAGCGCGCGCCCGACGCCACGCCCGCGGAGGGTGCGGTCGTCGAAGAGGCCACCACGACCACGACCACGGAGACGCGCAGCACCAGCACCCCCGAGACGACCACCACGGTGGTCGTGGATCCGTTCAAGGGCCTCCGTTCGGTCCTCGCCGAGGCGGGCATCGCTGGAGCGGACGCCGACGAGCCCGAGCGTGCCGTGCGCGCCCTGGTCGCGGAGGTGGGGCGGCTCCGGCCGCTCGCCGACGACGGCAAGGCGTACCGCGTGGACCTCGTGGCCGAGGCACTCGCGGAGGGCGTCCGAGCCGTCGGCGAGGCCTTCGCTGCCGAGACCTACCGAGGTCTCCTGGAGACCGCGCCGCTCGCGACCATCAAGCGCATGCGCGACGACTGGTCGGAGGTGGCCTCCAAGAGCTTCGTCGGCAGGCGCGCCACGCAGGACGAGGAGGGCACGTCGGCCCCCAAGGAGCAGCCCCGGCGCGTGCCGGCGTCGGCGTTCGCCGGCTGACCATGAGATGACGAGCCCCTCGCAGGGGCTCGACGACGAGACCACCGCGCGGTCCGGGGAGCCCGGCGCGCAACGACGCCCCGCACGGGGTGACGTGGATCACCACGAGGAGAAACCACCATGGCCAACCCGCGCAACACCGCCGCGTACGAGGGCATCAACGCCGAGTACGTGACCTACAAGATCGACGCGTCTGTCGCCGCGTACGACAACAACCAGAGGGGCGGCAGCACCTCCGTGGGCCTCGCCGTCGGCGTGACTGGCCCCGGCACCGTCGGCCTCACCGCCGATGGGGACCTCATCGAGGGCAAGCTCGTCCTCGTGGAGCAGGACGGCTTCTGCAACGTCCAGACGGAGGGCTACACGAGCCTGCCTGCTGGCACCGGCGCCACCTTCACCGGCCTGCACCAGCGCGCCGTCGGGGCGCTTGGCCCGTCGAGCGCCAAGGGCTACATCCGTGCGGCCCTCGCCGCCGACGCGCTCAACGCCGACGCCGAGATCATCGACGCCACCGACACCACGAACGTCATCGTCGATCTCTGATAGCCAGCCCGTGCGCGCGCACGGGCGGTGACGCTCCCCCCCATCCCCACCACCCGCGAACGGTGGCGGTCCACACACATTCCCC